>Ga0307513_10000053_pt1 | contig 149356 bp, 163 predicted proteins | sample 15_EM_MG_FD_202174 | JGI IMG/M metagenome (GOLD analysis project Ga0307513, IMG submission 202174) | Populus trichocarpa ectomycorrhiza microbial communities from riparian zone in the Pacific Northwest, United States - 15_EM | ecosystem: Host-associated > Plants > Roots > Unclassified...
GCCATGGCCGGGTGCTGGCCGACGAGGCGGCGCTGCACGCGCTGTTCGAAACCGGCGAGATCCTCGACCTGGCGCGCAGCCGCCGGAGCCCGAACATCTACGACCTCGCCTACAGCGCCATGAGCGCGGCGCTCATCGATCAGGACAGCCCATGAAGGTGCTCTGCTACACCAGCTTCACCTTCTCCTACCTGAACCGGGCGCGGGTGCTGTTCCAAACCCTGCGGCGCTTTCACCCGGACTGGGAATTGGTGGCCCTGGTCACCGACGAGGCGCCTGAAGGCTTCGTCTTCGACCTGGCCGCCGAGCCGTTCGATCGCGTGGTCTACGCCCAGGACCTCGGCATTCCGCAGTTCCGGGGTTGGCTCTTCAAGCACGACGTCGTCGAGGTCTGCACGGCGGTGAAGGGGCCCTTCCTGCACCAGGCCTGCGCGTCGGGCGCCGACGCGGTGATCTATCTCGACCCGGACACCGCGTTGTTCGCCAGCCTCTCGCCGCTGGAGGACTGGCTGGCCGAGCACGATATCCTGCTGACGCCGCACCTGATCGATCCCAACGACGACCGGCTGGCGATCCTGGACAACGATCTCTCGGCCTCGCGCACCGGCATCTTCAACCTCGGCTTCGTGGCGATCCGCACCACGGGCGAGGGCGCGCGGTTCGCCAAGTGGTGGAACGATCGGCTGCTCGACTTCTGCTATGACGACATGCCCAACGGGATGTTCGTCGACCAGCGCTGGTGCGACCACGTCCCGGCCCTGTTCGACAAGGTCAAGGTGATCCGCGACCCGGGTTACAACGTCGCCAGCTGGAACCTCAGCCGCCGGCAGGTGGCGGTGGGCAAGGACGGGGCGATCACCGTCAACGGCGCGCCGCTGCGCTTCTGGCATTTCACCAAGCTGGGCCCGCTGGGCGACGCCATGACCAAGCGCTACGCCGGCGACAACTATCCGGTCTATGAGATCTGGCGCTGGTATAAGGAACAGGTGGCCGCCGTCACCGATCCGGCCATCCCCAGTCCATATTGGGCCTATGACGCCTTCGCCGACGGGACCAAGATCGCCAAGCCCAGGCGCGTGCTCTATCGCGAGCGCGGCGACCTGCAGGCCGCCTTCCCCGACCCGTTCGCCGCGGGGCCGGGCAGCTATCTCGCCTGGCTGACGACAGAAGGTTTCTAGTCGTCGGTTGACAGGGCCCGGGGCGCGGTCGAGACAGCGCCTGATCTGAAAGGGGAGGGCCGCCCGCGGCCATGGCCTTGGCGACACCCGCAACCGACGAACCGACGACGACGCCCGCGCCTTCCGACCTCGCGCGCAAGCTGGCGGGCCTCGGCGACTGGGCGGCGGCCGCGCGCCGTCGCGAGGAACAGGACGCCTATCGCCGCACGCAGCTGATCGCGGGGCTGACGACGGCGCTCGCCGATCGATCGCGCTTGCTGCGCGACCTTCGCGCCCAGACCTTCGCGCTCTACCAGGCTTCGGCGGCGCGCCGCCCGGCGCTTCGCAGGGCCGGCGGCTCGCGCGGCCTGGACCACCTGCTCATCAAGCTCGGTTCGTTCGGCCAGGCGCTGGTCATCGCCCGCTCGGGCCTCTGGCGCGGCCAGGGCCGCCGCCTGCACGACCTGCGTCACATGGCAGCCTACGCGCGGCGCGGCCCCGATCCGAGGGTCGTCCCGCTGGCCCTGGTGGACCAGGCCTGGTACCTGGCCGCCAACGCCGATGTCGCGCGTTCAGGCCTCGCGCCGCTGGTCCATTACCTGTCGGCGGGACGCTACGAAAATCGCCAGCCGCACCCGCTGTTCGCCCCTCTGCACTACGCCCGCCGGAACGCCGAGGCGCTGGCCGGCGCCGGCCTGACGCCGCTGGAACACTTCGTCGCCCGCGGCGCGGCCGAGGGCCGTGACCCGCATCCGCTGTTCGACATCGCCTACTATGTCGCTCAATGCCCGGCCTTGGCCGAGAGCGGCGAGGATCCCGTGGTCCATTACCTGGAGACCGGCTGGGCCTCCGACCTGAGCCCGCATCCGTTGTTCGACCCGGCCTGGTATCGTCGCCAGCTGCCCCATGACGAAGCCGCCCAGCCGCCGCTGATCCACTACCTGACCGTGGGCTGGCGTCGGGGCTTGAGGCCGCACCCGCTGTTCGACCCGGCCTGGTACCTCGGCCAGTACGCCGACGTCGCGCAGGGCGGCGCCGAACCGTTGACCCATTTCGTCGAGAGCGGCGCCGCGGAGGGCCGCAGCCCCAGCCCGTGGTTCGACCTGCCCCACTACGTCGCCGCGCGCGACGCAGACCTGGCGGCCGAGGCCAATCCGCTGATCGATTACCTCGACGGCGGGGCCTGGGGCGTGGGCGAAGCGCGGCCCGGCGTGCCGACCGGCGCCTATCTCGCCGCTCGACCGGAACTGGTGAACGAAGGCCGCACGCCGCTCGACCACTGGGCGCGGCTGGCGGCGCCGGAGATCAAGCTCTAGGGAGCAGGGGTGTCCCCGTGCGACGGGCGTCGATCGCCCGTCAGGCGACAGAGGCCGATGACCGCCGCGGCGATACAGCCGGCGGCGCCGATCCCCAGCGCCCACCGCGCGCCATAGGCGTCCACCACCCAACCGATGATCGGGGCGCCGATGGGCGTTCCCCCAAGGGCCACCGCCATGAAGATCGCCATCACACGGCCGCGCATGGCCGGATCGGTGGAGAGCTGCATCGTGCTGTTGGCCGTGTTGGTGAAGGTCTGGGCCGAAACGCCGACAAGGACGAGGGCCGCGGCGAACAGTCCGAAACTGGGCGTGATCGCAGCCAGGACCAACCCTGCGCCGAAGATTGCGGCGCCGACCACCAGGAGCCCGGCGCGGGGCCTCGCCCGCTGCGCGGCCAGCAGGGCGCCGGTGACGGAGCCGAGGGCCAGGGCCGAGGTCAGCACCCCGTAGTGGCTCGCGCTGACATGGAAGACCGTGACCGCCATGGTGGAGATGAAGATCGGGAAATTGAATCCGAATGTGCCGATCAGAAACATCATCGCCAGCACGGCCTTCAGGTCCGGCCGCCTCCAGATGTAGCGGAAACCTTCGACCAAGCCGCCGCGGGCGCGGCGCGGACGGTCGCCCCCATGAAGTTCGCCGACGCGCAGGAAACTGAGCGAGCACAAGACGGCGGCGAAGGAAGCTGCGTTGAGCAGGAAGACCCAGCCGGAGCCCACGGAGGCGATCAGCAGGCCCGCGACGGCGGGGCCGACCATCCGGCCGGCGTTGAACGAGGTGGCGTTGAGGCCCACGGCGTTGGACAGGTCGTCCTCGCTCACCAATTCGGAGACGAAGGTCTGTCGCGCCGGCGAATCGAAGGCGGTGACGCACCCCAGAAGCGCAGCGAAGATGTAGACGTGCCACAGTCGCACCAGGCCGCTGACCGTGAGCAGCCCCAACCCCAGGGCCAGCATCCCTATCAAGGCCTGGGTGACCATCAGGAGCTTTCGGCGATCCAGATGATCGGCCACATAGCCGGCGATGGGCAGCAGCAGCACCTGCGGCCCGAACTGCAGCGCCATGACGACACCGACGGCGCGGGCGTTGTGGTGTGTCAACTCGGTGAGGACGATCCAGTCCTGGGCCGTGCGCTGCATCCACGTGCCGATGTTGGACACGATGGCCCCGCCCGCCCAGACACGGTAATTGTAACCGGCGAGGGATCGGAAAGCGCCTGTCGCCAAGATCAGGCGCACCGGTCTCGAAGGACGCCGGCCTGTTCCAGCTGACGCCAGATCTCCTCGTAATACTCCGGCACGTAGTGGAAGGGGCTCAGGCCCCAGCGATGCCCGGCGTCGGCGGTCCAGGCGTCGTCAGCCGAAAGGGAAACGGCCTTGGGGAAGGCCTGCCGGAAAGCCGACTGGTAGCGGCGCAGCAGGTCGTTGTGCTCGCCGATGTCGACGTAGCGGTCGCCCCACACCGAGACCGTCTCGAACGGGCGTCGCGCGCCGCTCGCATCGAGATAGCCGTCGGCCCACTGGGTCTCGTGCAGCAGGATGGCGGCGTCGCGCAGCGGCGTGGCGGCCACCAGGTCGGCGAGCTCGGCGGCGGCGTCCATCCACAGCCGCTCGACTCCGCTCGACAGGCGCGGCGCCGGCCTGGCGGCGCTGAGCGGCGGCCCGGCCATATAGCCGCTGACCTCCAGCTCCCAGCTGTGGGTCGCCAGGGTCCCCCCCACCGACAGCAGATCGAATCGCTCGTCGATGAAGTCGAAGATGATGTGGGTGGGCCGGTAGGCCAGGAGGGTGTCGAACCCCTGCTTGGTCAGGTCGCTCACCACCCATCGGTGCTGCGCACGGGTCAGATCGCCCGGCGGTTGGGCGTTGGGCGCGAAACCCGGCACCGCCCGCGCCAGCAGGCTGGGCAGGCTGGTGCGGGAAATGTACAGGAGGTCCTCGATGTTATCGCCCTGGATTGGCCACAGGTCGCGGGTAATGCAACTGCCGATGATCGCCACTCTGGACATTGAAGCTCCGGCCCGGCCGACGGGCGTCCTTATCACGGGTGGGGGCGAGCCGCGAGACCGCGACCCCGCTGCGCTTTCACGGCCCATTGACATCTTTCGGAGGGCCGAGCATCTGTCGCGCGCCCTCAGCCTGCCGGCGGGGACAAGCCGGCGCATGATCGCGTGACTTGGTGAATCAGTTTTCGCGGTATCGTGGAGAACCACGTACTGTGGGCAATGGCGGGACGGCGCGGCGCGCATGAACATCTTCAGCTTGCTGGACAACCAACCCGACAACGCCCTCACGCGCGCGTTGAAGGAGGGCAAGAAGCCGCTTCTGGCGGGTTTCGCCTTCAGCCTGGTGACGAACCTGCTGTTCCTGGCCATGCCGCTCTACACCTACCAGATCTATGGGCGGATCCTGGTGAGCCAGAGCCTGCCATCGCTCTTCGCCCTGACCCTGGTCACCCTGTTCATCTTCGGCGTCACCAGCGTCATCGACGACCTCCGGGCGCGGGTGCTGATCAACTACGGGATGGCGCTGGACCAGCGGGTCTCGGGCCGGATCTTCTCGGCGCTGTTCGACGCTGCGGTGCGCGGCGACCCCAGCGCGCGGGCGCAAGGCCTGCGCGACCTCGACACCTTCCGGCAGATGATCACCGGGACCGGGGCGTCGGTGGTGTTCGACATCCCGTGGATCTTCGTCTTCATCACCATCCTCTTCGCCATCGACCCGCTGGTGGGCGTGCTCGCCCTCGTGGGCGCCGGGGTCCTGTTGCTGCTGGCGATCCTGCAGGAACGGGCGTCGCGACCGCCGCTCAAGGAGGCCAACGAGGCGGCCCTGCGCAGCTACGCCTTCACCGAAGCCGCCTTGCGCAACAGCGAGATCGTGCGCGCCATGGGCATGCTGCCGACGCTGGGCGACTCCTGGGCCAAGCACCGGGCGGTTTCGATCGAACGCGGAGTCACCGCCAGCGAACAGTCAAGCATGTACGGCGACGCCATCCGCGCCACCCGCATGGGGTTCCAGGTGCTGATCGTCGCGGTCGGCGCCTATCTGATCATCATCGGCAAGATCCATTCCGGCATGCTGTTCGCCAACATGATCCTGGCCAGCCGCGCCCTGGCGCCGATCGAGAAGTTCGTCGGCTCTTACGAGTCGATCAACAACGGCCTGCGCGCCTATGAGCGCCTGAACGCCTTCCTGGCCAAGGCCGAGCGGCCGTCGCAGACGACGACCTTGCCCCGCCCTCTCGGCAGGATCAGTGTCGAAAGCGTCAATTTCGGCCTGCCCGGCGGCAATCGCTTCCTGGTCCTGGGTGTCAATTTCGCCTTGGAGCCGGGTGAGGTGCTGGGGATCATCGGGCCTTCGGGCGCCGGCAAGTCGACCCTCGCCCGCCTGATGATGGGGATCTGGCGACCGACCAACGGCGCCGTCCGGCTTGACGGGGCCGATGTCTTCGCCTGGGACCGCGCCGATTTCGGCCGCCACGTCGGCTACCTCCCGCAGGACACCGAGCTTTTCTCCGGGACCATCCGCGACAACATCGCGCGGTTCCGCCGCGACGTCACCGACGAGCAGGTGGTGCGCGCCGCCCAGATGGCGGGCGCCGACGACCTGATTCGCCGCCAACCGAAGGGCTATGACACCGACGTCGGCGAAGGCGGCGTGACCCTGTCCGCCGGCCAGCGTCAGCGGGTGGGCCTGGCCCGCGCCATGCTCTGCGAACCGGCGTTCGTGGTGCTCGACGAGCCGAACGCCAGCCTCGACGCCGATGGCGAGGAAGCCCTCTTGCGGGCCATAGAGGCGATGAAGGCGGCCGGCACGACGGTGGTCATCATATCCCACAAAATCAGCGTGTTCCGGGTGGCCGACAAGATGTTGCTGCTGCGCGAGGGCCGCATGGATCAATTCGGGCCGCGCGATCAGGTCATGAGCCGCGTGACGAAGCCGGCCGAAGTGCGCGCCATCGAGGCCGGACGATGAGCAGAGAACTCGCCCCTCATCGCACGACCTATGTCATCCCGTCGTTCACGGCCAACGACGACCAGCCGCTCGACCCGGCGCTGGAGCGTCGCATCCGGCGGCCGATCGTGGTGGGCGCCTCGGTGATCGGCGCCATGATCGTGGGGCTCGGCCTTTGGTCGGCGGTGACCCAGATCGATTCCGGCGTCAGTGCTCCAGGCGTCCTGCGCTCGGAAGGCAGCCGCAAGACCATCCGCCACCGCGAAGGCGGCACCGTGAAGCAGATCCTGGTCAAGGAAGGCCAGCACGTGAAGGCCGGCCAGGTGCTGCTGGTGATGGATTCCGTGCAGCCGCAGGCCAGCGTCGACGTCTACCAGAGTCAGTATGACTCCGCCCTGGCGCAGAACGCCCGGTTCACCGCCGAGGCCACCAACAAGGCGACGGTCGAATTCCCGGCCGAACTGACCTCGCGGATATCCGACCCGCGGGTCGCCGAGGTGGTGCGTGACCAGCAATTCCTGTTCACTTCGCGCCTGCAGACCGTCCAGGGGCAGTCGGCGATCCTCAATCAGCGTGAGCAGCAGCTCAACAGTTCGATCCAGGGCCTGCAGGCTCAGCTCGACGCCCTGGAAGAGCGCCGGCGGCTGACCAACGACCAGCTCGACGGCTACAAGGAGCTGGAAGCCAAGGGGTTCGCCTCCAAGAACCTGGTGAGGCAGTACGAGGCCTCGCTCGCCGACATCGCCGGACGCAAGGGCGCCTTGCAATCGGAGATATCCAAGACCCGCCAGCAGATCGGCGAGGCGCGGATGCAGCAGGCGAGCATCATGAACGACCGCCAGAGCCAGGCCGCCGAGGGCATGCGCGCCATGCAGAGCCAACTCGCCGACGCCGGCCCCAAACTGACCGCGACACGCCAGACCCTGTCGGGGACGACGCTGCGCTCGCCGGTGGACGGCTATGTGCTCAACCTCAGCCAGTTCACCATCGGCGGCGTCGCCGCAGCAGGGGAGGTGTTGATGGAGGTGGTGCCCGCCAACGAGCCGCTGGTGGTCTCCGCGCAGGTCCAGCCGCAGGATGTCGACGCCGTGCATGTCGGCATGAAAGCCCGCGTGCGCATGGACGCGCTTAACCAACGCTGGAATAGTCCGCTCGAAGCGACCGTGACAGCGTTGTCGGCGGACCGCCTTACAGATCAAAAAACGGGCGCCGGCTATTACCGCGTCGATCTGCGCATCGACCCGACTGAACTGCGCAAGGTGCCGAAGGGGGTTAAGCTGACCGCCGGCATGCCGGCGAGCGCGATGCTCGTCACCGGCAAGCGCTCTGTCCTTGGCTACCTCATCGCTCCTCTTCACGACACTTTGGAAGACGCCTTCCGTGAGCAGTAGGGGCGTTGATTAACCATTCGGAAATGGTTCGAGCGCATGGGATTCTTGCGCTTTTTGCTGTTGCGTATTTCGTACGACTCCGATACGTCTTCCTCGGGCTCGTTTAACCTTCGCCGCAGCCATGCTATGGCGCGGGGGCAATGGACCGCCGCGACCGCTCCATCGGGGATGGGGGTCAGGCGTGCTGGGGTCCGTGTGACACAGACTGGAGAGAGAGAAACATGGCGACTTTTACTTTTGAGACGATGACGGCGGCCGACGCTCTTGCGTTCGCGGCAGCTGACACCCTCACCTTCTCGACCGGCACGGCGACGGGCGTTACCGTCGTGTTCGTTCCGGCTTCGGGCATCGATCCCGATCGGGTTTCGATCACCTCGGGCGGCAAGACCCTGGTCTTCAACCAGCCCGCCATCGCTACGGCCAGCCAACTTGACCAGATCGGCTTCTCGAACGGCTCGGCCCTGATCATCGGCGCGGCCGGCAACGACTCGGTGACGAGCTCGGGCGGTCTGACCGGCGACGCCGTCTTCGGCGGTACGGGCAACGACAGCTTCAGCGCCGCCAACGGCAACAACCTGCTGCAAGGCAACCAGGGCACCGACACCCTGTCGGCCGGCGCCGGCAACGACACCATCTACGGTGGTCAAGACGCCGACACCATCAGCACCGGCAACGGCTCGAACTTCGCCCAGGGCAACAAGGGCAACGACTCGATCACGGGCGGCACGGGCAACGACACCCTGCTCGGCGGCCAAGACGTCGACAGCCTGAACGGCGGCGCCGGCAACAACTTCCTGAACGGCAACCTCGGCAACGACACCATCGTGGCCGGCGCCGGCAACGACACGATCTTCGGTGAAGACGGCAACGACACGGTCACCGACGCCGGCGGCGGCGCCAACACCGTCGACGGCGGCGTGGGCAACGACTCGATCGTTTCCGGCGCGGCCGACTCGCTCACCAGCACGCTGCTGGGCGGCGACGGCAACGACACCGTCACCTCGAGCGGCTTGGCCGTGATCTACGGCAACCAAGGCGACGACACCCTGACGGGTTCGGGCGGCAGCGACTCGATCTTCGGCGGTCAAGACCAAGACTCGATCACCGGCGGCGGCGGCAACGACTTCGTCAACGGCAACCTGGGCGACGACAGCATCGCCACGGGCGTGGGTAACGACACCATCTTCGGTGAAGACGGCGCCGACACCATCGCGGCCAGCGACGGCGCGAACACCATCGACGGCGGTATCGGCGACGACACCATCTCGGCGGGCACGGGCGCCGACGTCATCTCGGGCGGCAACGGTTCGGACAACATCGAAGCTGGCGCCGGCAACAACATCGTCAACGGCGGTGAAGGCGACGACCGTCTCATCACCCTCGGCGGCGACGATACGATCAACGGCGGCGACGGCGCTGATACGGTCGACGCTGGCGCCGGTGTGAACACGGTCAACGGCGGCGTTGGCGCCGACGTGATCACGAGCGCCGGTACGCTGACGGCCACGGGTGGTGACGGCAACGACACCATCACCGGCAGCGCGAACGCCGACACCATCTCCGGTCAAGCCGACAACGACTCCATCACCGCTGGCGCGGGCGCTGACAGCCTCTCTGGCGGCGCGGGTCTCGACACCATCACCGGTGGCGGCGACAAGGACGTCATCGACGGCGGCGCGGGCGCTGACCAGTTCAACTTCGGCGCGACGGACTCCAGCACGGTCGCTGGCAGCCTCGACGCGATCGTGAACTGGGAAAGCACCGACAAGATCGACTTCACGACGGTGGGCGCGGCTGCGATCGGCAGCAACTACACCGAACTGGCGATCCACGCGGACTACGCCTCGGCTCTTACCGACGCCGGGACGGAAATGGCGAACAACGGCCAGGAATATGTGGTCGTCCAAATCGGCTCCGACACCTACATCTTCGTCGACACCGACGCCGGTGGTGCGGTTGACGAAGTGGTCGTGCTGGTCGGTAAGACGACGGCCGACATTTCCGACACCAACATCATCTAAGCTCAGGCTTAGAAACGACTTTGAGGGCCGCCCTTCGGGGCGGCCCTTTTTGTTTGTGCGGCGGGCGAGGGCGCGCAAAGGCGCACGCGTCGGACTGACGTTGCGAAACTAATTGTGACGGGGCTTAAAACGCGAAAGGCCGGATGACCGAATCTTTCGACTCAATCACCCGGCCAAAACGACACAGCCTTGGAGAGCTCGGCTGACTGTCAAGTTTAGACGATCCGGGCGCCAGGGCAAAGGGGCGGCGGTCGACGCGCTGATCAACAAAGGCGTGAACGAACGTTGTGTGCTCAACTGGCCTAGAAAGTGATCGCAAAGTTGCGGGTCATGGCCACCGATCCGTCGCGTAGCACGCGATAGACAGCACGGTAGGTTCCTGCCGGCCACGCCTGCCCGGGCCGTCGCTTGCCGACCAACCTAAATTCCACGGCCCTGTCCGCCGCCAGGGGCGGGCGTTTGTCCGCCGCCAGCACCGCGCCGTCGGGTGCGGTCAAGGTGAGCTCCATGACATCGCCCTTCTGCAGGCCGATGGCGCGGCCGTAGGCCACCAGCCACGGCGCGGTCTGGCCTGGGCGTGGCAGGCCGCCGGCCTCAAGCTCGTCGGCGGTCAGGGCGTGGTCGGCGAAGCCGGCGTTGAGGATCGCGCCAGCCTTGTAGCTCGTGGCCTTGGCGGCGGCGGGCGTCCACATCGACGGTTGGGCGGCGCAGCCGGCGCCCGGCGTCGGGGCGAACGGATCGACCCCGATGGTTCCGTGCCGCACGCTCAGATGCAGGTGCGGGAATTCGGTCATGCCGGAAAGCCCGACGTGGGCCAGCGGCTGGCCCGCGACGACCTGATCCCCCACCTTCACCTTCACGCTGCCGCGCGCCAGGTGGCAATACTGCGTCTCCCAGCCGCCGCCGTGGTCGATGACGACGCCGTTGCCGCACTTGTGGTCCTCCACCGAAGGCGCGTTGGCTGCGCGAATCGAGATGTCGGCGACGCCGTCTCGCAGGCGCGCCACCCGCCCCGGGGCCGCGGCCAGCACGTCGACCCCACGGCGCTGAGCCGCCATGTCCAGGATACGGATGTCCACCCCGCCGTGGCCTTCGTAGGTGCGGTGGCCGCAACGATAGTCGCTCGCGCCCGGCCCCGGATCACGGTCCACATAGTTCTGGATCTCGCAGGTCTCGCCGATCTTGCAGGCGATTGGCAAGGCGAGCTTCGGCCCGAGATCCGCCGCCCGGGCGGCGGGGGCGGCGGACAGCAGGAGACCGAGGGCGGCGAGACGACCAAGATTCATGGCGGAAACTCCGGAACGGGATCGCGCCAATGTAGCTCTTCCCTGGTCGGAACGATGGCCGGTCAGTGGAAAAAGAACCCGGTCAGGTCCCGCAACCGGACCTGATCGGCGGCGTAGACCTGGCGCAGGTGGGCGATATCCTCTGCGCTGAGGTCTGCGCCATAGTCCATGTCGCGCCCGACGTGCACGGCGCGCGGCGCAACCGTTTGCCCCGCCGGCAGGCCCAACAGAGCCCGCACCTGATCCAGCACCGTATTCGGATCGTCGCGCAGGGTCTCGGCTCTGGCGATCAACAACTGGTCGCGGGGAAACAGGCCCAGCAGCCGCTCCGCCTGTTCGCCGTAGAAGCCGCGCTCGACGTAGCTGAACTCGCGGTGCACGCCCCAGGGCTCGGCGTCGAACAGCCGTTGGCGACCCTCTCGGATGCACCAGGAGAAGGGCCTGGTCTCAACGCCACGCGCATATTCCATCTTCCAGTGCGACCACGCCCGTTCCACGGGATCGCGCAGCAGCAGGATGAGCTTCACGGCCGGGTTATAGGCGGCGATTCGTTCCAGGGACTTCGGCCAGTAGGCGTAGATGGGCGTCGCCTCGCCGCACGGCCGCCCGTCGGGCGCGGGGAACCGGGCGTGATAGGCGCCGTAGTCGGGGGCGGACCAGTCCACGCGCTCGTCGTCGAAGAAGTGCACTTCCTTGACGTCGGAAAGCGCCACCGCCGGCTCGTCGGCGAGATAGTCGAACAAAGCCGTGGTGCCGGCCTTCTGGACGCCGACGACGATGAAGTTGACGCGCGGGGCTTGCAGCATGACTTCCATGTCCCCGAGCTTGGCGCCCCAGGCAAGCCCCTTCGCCGATACGGCTTCATCAGGCAAACGACACGGGATAATAGGAATGTGGCTGGCCATCAGGCCCGCAGGGATTCGAAAGGCGAGCGCTTGATCACCACCATCGACGAGGAAGCAGGCGAAGTCATCGTCCGCGACGGCGCGACAGAGATCCGCCACAGCCTCGCCACCGCCGAAGGATTCGCCGCAGCGTCCAAGGCCTGGGTGCGGGCGACCTGGGATTCGAAATATGTCTACAGCTTCGCCTGGATGGGCCGGCCGATCATCCAGCTGCCGGAGGACATGGTCCGCCTGCAGGAGGTGATCTGGGCCCTGAAGCCGGATGTGCTGGTGGAGACCGGGGTGGCCCACGGCGGTTCGCTGATCTTCTACGCCTCCCTGTTCGAAGCGATGGGCAAGGGCCGGGTGATCGGCATCGATATCGAGATCCGCCCGCACAACCGCCAGGCCATCGAAGCCCACCCGATGAAGAAGCGCATCGAACTGCTGGAGGGCTCGTCCACCGCGCCGGAGATCGTCGACCAGGTGAAGGCGATGATCGCGCCGGGCGAGACGGTGCTGGTGGTGCTGGATTCCAACCACACCAAGGGCCACGTGCTGGACGAACTGCGCGCCTATGGCCCGATGCTGAACGTCGGCTCCTATATCGTCGCCACCGACGGGATCATGGAGCAGGTGGTCGGCGCCCCGCGCACCTCCGAGGACTGGACCTGGAACAACCCCAAACAGGCGGCTCACGCCTTCGTCGCCGAGGACCCGCGCTTCATCATCGAGGAGCCGGCCTTCCCGTTCAACGAAGGGGTCGTCACCGAGCGGATAACCTACTGGCCCGACGCCTTCATCAAGCGCATCGCCTAGGGCGGCGAGGGGGGAGCCATTCATGAAAGCGGTCATCCTGGCGGGCGGTCTGGGCACGCGGATTTCGGAAGAAAGCCATCTGAAGCCCAAGCCGATGATCGAGATCGGCGGCCGGCCGATCCTCTGGCACATCATGAAGCTGTTCTCGCACCACGGCTTCAACGACTTCGTCGTCTGCCTTGGCTACAAGGGCTATGTGATCAAGGAGTACTTCTCCAACTACGTGCTCCACAACGCCGACCTCACTGTCGACCTGGGCGCGGGTTCGGTGGAATACCACGCCACCAATCATGAGCCCTGGCGCGTCACGCTGGTGAACACCGGCGAGGAGACCATGACCGGCGGCCGGCTCAAGCGGGTGGCGAACTATCTCAATCCGGGCGAGCCCTTCTTCTTCACCTATGGCGACGGGGTGGCCGATGTCGATCTGAAGGCGCTGGAAGCCTTCCATCGGGGTCACGGCCGCGAAGCCACGGTGACCGCGGTCTCGCCGCCCGGCCGCTATGGAGCGCTGGAGATGACGGAGGGGCGCGTCGATCGGTTCGTGGAGAAACCGCCGGGCGACAACGGCCTGATCAACGGCGGGTTCTTCGTGCTGCAGCCAGAGGCCATCGGCCGGATCGCCGGCGACCACATGCCCTTCGAGGCCGAACCCCTGGAGGGCCTGGCCCGCGACGGCCAGTTGATGGCCTACCGGCACGCCGGCTTCTGGAAGGCCATGGACACCCTGCGCGACAAGAACGAGCTGGAAAGCCTGTGGGCCGGCGGCCAGGCGCCCTGGCGGCTCTGGACATGAGCGCGCCGACGCCGGCGTTCTGGGCGGGCAAGCGCGTTCTGCTCACCGGCCACACTGGGTTCAAGGGCGGTTGGGCCGCGCTTTGGCTGGCGCGGCTGGGCGCGCGGGTGACCGGGGTGGCGCTGGCGTCTGACCAGGACCCCAATCTGTTCGACCTGGCCGGCGTCGCAGGCCATGTGGATAGCAGGATCGCTGACCTGCGCGACCGCGACGGGCTTGCGGCGGCGCTCGGTGGCCAGGCGTTCGACCTCGTCCTGCACATGGCCGCCCAGCCCATCGTTCGCGCCTCCATCGAGGACCCGATCGCGACCTTCGCCACCAACGTCATGGGCACGGCTCACCTGCTGGAGGCCCTGCGTGCGCAGCAGGGTCTGCAGGCGATCCTCGCGGTCACCTCCGATAAGGTCTACGCCAACGCCGAGACCGGACGCGCCTTCGCCGAGGGCGACGCCCTGGGCGGCAAGGACCCCTATTCGGCCTCGAAGGCCGCCGCCGAGATCGTCACCCAGAGCTTTGCCCGCAGCTATTTCGACAAGGCCGGGGCGCCGGTGGCCACGGCCCGCGGCGGCAATGTCATCGGCGGCGGCGATTTCTCCCGCGACCGGCTGGTGGCCGACATCGTCCGCGCTGGGCGCAGCCAGGACGTGACCGTCCTGCGCCATCCGGAGGCGACCCGGCCGTGGCAGCATGTGCTGGACTGTGTGGCCGGCTACCTAGTTTACCTGGAACGCCTGGCCGGCGATCCCGCCGCGCCGCGCGCGCTCAACTTCGGGCCCCGCCCGGGCGGGCCCGCGGTCACCGTCGGCGAGCTGGCCACCCGCGCGGTCGAGGCGTTGGGCGCCAAGCCCTGGCGGCACGAACCCGATCCCCATTCGCTGGAAGCCCGCTCGCTCGGAATAGACGCCAGCCTCGCCAAGCAGGTGCTTGGCTTCGAAAGCCGGCTGGACGCCCCGGCCGCCGTGGACTGGACCATGGATTGGTATCGCCGCCAGGCGGATGGGGCCGCCTCGGCGCTGGCCCTGTGCGAAGACCAGATCTCACGCTACGAAAGCCTTCGATGACCACGCCGACTTGCCGCTTCTGCCACGCGCCGCTGACCCAGGACTTCCTCGATCTGGGAAACCAGCCACTGGCCAACAGCTATCTTACCAAGGCCCAGCTCGACGCGGGGTCGGAGGGCGCCTACCCGTTGCATGCCAGGGTGTGCGGCGACTGCTTCCTGGTGCAGGTGGACGATCCGGTCGCCGCCGACGCCATCTTCGACGACGGCTACGCCTATTTCTCCTCCTATTCGGCCAGCTGGGTGGCGCACGCCAAGCGCTACGCCGAAGCGATGGTGAAAAGGTTCAATCTTGGACCAGAGTCGCTGGTGGTGGAGATCGCCAGCAACGACGGCTATCTGCTGCAGCACTTCAAGGCGATGGGCGTCCCCGTGCTGGGCATCGAGCCCACCGCCAATACCGCGCAAGCCGCGGTGGCGCGCGGCGTTCCCACCGAGGTCGCCTTCTTCAACGCCGCCGAGGCGGGGACGCTCGCCGCGCGCGGCGTCGCCGCCGACCTGATGGCGGCCAACAACGTCCTGGCCCATGTGCCCGACATCGGCGACTTCGTGGCCGGCTTCCCGCTGGTGCTGAAGCCCCAGGGCGTGCTGACGTTCGAGTTTCCCCATCTGCTGAACCTGATGGAGCTGGTGCAGTTCGACACCATCTATCACGAGCACTTCTCCTACCTGTCGCTGCTGGCGGTGGAGCGGGTTCTGAAGGCGCACGGCATGCGCCCGTTCGACGTTGAACTACTCAGCACGCATGGCGGTTCTCTGCGGTTGTTCTGCGCCCATGCGGCGTCGGATCATGTGGAGACTCAAGGCTTGCGCGATCTGCGGGCGCGGGAAGCCGCCGCCGGCCTCGACCGCCTGGAGACCTACGAGGGTTTCGCAGTGCGGGTTGAGGCGGTGCGCGAGGACTTCCTGGCCTTCCTCGACAAGGCCAGGCGCGAAGGCAAGACGGTGGCCGCCTATGGGGCGGCGGCCAAGGGCAACACCTTCCTCAACTACGCCGGGGTGACCGCCCGGCAGATCGTCGCGGCCTTCGACGCCAATCCGCACAAGCAGGACCGCTTCCTGCCGGGCAGCCACCTGCCGATCCTGGCGCCGGAGAAGGTCGCCGACATCCAGCCCGACTATCTCGTCATCCTGCCCTGGAACCTGAAGGACGAGATCATGGCCCAGGTCGGCTTCATCCGCCGGTGGGGCGGCAAGTTCGTCACCGCCTCGCCCGAGGTCAGGATCATCCCCTGATGCGGTTCTCGGCGACGGACATCGAAGGGGTGGTGGTCGTCGACATCTCGCCGGCGCAGGACGATCGCGGCTTCTTCGCCCGCCTGCATTGCCCCGATGAGTTCGCCGCCGCCGGCCATCCCTTCACGCCGGCCCAGACCAGCCTGTCGCACAATGCGCAGGCCGCCACCCTGCGCGGACTGCATTACCAGGCGCCGCCCCATGCGGAGGCCAAGCTGGTGCGGGTGACGCGGGGGCGTATCTTCGACGTGGCGCTGGACCTGCGGCCCGACAGCCCCACCCGCCTGCGCTGGACAGCGGCCGAACTCTCCGCGGAGAACGGGCGCGCGCTGCTGATCCCCAAGGGCGTGGCGCATGGCTTCATCACCCTGGAGCCGGCCACCGACGTCCTCTACCAGATCGACCAGATGCATACGCCCGGCCACGGTCGCGGCGTGCGCTGGAACGACCCGGCGTTCGCCATCGCCTGGCCGGTGGCGCCGGCGGTGATCTCGGCGCAAGATGCGAGCTACGCGGACTATGGGGCGGAGGCTTGAGGCCATGCTGACCATCGATCCTACTGCCAAGATTTCCCCTCTGGCCGACATCGAGATGTCGATGCGCGGCACGCCGATCACCATCGGGGCGCGGACGATGGTCGACGCCTTCGTGAAGATAAAGCCCGCCGGCGGATCGGGCCCTGTGACCATCGGCGACGACTGCGCCATCAACTCCGGCACGGTGATGTACACCGGCAACGGCATCCGGATCGGCGACGCGGTGCTGATCGCCGCCAACTGCACGCTCGCCCCCACCAACCACGAGTTCGGCGACCGTGAGGCGCGGATCCGCGACCAGGGCTTCCAGCCCAGCCGGGGCGGCATCGTCATCGAGGACGACGTCTGGCTGGGGGCGGGCGTCGTGGTCCTGGACGGCGCGGTGATCGGCAAGGGATCGGTGGTCGCCGCCGGCGCCGTGGTCCGCGGCGTGCTGGAACCCTACGGCATCTATGCCGGAGCGCCGTTGCGGCGCGTCGGGCGGCGCGGCAAGGCGTGAGCCGCTACACGGTCATCGGCGCGGGCGGGGTGATCGGCTCGCGCGTCGTGGCGCACCTGCGCGCAGCCGGCGCAGACGTCTACGCCCCGGGGCGCGACGACGAAGGGATCTGGACCCGGGACCTGGGCCGCGTTTTCTATTGCGCCGGCCTGACCGGAGACTATCGCCAGCGGCCGTTCGCGGCGGTGGAGGCGCACGTCAGCCTGCTGGCCCGCCTGCTGGAAAGCGCCAGCTTCGAGCGGATCGTCTATCTCTCGTCGACCCGGCTCTACGACGCCCTGGCCGATGGCGAAGGCCGCGAGGACCGGCCCATCCCCCTCGACTCCGCCGACCCACGGCACATCTATGAGCTCTCCAAGGCGCTCGGCGAGAACCTGGCCCTGACCCAGTCGCGAGGACGCGGCGCGGTGGCGCGGATCGCCTATGTGTTCGACTGGGCCGAGGGCGCGGAGGGGTTCCTGTCGGACTGGCTGCGGGCGGCCCGCACCTCCCGCAGCCTGAGGCTGGACTCCAGCCCTTCGGCGGCGCGCGACTATATCCACCTGGACGACGTGGCCGGCGGCCTCCGCGCCCTGCTCGACAGCGACGGCGCCCAGATCGTCAACCTCGCGCGCGGTGAGGCCCTTTCCAACGCCCAGATCGCCGAGGTCTTCGCGCGGGCGGGCTGGGTCGTGGAGTTCACCCGGCCGGCGGAGACGGCCGCGCCGGCCGCGCGCTGCGACGTCTCGCGGCTGGCGGCCCTGGGCGCCCCGGCTCGCGATGTGCGGGCGTTGATCGCGGGCTATCTCGACGGCCTTCCGGCGGTCGCCCCCTAAGGCTCGGGCCGCCGGCCTCAGGCCGACTTGCGCGCGCCCAGGCGGCTGTCCAACGTGCTGGCGATCAGGTCGTAGAAATCCTTGGCGAACTGTTCGGTCTGGCCGAGCGGGCTGGCCTTCAACTGATCGCGCAAGCCTGTGCGCAGCGCCTGGATGCGGTCGTGGTCGCCGGCCAGCCTGACCGCCGTGGCGACGAAATCCTCCGGCGTCGACACGCACAGGTCGCCCAGGCCGGCGTTGTTCAGGATCGAGTAGCTCAGCCGCTCGAAGATCGCCTCGCCCATCTGGCTGACGGTCGGCACGCCCATCCAGGCCGCCTCGCAGGTGGTGGTGCCGCCGGTCTGCGGGAAGGTGTCCAGGGCGATGTCGATCTCGTTGTAGACGGGCATGTGCGCGCCGCGCACCGCGTTGAAGGTCACGCGGTCCTCCGCGACGCCGGCCGCGGCGAAGATCGCGCACAGATTGGTGCGAAACGCCTCGGAGCCGCCTTCCGGCCGCACGAACAGGAAGCGTGAGCCGGGGACGGCCGCCACGACCTGGGCCCAGACGGCCAGCATCTCGGGGCTGTATTTGTAGGGATTGTTTGCGGTGCCGAAGGTGATGAAGCCGTTGCGCCGCACCGGGGCTTCGGGATTGATCACGTGGCTGTCGGGGAACGCCAGCCGGCCAAGCGCGATCCAGGTCTTGGGCATGATCAGCGGCTGTTCGATCATCAGCTCGGCGTGGTCGGGGTTCAGGTAGGGGTCGACCATCAGGTAGTCGATCGTGGTCAGGCCCGCCGAATGCGGATAGCCGAGCCAGCTGGCCGAGAGGCGCGCCGGCTTGTAGGCCATCACGTCGATCTTGTTCATGTGGGTGGAGCCGCCCAGCTCGAACAGCATGTCGATCTGGTCGTCGGCGATCAGCTGGGCGGCTTCGCGGTCGCTGATGTCGGGTCGCCAGCGGAAGCCATCCACCAGCGAGGCGATGTGGGCCTGGGTGCGGTCGGCGTTGTCGCCCTGGTAGAAGGAGTAGCAATAGATCTCGAACCGTTCCCGGTCGGCATGCTCGAACAGCGGCAGGCAGAAGTAGGCCACCGGATGATTGCGCAGGTCCGAGGACATGAAGCCTAGCCGGATCTTCGAGGTCGGCTTGGGGGACGCCGGACGCACCACCGGATTGCGCTTGGCGCGGTCCAGCGCCTGGTCGCCCCACAGCCGGTGCTGGTGAACGAGCTCCAGCCGGTCTTCATAGCTGCGGGCGCGCGCCAGGTGCTTCAGCAGGGCGGTGTGACGCCCGCTCGTGGCCCACGCCCGCCCGATGTCGGCGAACGATCCCAGCGCGTCGGCGGCGGCGTAGTCGCCGACGCGGATCAGGATCTCCGTGGCGATCTTCGTGTAGACCGGGTCGACCACGTCGCTCGCACGCGCCCCGAGCAGGGTCTTGTAGGCCTCGTCGATGTGGCCGCCTTCCGAACCCTGCCGCGTCCGCTCCAGGCTCTCGGCAAGCGCGAGGCGGTATTCGACGCTGTCGGGATCGAGCTCGATGGCGCGCCGGTAGTGGACATTGGCGCGGGGGCGGTCGAAGTCGGCGATCGAGCGGGCCAGCTGGTGGTGCAGCCAGGCTTGCCCGTCGGCCTGCGGCAGCAGCGACAGCAGGAACTGTTCGGCGTCGCGCAGGCGGCCGGCCTGGCGCAGGATGGTGGCCTTGGCCATCAGGAGGCGGCTTTCGCCCGGCGCGGATTCGATGGCGCGATCCAGGGTCGCCAGGGCGTCGGCGTGGGTCCGCATCTCGTTGTCGATGCCGGACAGGTCGAGCCATCCGTCGACATAGTCCTTCTTCAGCGCGACGGATTGGCGAAAGCGCAGGGCCGCGGGGCCGAGCTTCTTCTGGTTCCACAGCGCGCGCCCGAGTCCCCGGTGATACTCGGGGACGCGCGGTTGCAGGCGGACGAGCTTGGAAAACAGCGCCTCGGCCGCCGGGCCGTTGCGCATGTCGTTGTAGATGTTGGCCTTGTTGACGAGCGGCGTGATCTCCTTGGGCCGCAGGCGGATCGCCCGGTCGAGTACCTGCAGCGCCTCGGCGTACTGGGCAGTGCGGCGAAGGAAGACGCCGTAGAGATTGAGCAGTTCGAAGTCCTTCGGCGCCTGCTCGACGGCCTTCGCGGCCCACAGCGCGCCTTCTTCGTATCGGCTGAGCTCCCAGAGTTTGCGCAGCAGGATCCGGTAGGCCTGCAACGGGCCGTCGGGATTGTCGGTCAGCCCAGCGATGATGAGATCCACCGCCTCGCCGCTCCGCCCTGCCTTGAGCGCGGCGTCGGCCGCCACAAACCGTTCGTCCATCCAGCGTTCCTCAAGACCATTGGGCTCGGCGACCTGCCTTAAGACGACGCGGGCGAATTGGCTAGGGCGCGGACATTATGCCGTCTTCGACGAGGCCTTGTGGTCGAGCCGCCACTTCAGGACCAGGATGGTTGCCGACAGGATCAGGCAGATGGTGTTCGAAACCGCCACCGGCCAGCTGTCAATCATGACGCCATAGGCGGTCCACAGGACAAAGCCCGTCACCGTGACGACGTACATCCGCAGCGATACGGACGAGGCGTCGCGTTCCTGCCAGATCTTGACGATCTGGGGCGTGAAGCTGGCCATCGAGCAGATCGCCGCGCCGATGCCGACCAGGTCGACCGGAGAAAGCCTCATAGGACGCCCGCCTGTTTGCCCATGGCAGGCTTAACGGGCCGGCGCGCCGCAGGTTGCGGGAAACATTGGGTTAAGTCCCGGCGGTTAGGGTGGGCCGGGGCTGGAGCGGCGCGCGCACGGGAGCAGAGCCATGTCGTCTATAAGGACGCAGAACTATCGCCGGGTCGCCCTCGATCATTTCGAGCCCGAGGAGGACAGCGATCCCCAGGCGCAACGGCGGTTGCGCGGCCAGCTGGAACAGATCGACTACATCGCCTTCGCCGCCAATCGCGAGGTGATCGGCGCCGTCCTGGGCGCGGCCGACGCGCAGAAGTTCCAACGCCTGGCCGTGGCCGTCGCCCATGCCCGCGCGCGCTGGATCGGCGAGGCCATCGCGCTCGGCGAGAACGGGCCGGCGGTCACCCCGGCCGAGACCCAGCGCCTGGCCGGCCTGCGCGCCACCTTCGACGAACTGAGCGAAAGTTACGAGGCCCTGCGCCGCCTCGTGGAACGCAACCACCTGTCCTATCCGGCGCCGCGGGCAGGCTAGTGATGATGCGCTGAGGCCTCGGTCATCGGGGCGCCCAGCCGCCGCACGGCGATCGACGTGACCATGCGCACGCCCCGGGCGGGACGCAGGTCGCCCTCCACCACCAGCTTGAACGGCCCGTTGGCGGCGTCGAGCGCCGCGCCGTCGGCGCGGGTGGCGAGGATCATGCGGTTGGGCCGGGTGGCGGGATCGGCTTCGGCCAGGCCGAACGCCACCTGGTAGCCATCGGCGGCGCTGACGACGACGGCGTCGGCCAGTTCCGGGCCATGCAACGCCTTGCCGGTCGGCGCCCCCACGGCGGCCAGCACGTCGATCAGCAGGGGGCCTTCATAGACGTGGGTCTCGCCGTGGGCGTCGAATGTCACCTTGGCCTGCGGCAGGGCGGCCAGCATCGTGGCGGTGGCCTCGGCCCTCTGGCCGTCCGGCCCTTCGAGGGAGATGCTCTGCGCCAGGACGGGCGATGCGGCGAGGGCCAGGCAGGCGGTCAGGATCGCGATGCGGCGCATGGTCGGATTTCCTCTATTCGACGGCGAGGATGACGTGCGGCGCCTTGATCAGGGCGGTGATCGGGTCGCCCAGGGCGATCTCCAGGGTCTTGGCGCTTTCCAGGGTGATGGCGGCGATCAGCACCTTGCCGGAGCCGATATCGACCGCGATCTCGCTGTTCACCGCCCCGTCCGTCCGGCCGCTGACGTGGCCGGCGATCTGGTTGCGGGCGGAGGTGCGCAGGTTCTCGCCCTTGGCCAGCACCACGAAGCTCGACTTGATCAGGGCGATGGCGGGCTTGCCGACCACGAGCTGCAGGTCCTCGATGCTCCGCCGGGTCAGGATCGCGGTGATCTCCACCCCGTCGGCCAGGGTCAGCGTCACCTCGCTGTTCACCGCGCCGGGCGTGATGTGGCTGATCGTGCCCCGCAGGGCGTTGCGTGCGCTGGTTCTCATTCCAAGGCTCCAGAAAAGGTCGGCGACCGGCTCGCCCTCGAATCCCGCCTCGAGCTTGGCGAGCGCTGCGTCGATTTCCTGCTGCACGCGGCGAAAGGCGGTGATCACGGCGCGGCCCCGCCGCGTCACGGTCGCCACGCCCCCGGCCTTGCCGCCGGGCGCCGCCACGATCAACGGGGTGTCGAAGAGGTTGTTGAGCCCCTGCACGACATCCCAGGCGCCCTTGTAGCTCAGGCCGAGCTTCCTGGCCGCCGCGCTGATCGATCCGAGTTCGCCGATGGCCTCGACGAGGGTGATCCTGTCCAGCCCGACGCGCGCCGCCGAGCCGCGGCGCAAGGTCAGGGAAGTGCTCAGATCGCCCTCGGCGGCCATGTCAGAACCTCACGCGCAGGTCCGCTCTGAAGTTGCGGCCTTCTTCGGGGAAACCGTCGACCAGTTGATAGCTCGCGTCGAGCAGGTTTCGTGCGCCGATGAGCAGATTCACCTTCGGCGTGATGTCGATCCCGACGACGAGGTTGGCCAGCGCATAGGATCCCGTGCGGTAGAACCGCGGCGGGTTGATCAGGCTGGAACTCGTCACCGTCCAGCGATCGGAAGCCACCTCCACCGACGGCGTCACGGTGAAGCGGTCGCCGATCCGCCAGTCGGCGTAGACGAAGGCCTTGTGCGTGGGCACGCCGGTGGGCCGGAAGTTGATGTTCGTCGGGTCGGTCAACTTGCGATGCAGATAGGTGTAGTTTCCCCCCAGCGTCAGGCTCGGCGCGAGATCGAGGGTGAAGCTGGCCTCGGCGCCGTAATAATGGCCGTCAGCGGCGTTGCGCGTCTGGTTGGTCAGGCCGAAGGGCGGGCCCAGTTGCACCGGGATGAGGATGAGGGCGTTGTTGAGTTCGCTGTAGAACACCGCGCCTTCCAGGTTCAGAGAGGTCGCAAGCCGTGTCTTGCCCCCGATCTCATAGCTGGTCGCCCGCTCGGCCTTGACCGTGGGGTTTGGCACCGAGGTCCCGAACCGGGAGCTGAACCGCTCGCCCAGCGTCGGGAAGCGAACCCGGGACGAGACGCTCGCATGCACCTGGGTGTCCGGTGTCGGCCGATAGATCAGCGCGCCCTGCCAATTCCAGGCGTCGTCGTCGGTCAACGGATAGTAGACGAAGGCGTTGGCGTTGAAGTCCTCGGCCCGGCTCAGGTTGCGCCGATCCCACGACGCGCCGACCACCAGGTCGAGGTTGTCGCCGAAGCGCTGGGTGTCCTCGATCGCGATGGAGGTGGTCGATTCCTTGGTGACCTGCGGCGGCTCGACCAGGGCAGGGGAGAAGGTCCGTTGGGCCTCGGTGTGGCTGTCGTGGCGATAGTAGGCGACGGCCTTGAGCGTATTGGCCCGCGTCATGTCGAAGCCCATCTCGACGTTGCCGCCGAAGCTGGCGTCGTCGTAGGGCGAGGCGAAGGCGCGCGGCAGGGTCTGGCTGTTCTGACGGAAGTTGTCGAACGAGAGCAGCCCGTTCTTGAAGGTGTTCCGGTAGAGCCGGGTGCGGACGTACATCCGGTCGCTGACCTGGGTGTTCGACAGGAAGGCTATGCTGTCGATGTCCCAGTAGGGCCAATCCCAGAAGCGGGTGCTGGCGGTGTCGTTGACGTGATAGGGCGCGTTCTTGGCGCCTTCCTGGCGGGTGTAGGTCAGGGAGTATTCGTCGGTGTCGTTGGGCGTGAAGCCGACCTTGAGGTTGATGCGCCAGTCGTCGGTGTCGCTGTGGTCCCGGAAGCCGCCGTTTTCCAGCGTCGTGGGCGTGAAATCCTTGGGCAGGGCCCAATGATCGCGTTCGTTGCGGGCGCCGCTGACCTGGCCGTAGAAATGATCGGTGCGAAAGCCGAGGCGGCCCGAGACGCCGTAGCTGGCGCCCGTGCCGTCGCGGTCGAGGCCGACGCCGGCCTGCATTTCCGCCTCGAAGGGCTGGACCGGCTTGCGCGTGACCAGGTTGATCGCCCCGCCCAGGCCGCCTGGGCCGTCGAGCACCGAGACATAGCCCTTGGAGACCTGCATTTCCGAAAGGTCCGCGGTCAGGAAGCGGGCGAAATCGATGCGGTTGTCCGCTGGCAGGAAGACTCGCACGCCGTCGATGGACAGCGTCGTCTGAAAGCGGTCGAAGCCGCGGACGAACACCAGCCGTTCGTTGCGAGAGCCGCCGCTGGCGCCCGCCGCCGTCCCCGATACCAGGTCGAGCGCCTGATCGACGCTCACCTTGTTGAAGCGCCGCAACTGCTCATGGGTGACGACGGCGCCGCCCACCTGTTCGCCTGCGCGGTTGCGGGCGGTCACCTGCAGTTCGCCCAAGGTGTAGACGTCGCCGCGCGTCTCCTGCGTCTGCGCCTGCGCCGCACCGGCAAACATCGCGCCAGCCAACAAGAAAGTCCTGAACAGCATCCCAATCTCCGTTATGAAGCTTGGCTACATAACGAAGCCGCCGTCCTTGCGCTACACTGCCTCTGAAAATCGACGGTGGACGGAGGTTCGCCGAAACCCAATCCTTGCCGTTTCTTTCCCGCGACCGCCGAGACCCGATACCCGATGCTCGAGACCATCTGGCTCACGCTCAAGCTGGCGACCGTCACCACGCTGCTGCTGCTGGTGATCGCCACGCCCTTGGCCTGGTGGCTGGCGCGCCGCGGCGGCTGGTGGAAGGAGATCGTCGGGGCGGTGACAGCCTTGCCCATCGTCCTGCCGCCTTCGGTGCTGGGGTTCTACCTGCTCATCGCGCTCGGCCCGCACAGCATCCTGATGACGCCGCTTCACGCCTTCGGCGTCCGCACCCTCGCCTTCACCTTCGAGGGCCTTGTGATCGGCTCGCTGATCTATTCGCTGCCGTTCGCGGTGCAGCCGCTGCGCAACGCCTTCCGCGCCATCGGCGATCATCCGATGGAGGCGGCCGCGACGCTCGGCGCATCGCCGTGGGACGCCTTCACGGCCGTGGCCCTGCCGCTTGCCCGGCCGGGCTATGTGATGGCCGCCGTGCTGACCTTCGCCCACACCATCGGCGAGTTCGGCGTGGTGCTGATGCTGGGCGGCGGCATTCCCGGCAAGACCAATGTGCTCTCCATCGAGATCTACCGGATGGTGGAGTCCCTCGACTGGGACCGCGCCCACATCCTGGCCGCGGGCCTGCTGGCCTTCTCGTTCCCGGTGGTGCTTATCCTGCTGGTCCTCGACCGCCGTGCGGACGCCCAGCGGTCCTGAGGTGGCCTCCCGGCCCTCATCCGGCTATGACCCCCGCCAGCATCTGCAACTGATCGAGCGCCGACCTATGAGCGACACCCCTCCCGACCGCCTGGCGATCAATCCCGCCAGCCCCTATCACGACGCCGCAGCGCTGGAACGCGGGGTGGGCGTGCGCTTCAAGGGCGTCGAGAAGAACAATGTCGACGAATACTGCGTCAGCGAAGGCTGGGTCCGCCTCAGCGTCGGCGCCACGGTCGATCGCAAGGGCAATCCGATGACCGTGAAGCTGCAAGGTGAAGTCGAGCCCTATTTCCGCGACGTCGCGGAATAGGGGGCCCTCCGCGCCCCGCGAGCGGGGGGTTATGGCGATCGCGGGATCGAGCGACGGTTTTGACCGGAGGCTTGCGTTAGGGTCAGCCTAGGCTGCGGCCGCGGTCTTGCCGGGCGAGGACGCGAGGGCCTGCTCCAGGGCTTCGAACAGACGCCGAGCCTCAAGCGGTTTCGTCACGACGTCATCCATTCCCGACGCCATATAGTCCTCTATCTGATGGATCATCGCGTTGGCGGTCACCGCGATTATCGGCGTCCGCCCGCGGCCCGACTCCTGCTCGGCGGCGCGGATCGCCTTGGCGGCGGTCGGCCCGTCCATCTCCGGCATCTGAACGTCGAGCAGGATGACGTCCCACTCTCCCTGCCGCCATGCCTCCAGGGCCTTTGCGCCGTTGTCCACGATGGTGGGCTCCACGCCCGCCTGGTTGAGCAGCGTTCTCAGGACCAGTTGATTCACCTCATTGTCCTCGGCGGCCAGGATCCTGATCTCCCGTTGCGCCTGGGATTCGTCCCCAACCGGGTCCGCGCCGTCCAGGGGTGGGGCGATGTCGCCGACGCGGGTGAGGGGCAGACAGATGTCGAACACCGAACCGCGGCCTTCGGCGCTCTCCGCGGTGATGGTCCCGCCCATGAGCCGAACGAGCTCGCCGCAGATGGAGAGCCCCAGCCCGGTGCCCCCGAAACGCCTGGTCGTGGAAGCGTCGCCCTGGGTGAACTTCTCGAAAAGGCTCGACATGTGCTGGACCGGTATGCCGATGCCGGTGTCGGCGACGCGGAGTGAAAGTTCGTCTCGTCGATAGGCCACGGTGAGGTCGATGCGGCCCTTTTCGGTGAACTTCACGGCGTTGGAGAGGAGATTATAGAGCAGCTGGCGTATGCGGGTCGCATCGCCGTGGAAGACTCCCTTGGCGTCGGCCTCGATATTGAACGCCAGGTGGACGCCCTGTTTGGACGCTGCGGGCAGGAAGGCGGCCAGCGAGCCGCGCACCATGTGCTCCATGTCGAAGTCGCAGGATTCGAGTTGCAGCTTGCCCGCCTCGATCTTCGCCAGATCGAGGATGTCGTTCAGGATGGACAGGAGAATCTCGCCGGATTTGCGGATGATCTTGAGTTGCTCACCCTGCTCGGGCCTGGGTTCATCGGCCTGCATCGCCTGCGCCATGCCGAGGATCCCATTGAGGGGCGTGCGTATCTCGTGGCTCATCATGGCGAGGAAGTCGGACTTCGCCTGGTTGGCCGTCTCGGCCTTGTTCTTGGCTTCGGCGAGCACGCGGGCCGTCTCGACCTGATCGGTGACGTCATACAGCACCGCCACCATCCCGCCGCCGGCGGTCGCGCCGATCTCGCCGCGCAGATGGCGCCCGTCAGGCATGTCCAGCTCGTCAACGAGGTTTCCCTGGGATCGGACCGTCGAACTCTCCCATCCCGCCCGCCAGCCTGCGGATGGCGAGTCGACGCCTCCCGCGGCCGCCATCTCCAGAATCCGCTTGTACGGCAGCCCCGGCTCCGGCCGCAGATTGAAGGCCGCCAGGATATCCCCGTATCTCTGGTTCCAGAAGATCAGGCGATGGGCGTCGTCGAAGAAGGCGATCGCCGTCGGAACCACGTCGAGCGCCGTGCGCAGATTGGAAAGCGTCGCCACGGAGGTGAGGCGTTCCACCCAAAGCAGGGCCGCCGCGGCCAGGATGACCACCCCGACCAGGGCGGCGACCGCCACGGCCAACAGCGGCCGGTCGATGAAGTAGGCCGGCAGGGCGGCGTCGGGATTGGGCAGGAGGGTCACCGCCGCCATGGCCGTGAAGTGCAGGCCGCAGATGGCGCCGACCAGCAGCGCGACCGCAAGGTGGGCGGCGCGGCGCGTGCCCAGGTTTCCCGCCGCCCACAAGGCCGCGGCGGCTCCGAGCACGCCAATGACCAGGGAGGTCCCGACGTAACCCGGTCGCCAGATCAGGTCTGCATGGGTGCGGACCGCGGCCATGCCGGTGAAGTGCATGACGCCGACGCCCAGCCCGGCGACCGCGCCTCCCACCGCCCGCCCGATGGGGGTCGGGCGGGACACCGCAACGTAGAACCCGGTGGCGACGGCGAGAATCGACAGCAGCAGGGACGCCGCCGTGGCCAAGGGTTCGTAACGGATCTCAAGGTCGGGTTGATATGCGAGCATGGCGATGAAGTGGGTCGCCCAGACCCCCGCTCCGCCAACCAGACCGGCGAAGCCGATCCAGCCGATGCGGAATCCTCCCAGGACCTTCAGGGAGCGACGATATCCGGCGAACGCCGTGATCACCGACGCACAGCAGATCAGCGCAGCCACCAGGACCAACCTGAGGTCGTGCTGCTGATGAATACAATTCAATACTGTGAACATCGATCACTCCTGGGGCGGAGGACTGATGCCATAAGCACTTTGCTTATTTGCTAACGACCAAACTCTAGCGGAAGCGGCGCCAAACTCGGCAGGATCCGGTCGCCCAACCCGCCGCGAGCGGGAGAGAGGAACTAGCGCGCAGGTCTCAGCATGCGGGCGGGGACGATGCCGCGCTGGCCGTTGACCAGGTTGACCTCGTAGTCGACGCCGGACCCGGCGGGGCGCAGGCGCACGACGCGACCGCGCACCCAGCCGGACATGAACTTGGCCTCGACGACCTGACCCACGGCATAGACCGCGCCGGCGGTCGGCGCCGCATCGCCGGGCCGAGGGCCGGCGGCCGGGCCTGGTGTGTTGGCGCGGACCAGGCCCTTGGGGCAAAGCTCCTCCCACTGCTGGGAAATGGCCAGGCCGTTGCTGGCGTTGTCGCGTCCGACGATCTGGCCGCTTGCGTCACGCCATTTGCTGCGCCCGGCGCCGATGTCGCTGGCGTCCCAGACGCCGGCATGGCGATAGGTTCCGCCCTGGATCGGGGTGATCGTCCCCCGCGTGCAGTCGGCGCTGGCATGGTAGGTCGTCTTGAAGTCCTCGCTGGCCAGTTGCTCGCGCAAGCAGCCCCGGTCGCCCGGCGACCAGTTCTCGCACCAGCCTTGCGCCTCCTCGCGGGTGAGCTTGGCGTCAACCTTGGCGTTGGCGGTGCCGAGCCCCGAGGAGGAGATGATCGTCGGGCTCATGCACTTGCTGCACAGCGAGAGCCAGCCCATCGGCGCGCCGGCCCCCATCAGCAGCACGGCTGCGCCCGCCGCCGCCATGATCCCCAAACCTTGAATGCCCGTCACGCCGCTCTCCCGTCGATCCCCGGCGGCCAAGCTCGACCATGGGCGGGCGGGGCGTCAAGGCGCTGAGCCGCCGGCACGCCAAAGAAAAAGGGCGCAGGATCGCCTGCGCCCTTCCAGTTATGCCCGCGCCTGGGGAGGATCAGCGCGGACGGTAGATCTTGTCGAAGATTCCGCCGTCGCCGAAGTGCAGCGGCTGGGCCTTCTTCCAGCCCCCGAAGGCGCCGTCGATGGTCACCAGCGGGATGTTGGGGAACTTGGACTTGTATTTGGCGAGCGCGTCGGCGTTGCGCGGGCGGTAGTGGTTCTTGCCGATGAGGTTCTGCGCCAGGGGGCTATAGAGGAATTTCAGATAGCCCTCGGCCACCGTGCGGGTCTTCTTGCGGTCGACGACCTTGTCCACCAGGGCCACCGGCGGTTCGGCCAGGATCGACATCGACGGCGTGACGATCTCGACCTTGCCGGGGCCCAGTTCCTCGATGGCCAGGTGGGCTTCGTTTTCCCACGACAGCAGGACGTCGCCGATGCCGCGCTGGACGAAGGTGGTGGTGGAGCCGCGCGCGCCGGTGTCGAGCACCGGGACGTGCTTGTAGAGCTCGGTGATGAAGGCCTGAGGGTCCTTGCCGTTCTTCTGGGCCCAGGCCCAGGCCGCCAGGTAGTTCCAGCGGGCCCCGCCCGAGGTTTTCGGGTTGGGCGTGATCACCTCGATGCCGGGTTTGATCAGGTCGCCCCAATCCCTGATCTTCCAGGGATTGCCCTTGCGCACCAGGAACACGATCGTCGAGGTGTAGGGGGTGGAGTTGTTGGGCAGGCGGCTCTGCCAGTTGGCCGGCAGCAGCTTGGCCCGGGCGGCGATCTCGTCGATGTCGGACGCCAGCGCCAGGGTCACCACGTCGGCCGGCAAGCCGTCGATGACGGAGCGGGCCTGCTTGCCGGAGCCGCCGTGGCTCTGGTTGATGGTGATGTCCTGGCCGACCTTTTCCTTCCAGTACTTGGCGTAGGCGGCGTTGATGTCCTTGTAGAGTTCGCGCGTAGGGTCGTAGCTGACGTTCAGCAGGGTGATGGCCTTGCCGGCTTGGGCTGCGGCGGTTCTGGGCAGCAGCAGCGGGGTGGCGGCTGCGCCTGCGGTCAGGGCTGCGCCGGCGGCGACCAGTCCGCGGCGCGTGAAGTTGGTGTTGCTCATCTCGAGTGCTCCGGGACTTGAAATATCAGAACGCGAACTGCGAACGGAACGATACGACGTTCACGTCTTCGCCGATGTCGGCGCCGGCGGCGTTCAGGCGGTTCACTTTCGCCCATTGGTAATCCAGCAGGAACCGCAAAGTGTTGTTAGCGTACCAGTTGAGGCCGAGCGTCGTGATTTTCTGCTGTCCTCCGCGAATGCCGCCTGCCGGGGCGGCCAAGCCGGCAACGCCCGAGTGGTCATTGAGATCCAGTTCGCTATAGCGCGCGGCGATTTCGAGCGCGCCCCAGGCGCCTTCGCTGCGGTCGAACGGCTTGGCGGGCTTGATGCCTGTGAAGCCGCCGTTGGCGTTGGTCCACACGTGGCGTTCGCCGGTGATCGTCCATGCGCCCTGCACGTACCAACCGCTGAACGAGGGGTCGAAGGGCGAGACGCCCTGGCGGTTGACGTTGATCTTGTACCATTCGCCGGCGGCGTAGAAATTCTTGAAGCTCGCGCCGCCTTCCAGGCCGTAGGCGGTCAGGCCGTCGGAATTGATCGCGCCGGTGTCGACGAGACGCAGGCCGCTGACCCGCAATTCGGGGCGTTCCTGCAGGCGCACCGCGCGGCCGGAGACCGGCCCCCCCGTCGTGTCGGCCGGGTTGAGGATGCTTTGGACGCTGGCGCCGATATGGACGTCATAGTCCAGGCTCTTGATCGGCGCGAAGGCGACCCGCAGCGCATAGCCTGACTGCTGGTCGAATTCGGCCGTGGAGGGGACGCCCACGACCTTGCCGGAAAACAGCGCAGAGGCGTACCAGCGCGGCCCGCGCAGGGTCGCCCCGACGCCCGTGCGCCCGTCGCCCGTCGCGAAGTTCCGCACCAGTTCGGCCACCGCGCCACGTTCCAGGAACAGGGATTCGGTATTGCTGGTGGCGTCTTCGAGGCCCGCAGGCGTCGCCCAGGCGCCGATGCGGATGCGCAGCGGCTCCTCCAGGCCAAAGGGCTTGAAGCCCGCGTATTCGATATAGGCTTGGTTCAGCAGGGCCGACTCGCCGCCGGAACCGCCGAATTCGCCCCACAGCGCGTAGTTCCAGTCCTTGAAGGCCGTGCCGTCAAAGCCCAGGCGGGCGCGGCGGAAATTCGTGCCCGAGCCCAGGTCGTTGGCCGCAGTCCGCGGCGACACCGCGTAGTGGGCGGCGTCGAACTGCACGACTGAGCGTAGGGCGAACTTGAAGCGGCCATCCGGGGTCGCGATCTGCGGCCGAGCGTTATTCAGGGTCACCGCCGGCTGCGCGTCCAACTGATCGCGCACGCCTTGGACGGCGGCGCTGCTTCCGGCCTTCAGGGCGAGGATCTGCTCTTCGAGCTCCTGATTGCGCTGTTCGAGCGCATCGAGGCGCGCGGCGAGCGACAGGGCGAGTTCCTGGCTGACGCCGCTCGGCGCCTGGCCCGCGGCCGTGGTTATCGCCTGCGCCATCGCCGCGGGCGCTGCGCTGCAAAGCAGCCCCGCCAGGGCGGCTGTGCGGATGAATCGTTGTGTCAGAACCATAGTGATCTACCCCCAAAGGTCATGAGGAGGCGATAACCCATCAAATCCTATCGGCACAATGGGTATATGTGGGCGAGCTTGGAGAAAAACTAAAGCGGTGCGGCGCGGGCCATGCGGCGGCGAAGGAAAAACCGTAGTTCGCCGTCACGTCGGTGACATATGCCTGCGCATGCTTGAGAGTTGAGTCTGGAGATTCGCCGTGTCGCTCTCGAAGCTTGCCTCAACCGACAGGCTGGGCCCCGTCATGATGGCGGGCGGCGCGAGCATCGGCGGTGCGGCGATCCTTGCGGCGGCCGGGGCGCAGCCGGCGGCGGCGGTGTTCGTCGCCCTGGCGACCACGGCAGTCACCGCCCTGGCCCTGAACCGGACGCGCCGCAACGCCCCCAAGGCCCTGGAGGCGCCCAGCGTCAGCGCCGCGGCCGGGTCGCCGTCCTACGCCGCCCTGGTCAACGCCCTTCCGGATCCGGTGATGGTGGTCTCCGCGCGCGAACCGGACGACGTGATCGACAGGCGTTTGCTGTTCGCCAACGCCGCGGCCAGCGAGTTGTTGAACATCCGCGGGCCCGACGCCTTGCTGGTGACGGTGGTGCGCGACCCCAAGGTGCTGGAAGCCGTCGACGAGGCCCTGTTCGGCGAGATCGACGCCGAGGCCGTCTACGAGCGCGGCGGCATGCAGGAACGCCTGCTGCGGGTTCGCGCCCGGCCGTTGGGGCGTGGCCCCGACGGCGTGCGTCTGGCGCTGGTGGTGTTCCGCGACGAGACCGAGTTGCGGCGAGTGGAGCGCACCCGCGCCGACTTCCTGGCCAACGCCAGCCATGAACTGCGTACGCCGCTGGCCTCGCTGTCGGGCTTCATCGAAACCCTGCGCGGCCACGCCAAGGGCGACGAACGGGCCACAGAGCGGTTCCTGGGCATCATGCAGGTGCAGGCCGAGCGCATGAGCCGGCTGATAGACGACCTGATGTCGCTGAGCCGCATCGAGTTCAATGAACACATCGCCCCCGATGGCGAGGTCGACCTGCATCATGCCGCCTCCGATGTCGTCGATGCGGTGGGGCCGCTGGCGCGCGAGCAGGGCGTGCGGCTGGAGACCGCGCTGTCCGAGGCGGGGATCGCCAAGGTGGTGGGCGACCGCGACCAGATCGTCCAGGTGATCCAGAACCTGGTGGACAACGCGCTGAAATATTCAGTGCAAGGCGGGGTGGTGAGCGTTGTGGTGGAGACCGCGCTTTCCGCTGAAGCCGCCGCCGCCGGCTCTGTCCCCGGCGCCGCGCGCCTCTCGTTGCTGACGCCCGACCATGCGACAGGGCTCTACGCCGCCGTGCGGGTCGCCGACGTCGGGGCCGGCATGGCCCGCGAGCACCTGCCCCGCCTGACCGAGCGCTTCTATCGCGTCGAGGGCCAGAAGAGCGGCGAACGTTCCGGCACCGGCCTCGGCCTGGCTATCGTCAAGCACATCATGAATCGTCACCGCGGCGGGCTGGTGGTGGAAAGCACGCTCGGCCAGGGCACCACCTTCACCGCCTACTGGCCGCTCACGACCTGAAATCCCTCTCCCCCGAAGGGGCGGAGGCAGAGGAGATCGCCGCCGTGAGCCTGGCGGAAAGATCCCCTGCCGGCTTCACCTGCACCTCCGTCAGCCCGAGCCACCGCGCCATCAGGCGAAGCTCGGCGGCCAGGCGGGTCGCGGTCAGCGGGGTCGCCCATGGTTCGGCATGGGCGGACTGCACCACCAGGACGCCGGTCTTGCGTTCGGCCTTGAGGTCGACGCGGGCGGTGATCGCCTCGCCCTCGAGGAACGGCAGCACATAGTAGCCATGGGTGCGCTTATGGGCCGGCGTATAGATCTCCAGTCGGACGCGGACGTCGAACAGGCGCTCGGTCCGTTCGCGAAACCAGATCAGGTTGTCGAAGGGCGAGAGCAGGGCGCAGGCGGCGATTTTGCGCGGCCGGCGCGCCTGGGGGTCGAGATAGGCGCCCTGGCCCCAGCCCTTCACGGAGACCGGGACCAGCTTGCCGTCCTCCACCAGTTCGGCGACGCGCGCCCGCGTCTCGGCCGGGCCCATGCGGAAATAGTCGCGCAGGTCGCGCTCGGTCGCCACGCCCTGGGCGCGCGCGGCGATGGCGATCAGCGCGCGCTGGGCGTCCGCGCGCGACGGGGTCGGCGCCTGCCAGACGGCCTTCGGCAGCACCTTCTCCGGAAGGTCGTAGACCCGCTCGAACGTGCCCCGGCGGGTGGCGGTGGTCAGCTCGCCGGCCCAGAACAGGCATTCGACGGCCCGCTTGGCCTCGCTCCAGCCCCACCAGCCGCCGACGCCCTTGGCGCCCAGGTCCAGTTCGCTGGCGGCCAGCGGCCCGCGCGTGGCGATCTGCTCCAGCGCCCGGTCGATCAGGTCGCGTCGCTCGCGCAGGAAGCGGGCCACGCCTTTCCAGACGCCGACCCCTTGGCGGGCGTCCTCCATGCGCCAGCGAAGCAGCGGTTGATGGGCCACGGGCGCCAGCGACGCCTCGTGCCCCCAGTATTCGAACAGCGTGGGCTTGCGCCCCCAGGCCAGGTCTTCGAGCAGGGCGCGGGGATAGTCGCCCAGCCGGGAGAACAGCGGCAGGTAGTGGGTGCGCGACAGCACGTTCACCGAATCGATCTGCAGCAGGCCCAGCCGCTCGATGACCGCGCTCACCTGCCGGCGGCTCGCCGTTTCCGTCGGCCGGGGGCTCGCGAAGCCCTGGGCGGCCAGCGCAATGCGCCGGGCCTGGGCGGCGCTGAGCTGTTCGACGGCGGTCACCTGGCGTCGGGGGTCAGCGTTCCAGCCGACCGTCGGTGAGGGCGGCGATCTCGAAGCAGAACGCCACCGCCGGGTCGGGCGGCGGAAGTTCGGCGACGATCTTGCCCGGCGCCAGGGCATGGACCAGATGCCGGATGATGTTCAGGCGCGCGGTCTTCTTGCGATCGCCGCGCACGCAGGTCCAGGGCGAGACCTCGTTGTGCGTGCGGCTCAGCATCTCGTCGCGCGCCTTGGTGTAGTCGTCCCACTTGTCCTGCGCCGCCGCGTCCAGGGGGCTGGACTTGAGCACCTTCAGCGGATTCTCCACCCGCTCGGCCAACCGCTTGGCCTGTTCCTTCTTGGAGACGTCGAGCCAGAACTTCACCAGCCGCACGCCGCTGCCCGTCATCATCTGCTCGAACACCGGCACGTCGCGCAGGAAGGCCTCGGTCTGCTCGGGCGTGCAGAAGTCCATCACCCGCTCGACCCCGGCGCGATTGTACCAGGAGCGATTGAAGATCACCGCCTCGCCGCCGGCCGGCAGGTGGGGCACGTAGCGCTGGAAATACCACTCGGTCTTCTGGCGGTCGGTCGGCTTGGGCAGGGCGACCGCGCGGGTCGAGCGGACCGACAGATGCTCGGTGATGCACTGGATCGCGCCGTCCTTGCCCGCGGCGTCGCGGCCCTCGAAGATGATCAGCACCTTCTCGCCGGTCTCGATGGCGTGCTGCTGGTAGTGCACCAGGGCGAGCTGATGGCGTTCGAGCTCGCGTTGGTCATCGTCGTCGTCGTGCTTGGACATGAGGCGAGACTAACGCGCAGCCGTCCGATCCGTCGCGCCTAAAGATCGATTGTCCTCCCGCGTCGGATCGTGGGGCGTGAGATCGTCGGCCGTTTGCTTTATGGCGATGACGATGATCCGGCTGTTCGTTCCCCACTCCCTGGCCCCGGGCGGCGCCATCGCGCTCGACCCCGACCAGAGCCGCTACCTGACCAGCGTCATGCGCAGGGGTGTCGGCGACGAGGTGGCGGTGTTCAATGGCGCCGACGGCGAGTGGCGCGGCCTCGTCGCCCAGGTGGGCAAGCGCAACGTCACCCTGAGCCTCGAGGCGCAGCTGCGGCCCCAGCATGCCGGCCCCGATCTCGACCTCGTCGTGGCGCTGGTGAAGCGCGGGCGGCTGGAGACCATCGTCGAGAAGGCCGCCGAACTGGGCGCGCGCCGGGTCCGGCTGGCGATCACCGAGCGCACCAACGCCGACCACGCCAAGCTGCCGCGCCTGCAGGCCATAGCCACCGAGGCCGCCGAGCAGACCGGGCGGCTGGACGTGCCTGAAATCGTCGCGCCGCTGAAGCTCGCCGCCTTGCTGGCCGGCTGGGAGTCCGGCCGCCGGCTGCTGTTCTGCGACGAGGCCGGCGATGCGCCGCCGGCCCTCGACGCCCTGGCCGGCGCGTCCGAGGGGCCGTGGGCCATCCTCATCGGCCCCGAAGGGGGCTTCTCGCCGGACGAGCGCGCGGCTTTGCGCGGCGCCTCGTTCACCGTCGCGGCCACGCTGGGGCCCCGGATCCTGCGGACCGACACCGCGTCGATTTCGGCCCTGACGCTCTGGCAGGCCGCACGCGGCGACTGGCGCTCTTGAGGTTCGTCGTGATTGCCCCCACCTGCGGGAGCAGCGTAATGATCGCGGCCGCTCCGGACCTCGTCCGCAAAGAGCACGTTCGGCGAGGGTGGAGAGACAGGGAATGACCCAGGTCATAGGCGACGACCGCCCGCTGACGTTCGAAGACCTGGTGGCCTGGTTCGCCGTCGGGGAGAAGCCGAAGGCCGACTGGCGCATCGGCGCCGAGCACGAGAAGTTCGTCTTCCGTCTGGGAACCCATCAGACCGTCCCCTACGACGGCCCGGCCGGCATCCACGCGCTGCTCGACGGCCTCATGCGGTTCGGCTGGCAGGGCGTCTACGAGGATGCGCCCGATGGAAGCCAGACGCTGATCGGCCTCGAACGCGGCAAGGCCAACGTCAGTCTCGAGCCCGGCGGCCAGTTCGAGCTTTCCGGCGCCCCGCTGGAGACCATCCACGATATCTGCACCGAGACGGGCGACCACCTGAACGAGGTCAAGGCCGTCGCCGACGAACTGGGCCTCGGCTTCCTTGGCCTCGGTTTCACGCCCAACTGGCGGCGCGACCAGATTCCGGTGATGCCCAAGGGCCGCTACAAGATCATGCGCGCCTACATGCCCAAGGTCGGCGGCATGGGCCTGGACATGATGTTCCGCACCTGCACCGTCCAGGCCAACCTCGACTTCGGCTCCGAGGCCGACATGGTGCTGAAGTTCCGCACCAGCCTGGCGCTGCAACCGATCGCCACGGCGCTGTTCGCCAACTCGCCCTTCACCGAGGGCAAACCCAACGGCTTTCTCTCTTCCCGCGCCAACGTCTGGACCGACACCGACCCCGACCGCACGGGCATGCTGGACTTCGTGTTCGCCGACGGCTTCGGCTACGAGACCTACGCCCGCTACGCGCTCGACGTGCCGATGTACTTCGCCAAGCGCCAGGGCCAGTACGTCGATCTCTCCGGCCAGTCGTTCCGCAAGTTCATGGCCGGCGAACTGCCGGCCCTGCCCGGCCAGCGCCCGACCCTGAAGGACTGGGCCGACCACACCACCACCATCTTCCCGGAGGTCCGGCTCAAGCAGTACCTGGAGATGCGCGGCGCCGACTCCGGGCCGTGGGCCAGGCTCTGCGCCCTGCCGGCGCTGTGGGCGGGCATCTTCTATGACGACGCGGCGCTGCACGCGGCCTGGGACCTCTGCAAGGCGTGGACGGCGGAACAGCACAACGCCCTGCGCGGCGACGTGGCGCGCCGCGGCATGAGGGCCGAGATCGCCGGCCGCACGGTGCAGGACGTGGCCAAGGACGTGCTGGCCGTCGCCCGCGAGGGTCTGAAACGCCGCAATCGCCTCAGCGGCGGCCTGGTGGACGAAACCGGCTACCTGGCCGAACTCGACGAGATCGCCGACAGCGGCCTGACCCCGGCCGACCGCCTGCTGGCGCTCTATCACGGCGCCTGGAACGGCGACGTCGAGAAGGTGTTCGACAGCTTCGCCTACTGAGGCCGTCGCCGCCGGCGCCTGCCTGCTGAGGGAACTCGGATTCGGCCTCAGGTTGCATTCACTTTCCATGTCACTGATAGTGGATGATGAAGCTTCGCCTTAGCGCGAATTTCATGGGTGAACTGGGGGGTTCATATGCAGCGGTTCCTGGCCATTCTCTTGGCGTGCGCCTTGACGGCTGCGTGTACGACCACGAGCGCCAAGCTCGCATTCGAGACGTCCACCAAGCCGGCGCCCGGCGCACGCGTGTTGCTGCTGCAGCCTGAGGTGTCGCTCGCCGTGCTGACCGCCGCGGGCGTACAGGAACCCCGCGCCGACTGGAGCATGGCCGCGCGGGACAATCTCAGCCGCGAGATCGAGGCCCAGTTGAAGGCCCGGTCGCACAACTACAAGATGCTCGACCCCAATGACGCCATGGCCGGACGCAGCGGCCAGCTGCTGCGCCTGAACAGCGCGGTCGGCCAGTCGATTCTCGCGTTCAGCTACGGCGCCTATCCGCTGCCGACCAAGAAGGACGGCTTCGACTGGACCCTGGGCGAGGGCGTCTCGGCATTGGCGGAGAGCCAGGGCGCGGACTATGCGCTGTTCGTCAACAGCCAGGGGACCTACGCCAGCGGCGGCCGTGTCGCCACGATGATCGGCCTGGCGATGCTGGGCGTCTCGGTGCCGCTCGGCCAACAACAGGTGTTTGCGTCGCTGGTGGAGCTGAAGACCGGTCGAGTCGTCTGGTTCAACGTCGCGGTCGCCGGCCCCAACGCCGACATGCGCGAGACCGAGGGATGCGCCTCCCTCGTCAAAAGCCTTCTGAAAACGCTTCCGCTCTAACGCTGGAATGTCGAACAGACGCCGCCAACTCGCGCTCGCCCTTGCGCTGGCCGCCGTCGGGTCTCCGGCGTTGTCGGAGCCGCGTTCGCCAGGGCTGCGCCCCGATCCGGCTAGCGTCGAAGCGGGGTTGTGGAGCGAGGTCGACAAGGCCGAGCGGCACGTCCGTCAGTCGGCTGAGCTGAATACCGACCCGGCCCTGAACGCCTATGTCCGGGAGGTCGCCTGCAAGGTCGCGGCGCAATACTGCCCGGAGATGCGCGTCTACGTTCTGGACCGGCCGTTCATGAACGCCTCCATGGCGCCCAACGGTTATACGGAGGTCTGGTCCGGCCTGCTGCTGCGGGCCTCCAACGAGGCCGAACTGGCCTTCGTCATCGGGCATGAAACCAGCCACTTCGCAGAAAACCATTCGATCGAACGGCTGCGGGCGACAAAGACCCGCGCCAACGTTGGCTTGGCTCTGCAGGTGGGTGTCGCGGTGCTGGGGGTGGCGGCGGCCAGCCGCGCCGATACCTACGACGAAGCCCGCAACATCATGGACAGCACCAACAACCTGATCGACGTGGTCTATCTTGGCGTCATCGCCTCCGTGTTCCGCTTTACGCGCGAGCAGGAAGCCGAGGCCGATCGCCTGGGTCTCCAACGTGCGACCGCCGCAGGTTATGCTTCCAGCGCCGCTGCCCAGATCTGGCGCGAGATGGCCGACGAGACCGTCTCATCCGACTTTGAGCGTGTACGCAAGGCCGACGCGAAACTGAGCATCTTCGACAGCCACCCGCTGACCTCGGCGCGCATCTTGGCCCTCGACGCCCAGGCCAAGGCGTCGTCCACGAATGGCGAAATTGGCCGCGAACGCTATCGCGCCGCGATCCGCCCCCATCTTTCCGCTTGGCTCAACGACGATCTCCGTCGCCGCGATTTCGGCGAGACCCTGCACATCCTCGATCGGCTGGCGTCGACCAATGAGGACCTGGGCGTCGTCAATTTCTATCGCGGCGAGGCCTATCGCCTGCGGCGGAAGGACGGCGACCTCGCCCTGGCGCGCAAAGCCTATGCGGCGGCGGCGGCCTATCCGGATGCGCCGGTCGCGACGTGGCGCGAGTTGGGGGATCTGGCCAGCCGGGAAAAGGACGCCGCCGCCGCAAGCGCGGCCTACGAGGCCTATCTGGCCAAGGCGCCGAACGCCGAAGACGTCTGGCTGGTGCGTGATGCATTGAACAGTTTGGGGCATGGGGTTTGATCATGAAGAAAATCAGCGCGAGCTTGGCGCTCGGTGTTTCGGCGATGCTGCTCGCAGCTTGCGCTGGCGCCACCAGCGTGCCGGCCGGCCCGCTCAAGGTCGGCGGCGCCCAGGTCACCCTGGGCCGGCAATGGTCGGACATCAGCACCATCATGACGGGGCGGCCGAAGAAGATCCGCCTCCTCTCCATCGACGGGCCGATGCTCAATCGCCTCTATATCAGCGATGGCCTTTCGCCCGGCGATTTCCTGGTCAAGCCGTTGGCGAAGGAAAGGCCGACGCCGCTCGTCAGGGCCAATATGTCCGTCACCGAGCGGATGGAATTCGTCGCCGACAGCGTGACCGCGATGGATTTCCAGCGTGTCGAGGTGTCTAAGCCGCGCCCGGCGACCTATGGGGGGTATCCGGCCGTGCGCTTCGATCTCAGCGCCAAGACCACCGAGGGACTCGATGTGCTGGGGGTCGCGGAAGCCGCCGAGGTGGGGGGCAAGACCTATGTGCTGCTCTATCTCGCACCCGCCGAGCATTACTACGCGGCGACCTTGTCGGAGGTGGAGGCGATCATGGCGTCCGCCCAGCCCCAGGGCTGAGCCTAGAGCGCGCCGAGCCGTCGCAGCACCGCCTTGGGAATCGCGTAGTCGGCGATGACGGCGCGGTGGTCGCGCAGGCCGCAGACCTCGCGCTGGATGAAGAAGTGCCAGACCGCCATGCTGGCGGCCTTCAACAGGTCCTCGCGGTCGTCGTCGGCCTGCGGCGCCGCCAGCCGGGCGAGGGCAGTCTCCATCCGCGCGGCGCTGCGGCCGAGCGTGGCGGCCTTCTCGCCGATCAGTTCGGCGGCGACGGCGTCGAGCGCGCCCCGGCGGCTGGTGATCGTCTGGCTGGACATGCAGGCCTTGCTGCGGCGGCTGACAGGCGATCGATATGTGTTTCTCCCGGCCGCATGACAAGGCCGGCGTGCGCTCTTGACCCCTCAAGGCGAAGGGCGCATGGCGGGTTCGCGTCGACAAGGATCGCCGGCGCGCCAAGCCACAGGACCTGAAACCCGATGCCCAGCGACAGTAGTCGATTGTTCGCGCCGTCACGGCGGTTCGTGGCCTGATCCGGCTCGCCACGACACGCCCTGACGGCGTGTCGAGAGGTGAGCCATGCAAGACGTCCAACACGTCGGCCTCGCGCCGGCCGATCCCATCCTGCTCGCGGCCGTGGCCAGCGAGTACGTCGGGGATGTCATCGATCAACTGAACGACCTGACGACGGAGGAAGCCGCCGCCGTCATCGCCCATCTGCCGCCCGACCGCGCGGTGGAGATCTTCGACCGCCCTGAACTGTCCGCCAGCGGCGACCTGATGCTGGCGTTGCCGCAGCCCTTCGCCGCCGCGGTCCTCAAGGGCATGTCCGCCGACCGCGCGGCCGAGACCCTGCGCCAGCTCGATCCCGTCCAGCAGACGGCCCTGCTGGCGCTGCTGGACTTCCAGACGGCCGCCTCGCTCAAGGGCCTGCTGGCCTATCGGCCCAGCAGCGCGGGCAGCATCATGACGACGGAATTCGTCAGCGTGCCAGCCACCGCCACGGTCGCCCAGACCCTGCGGCATATCCGCGAGGTCGCCCACAGCCGCGAGACCGTCTATGCGATCTATGTGCTGGATCCGCAGACCGCGCGGCTGCTGCGCACCGTCACCCTGCGCCGCCTGATCACCGGCGAGCCGGAGGCGCTGGTGATCTCCCTGGCCCCGGACCTGGCGCCGATCGCCGTGGAGCCCGACACCGACCGCGAGGAGGTCGCCCGCCTGATCTCCGTCCACGACCTCCTGGCCGTCCCGGTGCTGACGCCGCGCGGCAAGGTGCTGGGGATCGTCACGGTGGACGACGTCATCGACGCCATCATGGCCGAGAGCGCCGAGGACGTGCAGCGGTTCGGCGGCGTCGAAGCGTTCCACGAGCCCTACCTGCAGATCAGCTTTCCGCGGATGATCCGCATGCGGGCCGGCTGGCTGTGCGCGCTGTTCCTCAGCGAGATGCTCACCGCCAGCGCCATGCAGCATTTCGAGGACGAGTTGCAGAAGGCCATCGTGCTCACCCTGTTCATTCCGCTGATCATGAGCTCGGGCGGCAATTCGGGGTCGCAGGCGACCTCGCTGCTGATCCGGGCCCTGGCGCTGGGGCAGCTGCGCCTGCGCGACTGGTGGAAGGTGGCGGTGCGCGAACTGCCCGCCGGCCTCACGCTGGGGGCGATCCTCGGCGTCATCGGCGTCGCGCGCATCGCCGCCTGGCAGAAGCTGGGCATCTACGACTATGGGATCCATTGGCCGCTGATCGCCCTGACGGTGGGGGTGGGCCTGGTGGGGATCGTCACCTTCGGCTCGATGACCGGCTCGATGCTGCCGTTCATCCTCAAGCGGATCGGCTTCGACCCGGCCAGCGCCTCGGCGCCCTTCGTGGCCACCCTGGTGGATGTCACCGGCCTGGTGATCTACTTCAGCGTCGCCCTCATGTTCCTGCGGGGGACGCTGCTCTGAGTCCGGCCGCGATCAGGCCGTACCCACGCCGCTCATGGCGTGGGGCGGCGGAAGGCGATGGTCTTCATGACGGCGACCTGCAGGACCTCGCCGTTCTGGTTCCTGGTCTCGGTGCGCAGGGTGACCATGCCGCGATCGGGGCGCGAGCGGGACGGGACCACCTCCATCACCTCGGTCTCCACCGACAGGGTGTCGCCCGGCCGGGTGGGGCGCGGCCAGGTGAGTTCGCCGCCCGCGCCGATCACGCCGCTGCCTATCGGCGCGCCGCCGTCCACCAGCAGCCGCATGGTCAGCGCCGCGGTATGCCAGCCGCTGGCGGCCAGTCCGCCGAAGAAGCTGTCCTGGGCGGCGTCCTCGTCCAGGTGGAAGGGCTGGGGATCGAACTGGGCCGCGAACGCCTTGATCTCCTCGGCGCTCACCGTGATCGAGCCCTCGCCGACGAAGCGTTGGCCGACCGAAATGTCTTCGAGGAAAAACGCCTTGCTCATGGGCCCGTCCTCAACCGGCGTCCATCGCCTGGGTCCGCTTGTAGGCGGGCCGCGCGGTCACCCGCGCCACATAGGCCTCGAGGATCGGGTCCTTCAGGTCCGGCGCGCCGAACATCATCGCCCAGTTGAGCGAGGCCCCCATGTAGACGTCGGCGGCGCTGAAGGTTTCGCCCAGCAGGTAGGGGCCGGGCGTCAGCGCCACCCTTATCGCGGCGATCACGTCCTCGTAGCTGCCGTAGCCGATCATCGCGCGCTGGGCTTGCGGCCGCTTCATCATCGTGTCCACCAGGGCGGGCTCGAAGCAGCCGGCCATGAAGAAGAGCCAGCGGTAGTACTCGCCGCGCTTGGGGTCGTTCACCGCCGGGGCCAGGCCCGCCTGCGGAAACGTATCGGCCAGGAAGGCGATGATCGCCGCGGTCTCAGTGACCACGGTGCCGCCGTAGACGATGGTCGGCAGCTTGCCCATCGGATTGATGGCCAGGAACGCCGGGGCGCGGTTCTCGCCCTTCTCGAAATCGACGAGCACGGTGCGGTAGGGCGCGCCGATCTCCTCCAGCATCCAGTGGGCCATCTGCGCCCGTGACCGGGGGTTGTGATAGAAGACGATCTCTTCGGACATGGCGTCGCTCCCTGCTCTGGCCGGCGACAACAGCGCTGCGGAACCCATCCGTCCAGGAAAATCCGGCGGCCATCGAGTCGGGGCTGGACCTCGGCGTCCGATGGGTCGAGCCTGCCGGTCTTTCGCAGTTTCAGGAGCAGACCATGATCCGCAAGGCGCAAGCGACGTGGCGCGGGACCGGCAAGGAAGGCGAGGGCGATCTGACCACCGACTCCGGCGTCCTGGCCGAGACCCCCTATTCGTTCAAGACCCGGTTCGAGAACCAGAAGGGGACAAATCCGGAGGAACTGATCGCCGCCGCCCACGCCGGCTGCTTCACCATGGCGCTGGCGTTCCAGCTGCAGGGCGCCGGCTACACCCCCACCGAACTTTCGACCCAGGCGGCGATCTCGCTCGATCCCGACGGCGGCGGATTCAAGATCACCAGGTCCGCGCTGACGTTGAAGGCCTCGGTCCCGGGCCTCGACCAGGCGACCTTCGACCAGCTGGCGGAAGCAGCGGAAAAGAACTGCCCCGTTTCGCGGTTGTTCAACGCCGAGATCACCCTGGAAAAGACCCTCGTCTGATCGGCGTCCTTGGACGAGGCGTCACAACTCCCGAAGGTTGTATTCCTCCCCGTCACCAGATTAAGGTTCGCTTCGCATTGAGGGCGTAAGGTCTGTACGGGAAGGGATTTTGGCAATCATCCCTTCCCCAGGCTTCACCAATGGGTTGCATTTTTTGGGCGACTAGGGATGAAACAGCAAAGCTCCACCGTTGTTCAGATTACCACGGAATGCGTGGAGATCTGTTCGCCGCCGGACGCGGCGATACAGGGGGGGCACGACATGAGAAAGCTGATCTACGCGGTTCTGCGAATCGACAATGAATGGCGCGTCATCTGCGAGCGTCGCCACATTGGCCACTTTGAAACGCAAAATCAGGCCATCGTCCTCGGCGCAGCCTTGGTGCGCGAGGCGCTGGAGGCCGGGTGCGAGGCCGAGTTGCTGGTGCTGGATCGCGCTGGAAAGCTTGTGGGAGAACGATTTACGCCGTCTCCGCCTCATGCGGACGGCCAGCCCCTCGATGCTTAACGAAGCTTAACAAGTAAGGCGCAGCGCCGCCTCGAAAACGACCATGTTTTCAAAGAAATAGAGAGGGGCGGCGGCAGCGTTTCGAGGAACAGGTCCATGCACAAGGCAGTCTATGCGGTGCTCCAGATCGAATCTGAATGGCGTATCGTCTGCGCCCGACGTCAGATCGGACACTTCAGCGATCGCGCGGAGGCGCTCTCCGTCGCCGCGGGTCTTGTGAAGGCCGCCCTGCAGGCCGGCCTGAACGCCGAGCTGCTGGTGCTCGACGCCGCTTGGCGGCTGGTGGGCGAACGCTTTCGCCCCGGCCGCGCCGACGCCCTCGAACTCGCGGCGGCCTGAAACCTTCAGCTAGGCCTTCGGCAGCCCGAGCCGCGCCCACATTTCGGTGACGCGCGCCTCGACCGCCGGGTCCATGAAGAGCTTCTCGCCCCACTCGCGCTTGGTCTCGGGCGGCCATTTGTTGGTGGCGTCCAGGCCGATCTTCGATCCCAGTCCCGATTCCGGCGAGGCGAAGTCGAGGTAGTCGATGGGGGTGTTCTCCACGACCGTGATGTCGCGCGCCGGGTCCATGCGGGTGGAGATCGCCCACATGACGTCCTTCCAGTCCCGCGCGTCGATGTCGTCGTCCACGACGATCACCCACTTGGTGTACATGAACTGCCGCAGGTAGCTCCAGACGCCCATCATCACCCGCTTGGCGTGGCCGGCGTAGGCCTTCTTCATCGAGACCACGGCGATCCGGTAGGAGCAGCCCTCCGGCGGCAGCCAGAAATCGACGATCTCCGGGAACTGCTGGCGCAGCAGCGGGATGAACACCTCGTTCAGCGCCTCGCCCAACACGCTCGGCTCGTCCGGCGGCCGGCCGGTGAAGGTGGTCATGTAGATCGGGTCCTTGCGCATGGTGATGGCGCTGACCTGAAAGACCGGGAATTTCTCCACCGAATTGTAGTAGCCGGTGTGGTCGCCGTAGGGGCCCTCGTCGGCGTAGTCGTCCAGCAGGACGTGGCCCTCGATGACGATCTCGGCGTTGGCCGGCACCATCAGCGGCACCGTCTTGGCCTTCACCAGCTCCAGCTTGGCGCCGCGCATCAGGCCGGCGAACTGGTATTCCGACAGGGTGTCGGGCACCGGCGTCACGGCCGCCAGGATCGTCCCCGGATCGGCGCCGATCACCGCGCAGGCGGGCAGGGGCTCGGACCGTCCGGCGGCCTTCCAGCGCCGGTGGTGCTGTGCGCCGCCGCGATGGGCCAGCCAGCGCATGACGGTGCGGTCCTTGCCCAGCACCTGCATCCGATAGATGCCGAGATTGAAGTCGTCCTCGCGGGTCTCGGACGGCCCCTTGGTGACCACCAGCGGCCAGGTGATCAAGGGCGCCGGCTCGCCCGGCCAGCAGGTCTGGATCGGCAGCTTGGAAAGATCGATCTGGTCGCCCGTCCAGACGATCTCCTGCACGGGCGCCTTCTTCACCGTCGCCGGGCGCATGGCCATCACGGTCTTGGCCAGCGGCAGCATGTCCCAGGCGTCCTTCAGCCCCCGCGGCGGCTCGGGCGCGCGCAGGAAGGCCAGCAGCTCGCCCACCTCCCGCAGGTCGGCCGCGGTCGCCCGCTCGCGGCCCTCCAGGGTGACGCCCATGGCCACGCGCTTGACCGTGCCGAACAGGTTGGCCAGCGCTGGCATGGACGAGATCTCGCCATCCGCCCGGATCGGCTTTTCGAACAGCACCGCCGGCCCGCCGGACTCCACCAGCCGCTTGGCGATCTCGGTCATCTCCAGGACCGTCGAGACGGGTTCGGAAACCCGCACCAGTTCGCCGGCGGCCTCCAGTTTGGCCAGGAACTCGCGCAGGGACCGATAGGCCATGTGATCTCCGGAGGCTGTCGACGACGGGGCGCGCGAACCTAGGCTTTGAGCCTCAGCCTGTCAGCCCTTCTCCGCATCGAACGCCTTGACCGCGGCCTTCTTGGCCAGCGTCCGCCAGCGGCGTTCGATGAAGTTCCTGAACGAACCGGGGTGCAGGCTCGCCATGCGGGCCAAGACGCTGGGATAGTCCTTGTAGTGCGGCGTAATGTGGAAGGTCTCGGGCTCGGCCTCCATCAGCATCTCGCGCTCGTCGAAGCTGACGCCCATGATCACCAGGCTCTGGTCGTCCTTCCGCAGCCGGGTGAGGAACTTGCCGTTCACCTTGAAGGCCGGCGCGCCGTAGCTCATGCCGTCCTCCACGCCTGGGAAGGACATGACGATGGCGCGCATCTCGTCGTCGGTCATGGGCCTTGCTCCTCGGTCCCTCAGGTCTCCGACCACACCGCCAGTTCGTTGCCGGACGGATCGCGGAACTGGAACCGGCGGCCGCCGGGGAACCGGAAGATCGGCCGCGTGATGGCGCCGCCCGAGGCGATCACCTTCTCGGCCATGGCTTCCAGATCGTGGGCGTAGAGCACCACCAGGGGCGTGGATGGGCGCTCGGCGGGGTCGGCCTGGAACCCGCCCTCGAGCCCGGCCTCCTCGAAGGCGACATAGGTCGGCCCGTAGTCGATGAAGCTCCAGCCGAAGGCTGCGCCATAGAAGGCGCGGGTGGCGGCCAGGTCGCCGCCGGGCAGTTCCACATAGTCGATCTTGCCGTCTTCGCGCATCGCCGTTCCTCGATCCGATAGCCTCAGGATTGGGGCTTGAGCGCCAAGACGTCCAGCGCCTCGCCGATCGGAATGAAGAAGTTCAGGCCCACCATCGCGCCCCGGACGCTGACGCCGGCGACGGTCATGGCCACCACCTCGCCCTTCTCGTCCAGCAGCGGGCCGCCGCTGTTGCCAGGACTGATGGCGACGTCGCTCTGCACATAGCTCTGGCCATCCAGCGTCCGGTTGGCCGAGACGATGCCCTTGGTGAGCGTGTTCTGCAGTTGCGGGTCCATCGGCGAGCCGAGGGCGAACACCGCCTCGCCCGGCGCAACCGCGCCGCGTCGCAGCGTCAGCGGTGTGCGGTTGTGCGGATCGGTCTTGATCAGCGCCACGTCGCGCTGCTTGTGGGAGCGGACCACCTCGCCCAACGTCTCGACGCCGTCAGACCAGCGCACCTTCACCACCTTGGCCGCGCCTACCACGTGATCGTTGGTGAGCAGGTAGCCGTCGGACGACACCAGGAAGCCGCTGCCCATGTCGCGCCCGGCGAACACGGTGACGACGGAACCCGCGGCCTCGCCGATCGCCCGCGATTGCGGCGTGGTCTTCAGCGCGATCGGCGCGCCTGCCGCCGCTTCGTGCGCGGCCGCCTGGCTCAGCCCGACCGAGGCTGTGATCGTCTTGCGGAAGGCCGGATCGCTCAGCAATTGCCGAGCGTTCTCGCGGAAGGCGCTGTCGGAAATACTGGTCACCACGGCGGAGGAATAGTCCTGTCCCTCGGCGACGCCCTTGGTCTCCATCCGCACCACGACTTCGCGCTTGAGGCGGTCGTAGACCTGCCACTCCACGGTCATTTCGGCATAGGCGCCGATCTCGCGCTTGGACTTGCGGCTCTCGGCGCAGAAGTCGGCCGACAGATCCTTGATGACCGCGCCGATCTCAAGGTTGGTGGAGGTGGAGACATCTTCGAACAGGTTGCCGTCAGCGACCTTCACCCCGGTCTTGGCGAGCTCGCCCTGGAACAGGTCGTTGAAATAGCTGTCATCTATGTCCTTGGTTTCCTGCTGCCAGGTCAGGGTCTCCACGTCGCCGCAGGAGCGCCCGTAGCCAATGCGCGCCCACGGCTGCCCCTTGCGCAGTTTCACCACCACCTTGGTCAGTTCGACCGGTTGGACGTTCGCATCGGCGGCGAACGGCGGCGGCGCCGTGACCTTGACCGCCTGCTGGTTGTCCGCGGCCCAGGCGCTGGTCGCCATCACCGACACGGCCGCCGCCATCATCAATACGCCACGCATGGGGAACCCCCTCAGATCTCGCCGCCTGTCCACAATCGAGACGTGCAGGCCCATTTCGCGGGCGATGCAAGATTGCGGCCCGATCACGGACCCGTCAAGAGTTGCTTTTTTGTTCTATGACTGGCGGTCGTCAGGCCAGGGTCCAGACCGCCGTCTTCTTGACCTCCATGTCCTCCAGTTCGCGGGTGGTCTCGACCTGGTATTCGCAGAGTTTGGTCAGGCCGTGGCGCGGGAAGTAGCTGCGCCCCGGGTCGCCGATCAGCACCCGCACCCCGGCGTCCTGCGCCTGCCGCAGCCAGGCCATGACGCGATCGGCCAGCGGCTTCTCGTAACAGATGTCGCCGGCCAGGATGACGTCGACCGCCGGCGGGGCGGCTTCCAGCAGGTCGCGGTCGGTGAAGGCGACGTCCACCCCGTTGGCCATGGTGTTGAGCGAGATGGCCGCACCGCAGAACGGGTCGATGTCGGCCGCCAGCACCTGGGCGGCGCCTGCCCGCATGGCGGCGATCGCCACGATCCCGGAGCCGGAAGCGAAATCCAGCACGCGGCGGCCGGCCACCTCGGCGGGATTGTCGAGGACATAGCGGGCCAGCGCCTGTCCGCCGGCCCAGGCGAAGGCCCAGAACGGCGGCGGAATGCCGATCTCGGCCAGGGCGTCCTCGGTGAGGCGCCAGATGGGGGTGATCTCGTCGGCCAGGTGCAGCGACAGTTCAGGCGTATGCGGCGGGACCTGGCGTCGCGTGTTGGCGACGATGAAGGCGCGGCGGGCTTCGAGGGTAGGGGCGATCATCGCGCCTTCTACGCGTTGAAACCCGCTTACCCAAGCCATGCCGACGCCGACCGTGATGCGGAAATGTCACAACGCTGAGAACTTGGCCCCTCAAGGTTGTTTTCTCAAATTAACACTCATAAGTGTCACCCGCTGCAAATTCAGTAGCAGCATAAATCATAGGGGATACTATGAAGGCTTCTGTACTCGCTGCTACTCTGGCAGCGACCAGCGTTTTTGGCGCTTTTCCGGCTTTAGCTCAAGAAGAATCGACCGGGTTCTACGGAAACCTGGGCTATAACTACGTCGATGCTGGCGCCGGTTTCAAATTCAGCGCCCTATCGGCGCGGGCTGGTTATCGCTTTCACCAATATTTCGGCGCCGAGGGCGAAGCCGCCATTGGCGTGGATGACGACCACATCACGCTGAGCGGCGTGCGGGTCAAAACTGAGCTGAAGCACAGCTTCAACGGCTATGTTGTCGGCTTCTTGCCGGTGGGCAAGAACTTCGATCTGCTGGCCCGCGGCGGCTACGGCACGACCAAGATCAAGGCCTCGGCCCTCGGCGTGTCGGCGGCTGGCAGCGACGAGTCCTGGAACTACGGCGTCGGCGCCCAGTACCTGCTCGATGGACAGAACGGCGTGCGCGTCGACTACACCCGTCACGACTTCGGCAGCGGCAACGAAGACGCCAACGTCTGGTCGCTGGCCTATGTCCGGAAGTTCTAAGTCTTAGGACGAGCGTCGCCGATATGACGCCAGACGCCCCCGGTTTATCGCCGGGGGCGTTTTCATGAATGGGCAGCGGTCCTTAGACCTCCGGCCGCGTGCCGGCGTTGCGGGAAAACAGCGCTAAGGTCCTCAGCCGCGACAGGCGCGCGCTGTCATCGTGGAAACCGTTGGGCGCCACGAAGGCATGGCCGGCGTCATAGAGGTAGGCCGGCGCCTCCGGATGGGCCGTGGTGATCGCCTCGACGTCCGCCGGCGGGATCAGTTCATCATTCTTGCCCAGATGCAGGATGATCGGAATCTTAGGCGTGTCCGCCAGATAGGTCGCAATATGACCGCCATAGTAGGACGCCGCCGCCGACAGTCCCGTGCAGCGCGAGGCGGCCAGCCAGGCGACCGTGCCGCCGAAACAGAACCCGATCAGAAAGACGGGCGGCTTCAGCGCGTCGATGGCCGCCTGCACGGCGTCCAGCACCTGTGCGCCCCAAGCCGTGGCCTCCGCGAAGCCCATCTGGCGGTCATAAAGCGCCGGGTCGGTGTCGCGCGCGGCGAAACCGCGCCGGAAGCGGTCGAACAGGCTGGGCAGGATGACCTCATAGCCATCCTCGGCGTAACCGTCGGCCAACTCGCGCAGGTGCGGCGTCACCCCCCAGATCGCGTGGCAGATCACCAGACCGCCGCGCCGGGCATCGCTGACCTGGGCGTGATAGGCGTCGAGCTCGAAGCCGTCGAACCTGCTGGTCAGCCGGATCATCTCGCCCATGCGGGGGCTCCTAGACGTTGAAGCGGAAGTGCATGACGTCGCCGTCCTTGACGACGTACTCCTTGCCTTCCTGGCGCATCTTGCCGGCTTCCTTGGCGCCGGCCTCGCCCTTCAGACGCATGAAGTCGTCGTAGGCGATGGTCTCGGCCTTGATGAAGCCCTTCTCGAAATCGGTATGGATGACGCCGGCCGCCTGGGGCGCGGTGGCGCCGACGGGGATGGTCCAGGCCCGCGCCTCCTTGGGCCCCACCGTGAAGTAGGTCTGCAGGCCGAGGAGGCTGTAGGCCTCGCGGATCAGGCGGTTCAGGCCGGGCTCTTCCAGGCCAAGGGTCTCCAGGAAATCCCCGCGCTCGGCGGCGTCCAGCATGGCGATCTCGCTCTCGATCTGGGCGGAGATCACCACCGACTTGGCGCCGTCCTTGGCTGCGCGCACCGCCACCAGGTCGCTCATGGCGTTGCCCTTGTCGGCCGAGCCCTCGTCGACGTTGCAGACATAGAGGGCGGGCTTGGAGGTCAGCAGCTGGAGCATCTTCCAGGCCTTCTCGTCCTCCTCCGGGACCTTGGCAGCGAAGGCGGGGCGGCCGGCGTTCAACTCGGCCAGCGCCAGGTTCACTAGGCGCAGGGTGATGGCGCTTTCCTTGTCGCCGGCCTTGGCGCGCTTTTCCAGGTTGTTGACCCGCTTCTCCAGGCTCTCGAGGTCGGCGAGCATCAGCTCGGTCTCGATGATGTCGAGGTCGGAGATCGGGTCGATCCGGCCCTCGACATGGGTGATGTCGGTGTCCTCGAAGCAGCGGGCCACGAAGGCCACGGCGTCGCAGTCGCGGATGTTGGACAGGAACTGGTTGCCCAGGCCCTCGCCCTTGGACGCGCCGCGCACCAGGCCGGCGATGTCCACGAAGTTGATCCGCGCCGGGATGATCTCCTTGGAGCCGGCGATGGCCGCCAGCCCGTCCAGCCGGCCCTCCGGCACCGCCACGTCGCCGGTGTTGGGCTCGATGGTGCAGAACGGATAGTTGGCGGCCTGGGCCGCCGCGGTCTGGGTCAGGGCGTTGAACAGGGTCGATTTGCCGACGTTCGGCAGGCCGACGATGGCGACTTTGAGGGCCATGGGTAAGAACTTCGAAGTTAGCGGTCGCGCGACCTAGCATGTCTTCCCCGCCGTCGCGAGGGCCCTCACCCGACCTCTCCCGCAAGCGGGAGAGGAGAAGTCGCCGCCCGTTCCTCTCCCGCTTGCGGGAGAGGCTAGGTGAGGGTCCGCGCCGCAGGCGCGGAAAGCCGCCTCACTCGCCCTTGCGCGGATCGCTCTTCGTGGCCGGCGCCAGGCGCATGACCTCGGTCTGGTACTTCTCGTCCTCGCCGGCCATCAGCAGGGGCAGGGCCTCGGCCGTCGCCCGCAGCAACTCCTCCACCCAAGCCTGCTCGGACTTGTGGAAGTCCGACAGTACATGGCCGTGCACCAGGGCCTTGTCGCCCGGATGGCCGGTGCCCAGGCGCGCCCGGCGGAAGTGGGGGCCGACATGGCTGGTGATCGAGCGGACGCCGTTGTTGCCCGCCGCCCCGCCGCCGGCCTTCATGCGGAAGCGGCCGGGCGCCAGGTCGATCTCGTCGTAGAAGACCGTCAGGTCCGGCGGCTCGAGCTTGTAGAACTTCAACGCCTCGGCCACGGCCCGGCCGCTCTCGTTGTAGAAGGTCTGCGGCTTGAGCAGCAGCACGCGGGCCGGCCCATCAGGCGTCTGCACGGCGCCTTCGCGGATCAGGGCATGGAACTTCGCCCGCTCGGGGCCGAAACCCCAGCGGCGCGCGATCTCGTCGATGGCCATGAAGCCGATATTGTGCCGGTTGCCCGCATAGCGGGCCCCCGGGTTGCCGAGGCCGGCGAGGATCAGCATGCCCGATCCCCTGCCAGGCAAGGCGCGGAAGCCCTAGGCTTCCGTGGTCGGGCCGGCGGCGGCTTCGTCGGCGGCGGCGTCTTCAGCGGCCTGGGCCGAGGTGCCGGCGATGGTGGCGACCACGAAGTCGGCGTCCAGCACCGCGGTCACGCCCTTGGGCAGGGCGAACTGCGAGACGTGGATGGCGTCGCCGATGTCCAGGCCCGAGATGTCGAACTTGAGGTCCTCGGGGATCTCGTCGGCTGGGCATTCCAGCTCGATGTCGTGGCGCACGTAGTTGATCGTGCCGCCGCGCTTCAGCCCGGGGGAGAGGTCCTGGCCGGTGAAGTGCACGGGCACGGCGATCTTGATCAGCTGGTGCTCGCTGACGCGATAGAGGTCGAAGTGGACCGGTTCGTCGGTCACCGGGTGCAGTTGCACGTCCTTGGCGATGACGGACTGGGTGTCCTTGCCGTGCTTCAGCTTCACCAGGTGGCCCAGCAGCTTGCCGGTGTAGAGCGCCTTGCGGAACTCGTTGGCCTTCACGGCGATGGCCACAGGGGCCTGCCCGCCGCCGTACAACACGCCGGGGACCATGCCGCCGCGACGGACTTCGCGCGCGCCGCCGGTTCCGGTCTGCTCGCGCACTTCAACGTTCAATACGATATCGGCCATGGCCTTGCCTCAAAACGAAGCCGCCGCGCGTAGCCGCGCGGCGACGGTAGGGACCCGCTGCGGGTCAAATTGGGTGCGCGTAGATACACAACTGCCGGCCCCGTGGCAACGGGGCAGGCGAAGGTCTCAGTTGGCGGGGGGAGTCTTGGCCGTGCTTTTGCGCGTCGCCGCCACCAAGGGGTCGCTGGCGGCGATGGTGAGCGGCGTGGTCTTGATGTCGATCGGGTCTGGCAGGCCGGCCCCGCGGGTCAGGCATTGGCCGGTGTCGATCATGGCATGCTGGCCCAGGCAGAAGACGTCCTCGTAGTAGGGCTTGGACACCGCCAGGCACTGATAGAGGTTGAGCTTGGACATGTTCAGGCAGTTGGCCGACATCGGCTCGGACATCACCGACAGCGCCCGGTCGAGGTGGGCGTCGTCGGCTTCGCCCAGCACCGCCAGCGCCGCCAGCGCCAGACCGCGGATCACCAGCGGCGTATAGGGCGGCGTCGAGGCCGGGCCGGCGATCCCCAGCGCGCCCGCGCCGTTCACGGCCTGCTGCAGGCGCAGGGTTTCCATGACGTCGCCGGCCAGCGGCGTCGCCGACAGGGTCTTGGCCTGGGCCAGCCGGCCCATGCGATTGGGTACGTCGGCCTTCGACCAGGGCGAATGCTGGACGTCATAGGCGGCCTGCTTGACGCGCTTGCCCGAATCCCAGAGGCCGCGCCCCTCGTTGCCGAGCGCGGTGGTGATCAGGCCCGCGGCGCTGGCCGAGCCGGCGATCCCCACCACATAGGCCGGGTCCTTCAGGATGCCGTCGGCGACGACCTGCCTTGCGCCCGGATCGGCGGCGTAGGCGCGCACGCCCGCCAGGAAGGCCGGGTCCTGCAAGGCGACGATGGCGGAATAGGCGATGGCCCCGCGCAGCAGGTGTTGCGGCTCATAGCCGACGCCGGTCATCAGCGAGCGGCCGACCGCGGCGCCGTCGACGAAGTCCGGCGAGATGGCGGTGGTCTCGCTCATGTAGCGGCGATAGGCGCTGGCCTGTTCGACCAGCTTGGGCGACAGCGCCACCGGCGGCGGGGGAGGCGGGGGCGGGGGCGGCGCAGGTTCGGCGCAGGCCGTCAGCAAGGCGGCGAGCAACACCGCAGCCAGGGAAGCGGCCGCACGGACCCGGAATACAACAGTCATGCGAAGTCTTTACCCGCCAATACAAGCCGTTGGAATAGCACGTCCCGACGGACGACAATGTGACGGATCGTCCTTAACCGATGCTGACCAAGCTCTACCGTAGACATCGGGGCGGCGGAACCCGCCGTTAAACTGAACAGACCCTGCCTTGGATGCGCCCTCGATCTCAGTCGAACAGCTTGGAAACCGATTCCTCATTGGCGATCCGCCGGATCGCCTCGCCCAGCAGGGGCGCGCAGCTGACGGTGCGGATCTTGGCGCAACCCGCCACCAGGTCCGACGCCTCGATGGAATCGGTGATCACCAGTTCCTTGAGAATCGACTTCGACACCCGCTCGGTGGCCGCGCCCGACAGCACGCCGTGGGTCACATAGGCCGAGACCTCCGTCGCGCCGGCGTCGATCAGCGACTGGGCGGCGCTGCAGAGCGTACCGGCGGAATCGACGATGTCGTCGAACAGGATCAGGCGTCGGCCCGACACGTCGCCGATGATGTTGGCGACCTCGGACTTGCCCGGGCCGGAACGGCGCTTGTCGACGATGGCCAGTTCGGCGTTGAGGCGGCTGGCGAGCGTCAGGGCCCGCACCACCCCGCCGACGTCGGGCGAGACGATCAGCAGGTCCGACGGCGTGGGATAGTGTTCCTTGATGTCGTTGCCCAGCACCGGGGCGGCCACCAGGTTGTCGGTGGGGATGTCGAAGAAGCCCTGGATCTGGCCGGAGTGCAGATCCATGGTCAGCACCCGGTCGGCGCCCGCGCGCGTGATCAGGTTGGCCACCAGCTTGGCGGAGATCGGCGTGCGGCCGCCGGTTTTCCGATCCTGACGCGCATAGCCGAAGTAGGGCATCACCGCCGTGATCCGCCGGGCAGACGCGCGCTTCAGCGCGTCGATGCAGATCAGCAGCTCCATGAGATTGTCGTTGGTGGGATAGCTGGTGGACTGCAGGACGAAGACGTCTTCGCCGCGCACGTTCTCGTCGATGGTGACCCAGACCTCGTTGTCGGGGAATCGCTTTACCTGGGCCCGCGTCAGCGGCAGGTCGAGATGGGCGGCGACGGCCTTGGCGAGCGAGGGGTTGGAGTTGCCGGCCAGCAGCTTCATCGATTCCCCCGAGGTGACGCCCGTTTGATGCGCGCGCCTTTTAGCAGGCGACAAGGCCAGGGCAAGCCTTCGCAAGGCCCCTTCCCGACCATCTTGGTTCAGACGAGCGCGATCGCCGAGAGCAGGCGGCCGTAATCGTCTTCGCAGCGCTTGAAGGCGCGGCGGTTGGAAAAGAAAAGATCGGGCTTCGCGCAGGTGTCGGCGCCGATCCATTCGCAGGCCCCCACCCCGGCCGCGTGCAGGCGATTCAGCACAAAGGCCGGCAGGTCGAACATCCGTTTTTCCGGGTTGGCGGAGGTCGCGAAGAACCCGGCGTTGGTCGGGTGGGCGGCGGTGAAGCGTTCCAGGAATTCCAGGCCCACCTCGTAGGATGACGGCCCGATGCAGGGCCCCACGGCGGCGACCATCCTCTGGGTCGAGGCGCCCAGGGCGGTCATCTGCGCGACGGCCGCCTCCACCACCCCGGCCAGGGCGCCCTGCCATCCGGCATGGACGGCGGCCACCACGCGGGCTTCCGGATCGGCGATCAGGACCGGGGCGCAGTCGGCGGCGAGCGCCCCGCACATGACGCCGGGCGCGGCCGTCACCACCGCGTCGCCCTCCTGCGGGCGATCGGTCCACGGGCCTTCGACGATCAGGGCCTTAGCCGAATGGATCTGGTAGGCGGTCACCAGGCGGGTAGGGTCCAGGTCGAAATAGGCCGCCGCCCGCCGGCGGTTCTGCAGCACGCGGCCCGGATCGTCCCGCGAGCCGATGCCGACGTTCAAACCTTCGTAGAGTCCCTCGGACACCCCGCCCTTGCGCGTGAAGAAACCGTGCCGGATCCCCGGCGTGTCCAGCAGCGGCGAGGTCAGCACGTGAAGCTCGCTCATCGCGTCTCCTCGAATCCCGGCGGCGTCAGGCCCGGCGAATGCAGGCAGGCCGCCTTGAACAGCGTCCCCATCTGGTCCGGCGCGGTCAGCCTGTCCAGTTGGCGGCCGATCTGCTCGGCCTTGTCGGGGCTCGCCCGCACCAGCGCCGAGGCCCGCGCCTCTATGCCCAGCCGGGTCAGGAACTCACCCTGGCCCAGGACCTGCGCCGTCGCCGCGCCCTGCGAGCGGGCGGCGCCCAGCACCGCTGGGAAATCGGCGTGGACAGTGAGGTCGGCCTCTCCGGGGCAGGCCAGGGGGTCGACCTTTCGGTGCGCCTTCAGGGCCTGGAGCGTGTCGCCGTGGCCGGGCGCGTCGCGGCCGTAGTCGATCAGCAGGGCGGCCCCGCCCTGGCTCGCGACCCGCCCGCCGAGGTCCGAACCCAGCGCCTCCTGGGCCGCCGACTGTTCTCGAAGGGCCCCTGGCTTCGCGTCGCCGGCCGCTTCGGCGGTGATCGACCGCAGTCCGAACGTCAGTTCGCCGGCGGCGTCCAGTCCCACCATCCGCTCGGCCCAGCCGCGCTCGGTGCGGATGAACTGGCGCGCGGGCAGGCAGTCCAGCAGTTCGTTGGCGATCAGCAGCAGCGGGCCATCCTGGGGAATCTCGGCGAGATCGGAGGCCCAGCGCAGGCCGTCGCCCAGCCTGGCCTTCTGTGCGTCTCGCAGCGGGGCCGACACCTCGACGAGCCAGATGTCGGCGGCCGCCATGAAGGCCACGTCCAGCCGCGTGGCGCGCAGCAGGTCGCTCATCAGGGTCCCGTCGCCGGGGCCCATCTCCACCAGCGTAAAGCGCGCCGGGCGACCCATCCGGCTCCAGGTCTCCAGCGCCCAGAGGCCCAGCAGTTCGCCGAACATCTGGCTGATCATCGGCGCAGTGATGAAATCGCCGCCCTCGCCGATGGCCGGGCGCGTGGCGTAGTAGCCGTCCTGCGGATCGTGCAGGCAGGCCGTCATGTACTGGGCGATCGTCAGCGGCCCGTCGTGGGCGATCTGGCTTTTCAGCCGGTCAGCCAGGCTCATCGGCGCGCAGCTCCGGCAGGTTCTCTCGCAGGCCCCGCCAGATCAGGAACCCGCCGGCCAGCACCATCGGCAGACTCAGCATCATCCCCATGGTCAGGCCCAGCGGGAAGGCCGGCATGTAGGCGTCCGGCGCGCGCACATTTTCCAGCGACATGCGGATCAGGCCGTAGCCGAGCAGGAACAGGCCCGCCACCACCCCGCGCCGGTCGAGCAGCCTGGCCGAATGGGTCGCCCAGCGCAGCACCAGGAAGAGCAGCACGCCTTCCAGCGCCGCCTCGTAGAGTTGGCTCGGGTGGCGGGGCGCAAGGCCGGCGCCGGGAAAGACGATCCCCCAGGGCGCGGTGGTGGGCCGGCCCCAAAGCTCGCCGTTGATGAAGTTGGCGATCCTGCCGAAGAACAGGCCGAAGGGCGCCGCCGCGCAGATGACGTCGCCCACCGACAGCAGGTCGAGCTTGTTGCGACGCGCGAAGAGGCTGATGGCCGTCAGCACCCCCAGCGCCCCGCCGTGGAAGCTCATCCCGCCGTGCCAGACCATCAGGATCTCCAGCGGGTCCTGCCAGATCAGCGACGGGGTGTAGAACAGGACGTGGCCCAGCCGCCCGCCCACGATGATCCCCAGGGTCAGCCAGAGGATCAGGTCGTCGATCTGTTCGGTGCTCAGCGGCGGCGGGCGGTGAGCCCAGAGCTTGGCGTTGCGGATCAGGCCCGTGACATATCGCCACCCGAGCAGGATGCCCGCCACATAGGCCAGCGCGTACCATCGAATGGCGAAAGGCCCGATCTGGAAGAGGACGGGATCGAAGTCCGGGAAGGGCAAGGGGGCGGGCTCTCCATGCGTCTAAGCTGTGGGTTTAGACGAGAAGCCCTTCGCTTTCACCCCCTGGCGGGCCATATAGGGATCGAGTGGGGCGCAACCCTGGATCAGAGCGCAATATGCAGACGCAAAACCCTTTTCTGGACGAAATGGCCAAGCTGACGACGGCGGCCATGGGCATCGCCCAGGCGGCCAGCGACGAAGCCAAGGCGGCGTTTCGCTCGCAGGCCGACCGCGTGGTGGCTGATCTCGACCTGATCCGCCGCGACGAGTTCGAAGTCCTGAAGACGGAGATCGCCGCCTTGCGCGCCGAAATCGAAAGCCTGAAGGCGGCAGGCGCCTCCAAGCGGGCGCCCAAGGCCGACAAACCCGCCTGATCACGCGAACATGGCTCGCCCGGCGCAAGAAGCCGGTGACAGCCTGGGTGTGAACCGGACTAGATTTGAAAATCGCAGGCGATTCGCTGGCCGCCTTTCCTGCCCGCCGACGCACGTGAGAGGACCGCAGTTCCATGGACACGACGCCGTCTGACGACAATGTCCTGCTGGCCAACGACCCGCTCGAGGTTGTCGAACACGTGCTCGCCGCCGAAAACCTGGCGTTCGACCGCACCGAGGACGGCGACCTGGCCTTCACGCTTTCGGGCGACTGGAAGGACTACGAGCTCTGGTTCGCCTGGCGCCCCGAGGGCGACTGCCTGCAGCTTTGCCTGTCGCTCGACATGATGGTCACCGCCGATCAGCGGGCGGCGGCGAGCGAGCTGATCGCGGCCATCAACCCCCGCGTCTGGCTGGGCCACTTCGAACTGTGGGACGGGGGCGAGATCATCTTCCGCCACGCCATGGCCCTGATGACCGGCGACCAGCCCTCCCTGACCCAGGCCGCGGCGATGATCGACATCGCCATGGAAGGCGCCGACCGCTTCTACCCGGCCTTCGATTTCATGGTCCGCGGATCGAAGTCGCCCAAGGAAGCCATCGCCGCCTGCATGTTCGAGACCGTCGGCGAGGCCTGATCTTCTGGCCTGACCGCGCGCCAGTCCCTAACCTGCGCCCGCGATTCTCGCTGTGGGGGCCTGCAAAATGACGCCGATCCTGATGCTGGGCGCCGGCCGCATGGGCGGGGCGCTGATCCAGGGCTGGTTCGCGGCCGGGGCCTTCGGTCCGCGCGACCTGATCGTCTGCGAGCCCCATCCCACCGACCAGGTGACCCAGGCCGCCGCCGACGGCGCGGCGCTCAATCCGCCGGACGACCAGCTCGCCCGCGCCCGGACCGTGCTGCTGGCGGTCAAGCCCCAGGTCTGGCGCGAGGCCGCCGCCCAGTACTCGCCCCTGCTGGCGGCTGACGCCGTGATCGTCTCCATGGCCGCCGGCGTCAGCGCGGGCGATCTTTCCCCGGCCTTCGGCGGTCGCCGGGTGGCCCGCGTCATGCCGACCACGGCGGTGGCCATCGGCCAGGGGACGGCCAGCATCCACGCCGACGACGCCGAAGCCCTCGAACGCGCGCGCCGCCTCTTCGCGCCGGTGGCCACGGTGGTCGCGCTGGAAAGCGAAGACCAGCTGCACGCCGCCACCGGCGTCTCGGGTTCGGCCCCGGCCTATCTCTACGCCTTCGTCGAAGCGCTGGGCGCGGCAGGCGTCGCCGCCGGCCTCTCGGCCGAGGTCGCCCACAGGCTGGCGCGGGCCACCGTCACCGGCTCGGCCGCGCTGCTGGCCGGGTCTTCCGAGGAGCCCGCGGAACTGCGCCGCCAGGTGACCTCTCCGGCCGGCACCACGGCCGCGGCGCTCGACGTCCTGATGGGCGAGGCCGGCTTCGGCCCGCTGCTGGAGCAGGCGGTGGCCGCCGCCGTGAAGCGCTCGAAGGAGCTGGGGGCCTGACCCCCTCAGTCGGCTTCGCCGACAGCTCCCCCAGAGGGGGAGCATCTCAAAATGCCAGGTCCTCCCTCAGCGCGAACCGCGATTTGGGAGAGGTGGATCGGCGCGCAGCGACGAGACGGAGGGGGCTCTACCCCGGCAACCTCACCGTCGCCCTCAGGCCCCCCAGCGGCGAGCGGTCCAGGATGATGTCGCCGCCGTGGCCGCGGGCGACGTCGCGGGCGATGGCCAGGCCCAGGCCGACGCCCTTTTCGTTCTGGTTGCGGGCGTCGTCCAGGCGGCCGAAGGCCTTGAAGGCGTCCTCGTAGCGGTCGGCGGCGATGCCGGGGCCGTCGTCGTCGACGATGATCTCCACCCCGCCGTGGACCCGCGGCCGGGCGGCCACGCAGACCCGCTCTCCATGCACGGCGGCGTTCATCACCAGGTTCGAGAGGGCGCGCTTCAGCGCGTTGGGCCGCACCTCGGCGGTCAGGTCGGCGTCGGCGGTGACGGTGACGCGGGCCCCGGCGCGCACCGCGCCTTCGCTCACCTCGTCGATCAGGCTGCGCAGATAGGTGGTCTCCACCGCCTCGCCGCCCTCGCCGCGGGCGAAGGCGAGATACTCGTCGATCATGTGCTCCATCTCGGCGAGGTCGCGCTTCATCTCGACCGTGCGCGTGGTGGGCTCGGCGAGCGCCAGCTCAAGCTTCAGCCGGGTCAGCGGCGTGCGCAGGTCGTGGCTCACCGAGGCCAGCAGGGCGGTGCGCTGGTCGATATGGCGCTGGATGCGCGAGCGCATGGCCAGGAACGCCGAGGCCGCCTGGCGCACCTCCCGCGCGCCTGACGGCTTGAAGCTCGGCGCGTCCCCGCCGCGCCCGAAGGCGTCGGCCGCGTCGGCCAGCCGCTCGATGGCCCGGACCTGGTTGCGGATGAACAGGATGGCGATTGCCGTCAGCAGGATGGTGGCGATGCTCATCCACAGGACGAAGATATGGCCCTGCGTGGCGAAGGCCCGGTCGCGCGGCGCCAGGATCCGCAGCACCCCGTCGCCCACCTGCACGCGGACGTCGACATAGGCCGGATAGCGGGTCGTATCGAACCAGAAGGGCGAATCCAGCCTGGCCGACAGGGCCTTCTGCAGCGCCCGGTCGATGGGCGCGAAGATCGAGGGCCGGCGGTTGGTGGGCAAGGTGCGGCCCGGCTGCAACGCCACCGACAGGCTCATGGATTCCTCGGCCCGCGCCGACAGCTTGGCGAAGGCGGCCGGGCTCGGGTCGTCCTGGTAGCTTTCCACCGCCCAGGCGATGTCGCCGGCCAGCCCGTCGGACAGCCGGCTGGTCACCGTCTGCCAGTGGGCGTCGAAGAACACCCAGGTCACCGCGATCTGCATCAGCGCCACGGGCAGCACGATGATCAACAGGGAACGGCCGAACAGCGTCGTCGGCAGGCCCTTCTTGATCCAGCGCGCCATGCGGCGTGAGGCGGGGGAGGTGGTCATCAGTCGGGCGCCAGCAGATAACCCACTCCGCGCACCGTCTGCAGATAGCGCGGCGTCTTGGGATCGGCTTCGATCTTACGCCGAAGTCGCGTGACCTGCACGTCCACTGCGCGGCCCGACGGATCGACCGCGCCGTCCACCAGCTCGAGGCGGTCCACCGGCTCGTGCGGGCTGCGCGCCAACCGTCGCAGCAGAGCGACCTCCGCCTCGGTCAGCCGCACCGCCTGGTCCTCGCAGGTCAGTTCGCCGCGATCGGGATCGAACCGGCAGCGGCCCAGCGACAGTAGCCCGCCGCCTTGGGGCCGGCCCTCGGCGCGGCGCAGGATGGCCTGGATACGCAGCACCAGTTCCTCGGGTTCGAAAGGCTTGGGCAGGTAGTCGTCGGCGCCGCTCCTGAACCCCTCGATCCGGTCGCCGGCCAGCCCGCGGGCCGTCAGCATCAGCACCGGCGTCGCGCCCACCGCCCCGCCGCGTTCGCGCAGCCAGCGGGTCAGGGAAAACCCGTCCTCTCCCGGCATCATGACGTCGAAGACCGCCAGGTCGAAATCCAGCGTCTCCATCAGCCGCCGCGCCGCGGCCCCGCCCGACGCGCCGGTGACGCGATAACCGGCCCGGCTGAGATACTCCTTCAGGAGGTCGCGAATGCGGTCGTCGTCGTCCACCACCAGCAGGTGGCGTGCATCGGCGGGCGGGCCGCTCATTGGCGGCGTCCGTTCGATTCGGTGCGACTGCTCGACATGAAGTCCCCCACGCGGTGGCCCGGCCAGCCCGTCGCGCCTGAGCCTGCTTGACAGCAACCCCGGCAGGCGGGACCGTCGTCTCCATCGGCAGCGATGGAGACGACCATGGCCTACAAGTTCGAGATCAGCAAAGACAAGGCCGGTGAGTTCCGCGTCAAGTTCAAGGCCCCGAACGGCGAGGTCATGTTCTCCACCGAAGGCTATTCGTCCAAGGCCTCGGCCAAGAACGCCATCGCCTCCATGCAGAAGAACGGTCCCGGCGCCGAGACCGACGACACCACCGACTGAAATCCCGACCTAGAACAACCAGTTGCGCGGGCGGGGGTAAGCCTCGCCCCGCGCCAGGTAGATCACGCCGAGCACGCAGCGGACGGCGAACCACACCCCCACCAGCGCCAGGATCGCCCAGCCCAGGATAAAGGCCGGGATGCCGATCAGGACGAAGGACAGCGGGAAACCCACGGCCACCAGGATCCCGCCGATCAGGAACCAGGCGATGGTCAGCCAGAAGGTGTAGATCAGGAAGGTGTAGTGGCTGGCCGCTATGGGGCCGGCCTGCGAACGGTTGGCGTAGGCGACGATCAGGCCGATCAGCGGCGTGATCCCGGTGGCGAAGCCCAGCAGATAAAGCGCGTAGGCCACGGCCGGCGCCGTGCGGTCGTCCGAACGCGCGGGCGCCGCGACAGGTGCGGTATCGGTCATCGAGCCCTCCTTGGCGATGCTCATGACCTAGATGTGGGGAGGACGCCGCCCCGCGCCAGCTTAATTCGCGTCCATCTTCGGCGAGGTCAGCTACGGACCAGGGTGACCTCGACGCCGGCGCCGATGGCGTCGGGCGCCAGGGCCAGGGGTTTTTCCACTCGGACGCGGGCCCGCGTGACCCGCGGGTCCTTGAAGCAGGCGTGGGCCAGGCGCTCGGCGAAGGTCTCCACCAGCCCGATGTGGCCGCCGCCGGCGACGTCGCGGGCGGCCTTCAGGATGGTCTCGTAGTTCAAGGTGTCGGCCAGCCGCTCGGCCCCGGCCGTCGGCACGTCCAGTTCCACGTCGACGATCAGCGGCTGGGTCTTGCCGATCTCGTGCTTGTGGACGCCGATCTCGGCCTGGACCTTGACGCCGGTGACGAAGACCTTGGTCATCACCACGCGGGGCGGGGTCGCCGTCTCGGGCGCGGGCTTTGGGGACGTGGCCAAGGGCGCGCTCCGGCTCAGGCCCGCCAGGCCAGATGCTGGCCAGCGTCGACGGCGATCATCTGGCCCGTCACCGACTTGGCGTCAATCAGGTAGCGAAGCGCCTGGCCGATTTCGACGGGGTCGACCGGACGCCCCATCAGGGTGCCCTGCGCCTCGCGCGCGAAACCGTCGGCGTCCTGGTGGATCGAGGCCAGCGTCGGCCCCGGCCCGACGGCGTTCACGCGGATTTTCGGGGCCAGGGCCTGGGCCATCATGCGGGTAGCCTCCCACAGGGCGGCCTTGGAGATGGCGTAGCTGAAGAAGTGCGGCGTCGGGCGCCATACCCGCTGGTCCAGGATGTTGACGATCAGCCCCTGGCGGTCGGCGGGCAGGCGGCGCGCGAAGGCCTGGGACAGCACCAGCGGGGCCCGCAGGTTGACCTCCATGTGCGCGTGCCAGGACGCCCGGCTCATGGTGTAGAAATCGTCGTCCTCGAACAGGCTCGCGGAATTGACCAGCAGGGTGACCGGCCCAAGCTCGGTTTCGGCGCCGCTCACCAGGGCGACGTTGGCGGCCTCATGGCGCAGGTCGCCGGCCAGCAGCGTCGCCTTGCGGCCCTTGGAGCGCACCGCCGCGGCGGCGGCCTCGGCCTCGTCGTCGATGGTCCGGCAGTGGATGGCGACATCGAAGCCCGCGTCGGCGCAGGCCAGGACCAGGGCGTGGCCGATCCGGCGGGCGCCCCCGGTCACCAGGGCCGCGCCGCGCTTGACCTCAGCCACGGAGCGAGGTCCCGGTCAGATCAGTCGATCCGGCCGAATTCGTAGAGGTTCAGCGCGCCGAACACGACGAGGAAGATGGCGACAATCCCGATAGCCAGCATGGCGGGTCCTTGAAAACGAGGTGCTTGGGCTTTAGCGGCCTCAAACGCCCCCGGCAAGCGGCCTTCGGGCTTTCCCCGATGATCCCGGCCGCCTAAACTGGCATTTGAACGGAGGACGCCGACGCGATCCTCCATCCCACGCCTCCAGGAGCCCGCAATGCGCGAATATCTGAAGTTCTACATTGATGGCAAATGGGTCGAGCCGGTTGAGCTGAAGACCCTGGACGTCATCAATCCGGCCACCGAGCAGGTGGCGGGCAAGATCGCCCTCGGCGCGGCCGCCGACGTCGACAAGGCGGTGATGGCGGCCCGCAAGGCCTTCAAGACCTGGTCGAAGACCAGCCGCGAGGAACGCCTTGAGGTGCTGGGCCGCATCGTCGCCGAGTATCAGAAGCGCTTCGGCGACCTGGCCGACGCCGTGACCGAGGAAATGGGGGCGCCGGCGTCGCTCGCCCAGCGCGCCCAGGTGCCGATCGGCATCGGCCACCTGGCGACGGCCATCGAAGTCCTCAAGACCTTCAAGTTCGAGGAGGGCCGCGGCCCGACCATGATCGTCAAGGAGCCGATCGGGGTCTGCGCCTTCATCACGCCGTGGAACTGGCCGCTGAACCAGATCGCCTGCAAGGTGGCCCCGGCCATCGCCACCGGCTGCACCATGGTGCTGAAGCCGTCGGAAGTCGCGCCCTTCACCGGCCAGATCTTCGCCGAGATCATGCACGCCGCCGGCGTGCCGCCCGGCGTCTTCAACATGGTCCAGGGCGATGGCCTGGGCGTCGGCGTGCCGCTGTCGAGCCACAAGGAAGTGGACATGGTGTCGTTCACCGGCTCCACCCGCGCCGGCATCGAGGTGGCCAAGAACGCCGCCCCCACGGTCAAGCGCGTCCACCAGGAACTGGGCGGCAAGAGCCCCAACATCATCCTCGACGACGAGGAGCTGACCAAGAGCGTCGCTCGCGGCGTGGGCTTTGTGATGGGCAACTCCGGCCAGTCCTGCAATGCGCCCACCCGCATGCTGGTGCCGGGCAAGCGCATGGACGAGGCGATCGCCGCCGCGAAGGCAGCCGTGGAGAAGATCACCGTCGGCGATCCCCTGGGTAATCACACGCTGGGGCCGGTGGTCTCCGAGGTGCAGTTCAACAAGATCCAGGGCCTGATCGAGAAGGGCGTCGCCGAAGGCGCCACCCTGGTGGCCGGCGGCCCCGGCCGGCCGGAGGGCCTGAAGGCCGGCTACTTCGTCAAGCCGACCATCTTCGCCAACGTCACCAACGACATGACCATCGCCCGCGAGGAGATCTTCGGGCCGGTCCTGGCGATCCTTGGCTATTCGAGCCTGGACGAGGCCATCGAGGTCGGCAACGACACCGAATATGGCCTGGCGGCCTATGTGAACGGCGCCGATCTGGCCAAGGCTCGCGAGGTGGCCAGCCAGATGCGCGCCGGGCAAGTCTCCATCAACGGCAGCGGCGGCGACATGATGGCCCCGTTCGGCGGCTTCAAGATGAGCGGCAACGGGCGCGAATGGGGCGACTTCGCCTTCCACGAGTTCCTGGAGGTCAAGGCCGTCCTCGGCTACGCGCCCAAGGTCGCCGCCGAGTAGGCTTCCAGATCCTCCCAAGCAGGGGCGCATCTTCGCCGCCGAAAGAAAAACGGCCCGGAGCGATCCGGGCCGTTTCCCTGTCCGCCCTGAGGCGAGCGATCAGTACTTCAGGCGAAGCGTCGCCCCGAAGGTGCGCGGGGCGCCCAGGAAGCTGTCGTAGACGCTGACCGCGTCGTTGTTCTCGTCGACCTGGAACGGGCCGTTGAAGCCGACCTGCAGATAGTCCTTGTTGAACAGGTTCTGCGACCACAGCTCCAGCGTCCAGCGTTCGTCCTGGCGGCCGATGCCGACCCGGGCGTTCACCAGGGTCAGCGCATCCTGCAGCTTGGAGGGATGCAGGTCGGAGCCGGTGTTGTAGCTGGACGTATACTTGCCCGACACGTTGGCCTTGAACTTCAGGTCGTTGGACATGTCGTGCTCGTAGGACGCCGCCAGCGACACCGACCAGAGCGGCGCAAAGGACAGGCGGGCGCCGGGCAGGCGCCGCAGGCTGTTGAAGCGCGACGGCACCAGCAGGTCGGCGGCGGTGAAGACGCCGTACTCCGTCTGGGCGTAGGTGACGCCGCCCTGGATCGTCAGGCCGTCCACCGGCGGAACCCAGATGAAGTCGGCGTCGACGCCGCGCGAGCGCACCTTCGGGATCGTCTCGACGATGAAGGCGGTGCCCACGAAGGTGTTCAGCTGGAAGTCCTTGTACTTCTGCAGGAAGGCCGCGACGTTGAGCTGCAGGCTGTCGTGGAACAGCGAGGTCTTGGCGCCCAGCTCATAGGACTTCACGAACTCGCCCACGAAGCTGGTGTCCGGGTCGGCGGTGAAGTTCGGCAGTCCGCCGGCCCCGATCAGGATCCGCTGCTCGCGGTCGAGGTTGAAGCCGCCGGCCTTGAAGCCCTTCGAGTAGGAGACATAGGTCATCAGGTCGGGCGACCAGCGGTAGGCCAGCTTGGCGGTGCCCGACCACTCCTTGTCTTCCCGGCTCTGGCGAGTGACGCCGAGGTCGTCGAAGTCGTTGTTGGAATGGTTCAGGCAGAGGCCGCCGACGATCTGGGTGGCCGTCGCCGCGCCCAGCAGGCCCGCCAGGGTCGGCAGGGCGGCTTCGCCCTGGTCGCAGGCCGCGCCCGTGGTCGTGTAGTCGGAGACCAGGGTTTTCTTGTCGACCGTGTAGCGCAGGCCCACCGTCAGCTCGAGGGCGTCGGTGATCTTGAAGGAGTTGTTGGTGAAGAGCGCGTAGCTCTTGTTCTTCTGGGCGAAGAGGTCGTCATAGCCGTTGCCCGGCTGGAAGATGACGGCAGGGGTCAGGCCGATCAGGCCGGGCACGCCGCTCAGCACCCGGTTCGCCAGGAAGGCGTAATAGTCTGATCCGTAGAGGAATCGCGAGCGGTTATCGAGGTCTTCCTTGGCGTAGAAGCCGCCGATCAGCCAGTTCAACCGGCCGACCTCGCCGCCGAAGCGAAGCTCCTGCGAGAACTGCTTGAACTGGACGTAGTTGGTGCCGTCGTTGGGGCGATAGACGAGGTCGGCGGCGGTGAAGTCGCTGTCCTGTCCGGTCTCGGTGCGCCAGTCACGCCAGGCGGTGATCGACGTCATGCGCACCGCGTCGCTGATGTCCCAGTTGATTTCGCCGGAAACGCCCTTGTCTTCGATGTCCTGATCGGTCGGGCGGTTGGCGTAGGTGACCCGGTCGAAGGGGGTGCTGGTGAGGTCCAGCGAACCCGGCCGCACGGAGTTGATGAAATTGCCGCGGCTGTTGGCGGCCTGGCCCACGAACAGCTGGGTGCCGACGCAGCAATATTCGTTGCGTTTGCTGTAGTCGGCGATCAGCCGGATGCTGAGGGTGTCGATCGGCTCGAACCGCAGCTGCCCGCGGATCGTGTAGAAGTCCTGGTTGGCGTCGTGGTGCTGGGCGCGCGGGCCGCCCAGGGTCACGACGTCCTGGAACCCGTTGCGGCCGCGGGCGGCGGCGAACAGGCGCCCGGAAACCCCTTCGGTGATCGGGCCGCTGACCGAACCGGTGAAGCCGAAGGCGCCATAGTTGCCCACCGTGGCTTCGGATTCAGCTTCGAAGGTGTCGGTCGGCTGGGCGGTCAGCACGCTGATGACGCCGGCCGAGGTGTTCTTGCCGAACAGGGTGCCTTGCGGGCCCTTCAGGACCTCGATGCGGTCCACCTGGCCGAGGTCGCCGAACGAGACGCCGTTGCGGGGGCGGTAGACGCCGTCCACCACCACGCCCACCGAGGACTCCAGCCCGGGGTTGTCGCCGACCGTGCCGACGCCGCGGATCCGCGCGGTGACGATGGTTTCGTTGGAGGTGGAGGTGACCGTCAGGCCGGGCGTCAGGATGGTCAGCTCGCGGATGTCGTGCACCCCGGCCGACTGCAGCAGCGCGCCGCTGACCGACGTCACCACGATGGGCACGTCCTGCAGGCTTTGTTCGCGCTTTTGCGCCGTGACGATAACCTCGTCGACGGTCCGCCCCTCTTCGTCCTGGGCATAGGCCGCGGACGCGAAGGCGACGCCAGCGAGGACGGCGATCGAAGCCGAACCGCGCAACAGGTGGTGCAGGCGCATATGAATTCCCTCTGGCTGTTTCCTCCATGGCCCGGCTCTGCGGCCCGTACCATGTCCCTATCCGCTCTATGCTGGGCCGGAGTTCACGGCAACGCTCGGCTCACCTTGGGGAAGCAGACAATTGACGATTGTGGCGCCCATGTCACAAAATTGACGGCAGCGTCACGATTTCACGCCCTTGTGACGCGCCGCGATGTCAGAACCTTAACGATTGCGCTGGTTAGGTTCGCGAGTTCGCTGTCCGACGTAACAAAGGGCGGCGTCAGGTAGACGACCTTGCCCATCGGCCTGATCCAGCAGCCGTGGGCGGCGAATTGCGCGCACAGGTCGACGACGTCCACCGGCCGATCGAACTCCACCACCCCGATCGCGCCGCGCACGCGCACATCCACAACGCCCGGCGCATCGCGGCAGGGCGCTAGGCCCTCGCGCAGTCCGGATTCGATGCGCGCCACGTCGGCTTTCCATGCGCCGGTCCCGAAGATGTCCAGCGAGGCGTTGGCCGCCGCGCAGGCCAGCGGGTTGCCCATGTAGGTCGGCCCGTGCATCAGCGCCGCCCCGCCGTCGTCCGACCAGAACGCCTCGAATATCCTGCGGCTGGCCACCGCCGCCGACAGCGGCAGCGTTCCGCCGGTGAGCGCCTTGGAGAGCGTGACGATGTCGGGGGTCACGCCGGCGCCCGAACAGGCGAAGAGGTCGCCCGTGCGCCCGAACCCGACGAAGATCTCGTCGAAGATCAGCAGCACGTCGTGGGCGTCGGCCAGGCGACGCAGGCGGCGCAGGGTTTCGTCGTCGTGGAACAGCATGCCGCCGGCGCCCTGCACGCGGGGTTCGACGATCATCGCGGCGACCTCATGGCCCTTTTCCGCCAACAGGTTGGACAGCGCGGCCTCGGTTTCGTCGTCCACCGGCAGGGCGGCCATGTGTTGGGCCGGCATGACCCCGGAGAACAGGCTGTGCATGCCTTCCTCCGGATCGCAGACCGTCATGGTGGCGAGCGTGTCGCCGTGATAGCCGCCCAGGAAGCCCAGGAAGCGCGACCGGCCCTGGACGCCGCGGTTGATCCAATATTGCAGCGCCATCTTCATGGCGATCTCCACCGAGACCGAGCCGGATTCGGCGAAGAAGACGTGATCCAGGTCCCCCGGCAGCAGGGCGGCCAGGCGCGCGGCGAGCGTATAGGCCGGCTCGTGGGCCAGGCCGCCGAACATCATGTGCGGCGCGCGCTCCAGCTGGGCCTGCACCGCCGCGCGGATATGCGGGTGGTTGTAGCCATGGCAGGCCGTCCACCAGCTCGCGATTCCGTCCACCAGCTCGCGGCCGTCCTCCAGGATGATCCGCGCGCCGTCGGTGCGCGCCACCGCGAGCGGCGGGGAGGCGGTCTTCATCTGGCAATAGGGCCGCCAGACGTGGGGCGCGCCGCGGGTCAACCAGGCGGGATCGGCGGACATGGGTGGTTTCTCGTCGTCGCTGTTAGGCGCGAGCCTTTTACCTGAGCGCGCGCTGGTGCATACGCCCATGCTCAGCGATCAGGCCAGAGGACGTCGCGGCATGCGCAATCTGTTCGTCGCCGGCGCCCACACCGACGTCGGCAAGACCCACGTGGCCTGCTGCCTCCTCCGCGCGGCCCGCGCCCGGGGGCTGGCGGTGGATGCGCTCAAGCCCCTGGTCAGCGGCTTCGATCCCGATGACTGGACCGACAGCGATCCGGGGCGCCTGCTCGCCGCCCTCGACCGCCCGCTGACCCCGGCCGCGCTCGAGGCGATCTCGCCCTGGCGCTACCGCGCGCCGCTCGCCCCGCCCATGGCCGCGCGGCTGGAAGGCGCCTCGATCGATCTGGCCAAGGTCATCGACTACTGCCGCGACGGGATGCGCGCGTCGGGCGCCGACCTGATGCTGGTGGAAGGCGTCGGCGGCGTGATGTCGCCGCTCAGCGAGACCGAGACCGGGCTCGACCTGATGACCGAACTGCGGATCCCCAACATCGTCGTCAGCGGCAGCTACCTGGGCGCCATCAGCCACGCGCTGACGGCGGTCGAGACCCTGCGCACGCGGGGGATGACGCCGCTCGCCGTCGTGCTGAGCCAGAGCGCGGAGACCGATGGCCAGACCTATTTCGACACCCACATGAGCCTTGTGCGCCTGTTGCCGATGCCGGTGATCGTGGCGCCGCGCACGCAGGATCACGCCTGGGCTGACGCGGCGCTGACGGCGCTGTCACAGCGCTCAGTTCTGGTCGAGGGGCCGACGGGCCGCGGCGAAGGCCAGCACGCCCATCCCGACCAGGGCTGACAGCAGCGAGCCGCCGACCACGCCCACGCGCACCTGCGTCTGCATCGCTGCGTCGCCGGGGTCGAAGGCCAACCCGCCGATGAACAGGCTCATGGTGAAGCCGATCCCGCAGAGCAGCGAGACGCCGTAGAGCTCCAGCCATTTCGCGCCGGTCGGCCGCCGCGCCAGCTTCAGCCCGATCACCAGCGCCGCGGCGCCGAAGACGCCGATCTGCTTGCCCAGGAACAGGCCCAGCGCCAGGCCCAGCGGCACCGGCCCCAACAGGTCCTTCGCCGGCAGGGAGGCGAACGAGAAGCCGGCCGCCACGAAGGCGAACAGCGGCAGGATCAGGAACGCCACATAGGGATGCAGGTTCTTCATCAGGTCGTGGAGCAGGCTCGATTCGCCCGGGCGCCTGGGTTCGATGGGGATGGCGAAGGCCGCCATGACCCCGGCCAGCGACGTGCTCACGCCCGACTTCAGCGTGAAGGCCCACAGCAGGATCCACGCCAGGACATAGAAGAACAGCGGCGCGGTCTTCCAGCGCGACATCAGCGCCAGCACCGCCAGCGTCGCGGTCGCGCCGCCCAGCATCCATGGGCGGATATCCTGGGTGAACAGCGCCGCGATCAGGATCACCGCGATCAGGTCGTCGGCGATGGCCAGCGTCAGCAGGAACACGCGCAGCGACGTCGGCAGCCGGGGCGCGGCGATGGCCAGGGCCGCCACCGCAAAGGCGATGTCGGTGGCCGCCGGCGTCGGCCAGCCCTGCGGAGCGCCGCCGGCGCCGGCGTTGAACAGCAGGTAGACCCCGGCCGGCGCCGCCACCCCGCCGATCGCCGCCAGCACCGGCAGCGCCAGGCGGCGCGGGTTGGACAACTCGCCGCGCAGGATCTCATATTTGATCTCCAGCCCGACCACGAAGAAGAAGATCGCCATCAGGCCGTTCTTCACCCACTTGAGCACGCTCATGGTCTCGGCGAAGCCGCCGACCTGCACGGTCAGCGGGTGGTTGACGAACGCGAAATAGACGTCGGAGATCGGCGTATTGGCCCAGATGATGGCGGCCAGGGCCGCGAACACCAGCAACAGTCCCGACCCGCTTTCGGTCTTCAGGAACGCCAGGGTCGAACGCGTGGACATGGCTCGTCGGTAGCACAACCTCAGGCTCGGCCCACCCAAAATCGGGCGACCGCGCCGCCGCGCCGGGCTATGGGGTGACCCCATGCCCGTCAGCCAGACCTATCGCCCCGACCCGCAGATCCAGGCCCTGGGGCCGGAGTTCGGCGATCCCGTCCGCGCCGCCGATTTCCCCCAGACCTTGCTGCGCTATCGCAACGACCGCGCGGCCGCGACCGTCGGTCTCGACACCCTCACCGACGCCGAATGGATCGCGCACTTCGGGCGGTTCGAGCCGCTGCCCGGCAACCTCGATCCGCCGCTCGCCCTGCGCTACCACGGCCATCAGTTCCGCGTTTACAACCCCGATCTCGGCGACGGCCGCGGCTTCCTGTTCGCCCAGCTTCGGGAGGCAGGAACCGACCGCCTGCTGGACCTGGGCACCAAGGGGTCCGGGACCACGCCCTGGTCGCGCACCGCCGACGGCCGCCTCACCCTGAAGGGCGGCGTGCGCGAGGTGCTGGCCACCGCGATGCTGGAGGCGCTGGGCGTGCCCACGTCGCGGTCGTTCAGCCTGGTGGAGACCGGCGAGGCCCTGGTCCGCGGCGACGAGCCCAGCCCGACGCGCTCGGCGGTGCTGACCCGGCTCTCGCACAGCCACATCCGCTTCGGCAGCTTCCAGCGTCACGCGTTCCACGGCAGCGCCGAGCGGGTCGGCGCCCTGATCGACCACGTGGTGGCGCTCTACTACCCGGAACTCGCCGTAGAACCCGATCGGCCCGCGGCCCTGCTCGGCGCCGTCGTCGCCCGGATGGCCAGGCTGACCGCGCGCTGGATGGCGGCCGGCTTCGTACACGGCGTGCTCAACACCGACAACATGAGCCTTACCGGCGAGAGCTTCGACTACGGCCCCTACCGTTTCCTGCCCTACAACGATCCGAATTTCACGGCGGCCTATTTCGACCACGCCGGCCTCTACAGCTTCGGCCGCCAGCCGGAGGCGGTGTTCTGGAACCTGCAGCAGCTGGCCGGGACCTTCACCCTGGTCGTCGGGGAGGAGCCGCTGGTCGAGGCGCTCAACGGCTTCGCCCCGGCCTACCGGCGCGAGCTGACGACCGCCATGCTCATGCGCCTGGGGTTGAAGCCCAAGGGCGAGGAAGCCGACGCGGCCTTCGTCGGCGCCATGTTCGCGGCCATCGCCGCGGGCGGCGTGCGCCTGCGCTGGGAGCCGTTCTTCTTCGACTGGTTCGGCGGCGTCGCCGAGCGCGCGATGGGCGGCGCCCGTGGCGATATCTACGCCGGCGAGGGCTTCGGGGCCTTCCGCGAGCTCATCGGAGGCTATGAGGCCGAGCGGCCGGAGCGGCTGGGGAATCCCTGCTTCGCCGCAGCCGAACCCCAGGAACTGCTCTACGACGAGATCGAGGCGATCTGGGCCGGCGTCGCCGAGCGCGACGACTGGAGCGCCTTCCATGCCAAGCTGGCGGCCATCGAGGACGCCCGTCTGGCCTACGCCTTCTAGGCGAAGCCGAGTTCCCGGCGCAGGGCCTCGGCGCTCACCCCCCGCGCCCGCAGGTCGGCCAAGGTCTCGGCCCGGTCGCGCTTGGCGAACCGCTTGCCCGCCGCGTCCGTCAGCAGCCGGTGGTGGCGATAGGTCGGGGTGGGCAAGTCGAGCAGCGCCTGTAGCAGCCGCTGGACATGGGCGGCCTCGAACAGGTCCTGGCCGCGGATCACATGGGTGACGCCCTGCAACGCGTCGTCGACGCTCACCGCCAGATGGTAGGCCACCCCCAGCCCCTTGCGCGCCAGCACGACGTCGCCGCCCAACTGCGGCCGCGCCACGATCAGCCCCGTCTCCCCGGCGGGGCCTGAGCCCTCCTCCTGGAAGCCGAGATCCTCGAAGCCGCCCAGCGCCGCCCGCGCCGCGTCCAGGGAGAGCCGCCAGGCGTAGGCTTCGCCCGCCTCCAGCCGCCGCTGCTCCTCGTCGGGCGACAGCGCCGCCCCGCGCCAGGCCTCCATCGCCCCATGCGGGGCGGCGGCGATGTCGGCCATGATGTCCTGGCGCGTGCGGAAGCAGCGATAGAGCAGGCCGCGCTCGCGCAGGGTCTCCAGCGCCTCGGCGTAGTCGGCCAGATGCTCCGACTGTCGCCGCACGGGCTGTTCCCACGTCACGCCCAGCCACGCCAGGTCGTCGGTGATCGCCGCCTCGAATTCCGGCCGGCAGCGGCCCGCATCGATATCCTCGATGCGCAGGATGAACCGCCCGCCCGCGCTCCGGGCGGCCTCGAACGCCGTCAGGGCCGAGAAAGCGTGGCCCCGATGCAGCAGGCCGGTGGGGGAGGGGGCGAAACGGGTGACGAAGGGCGCGGGCACGTGCCGGCGCTATGCCTTCGATCTCAGATTTATGCCCTTGGCGAACACGCCCATGTGTTCGAACACGCCGCGCAGGAAGGCTTCCTCGCCGCCGACGGCGTCTTTCAGCGGCTGGAATTGCGGGAAGCTCGCCATCTCGGCCAGGCCGTGAGCCGCGCACCAAGCCGCCACGGACGCCAGCTCCAGGCCCGCCCAGTCGGTGGGGTCGGCCCCGGCCTCGATCAGGGAGTCGCGGACCCGGCAGAACGGGCCGTCGTCGTCGGCGCCGCTGTTGGGCAGCGCTTCGCGCTCGCGGGAACAGTCGTACATCACCCGATAGAGGTCCGGGTGGTCGCGCGCGAACGACACATAGGCCACCCCCACGCCCGACAGCCGTTCACGCAGGGAGCCCGCGCTTTCCCGCGCCTTCGTCAGCGAGGCGTTCAGCATTTGCCAACCCTCCATCGCAACAGCGTTCAGGAGCTGGCTCTTGTCCTTGAAGTGATGATAGGGCGCGGCCGGGCTGACCCCGGCTTCACGGGCCACCGCCCGCAGGGACAGGGCCGTCGGGCCGTCGACCTCCAGCAGCCTGCGCGCCGCCTCGATCAGGCCCCGGCGCAGGTCGCCATGGTGATAGGGCCGGCTGTCAGCTGCCTGAGTGTCTCTCATATGTATCACACTAGATGTTAATCTATGCGGCGTAAAGATCATCTTGACACCGCTCAGATGGGGTTCTATCTAAGCGATGTTCAAATAACCAAACGCCTCCGCTCCCCCGGGGGTTCAAACTCAAAGGTGTGTGTCATGTCTCTCGCAGGAATCCATCTTTTCGAACGCATATTCGACCGGGTCGTCCCCGCCGGCCTGCTGGCTGTGGGCCTGAGCCTGGTGGCGGCCGTCGCCTTGGTCGGCGGCTAAGTCCCGCGTCTCCTCCCCGAGCGCGGCAAGGGGGCCTTCGGGTCCCCTTTTTTTGCCTGGAGCCGGTCCTGTCACATCGTCGCAGGCCAGACGACGTGCAGTCGTCATGAATCTCGGCTAGGCTTTCCATGCGTCGGGGATCCGAAGCGATTCCCTGCCGGCGCGGCCGCGAACGAGGGTTCAGTCTTCAGTCTGCATGCGTGTGTCATAGGCGCGGGCAAGCGCCCCGGAGGAGCCGGCGATGCAGGTGGTTAGTCACCCGCCGTCCGGCATGCCCGCCCTCGTGCTGAACGCGGACTTCCGCCCGCTCAGCTACTACCCCCTGTCGCTGTGGCCCTGGCAGGAGGTGATCAAGGCCGTCTTCCTGGAACGGGTCGACGTCGTCTCCACCTACGACCAGGTGGTCCACTCCCCCTCCTTCGAAATGAAGCTGCCCAGCGTCGTCTCGCTGAAAAGCTATGTGGCCCAGGACCGGCCGCCGGCCTTCACCCGCTTCAACCTGTTCCTGCGCGACGCCTTCAGCTGCCAGTATTGCGGCGCGGGCGAGGATCTGACCTTCGATCACGTCACCCCGCGCTCGCGCGGCGGGCGCACCACCTGGGACAACATCGTCACGGCCTGTGCGCGGTGCAATCTCGCCAAGGGCGGCCGCACGCCGGCCGAAGCCGCGATGCACCTACACCACCGCCCCCGCCGCCCCAGCAGCTACGAACTCCAGGACCGCGGCCGCCGCTTCCCGCCGCACCACCTGCACAAGAGCTGGCTCGACTACCTCTACTGGGACATCGAGCTGGAAGCTTAGGGCGATATGGAGCGACGCGGGTGTTCGCTCATCGCTGAATTACTTGCATTTTGCCGACACTGAGCGACACTGCGGTTCGCGGGTGTCACCTCATCGGTGATGACCACGTGATGACCAAATAAAGCTTGGCGGCTTATGATGACAATCGAAGATGCGGCGCCAGTGCGCCTGACGCGACGCACCGTCGAGGCCGCGGCGAAGGCTGCGGTTCGCTACACGGTGTGGGATTCCGAGCTGAAAGGGTTCGGCCTGCGGGTCGAGCCCAGCGGGACGAAAACCTATGTCGTGCGCTATCGCGTCGGCGGTGGTCGTCGCGGAACGCTCCGCCAGTTCAAGATCGGCCGATCTAACAAACTGACGCCGGATGAAGCGCGGGACCAGGCCAAGGGCGCCCTGGCCTTGGTGGAGACCGGTAAGGACCCGCAGGCCGAACGGGTGGAAGCCCGCAAGGCGCTCACCGTCGCCGAGCTCTGCGACCTCTACATGGCCGAAGGGGTGGCGACGAAGAAGGCCAGCACCCTGAAGCTCGATGGCATTCGAATTGCAGGCCACATCAAGCCGCTGCTCGGCTCCCGCAAGATCACCGAGGTCGGCTCGGGAGACATTGAGCGGTTGATGAATGCCGTCGGGGCTGGCCGCGTTAAGGCCGCCGCGGCTGAGGAAGGCGTCACGACGCCGCCAGGAAGCCGCGTGCGGGGCGGGAAAGCGGCGGCCACCAAGACGGTCAAGCTCCTTCGCGCGGTCTATAACTTCGCGATCGGCCGCAAGCTCTGCCCCGAAAATCCCACTCTGGGGGTGAAGACGTTTGCCGACGTGAAGCGAGAGCGATTCCTGTCGCCTGCCGAGCTGGGAAAGTTGGGTGACGCCCTAACCGCCGCAGAGGCCGAGGGCGCTCATCCGCATCATGTCACCATCATCCGGCTCCTCGCGCTCACCGGCGCCCGCAAGAACGAGATCGCACAGCTCCGTTGGTCGGAAGTCGACGCCGGCCGTGGGCTCCTTCAGCTAGCCGACTCCAAGACCGGGCGGAAAGTGGTCAGGCTAGGGGCTGCCGCCCTGGAACTGCTGAACAAGATCACGCGCGCCAAGAGCCCGTATGTCTTCCCGGACCCGCGCGACGCCTCCCTGCCGATCCGCAATCTAGATTGGGCGTGGGTCGGTATCCGCAAGCGCGCGGGCATGGTCGACCTGCGCATCCACGATCTGCGCCACAGCTTTGCGTCGATCGGAGTTGCGGGTGGGTCTGGCCTATTCCTGATCGGGAAGCTGCTCGGGCACACACACGTCGCCACGACAGCGCGCTATGCCCACCTGCATGACGACCCACTAGCGGCCGCGGCTGACAAGATCTCCGGGGAAGTCGCGGCGATGATGGGTGTGGCGCCTGGCGCCGAGATTGTTCCAATTGGGGGCGCTCGGTCGTGACTGCCGATGATGATCCACTGCGCGCGGTTATCATGGCGGGCCCGCCGGCCATCGTGAGAAAGTTTGGCTACTCAACCGTCAACGATCCGCGCTCGTGGCCGCAGCGTGATCCTCGTGGGCTGGTGTTCCTCTTCCGAGCCCTTGAGCGTCTCGGCGTGCCGGGCGTCGGCTCGAATGGTCACGAGGGCGACTTAGACGCTGCGGTTGAGCGAATCCTCACAGCCTTGGAAAAGCGGACGTTGGTTGCTGTCCGGTATGGAGAAGACGACAAGAGCCGCTAGCCACTTGATGCAATTCGATGGGAGGGCGATGGGGGCTTCGAGCTCCTAAAGCTCGCGAAGATCGGGGACGCCTGGGGCCAGCCTGGATGGATTTTTCTCACACAGGAGTCGCTCAACAGCTACGCGCCATCGGATGCTGTCGGACATGAGGAGCCACCTTGGGCCGCCCCGCTATATGCCGCCTATAGGCCCACGCCCCCCTCTATGCTTCTGGAGGCGGCATGGCCGCCAGACACCGTAGATGAGATTTTCTTCCATCGCGCACTGGTCCGCTTGCTGACCAAACTCGGCATAAATGACGACGGTTCTGCGAGCGAAGCCTCCGCTGCTACGGAAGAATTTGTGCTCGCCCTCCAGCGCGGGGACCTGCGCGCAGTTGGCCAGTTTGAAGACGGCGACACGATCCCCGTTCCACCCAAGCGCTGGAAGTCTCCGTTCCGGACCTCAGCGATATTTGCGACGGGTCTATCGCAGGAGCATCGGTCGATTGTTGGGCCGTACGGCATGCGCGCTCCAGCCCTTATCTTTCTTACCCAAGCTTCAGTTGAAGCCTATTTCACCAGCCTCGACGCAGTTGACGCTTCGCTGGACAGCGAAGGTCCCGGCGTTCGGTTGGTGCGTAGGGGAGGACGAGTATCTGAACAGCGGCGCCGCGCCCTCGAGGCGATCCACCACCACTATCCAGGCGGCGTGCCGGACATAATGCAGCCCGCTGAGTTGGCTCGCGTGGTCAAGGTCTACTGCGTGAAGCAGGGGTTTCCAAAGCCGTACCCAGACAAACGAACAGTCGGCCGGGCCCGCGCAGAAGCTGCAAAAACTACTTGAAAGCTGCCGTTGGGCTCGTGCGCCTTCTGCCGCTTCTGCGCGATTTCGGAGAATGCAGACCGCCACCACCTTGCTCCCACTGACGCACCGATATTCCGGATGGTCCGGATTGGCCGGCGCGTCGTGGGAACAGATACATGCACCCCCGAGAATATGAGGCGACCCCTCAGGCTTCTGCGAAGCCCGCGCCTGACCGCTTCGTCGATGACGGAGAGGCTGGCGAGATCCTTGGCCTGAGCCGCAGCTATTTGCGCCAGCTCCGGCTCCGCGGCGGTGGTCCGCGTTTCTCCAGCTTTGGCCGGGCCATCAGGTACTCCCTAGCCGGGCTATATGAATGGGCCGCGAGCAAATCCGCGACGTCGACTTCCGATCGGGAGGCGGCATAGCCATGCACACCAACGAAAGAAGGCCGCCCGATGCAGGGGCGGCCCTCCCGGACCCCGAAGGGTCTGTCAGCTTGGCGGCGACCTGCAAAGCATACGACAACGACTTCGCCAGTTCAACGACGGCGCCGCACCTGACGATGGGGGCGCACGATGTCGGTTGAACGCTATCCGCACGGCCCGGGCTACAAGGGTTCGCCGTCCGCCGGTCGCAAGGGTGCAGCGTACTATGCGCCACAGGTGAGAGGGCGGCGCGCTCAGGTGCTCGCGGGCCTGGACGCCGGGCCGCAGACCTCCGAGCAGATCGGCGAATGCATCGGCTTGCACTGGTATTTGGTGCGCCCGCGCCTGTCAGAGCTAAGTGCGCTCGGGCTGGTGACCGATACCGGTGAGCATGGTCGGAGCGCACTCGGCGGCAAATCCACGCTTTGGCGTCAGACCACCGCTGACGAACGCGCTCTCTTCGCCGCCCGCAAAGCCGCGGAAGACGAGAAGGGGCCGTCCAATGGCTGATGCACCCTTCAACGTCGCCGTCGCAGTGATCCCGAAGACTAGCCGAGAGGAGCTGCGCGTCAGCCTGACCGAGTTCAAAGGCGTGCGGTATTGCGATCTGCGCATCTTCGCCGAGTTCACCGGACAGTCCCACGCGCGCACCCCGACCAAGGCGGGCGTGACTTGCTCATTCGAACATCTGCCCGCCTTGGTGAAGGCTTTGCAGGCGGCGGAGGCCAAGGCCCGAGAACTGGGGCTGATCGGCGGTGCGGCTTGACCACCACCCTGGACCTGATCGGCTTGCGCCAACGGCTGGGTGGGACCGTCTACGACGGCGGAACCCGCTGGGTCGGCCCTGGCCCTGGCCACAGTAGGCGGGACGCCTCCCTCAGTGTTCGACTGACCTGCGACGGGCGGCCGCTGGTGCACAGCTTTGCCGGCGACCCTTTCCTGGACTGCGCCGAGCATTTGGGCCTCGCCCGCGGTGAGGGGCGGCCCTTTGACCGCAATGCGATCGAGCGTGAACGCCGGGAACGTGCAGAGAAGTCGAAGGCGCGGGAGAACGCCGTGCTGCGCTTCTGCTCAGATGTATGGGCCGGGGCCAAACCAGCCATAGGGACGCCGGCCGCGACCTACCTACGCAGCCGCGGGCTTGTCGGCTCCCTCGCGACCGACCTGCGCTTTCATCCTGCCGCCCCCCTGTCCTACTCCGGGGAGCACACTCGTCCGGCGATGGTCGCGGTGGTGCGATCGGTAGACGGCCGACCAAAGGGCCTACACGTCACCGCCCTGCGTCCAGACGGCCTTGGCAAGGCCACAGGCAACGCCCGACGCATGTTCGGAGCCGTTACCGGTGCAGCCGTCCAGCTTGCGCCCCACAGCGGCCTCTTGGCGGTCGCCGAGGGCATCGAGACCGCGTTGAGCTTCACCGCCATCCACGAAATCCCATGCTGGGCCGCCCTCTCGACATCGGGCCTGCTGACGTTTCAACCACCGACCGGCCTGCGCCGGCTGTTCGTCGCCGCCGACGCCGATGATGGTGGTGCTGGAATGGGGGCTGCGCGGCGGCTTGCGGAGCGCGTCCAGCGCACCTGCGAGGTCGTGATCTCGCCTGCCCCGGATGGCGCCGATTGGAACGACGCCCTGAGGGACCTGACCCCATGAGCGAGCCCCTCACGCAATTCCCACGGGCCGAAGTGTTCGCGCTTCAGGCGCAGACCAAGTTCGTGCGGGAGCCCTTTGCAGACATTCAGCCCCGCGGTGCAGAGTGGATCGTCAAGAACCTGTTGCCGGCTCATGGTTACGGTTTCATCGCCGGGCCAAGTCAGGGCGGAAAGTCGTTTCTATCTCTGGAGTGGTCGCTTCGCATTTCCACAGGCTGGGACGTGCTGGGCCATCGCTCACGGCGTGTTGGGGTCGTCTATGTCGCCAGCGAGGGCGCGAACGGCGTACGCAAGCGCGTCGCGGCCTGGCGTCAAGCCAACACCTCGGCGAACAGCGCCTTCGAACTCATCGCGCAGGCGCCGGATCTGCGGGACGGTGCCGATGTTGAGGATCTGATCGCTGAGCTGCGCTTGGCTGCCGACCAACTGACCACCCGCGGCCAAACCCTTGGGCTGGTCATCATCGACACGCTCGCCGCCTCCATGCCGGGGGGCAATGAGAACGACGGCGCCGACATGTCCGCCCTGCTCACACACGTCCAGCGAATCGCGATGGAGACCGGCGCCTTCGTTCTCATCGTCAGCCACACCGGCAAGGATGAGACCCGCGGCCTTCGCGGATGGTCCGGCCAGTTCGCGGGCGCCGACACGGTGGTGATGCTTAGCCGTGAGGAGGGCGCTGAGCTGCGGGTGGGCGTGGTGAAGAAGCAGAAGGATGGAGAAGACGGCGAGCGGTTCGCCTTCAGGCTTGAACGGGTGCTCCTGGGCCACGATCCCGATGGGGATGAAATCTCGTCCGCAGTGGTTGTCTATGAGGATACGCCGGAGCCAAAGAGCAAGAGGCCCAAGGCGTTGTCCCCGGCTGAGCAGGTGGTCCTGCAGGCCGCGAAGTACGTCATCGACCATGGCGCCACACAGAACGTCCCACCCGTCCCCGGCGCGGCAGCCCATCAAAGGGCCATCACCCGCTCTGATGTTCGCGCCCGGGCCCTCGCCTCGGGCTTCGCGAGTGATGATGAGAAGGCGAACACCGTGAATGTCCGCTTCGCGCGAACCCTCCTGAGCCTCGTGGCCCGGGCTGAAATCAGAATTGAAGGCGAATTGATATGGTTGCTCTCGAAGGTGACACGATGACAACCAGTGACAAATCACCGGATGTCACCGCGCCCAGCACGACGGTAGGTCAGGTGACAGGTGACACACACCCTTTAGGGGGTGTCACCCATGTCACCGCCCCGAGGGACAAACGATCGAAGGCTAACGGGTCAAAAAAGCCCCAGCCGAAACCGAAGCGACTGTCACCTGCTGAGGCGAAGGAGCTGGCGGAACTGGAGGCCTTCAGTGTCGAGTTAGATGCCAGGCCGGAAGCGCCAGCATCGGTGAAAGAACGGAACGCCAAAGCAGCCGCCCGCCTCCTCGAGCGTCGCAAGACCCGCCGCAGCATGCCGAGGATGAAGGTGGGACTGGTGGCGGGCGCCTTGCACATGGGCAGCGGTTACAAGGACGACGACGTGGGATTTGCAGCCCGGCTCGCGGAGCTTCTGGGCGCCACCGACACCCCCTTCGTCAACATGCTACAGAACCAGCTCCTCAACGCCACAGCGCCGGCGCAAGACGATAAATCGCTTCAGGCCGCGGTGGTAGAGTCGCTGGCCTTCGTCGCCGGCATCGCGCCAGAGAATGAGCTGGAGGCTGTATTAGCCGCGCAGATGTACGCCGTGCATTGCGCGACGATGAAATTGAGCCGGCTGATGAACAGCGCGGACGGTCTCAATCAATTCCAGACCCATGGCTCGCTCCTCGTAAAGACAAGCCGCACATTCGCGGCGCAGGTCGAGGCTCTCTCGAAGCTCAGAAGCGCCGGAAAGCAAACTGTTGAGGTGATCCATGTCCACAAGCACGTCTATGTCGCGCCCGGCGGCCAGGCCATCGTCGGAGATGTCCACCACGGGGGCGGGGGCGGGGGACCACCGAAAAGCGGAGAACAACCTCATGCGTCCGCCCAGCTCACTGACGAAACTGGCGCAGGCCTCGCCCCGATGTGGGGCGCGGACCCGATCGGGAACGCCGTGCAACGGGCCGGCAGTGAGCGGGCGGTCACGGTGCCGGATGCACGGGGGAACCAGCCCAGGCGCGCCGACGGGACGGGCAAACGGCAACTGGCGCGGCGGCCAGTGGACGAAGGAGGTGATCGCGATGAAATCCCACATCCGCGCGCTGGTGAAGGCGGCCAAGGAGACGCTTGACGACCTCTGATCGCCTAGGCGGCCCCTCGACAATCCGTCCCAGGGTTGCGAGGGTCGGCAGGGACAATCGGTGGGGCGGCCGGGCGATGGATGATGTACTGATCCCATGGGTGAATAGGGCTCCGCGGCGCCGCTCCAAGCGGACATGGCTATCGAAGACCTTCAATTCCCCCCACTTGGCAGGCTTCGCGAGTGCCTTGGAGCATGAACTGGCCCGGCTTGGCAGATTCGATCTCCTCGGCCGCGCAGAACTGGGCGCGCTTCGGCAACTGCATGGGATTTCTGAAGCTGCTGCTGACCAAGTCGCAGCCCGCCTGGTGGCCGAGGCAGCAAGTGGATTGACGCTGGCCGATTTCACAGCCGGCGCACGATCGGACGTCAGTGCCCTCGCCGCTCTCCTTCAGCGCGGCCGTGGCGACGCACTTGGTGATCTGGATACACGCGCAACGCAGATATTCGAGCAGGAGGTCCGCACCGCGGCCATCGATGAAAAAATTGCGCCCGACGAAGCCGCTGATCTGACGAGGAAGGCTGAAGCGCTTGGCTTGGCGGACGACATCGTGGTGTCCGCCTATAGCGCCGTCGTCCTTGAAGTAGTCAATAACCGCATCGCGACGCTACTAGCCGATGACATGCTGAGCCCCGAGGAAGACGCCGAACTGGCGGATTTTTTGGTCAACCTCAACGTCAGGACAACGCTCGGTGAAGACGTAATCGCCATGCTCAACGAAGCACGGCGGGCTTGGGCGGTTTCCTTCGGCCCACTTCCGGTGGTCCCCTCGCCAGTGCTCTTGCAGCGGAACGAGGTCGCCCACGCTCACGCGCGCGCAACGGCGCTCGAGGAGCGCACACGGACGACTCGCGTCGGCTATGCTGGCCCGGCCTTGAGAGTGAAGATCATGCCCGGTGTGTATTATCGCGCTGGCATTGCCAACGTCGCCCGCCAAACGGAAGCCTATCAGCACAGTCTCGGTGTTGGTGATCTCGTTGTCACCAATAAGCGCCTGATTTTCGCCGGCGACACGCGATCAATGTCGCCCCGCCTGGACTCGATCATCGGCATCGATCCTTATCGCGACGGAGTCGGCGTCCAACGAGCCACCGGCAAGCCGATCACCTATATGTTCGACGAACCAGACCCTTGGTTCGGCGCGATCTTGCAGCGGGCGCGAGCGGAGGCTTGATGGAATTAGCGGCGTGAGCTGAGAAGCCGCCCGACGAACCGGTTCACACAAGCCGCCAGTCTATCAGGTCGCGCTTAAGATCTTCGCTTTCATTTCTTGAAACTCAGCGTCGCTGATCGTTCCTGAATCGAGCATCTGTTTGGCTTGCTGGATTTCAGCGATCATCCGGTTCCCTGCAGGTGCGGCTGAGGGCACCGATGCGGCCTGGGCCGGCGCGTGGACGACAACGCCCCCCGCCGCCGCTCTGACTTCTTCCATCGCGCGGATGCGGCGCTTCTCCTCCCAAGCTTGTTCTTCGCTCTGGGCCTTCGAATAGATGGCAGACGCAGCATCGCTCGGCACTCCGTCAACCGTCATGCCGGCCGTCGCCGCGTTAAGGTGGGCGAACGAGAGGTTCGATCCGCAGAAGCCGTCCAGGACGTTCTGTTCAAGGGTGACGTCCCGAAGGTCTTTCCATTGGATGTCGGTCATCTTGAAGCCGCCCAGAAGACCTCGCCGGATGATGAGAATGCGGCTGTCGGTGATTGCCACCACGTCCCGACGCGAGAACAGCGCGAAGACGCGATGCTGCAGCGCTTCGGTAATCGGCTGCTCGCCGACCATCATCGTGGTTTGAATGATTTTCTGTGCCTTCGCGGCCCGGCCGGCGGCGCCCGCATAGGTGAAAAACAGCCATGCGATCAGTACCGGAATGCCGAATATGGAGAAAATCGCCGCGCCAGCTACGACAGCGAAGACCAAGATGTTGATGATGCCCTTCACAGGTTTTGTCCCCGCCCCTGAGTTGTGGCCTATACCTGTCACACGGACGGATCGTGGGCAATGCGGGTGTAGAAGCGTCGCCGCGTCGGCGGTGACGAGCGCTCAACTGGAGCTGGTCTCACCTGGTTGGATGAAGAAACCTGCGGGCACCGGCAGCTCAATGCGAGACGGGAGTTTTGTGAACAGGGGCGCCGTGAGCCACATCAATTCGCCGTTGCGCCAAGGCTGATTAGCTGCGGCTAGCAGCTTCGCACAACAGCGGGCGATGTCGTGGCAAAGGCTCTCCATTTCGCCTTCGTCAATCACCGTACTGCGACCAGCAGAGTCGGGAGACGAGCGATGATCGAAGGTCACTAAGCCTTCGCCGCCCTCATGCCAATTGTGATGAGTGTAGCCATCTCTTTTGGCGCTCAGCATCCGGGCCTCGGAAATCGCGGTCGCTCCCAAAGCCGCGAGCGATGTTGTCTCTGAGCGGCTGAGGGCCTTCTCGACAATGCTGAAACGCCTGTTTGTCCCGTGCTCATGCGCAAGCTGTTGCGACGCAAGCTCCCAGTCCAGTGCGGCATGGTGACAATAGACCTCTGTCAGGCACCCCTCCAGGAGTGTCCAGCGCGCGGTGATTTCACCGAGCAGCGCCGCGACCCGAGGCCTATGTGCAACGGTGCCGGAAAACCAAACCATCCACGTTGCCTGAAGTCCCTTGCTATGTGCCCGAAGGCCGCTTCGCAGCGTCATTTGCGGCAGTACGAAATGCGGAAGCTATGCGGGATTCACCTCGCGCTTCAGCTTCAGCGGCGATTTGCATCGCCGTCTCGACTGTGACGATGCCGCCACTCTCTCCTTCGCGCCATTTTCCAAACACGCCCCACGTCCCATCCGTCCTCTCGCATGCGTAGGCATACTGGAAAAGCAGCCGAGCCCCGGTGCCTTCTCCGTTTGTGATCTCTACGCCAAGACGTTCCAGCCCCTCGATTATCTTCGCGGTGGTCGAGGCGCGGATCACATCTCCCTTCTCGACGGCGTTAAGCGTCGTGGGTGATACGCCGATCTTCGGCGCCAATTCTTGCATCGTTAGCCCGAGCAACGCGCGCGCCGCGCGCATGGCCTCCCTCGTGAGCTTTGCAGTCATCTCGCCTCCATCGTCATTCTGTTACTACCATAACATTTTACCTTGATCCATCACCCTTATATGTTATGGTCATCACAGTTAGACCAGAGAACGCACTGATGCTCACCGCCCACCGAGATCGCCTCCGCCAAGTCATGACGCTGGCTTGGGACAAGTTCCGGTTCGAAGCTCGCAGCCTCAGGCCTTGCAGCTTCTCCGCGGCGCTCGCCCACGCATGGGCCTGGTTCAAAGGCGCCGCGGCGCGGGCGGCGGCCACCGCTCGATATGAGAACGCCCCCTGCAAGCGGACGCTGGTTTTCAACACCATGGTGCGAAGCCCGATCCGCCGCAGCCTGACGGGCCAGTGCTACCCGAACTCGCGAGCGGCGGCGGCGGGCTACGTCACCTCGATGTTTGGGCGTTAGACCGCCAGGCCCCACCACCGACCTCAAGGAGACTGCAATATGTCCACTCCCGCCCATCGCTCACCGGCGCTCAGTGCGCCTATCGCCTCTCAAGAGGCGCCAGCCGACCTCAGGGAAGCCGCCGAAGCGCAGCGCGCGCTGGTGCGAGCAGCCTACCCGGAAATCTATGCGGTGGTCCCCAGGGGCGACTGCATGTCCCCGCTCTACGAAGACGGCGTCCCCATTATCGTCAGCAGCACTGCGGTGTGCGGCGCCGGAGATGTCGTCATCGTTCACATGAAACCTGAGTTCGTGAAGCCGGGCGGGTTCGAAGCCATCGTCAAGCGCCTGACGCACGACCTCTACGGGACGACGTTTCCGTGGGACCCGACTGGCAGCGACGTCATCATCCCGGTGACGCTTGAACAGCTCAACCCGCCGCGCCGGCATTACATCCCGTACGATCGGATCGCCGCCATCCACAAAGTGATCGGCAAGGGCGAGCATAGCAGCGACGGCCAGGTCACCGCGCCTCGTTCTCTGGTGGAGGCCGCGTAGATGGCCGACGGATCACACGTGCCCACCACCGCAATTCAGCGCCGCCGCCACGCGCAGTCCATCCAACAACAGCGTAGCCACCTTGAGGCCGCCCTGGAGCGGCTCCTGGGTGCTGCGCAGGCTGTCATTGCCGACCTGGACGCCCTGGACGGCGATCCTGACCTCGAAGCCACCTGCGAGGACGAAGGCGCTCAGTGCGAGGGCGAAGGCGACCACGACGAACGTGAGCCGGAAGCGGGCGACATCGTCCCGGAATATGATCCGGAGGACCAACGGCGCGTCGTCACGGGCGCCTTCCGCGATGAGCGTTTTTATCGGGAGATCTGGGGATGATTGATCTAAACGGGCCGACCCTCACCGGCGAAGAGCTCATGCAGTCCTATGTGCTCGCACTTGAAGAGCATAGGCGCGCCGAGTCGCTAATGGCGGATGCCGAGCGGCGGCTAGATCGGTTCTGCAATGACGGTATCTCTGACAAAGACGCCTATGCGCGCGCGGGCGTCGATCTGGCAGACAGGCGAGCTCTGAGAGCTTCTTGCGCCGTTCAAGACCTGCGGAGGCGCCTGCAGTTGGCACCCGGGTTGATGGCTGCGATTAGGGCTGTGGCCGAACTCACCTGACCGGAGGCCCAGGCTCTCCGCTTCGTAAGCCGATTTCACCCCGGCGCCTCCCTGGCGCTCAGTCAGATATCTGGCGCCGTCTTCGTGCTTCCGATCGCGTGGCCGGATCTTGTGACCGCAGCCCGGGCAGGCAAAGGCCCGCCTGCGCTGGCGGTCGCCAGAGGCACCGCAGTAGGGACACGAGAGGTCACGCGTCCCGAGATCGCGGACCCAGCCCATCGTTGAGACCCACCTCTCTCCCGCCGGCTTTTCTCGACCGGCTCCCGCGGCGAAGGCAGGCGACGATCTCGCCAATCCAGCATGAGGCCGAGCATACCGGCAAGAAAGCTTCGAAACGGATCGGCGTCTATGTCGGGAAAGCGATTATCCGGACCCATCGATGATACCGAGCGTGGTGACCATGTGGTGACCCGAACCGCCAACGGAGGATTTGAGCTAACCAAAAATCCTTACAAGATAAGGAATTTATAACCATCCGACGGTGGTTATCGCTTACCTCTACTGGGACATCGAGCTGGAGGCGTAGGGCGCCTCACCTGTGCGCAAGCCCATCGCGCGTCGCGCTTCGGTCCGCACCGTTCGGGGGCTCTACAGGCGTGGCTTCGACGCCGCGGGCCTACGCCGTTTGACGTATTCAACAACGCTCCCGGACACCTATCGTACCCCGACTTACACAGAAGGAGGTCGCGAAAATGCGATACTTCTTGTTCTGTTCCTGGGGGTGCATCAATGTTCATTGTCGACAAGAAAGAATATAGGCGTCGGGCGGTTTCTAAAAACTCTGTATTCCTTTGTGGGGCGGCGGCCGTCTTTGGCGTGTTGGCGCCGTTGAACGCTGCGCAAGCCGCGGCGACGATGAAGATCGGCGACGAAGGATCCATCAGCGTCGGGCTGGGGATGCGCGCCAGCTTCACCAGCGACGAGCATGGGGCGCCTGACGGCAGCCGTTCGTCCGATTTCAATCTCGACAGCGTGCGCCTCTATGTGAACGCCTCGCTGAACAAGGTGATCGGCGCGACCTTCAACACCGAGAAGGACGGCGACGACAACATCAAGGTGCTGGACGCCTACGCGCGCTTCGAGTTCAGCGACGCCTTCAACGTCTGGGCCGGCCGGATGCTGCCGCCCTCGGATCGGGCGAACCTCGACGGGCCCTATTACCTGAGCTCCTGGACCTATCCGGGCGTGGTCTCGCAGTATCCCGCCAAGTTCGCCGGCCGCGACGACGGCGTGACGGTTTGGGGCAAGCTGCTGGACAAGCGGCTGACCTACGCCGTGGGCGTCTTCGACGGCCACAACCGCATCGGCGGCGCGTCCAACCAGGGCGACAAGCCGCTGTTCGCCGGCCGCGTCGCCTACAACTTCCTCGATGTGGAGGACAACCCCGCCTACTACACCAGCAGCACCTATTACGGGACGGCCGACGTGTTCACGGTGGGCCTGGCCGCCATGTCCCAGAAGGACGCCATCGGCACGGCCGCCAACCGGGGCGACTACTTCGCCTGGAACGCCGACGTCCTGTTCGAGAAGAAGGTGATGGACGGCGGCGCCGTGACGCTGGAAGGCGCCTACTATCACTACGACACCGATGGGGTCTTCGACGTCGCGCCGGGCTTCAACGGGGCCGGATCCACGGACAATGTCGGCGGCATCACCCAGGGCCACGCCTGGCTGGCCTCGGCCGGCGTGCTGATCCCGCAGGAGATCGGCATCGGCAAGTTCCAGCCGGTCGTCCGTTACCAGGAGTTCACGGCCACGATCCCGGACATCAAGACCAAGCAGTACGACGCCAGCCTCAACTACATCATCAAGGGCCATAGCGCCCGGCTGTCGCTGGACTATTCGCACATCACCTCGACCGGAGCGCCCAGCGACGACCGCGTCATCGCGGGTCTGCAACTGCAGTTCTGATCTGACGGGAGGGCGGTCGCGCGCAGCGACCGCCCTCCTGCTTTCGCCACGCCTCAGCTGTAGGCGGCGATGATCCGGGTGGCGACGGACGCTGCGGCTGCGCGGTTCTCCACCCCGAGCTTGGTGAAGACCTGCTCCAGGTGCTTGTTCACGGTGCGGGCGCTGATGTTGAGAATCTCGCTGATGTCGCGGTTGGACTTGCCCCGGGCGATCCAGACCAGCACGTCGGCCTCGCGGGCGGTGACCTTCAGCGCCTGGCGCAGGATGCCTTCCTCGCGGCCCTCCAGGGGTTCGGCCAGCCGAAAGAAATGCTCGCCGCCGGTTTGGCCCAGATAGGTCAGCTGCATACGCATCCCCGCCAGCCGCAGCACGTGCGGGGCCGCCCCCGGGTGCGGCGGTTCGAGGGCCAAGGTACGCAACGCCTCGACGAGTTCGGCCGGCGTATCGGCCTCGCCCGGGCTAAGGCCGCTCAGCAGCTTCGCGGCCTGGGGCGTTCGCCACAGCATGCGGCCCTGGCCGTCGGCCGCCAACAGCGCACGCCCGGCGATGTCGAGCGCCGAGCGCGCGCTGATCGCCTTGCGCGCATTGGCCAGGTGGACGCGGATGCGGGCGATCAACTCGTCGAGCACCACCGGCTTGGTGACATAGTCGACGCCGCCGACGCGGAAGCCCTCCACCACATGCTCGCTGTCGCTCAGCCCGGTCATGAACACCACGGGGACAGGCTCCAGGTCGGGCCTGGCCTTCAGCCTTTGGCAAGCCTCGAAACCCGACACCGCGGGCATCACCGCGTCCATCACGATGAGGTCGGGGGCGGCCTGCGCGGCCATTTTCAGGCCCGCCTCGGCGTCCAGGGCGCTAAGGACGGTGAAGCCGACCTGGCCCAACGCCTGGCGGAGCATGTCGCAGGCGTCCGGATCGTCGTCGATCACCAGGATCAGTTCGCCGCTCATCGGACGATCTCCCGCACGTCGTCGGCGCGAATCCAGGTCAGGTCGAGCAGGACGGCCAGGCGCTCCAGCAGGTCGTCGATCTCATAGGGCTTGATCAGGAAGTCGTCGTGCGGATCGTCCTCCCGCCGCGGCCGGGAGAAGTCGTGCCCGTTGGCCGAGACCATGAGGATCGCCAGATCCTCGCGGGCGCTTCGCATCAGGCGGGCGGCGTCCCAACCGTTCATGCCCGGCATGGAGATGTCCATGATCACCAGGTCCGGCGTCCATTTGGCCAGGCCCGCCACGGCGGCCGCGCCATCGGAGGCGAAGGTGAGGTCGAAGCCCAGCGGTTGCAGGATCTCCCGCGTCAGGTCCAGGTGCGTCGGATCGTCGTCGGTGACGAGAACCCGCCGCCGGGCGCCGGCGTAGCCGCTGATGCGGCGGTCCTTGGCGGGTTTCTCGGGTTGGGTGCGGGCCTCCGAAAGCATCAGCTTCACGCGGAAGGTCGATCCCAGGCCCGGCTCGCTGGTCACCGAGACTTCGCCACCCAGGACGGTGGCCAGCAGCTTGGTGATGGTCAGGCCCAGGCCCATGCCGGGCGTGTTGGGCGTCTGCGGGCTGTGCAGGCGATGAAAGGGTTCGAAAATCCTCGCCATGTCCTCGGGCGCGATGCCGACGCCGGTGTCGGAGATCTCGAACTCCGCCACCTGGCCGCGCCAGACGACCTGCAGGGCGGCCTCGCCGGCCGGCGTATACTTGATGGCGTTGGAGAGCAGGTTGATCAGGATCTGCCGCAGGCGCTTCTCGTCGGTGTAGATCCAGCTCGGCATGTTGCCCGGCCACTGGTAGCGGAAGTCGATGCCCTTGGCGGCGGCCTGCAGGCGGAACATGTCGACGATCTGCTCCAGCAGGTCCTTCAGGTTCACCAGCTCGCGTTCGATGCGCAGGGTGCCGTTCTCGATATGCGAGATGTCGAGCAGGCCGTTGACGAGGTCCGCCAGATGGGTGGCGCTGCGCCGGATGACGCGCACGGCGTCCTTCGGGTTGGCGGCGGGGTTGCGCTCGATGAGCTGGGCGTAGCCGGAGATCGCATTGAGCGGCGCGCGGATCTCGTGGCTGACGCCCACGATGTAGCGGCTCTTGGCGAGGTTGGCGGCCTCGGCGGCTTCCTTGGCGCGTTGCAGCTCGGCGTCGGTGCGGCCGTGCGCCTCGATCTCGTCCATCAGCATCGCGGTCTGGCGCTCGGTCTCGTCCTCGGCCGAGCGCTGGCTCTCGCCGGCCAGGACGATGAACCAGCCCGCGAAGGCGGCCAGCACCAGCAGGCCGATGAACACCAGGGTGAGCGAGCCGAGCAGGGCCGCCGGCGACAGGCCCGGCGTATCGAGCTGCCGATAGTAGATCAGCCCCAGTATGCCGCCGATCAGCAGGGCCGACAGGACCATCACGCCCAGGAACCTCGCCACCAGGCCATAGGCGGCGGCGGGCAGGTTGGCCGGCAGGACGCGGCGCAGCAGCCGCGCCGTCTGGTCCACCAACCGCCCGCTCGTCTTGCAGGCGTCGTGGCAGCGGGCCTCCAGGGTGCAGCACAACGAGCAGATATTGCCCTGATAGACCGGGCAGACGGCCATGTCGGGCGCCTCGAAGGCGTTCTCGCAGACCACGCAGACGAGGCCGCGGCCCTGCAGGTCGTCGCGCGGGCGGGCCAGATAGTAGCGACCGCCCGTGGCCCAGGCGATGGTCGGCGCGGCGACGAAGGCCGCGCCCAGGCCGATCAACGGCGAGAAGGCCTGGGCGACCTCGCCCCAGGCCCCGAAGAAGCAGAGCGTCGAGGCGATCAGCGAAAGGATCATGGCCCCGACGCCGACGGGATTGATGTCGTAGAGATAGGCGCGCTTGAACTCGATGCCCTTGGGGCTGAGGCCCAGGGGCTTGTTGATCAGCAGGTCGGCGGTCACCGCCCCGATCCAGGCGACGGCGAAGTTCGAATAGAGCGCCAGGATCCGCTCCACCACATCGAGGATGCCGACTTCCATCAGCTGGAGGGCGACCAGCACGTTGAAGACCAGCCAGACGACGCGGCCGGGGTGGCGATGGGTCAGCCGCGAAAAGAAGTTCGAGGCGGCGATGGAGCCTGCATAGGCGTTGGTGACGTTGATCTTGATCTGGCACACCGCCACGAACAGCCCGGTCACCGCCAAGGCCGCCACCGGCGATCCCAGCAACTCGGCGAACACCACATTGTACATCTGCGCCGGCGCAGAGGCGTGCATCGCCCCGATGCCGGCCTGCACCGCCATCAGGGCCAGGACGGCGCCCAGCATGATCTTCACGCCGCCCATCACGATCCATCCGGGCCCGGCCCCGATCACCGCCGCCCACCAGCCCACGCGGTTCTCGCGGCTTTTGACCGCCAGGAAGCGCAGGTAGTCCACCTGCTCGCCGATCTGCGGAAGGAGCGAGAGGATCACCGCTCCGGCCGCGCCGGCCAGGGCCAGGTCGAAGCCCTGGGGATGGCCGGCGCCGAGATCCGGCGTCAGGTCGACGCCCTGGCTGGCCTTCAGCACGATGTAGGCGATGGGCGCCAGCTGCAGCAGCAGCCACACCGGCTGCGTCCAGGTTTGCAACCAGCTGATCCGCCGCACCCCGTAGGCCGCCACCGGTATGACGACGAGGGCGCTGACGATATGGCCGATGGGCAAGGGGATGCCGAAGCAGAGCTTCAGCGCCGCCGACAGGATGGCCGCCTCGATCGAGAACAGGATGAAGGTGAAGGAGGCGTAGATGGCCGAGGTGATGGTCGAACCGAGGTAGCCGAAGCCCGAGCCGCGGGTCAGCAGGTCCATGTCCACGCCGTAGCGGGCGGCGTAGTAGCAGATCGGCAGGCCGGTGACGAAGATCACGATCGCCACGGCGGCCAGCGCCCAGGCGGTGTTAGTGAAGCCGTAGTTGAGGGCGACCGTCGCCCCGATCGCTTCGCAGGCCAGGAAGGCGATCGATCCCATGGCGGTGTTGGCCACCCGGCTGGTGGGCCAGCGCCGCGCGGTCTCGGCGGTGAAGCGCAGGGCGTAGTCTTCCAGGGTCTGGTCGGCGACCCACTGGTTGTATTGGCGGCGCGTGCGGACGACCCGCTGGCGTCGCGGCGCGGTCGCCGAAGGGGCCGCTGCGTCCGTCATCCGTGCTTCAGCCGATCCAGGCCAATGCAAGGCCGGCCGCCGCCGCGCCCAGGCCCGCGGCCTGCGCCAGCCGGGGCGCCTTCACGCGCAAGGTCGCCCAGGCCAGGCCCAGGCCGCCCAGATGAAGCAGGGCCGTGGCGGCGACGAACCCGGCCGCGAAGGTCTCGCCGTCGACCCCGGCGGGCAGTTCCTGACCATGGGCGTAGCCGTGAGCCAGGGCGAACACGGCGACCACCGCGGCGCCGGCCGCGGTCGAAACCTTGAGCTTCAACGCCGCGGCGAGGCCGAGCGCCGTCACCGAGGCGAGGATCACGCCTTCGATCCCGCCGATCGGCGCGCCGCCCGCGCCGATGGCGAAGCCGGCGAGCATCACGGCGACGAAGGTCGCGGGCCAGATCCACGGTGCGCGGGGGCAAGCCAGTCCCGCCCACAATCCCACCGACAGCATGGCCAGCAGGTGATCGAGGCCGGTGAACGGATGCAGGAACCCGGCGGCCAAACCGCTCTCGGCATGCGGGCCCACGTGGGCCGCCGCCGGCGTGGCGAGCATCATGAAGGCTGCGGCGAACAGGGGAAGGCGGCGCATGTCAGGCTCCGGCGTGGGCAAGGCGCGGGGTGAGGCCGCCGGCGCTGACGATGAAATCGGCGACCTCGGCGACGCCTGTCCCGGCGCGGATGTTGGAGAATACGAAGGGGCGGTCGCCCCGCATCCTACGGGCGTCGCGATCCATCACTTCGAGGCTGGCGCCGACCATCGGGGCCAGGTCGATCTTGTTGATCAGCAACAGGTCCGACCGGGTGATCCCGGGCCCGCCCTTGCGGGGGATCTTGTCGCCCGCCGAAACGTCGATGACGTAGATCGTCAGGTCCGCCAGCTCCGGGCTGAAGGTCGCCGCCAGATTGTCGCCGCCGGACTCGATGAGGATCAGCTCCAGGTCGGGGAAGCGCCGGTGCAACTGGTCCACGGCGGCCAGGTTCATCGAGGCGTCCTCGCGGATGGCGGTGTGGGGGCAGCCGCCGGTCTCGACGCCGAGGATGCGCTCGGGCGCCAGCGAACCGGCGCGGGTCAGGAACTCGGCGTCCTCGCGGGTGTAGATGTCGTTGGTGATCGCCGCGATCTCGAAACGGTCGCGGAAGGTCTTGCAGAGGGCGTCCATCAGCGCGGTCTTGCCTGAGCCGACCGGTCCGCCGACCCCGACGCGGAGGGGATTGGTGGTCATGTCCGAAAAAGCCTCGTGTACTGGGTCTCGTGCGCCATCGAGGCGATGTCGGCGACGAAGCCGGCCGCCCCCAGGGCCTCGAAGGGATCGTCGTCGTCCAAGGCCGCGACGCGCTCGGTCACCTTTCCCACCTGCTCGCCGAGAGCGGCGATGATCCGCTGCCCATCGGTCTGGCCCAGCGGTATCAGGCGCTGGGCCGCGGAGGCCATATTGGCGACGACGCCGTGCAGAAAGGCGGTGAGCGCCGGAATTAAGGGCGCCCCGTGCCCGGCGGTTAGACAGGCCGCTACCACCGGATAGGCCAGGTCCTCGTCGCCCAGCCCGTCCGTCAGCCCAAGCGCGGGGCAGGGCGCGACGGCGCGCGCGATCCGTCGAAAGGCGCCGCCCTGGGCCGTCGTCTCGAGGCGCCGTTCAGCGGTGGTCTGGGCGGCCGCGGCGAGTTCGGCCAGGTCGAGCACCGCGCTTCGGTCGCCCACCGCCGCCGCGCGATAGGCGTAGGTGAACAGCACGGCGTCGGTCCAGCCGCCACCCTGCTCGATCCAGTCGACCAGCCAGGCTTCGGCGCTCGCGCGATCGGTCACCAGGCCGTCCTCCACCGCCCACTCCAGGCCGCTGGAATGGGCGAAGGCGCCGATGGGCCAGGCCGGCGACATCCAGGTGAGCAGGTTGAAGAGGACGGCCTGGCTCATGCGTGACCGTGATGATGGCCGTCGTCATGGTGGTGGTGGCCATGGCCGCCGCCTTCGGCATAGGCGCCGCCCTCGGGGTCGAACGGCGCCGACAGCTTGCGGCAATGACCGCCGAGCCCGTCGACCATGTGGGCGATGACATGGTCCTCGCGGATGCGCAGGGCCTGGCCCAGAAGCTGGGTCGGCAGATGGCGGTTGCCCAGGTGCCACGCGATCCGCACCAGTTCGCCCAGGCTGTGGGCGGTGATCTCCAGCAGGGCTTCGGGCGCGGCCTCCACGACCATGATCGTCCCGTCGGCCAGGCGCAGGCCGTCGCCATCGCGCAGTTGGACCGGTCGGCCCTGGTTCAGCCGGATCGCCACGCCGCTGCGGCTGTGGAAGACGATGCGCCGCCGCAGGCGCAGGTCATGATCGAGCAGCAGGCTGTCGCGGGCCCCGAGCGGGTCGAAGCCGCCATGCGGCAGGATTTCAACGACGTCGATCATCTGCACCTCAAAACAGGAAGTATCGTTGCGCCATCGGCAGCACCTGCGCCGGCTCGCAGGTGAGCAGTTCGCCGTCGGCCCTGACCTCGTAGGTTTCCGGATCGACCTCGATGACCGGCGTGGCGTCGTTGAGGATCATCGAGGCCTTGGAGAGCCCGCCGCGCACATTGCTGACCGGCAGCACGGCGCGCTTCAGGCCGAGACGCTCGGCGACGCCGCCCGCCAGGGCGGCCTTGGAGGTGAAGGTCACGCAGCGTCCGGCCATGGCCTGGCCGTAGGCGGCGAACATCGGGCGGAAATGCACCGGCTGCGGGGTGGGGATCGATGCGTTCGGATCGCCCATCATGGCGTAGAGGATCGAGCCGCCCTTGATCACCATGTCCGGCTTCACCCCGAAAAACGCCGGCGTCCAGACGATGAGGTCGGCCAGCTTGCCGACTTCCACAGAACCGACCTCGGCCGACAGGCCTTGGGCGATGGCCGGGTTGATGGTGTATTTGGCGATGTAGCGGCGGACGCGAAGATTGTCGTTGTCGCCCTTTTCGCCGGGCAGGCGCCCGCGCTGGAGCTTCATCTTGTGGGCGGTCTGCCAGGTGCGCAGGGGCACCTCGCCGACACGCCCCATCGCCTGGCTGTCGGAGGAGATGATCGAGAACGCGCCCAGGTCGTGGAGGATGTCCTCGGCCGCGATGGTCTCGCGGCGGATGCGGCTCTCGGCGAAGGCCAGGTCCTCGGGGATCGACGGGTCCAGGTGGTGGCAGACCATGAGCATGTCGAGATGCTCGTCCAGCGTATTGATCGTGAAGGGGCGTGTCGGGTTGGTCGAGGAGGGGATCACGTTGGAGAGCCCCGCCACCTTGATGATGTCGGGCGCGTGGCCGCCGCCGGCGCCCTCGGTGTGGAAGGCGTGGATCGTCCGCCCGGCGATGGCGGCGATGGTGTCTTCGACGAACCCCGATTCATTGAGCGTGTCGGTGTGGATCATCACCTGGACGTCGTGCTCGTCGGCCACCGACAGGCAGCAGTCGATGGCCGCCGGCGTCGACCCCCAGTCCTCGTGCAGCTTGAGCGCGCAGGCCCCGGCCTCGATCTGCTCGACCAGGCCCTCGGAGCGGCTGGCGTTGCCCTTGCCGGCGAAGGCCAGGTTGATCGGCAGGCCCTCGGCGGCCAGCAGCATCTGTTCGATGTGCCAGGGGCCGGGCGTGCAGGTGGTGGCGTTGGTGCCGGTGGCCGGGCCCGTGCCGCCGCCGACCAGGGTGGTCACGCCGCTCGAGAGGGCTTCCTCCACCTGCTGGGGGCAGATGTAGTGGATGTGGGCGTCGACGCCGCCGGCGGTGACGATCTTGCCCTCGCCGGCGATGATCTCGGTGCCGGGGCCGATGGGGATGGTGACGCCCGGCTGGACATCGGGATTGCCCGCCTTGCCGATGGCGAAGATGCGGCCGGCCTTCAGCCCGATGTCGGCCTTCACGATCCCCCAGTGATCGACGATGACGGCGTTGGTGATGACGGTGTCCATGGCGCCCATGGCATTGGTCATCTGCCCCTGGCCCATGCCGTCGCGGATCACCTTGCCGCCGCCGAACTTGACCTCCTCGCCGTAGAGGGTCGCGTCGTGCTCGATCTCGATGATCAGCTCGGTGTCGGCCAGCCGCATGCGGTCGCCGGTGGTGGGGCCGAACATGTCGGCGTAGGCGCCGCGTGAGATCCGGTAGCTCATGACGAGGAGCCCCCGCCCAGGGGTCCCATCACCTGGCCGCGGAATCCGACCACCCTGCGCGCGCCGGCCAGCGGGACCAGATGGGCCTCGCGCGTCTGGCCCGGCTCGAAGCGCAGGGCGGAGCCTGCGGGAATGTCCAGGCGCAACCCCAGCGCGGCCTGGCGGTCGAAGGCGAGCGCGGCGTTGGTCTCGGCGAAATGATAGTGGCTGCCGACCTGGATCGGCCTGTCGCCGGTGTTGGACACCTGCAGCGTCGTGACCGGCAGGCCGGCGTTGAGCTCCAGGTCGCCGTCGGCGGGAAAGATCTCTCCGGGGATCATGGGGTCACCGGATCGGATCGTGGACGCTGACGAGCTTGGTGCCGTCGGGAAAGGTGGCCTCGATCTGGATGTCGTGGATCATCTCCGGAACCCCCTCCATGACCTGCTGGCGGCTCAGTACGTGGGCGCCGGCCTCCATCAGCTCGGCGACGCTGCGGCCGTCGCGGGCGCCTTCCAGCACGAAGTCGGAGATCAGGGCGACCGCCTCGGGATAGTTGAGCCTCACCTGTCGTTCGAGGCGGCGGCGGGCGACCATGGCGGCCATCGCCACCAGCAACTTGTCCTTTTCGCGGGGGGTCAGGTTCACCTTGAACTCCGTCAACAGGTCCAGACGCGGGGCAGGGGACGGCCGCCGCGCAGGGCGGCGAGGACCGGCGCCACGTCGTGCTTGAGGGTCTGGCCTTCGGGCGCCAGGAAACGGGCGACGAGCAGCCCATTCCAGGCGCTGGCGGCGACGCGGCCCCTCGCGCCGGCCATGGCGTCGCGCACCGCGCCCAGGGCGGCGGTCGCGCCAAGCGCCACATGGATCAGGACCCCCATGGCCCGTGCGCCGGCGCCGATCGCGGCGCGGTCCATGAGCTGGTCGACGGGGCCGATCAGGCGCTGGGCGTCGGCGTAGACCAGCCGACCGTCCCGGAAGATCTTCCAGCGGTCCCGCAGGCTCGCATGGCTCACGGTTTCCCCCATGGCGGCGCGGCCCAGCACCGTCATCTCCAGGCCGAGAAAGCTTGCGTCGCCGTCGAGGGCGACCTCGGTGGTGCGCTTGAGCCGCGCCCGGTCGAAGATGATCGTCTCCTGCGGCAGCCATTCGGCGACCGCCTCGCCCATCACCCGCAGGCGGGTGTCGATCACCACGTCCTGGCCCGACGAACGATAGACCTTCTCGGCCGCCTGGGTGGCGACGCAGGCCCGGCTTCCGGACTCCCAGTCGATCGACTGGCGCAGGCGGTCGCCGCCGGTGACGCCGCCGCCGGTGTTGATCAGCACCAGGCAGGGATCCTGGTCCGCCGCCGTCCGCGGCATCCGAGCCCGCAGGCAGCCGGACTGGAAGGAGTCCACAAGTCGCGTGGCGCCGGCCCGGCGGGCGAAGCCCAGCCGCAGTTCGCCGGTGACCGGCGAAGGCGCGTCGCCGCTCAGGCCTTCGCGCGTGGGCGCGGGGGCGTCCACCAGCCTGAGAGCTGCGATGGAGCGGCGATCGACCAGCGGAAAACTCCCGTACGCCAGGCCGCCGGCCCGGCCGCCTGAGGTCCCAGGGTTTCAAGAACGGGCGCGACCCCCCAGGGGGTGTTTGACGTATTGACCCCCATGCCAGGACGCGCGCGGTCGCCGCGTTCGGCGATCGTCCGGGCGGTTACGTCAAACGCCCCATTCCGCCGGGCGCGGCGCGGCGCGAGGTTGCGACCACGCGGGAGCGATTGTTTCCGAAAGCGCCGGCATTACGAGCACCCGGCGAGATGCAATCGCCCCGAACACGTCGCCGCGTCTCATCCCCGACGCGCGAAGGCGGGGTCGCGATCCGAACTTCCCTGGTCGGATCGCGACCCGAACCTGCGGGACCCCAACCTACGTCAAACGACCCATACCGGCGCCGGCGCCGCCGCCGCAGATTTTAACCGAGGCTTCGCGCTTGGTGCGGGGCCGCCCGGCAACCATCCGAAGGAAAGACGGCAGATGATCAGGGGATTTAACAAACGGTCGGTTGTGGCGGTGCTGATGGCGAGCGTCGCCTTGGCGGCCTGCTCCAAACCGGCGGAGAAAGCGGCTGGCGCGGCCGGCGACGCGGTGAAGGTGGGCGTGCTGCATTCGCTCTCCGGCACCATGGCGATCAGCGAAGTGACCGTGAAGAACTCCACGCAGATGGCGATCGACGAGATCAACGCGGCCGGCGGCGTGCTGGGCAAGCAGATCGAAGCGGTCACCGAGGACGGCGCGTCCGACCCGGCGGTCTTCGCCCAGAAGGCCACCAAGCTGATCGAGAGCGACAAGGTCGCCACCGTCTTCGGCGGTTGGACCTCGGCCAGCCGCAAGGCGATGCTGCCGGTCTTCGAGAAGGGCAAGAACCTCCTCTGGTACCCGGTGCAGTTCGAGGGCAACGAATGCTCGCCGAACATCATGTACTCGGGCGCCCAGCCCAACCAGCAGATGCTGCCCGCGCTCGACTGGGCCAAGGAGAAGGGCTTCAAGACTTACTTCCTGGTCGGTTCCGACTACGTCTTCCCGCGGACGGCGAACCTGATCGCCACCAAGCACATCGAGAAGAACGGCTTCAAGGTCGTGGGCGAAGAGTACCAGGCCCTCGGCGGCACCGATTTCTCGGGCGTGATCGCCAAGATCAAGGCGGCGAAGCCTGAGTTCATCCTCAACACCCTGAACGGCGACTCCAACGTCGCCTTCTTCAAGCAGATGGCTGCGGCTGGCCTGACCCCGGACAAGGTTCCGATCATGTCGCTGTCCATCGCCGAGGAAGAGGCGCTGTCGATGGGCCCGCCGCTGGTGAAGGGCTCCTACGCGTCCTGGAACTACTTCGAGACCCTGGACAGCCCGGAGAACGCCAAGTTCATCGCGGCCTACAAGGCCAAGTTCGGGGCCGACAAGGTGACCAGCGACCCGATGGTGCACGGGTATGTGGACGTCTACGTCTGGAAGGCCGCCGTCGAGAAGGCCGGCTCCTTCGATCCGGCCAAGGTGCGGGCCACCGCGGTGACCCTGGACGCGATCCCGACCCCGCTGGGCGCGGTGAAGTTCATCGCCAACAACAGCCTGGTGCAGACGGGCTACATCGGCCAGCTCGACGAGACCGGCAAGTTCAAGGTGATCTGGAACTCGCCCGCTCCGATCAATCCCGAGCCCTACGACCCGGTCACCTTCCCGGGCAAGACCTGCACGATCAGCTAGTCCCTTAGTACAGCGTTTGAGAGCTTGATCAGATGGACCCGACGTTTCTCCTTGGACAGGTCTTCAACGGCCTGAGCGTCGGGTCCATCTACATCCTGGCCGCGCTGGGCCTGGCCCTCAGCTTCGGCCTGATGCGGGTCATCAACATGGCCCACGGCGAGATCGTGATGTTCGGCGGCTATATCGCCTACCTCACGATCCTGGTCGTTCCCGGCCCCCTCGGAATCCTCGCCGCCATCGTCGCCGCCTTCATGGGCGGCGGATTGCTGGGCGCCCTCCTTGAGACCACCGTCGTCAGCCGCCTGGCCGACCGCCCCCTGGACACCCTGCTGGCCACCTGGGGCGTCAGCCTGATCTGCCAGCAGGGCGCGCGCGACCTCTTCGGCGCCACCGGCGTCTCGGTGACCGCGCCGGCCTGGCTCGACGGCACGGTGGAGCTCGGACTCTTCTCCCTGCCGGTCACGCGCCTCTTCATCATGGCCGCCGCCGCGGCGACCCTGATCGGGCTCGCCGTGCTGATGAAGACCAGCCGCATCGGCCTGCTGGTCCGCGCCGCCAATCAGGACCGCCCGACCGCCTCGGCCATGGGGGTCAGCGTCCGCGGCGTCGACCTCTTCGTCTTCGCCCTGGGGTCGGCTGTGGCCGGCGTCGCCGGCGTCGTGCTGGCTCTGCTGGGGCCCGTCACGCCGAGCGTCGGCCAGAGCTATATCGTCACCGCCTTCCTGGTCGTCATCCTGGGCGGCCTGGGCAGCATCGCCGGCACCACCATCGCCGCCATCCTGATCGGCCTCGTCTCGGCCATGGCCCAGGTCTTCGTCGATGTCAGCTTCGCCCAGGTCATCACCCTGGTGTTCGTCATCATCTTCCTCCAGTTCCGGCCCCAGGGCGTGATCGCGATCCGCTCGCGCGCGCTGGACGATTAGGGCGCCGTCATGACCCTTCCCCCGTTCAAGGCGTTCGCCGCCGTCGTCCTGGTCGTCGTGGCCGCCGCCGCGCCCTTCTACATGTCGGGCTACAACCTCAGCCTGACCGGTCGTTTCCTGGCCTTGTCCCTGACCGCGATGGGCCTGGTCCTGCTGTGGGGCGAGGGCGGCGTCCTCAGCCTTGGCCAAGGGGTGTTCTTCGGCCTGGGCGGCTACGCCATCGCCATGCATCTCAAGCTCGTGGGCCTGGAGACCGGCGAGGCGATGCCCGACTTCATGGTGTGGTCCAACGTCAAGGCGCTGCCCTGGTGGTGGGCGATCTTCAAGAGCCCGCTGGTGGCGCTGGCCGCCGTGATCCTGGTCCCGGCCTTTTTCGCCGCAGCCTTCGGCTGGCTGGTGTTTCGCCGCCGGATCGGCGGGGTCTATTTCGCCCTGATCACCCAGGCCCTGGCGCTGGCCTTCGCCACCCTGCTGATCAGCCAGCAGGCCTTCACCGGCGGCTTCAACGGCCTGACCAACTACAAGACGCTGTTTGGCCTGAACATGAACAGCGACGGGTTCGCCAGGGGCCTCTACTGGGCCACGCTCGCGGTGGTGGTCCTGAGCCTGATCGGCGGCACGCTGCTCCTGCAGTCGAGCTTCGGGAAACTGCTGCGCGCCACCCGCGACAATACCAACCGCGTGAGGTTCCTGGGCTATGACCCGACGCCGTACAAGATCGTGGCCTTCACCCTGGCCGGCGTGCTCGCCGGATTGTCGGGCGCCTTGTTCGCCTTGCACGCCGGGGTGATCTCGCCCGCGCTGGTGGGCGTGGTGCCCTCCATCGAGATGGTGGTCTGGGCCGCGGTCGGCGGGCGCGCCAGCCTGCCCGGCGCCATCGCCGGCGCCCTGCTGGTCAACTTCGCCAAGGACAAGGTCTCCACCGTATTGCCGGAGTTCTGGCTCTATGCGCTCGGCCTGATCTTCATCCTCGTGGTCACCATCCTGCCGAAGGGCCTGGCCGGGATGTTCCCGGAAGGCGGCTTCAAGATGCCGAGCCTGCCCAAGCGTGAACCGAAGGTGGCCACATGAGCTTCGCCGTTCCCGTGGCCGAAGAGCCCGCCGCCGCTGTCGCCCCGTCCGGCCCGCCGCTCCTGCGCATAGAGCACGTCACCGTCGATTTCGACGGGTTCAAGGCGCTGAACGATCTCGACCTGACCATCCAGGCCGGCACGCTGACGGTGGTCATCGGCCCCAACGGCGCCGGCAAGTCGACCATGTGCGACGCCGTCATCGGCCGGGTGCGCGCCACGTCCGGGCGCATCCTGTTCCGCGGCGAGGACATCTCCAAACAGGCCGAGGACAAGATCGTCGGGCGCGGCATCTGCCGGAAGTTCCAGACGCCTGGGGTCCTGATCGGCCTCAGCGTCTTCGACAACCTGCTGATCGCGGCCGCCAAGGATCGGCGCTGGTGGCGCAACCTGCGCCTGACTCCCCCGGCGTCCGTCCGCGAGAAGGCCGAGGAGGTGATGGCCACCGTCGGCCTGACCGAGCGGCGCGACACCCTGGCGGGGTCTCTTTCCCACGGCGAGAAGCAGTGGCTCGAGATCGGCATGGTGGTGGCCACCGAGGCCGAGTTGATCCTGCTGGACGAACCCACCGCCGGTATGGGCGCGGCCGAATCCACCCGAACCGCAGAGATCGTCCGCGACCTGATCGGCGTCCATTCGGTCCTGGTGATCGACCACGACATCGACTTTGTGGAACAGCTGGGCGGCCACGTGGCCGTCCTTCACCAGGGCCACCTGTTCAAGGAAGGCTCCCTGGCCGAGGTCCGCAACGATCCCGACGTGGCGTCGATCTATCTGGGGCGGCCCAAGGCATGAGCGACCTTCTGAACCTGCGCGCCGTCGACACCGCCTACGGCAAGAGCCCGGTGCTGTTCGACGTGGCCTTCGACATGGCGCCGGGCGCCGCCGGCGCGATCCTCGGCCGCAACGGGGTGGGCAAGACCACCCTGCTCAAGACCATCGTCGGCCAGATGAAACTGACCAAGGGGCAGATCTTCCTCAACACCCGCGACGTCAGCACTTTCCGCGCCCATGAGCGGGCGCGGGCGGGCATCGGCTTCGTGCCCCAGGGCCGCCACGTCTTCCCGCACCTCACCGTCGAGGAGAACCTCAGCGTCGGCCTTTCGGCGCTCGCCGGGCGCAACGACAAGACGCCCAGGAAGGTCCCGGACTACATCTTCGACCTGTTCCCGAAACTGAAGGACATCGCCCAGCGCAAGGCGGGCGTGCTGAGCGGCGGCGAGCAGCAGCAGCTGGCGATCGGTCGCGCCCTGGCCGGGCGCCCGCAGCTGCTGCTGCTCGACGAGCCCACCGAGGGCATCCAGCCCAATATCGTCCAACAGATCGAGGCCGCCCTCGCCCGCATCCGCGGCGAGCTGGGCGTGGCCATCCTGATCGTCGAGCAGAACCTGGATTTCGCCTGGGCCTTCGCCGACCACTACTACGTCATGCAGAAAGGCCGCATCGTCCGCACCGGCCTGACGGCCAAGGACACCGCCGCCGAGGTGGCGCATCTGATCCATGTCTAGCGATCGCGCAGGAGGCTGAGGGCGCTTCTCCAAGGCCTGCAGCCTCCGGCAGCCGCCGGGATGGGCATGGCGCCGGCGCTGTGGGATACCGTCGTCAGGCCGCCCGTCCGCAGCCTCGTGGCGACAGCCTGCAACCGGAGCGCGGTTTGAACGACACCAGCACCTTCGTCGCCTACGCCCAGCGGGGCCGGAACGCGTGGTGGCGCTATCTGGTCGGCTTTTGCCTGGCCGTGCTCCTGTCGATGGTGGTGGGCGTCGTGATCGTGACGGCGTTGTCGGTGTCGCCGTTCAAGCCCGCCGACTTCGCTCGCGGCTTGCAGGACACCAGCCGCCCGGTGACCTTCTACTTGCTGAACGGCGCCCTGTTCGGGCTGATGGTCGTGGGCTTCTGGCTGGCCATCGGCCTGCTCCACGGCAAGCGCTTCACGGACATCATCGGCCGGTGGCGTTGGCGGCGGTTCGGCGCCGGGGTCGTGGTCTGGGGCGGCGTGCTGGTGGTCGCGTCCCTGGTGGACTACCTCATCGCGCCCAAGGGGTTCGCCGTCACCGCCAGTCACGAGACGCCTGGCCTGGTGCTGGCGGCTCTTGTCGGGCTGGCTGTCCAGACCTTCGCCGAGGAGTTCGTCTTCCGGGGCTATGTCACCCAGGGCCTGTTGCTGGCGCTCAAGCGACCGCTGCCGGCCGCCGTGGTCAGCGGCCTGCTGTTCGGCGCCCTGCACATTCCCAACGGGACGCCCCAGGCGGTCAGCGCGGTCATCTTCGGCGTCCTCCTGGCGTTGATCGCCATCCGCTCCGGCGGGCTCGCCGTCACCTTCGGCATGCACCTCGTCAACAATCTGTTCGGCGCTGCGGTGGTGGTCTCCAGCGGCGATGTCTTCAAGGGCGCGCCTGGCCTGTTCACCCAGACGACGCCGCACCTGATGTGGTGGGACGTCGCCTTCGGCTCGGTGGCGCTGGCGCTCGTCGCCTGGTTCTTCGCCAGGCCGACGACGGCCGGGGAAAGCGCCTAGCCCGGCATCGGCGCTCCGCCTCCCGGAGACTTGCCGGAGGTCGGCCTCAACTCGTCCGATGGTCTTTGGCAAGCAGGCCGCCGGCCAGGACGCGCTGCGGGGCCAGGCTCTCCTTCGCCAAGGCCTCGGCTTCCTGAGTCCGCCAACTTCGCGCCATCTCACGGTAGTGCTCGCGATCCTGCTTGAGGCTCAGCAGGCCGGCCATCAGTTCCATTTCCTCGGCCCGGAGGCGGCAATGATCGGAAAGCTTCATAGGCTGGCCTGTTTTGGAGCCGCATGCAGCCGTGCAGACGACGCCCTTAGAAGCGGGCGCGGCTTATGATGGTTCCGGCCCAATGTCGGGAATCCGGCAATGTACCGCCCGATGCGGGACACTCGATCGCCGCCACCTGGGGTTGGGTTGATGACCACTCATAGAAATTATCCCCTCTGCACTATGTTCGATGTCAGACGTACTATGTCTGAATCAGTTATTCGTGGTGTGATACCTAAAATAAAAACCAGAATTTCGGCCCTAAATGCTCTAAGGTGGCGAATAGGCTTTTAAATCTTCACGGCGACCCGCAAGACGAAATGGCAGGAGCGGCTCCTGCTCAGTCAGGAATTCGGGTGCGACTACTCAATTTTCTGTTGTCGGCTCTGACATCGGATGACCTTGCCGCCTTGGCTTCGGGGCTGGTGGAAGTGAGCCTGAGCCCCGGGCAAGTCTTGTTCGAGCCGGGCGACGCGGTGGATGCGGTCTATTTTCCCGGCAGCGCCTGCGTTTCCATCGTCACGCTGATGAAGGACGGCAAGGCCGTCGAGACCTCCACCGTGGGACGCGAGAGCGCGGCGGGGCTGATGGACGCGATCACCGAGCGGCCCGCCAGGGCCCGGATATTCGCCCAGATCGGCGGTGGGGCGATGCGGCTGCCGGCTGCGATCTATCGCGCTCGGCTCGTGGCCAGTCCCGCGTTGTTGCGGCTCACCCTGCTGCATCTGCGGGCCAATGCGGTCCAGGCCGAGCAGGGCGTCGCCTGCAACGCCTCGCACGACGTCCAGGGCCGGTTGGCGCGGTGGATCCTGATGACCCAGGACCGCGTCGGGGCTGACGTCTTCCCGCTGACCCAGGAATACATGGCGGTGATGACCGGTGTTCAGCGCAGCACGGTCAGCATCATGGCCGGGGCCTTGAAGAAGGCGGGCGTGATCGACTATTCGCGCGGGGCGCTGAAGGTCCTCGACCGGCAAGCCCTGCTGCTGCACGCCTGCGAATGCTACGACGTCGTCGGCCAGCAGTTCGAGGACCTGCGCGGCGTCGAACCCGAAGAGCGGGCGTGACGCCGTCGCCATGCCCCTCAGCGGCCCGGATCGATCGCCGGTAGGGTGACGGTCGCCGTCAGCCCGGCCGGGCAAGAGGTCAGGACGATGTCGCCGCCGTGGGCGCGGGCGGTCGATCTGGCCAACGCCAGTCCCAGGCCCACGCCGCCCTGATCCAGGTTCCGCGCCCGGTCCGATCGATAGAAGGGCTGGAACACCCGTTCGAGTTCGGCGCTCGGCAATCCTGGGCCGTCGTCCTCGATGTCGACGCGCACCGCCTCGGCCGCGCGGCTGACCCGCACCCGTGCGGCCGACCCATATTTCAGGGCATTGCCGATCAGATTGGCGAACAGCCGTTGCAGGGCGGCCGGATCGCCGAGGACCGCGGCGGTCTCCTCGTCCACGATAGCCACGTCGCCGCCCACCAGGGCCGCGTCGTCCACCACGCATTCCACCAGCGACAGAAGGTCCAGCCGTTCGCGGGCGCTCGGCTCGCTGGCGTCGCGTATGAAGCTCAGGACCGCCGAGATCATGGTCTCCATCTGTCCGATATCGGAAAGGATGGCCGCCTTCATCGGGGCAGGCGCGGCCTCGACCTTGAAGCGTATGCGGGCCAGCGGCGTGCGCAGGTCGTGCGAGATCGCGCCCACCATGGCGGTTCGGTCCTCGACATAGCGCCTGATGCGACCCTGCATCTCGTTGAAGGCCCGCGCCGCGGCGCCGACCTCGGCAGGCCCCGACAGCGTCAGCGGCGCGGCGTGGGGGTCGCGGCCGAGCCGCTCGGCGGCCTGGGCGAAGCGCCGCAGCGGCGCGGTGATCCGCCGGGCGAACAGGTAGCCGGCCGGCGCCACGAGGGCGAGCGAGCCGATGAACCACAGGCAGACGCGCCGCTGCCAGTCGTTCGGGAAGGGTTCAGGCGTCGAGGTCACCACCATCCAGCGACCTGGCCGTTCCTCGACGGCGGCGGTGAAGTCGTCGAACAACGCCCGCTCAGGGCCCGCGAAGCGCTGCCCGGGCGGCCGTCCGTCCGGCGGCGACTGGCGCGACGGCCTGCCTGGCTCCACGTCGCGAGGCCCGCCCGGCGGTCCACGGCCGACGCCGAACATCGCCGACCACCAGGGCGCGCGGCGGCCGGCCAGGGCGACCCGCGCCTCCGGCACGCCCAGCAAGGCGGCCAGTTCGCGCCGGGCGCGCTCGTCGCGCCAATTGACTCCCTTGGCGTCGTCCGGCGCCCTCGCGGCTGTCTGGCGCGCCAGCGGGCGACCATATCGCGGCGACAGCGAACCGCCGCGCAGGGCCTCGGCCACCTCGCTCAGGCGATAGACCGCCGGTTTCGGCAGCGGGGCCAGCAACACCACCGCCAGGGTCATCGCCTGGGCCCCGATCAGGCTGCAGATCAGCAGGGCGACGAGCTGCAGCGCGATCGGCGGCCCGGCCGGCCGCGCAGCCCGGGCGGCCTCCGTCACGGACAACTGACTTTGGCGTCGAACAGATAGCCGGCGCCGCGATAGGTGCGGATGATCTCGTTGTCGGCCGAAGCGTGCAGCTTGCGGCGTAGGCGGCTGATCTGGACATCGACGGAACGGTCGAAGACGTCGGCGTCGGCCCCCCTGGCGCACTCGATCAACTGGTCGCGCGAGAGGATGCGCTGGGGATTGTCGAGGAAGGCGCTGAGCAGCGAGAACTCGCCCGCCGTCAGCAGGATCGAGGCGCCGTCCGGCGAGCGCAGCCGCCGGCGCGGGGCGTCCAGCGAAAAGCCCTGGAAGTGATAGGTCTTGCCTCGCCTGGGCGCGCCGCCGCGGCTCTCGTCCTGGCGGCGCATGACGGCGCGGACGCGGGCCAGCAGCTCGCGCGGGCTGCAGGGTTTGGGCAGGTAGTCGTCGGCGCCGAGCTCCAGGCCCAGGACGCGGTCGACCTCCTCGCCCATGGCGCTGACCATGATGATCGGCGGCCCGCCGTCGTTGGCCAGCCGCCGGCAGACGGACAGCCCGTCCTCGCCCGGCATCATGACGTCCAGGATGATCAGGTCTACGGACGCAGCCGCCAGGGCCTTGTCCATCTCCGCGGCGTTGGCCGCGGCGTGAACCTGGTATCCGTGCTCGCCGAGATAGGTGGACACCTGGGCCCGCAGTTCGCTGTCGTCGTCGACGACCAGGATGCAACGGGCGGCGAGGGGACTGGGCGCTGGGGTCATCGGCGATTTCTGCGCTTCAACTGTGGCGCCCTGATCGCCTGCTCGTCACAATTGGGAGATGTTCCGTCAAAGAGTCGTAGACCTTCACGGGCCGTGCCGGGCGGCGGCCGGCCTGGCCCGACGTCGACGGGTCAATAACTGTCGATCGGCGGTCTGGGACACGCTTGCTGGCCGGAACCGATGTCGTCGCGCCGAAAGTCGCCAAAGCGCGAGCCGCGGCAGAGGCCGTCGCGACGATCGGACGTCCCGTCGCCGATGGCCAGAGACGCCCCCAGCGACCGGCCGCCGTCCCAGCCATAGCCACGCCCGTAGCCGCCATAGCCGCGCCCGCGCGTATCCTGGACGGCGATGCTCAGCCGCCCTGTCTCGCCGATCGGCATGTCGGTGCGCCCATAGACGCTGCGATAGCCGTTGGTCCCCACCGACACGCTGACCTCGCCATGCATCTCCCGAGGCGTCGCGACGATCGCGCCCGCAGCCTTATCCGGCGGCAGGGTCGTGGTGGGGGAGTCGGCCAGATAGGCGGCGATCTGGTCGCTGGTGGAGACGGGCGCCGACGTCTTCGCCGCGGTCTCGATCGCCGTGTCCTGCGCCGGCGCGGGGCCTGCGGCCAGGCATGCCAGACTGAAGAAGAGACCCGCGAGGGATTGCCGTTTCATCGTTGCGCTCCGATATCCATAAGCATGGCGCCCCATTGGGGCGGGCGGATGTCTGGCGCGTCACAATCGCGCCCGGCGCCCGCCGGAACAACGAGGGCGTTCGCCTATTGCCTTCAAGGCGCTCTTTTGCACGCGTCGCGGCGAGGGCGGATCGGAGCGTTTCGATGCCCTCACCTGTCGCAATCCTCGCCCTGGCCACGGCGAAGGCGCCTTACGAGCTGCCGCAGCGCGAGGTCGCCGAGGTGGCGCGTCGACTGTTCGAGGATTGCTTCCCGCAGTTCGACCGGATGGCCGGGGTGTTCGAAACCGCCGGCGTCAGGACCCGTCAGGCTGTGCGCCCGATCGAGTGGTACCTGCAACCGCGCGGCTGGCCGGAGCGGACGCAGGCCTACCTGGAAGGGGCGACGGACATGTTTGTCCATGCCGCCCAAGGAGCGCTGGACGAGGCCGGGCTGAGGGGGTGCGACGTGGACATCGTGGTCACCGTCTCCTCTACCGGCATTGCGACCCCCAGTCTGGAGGCGCGGGTCATGACCCGGCTGGGTCTGCGCCCCGACATCGCCCGTGTTCCGGTGTTCGGGCTCGGCTGCGCCGGCGGCGCCGCTGGCCTCGGGATCGCCAGCCGCCTGGCCCGGGGAAGCCCCGGCGCGGTGGTCCTGTTCGTGGCGGTGGAGGTCTGCACCTCGGCGTTCCGGTTGCAGGACGTCGCCAAGGCCGACATCGTCGCCACGGCCCTGTTCGGCGACGGCGCCGCGGCCTGCATCCTTCGCAGCGGCGAGGACGGATTCGCCCAGGTGACGGGCAGCGCCGAACATACCTGGCCAAACACCCTGGACATCATGGGCTGGAACGCCAATCCCGACGGCCTAGGGGTGGTCTTCGCGCGCTCGATCCCGTCATTCGTCAGGAGCCATCTACGGCCGGTGATGCAGGAGATGCTGGCCCGTTGCGGCCTGGAGATGGACGGCGTCGACCGTTTCGTCTGCCATCCGGGCGGCATGAAGGTGATCGACGGCCTGGAATCGTCGCTGTCGCTGGGGCAAGGCGCGCTGGATCACGAGCGCGGGGTCCTGGCCGACCGTGGCAACATGTCCGCGCCCACCGTGCTCCATGTGCTCGACCGCGTGCGACGGGATCGAATGCCGGATCGCTCGGTGCTGACCGCGCTCGGCCCCGGCTTCAGCGCCAGCGCCGTCGCCCTGGCGCGCGCGGCGTGATCCTCTCCATCGTCATCCTGGGGCTGGTGACCGCACAGCGGTTTTGCGAACTCGTGGTGGCCCGCCGCAACACCCGTCGCCTGCTGGCGCAGGGCGCGATCGAGATCGGCGCCCGCCACTATCCGCTGATCGTCGGCCTTCATGGGCTCTGGCTGGCGGGCCTCTGGGGCCTGGCCTGGGACAGGCCGCCGAACCTTGCGCTGCTCGGGATATTCCTCGTGCTGCAGCTGGCCCGGGTATGGGTGATCGCCTCGCTGGGCGAGCGCTGGACAACACGCATCATCACCTTGCCCGGCGCGCCCTTGGTGCGTCGCGGTCCCTATCGCTTCGTCGCCCACCCGAACTACATCGTCGTGGCCCTGGAGATCGCCGTCCTGCCGCTCGCTTTCGGCTTGCCGGCCTATGCGGCCGTGTTCTCGCTGCTGAACGCCGCGGCCCTCTGGATGAGGATCAGGGCCGAGGGCGCGGCCCTTTCCGCCCGCCGGGCCGAGGCGTCCACCTGACCGATCTGTCGAAATCTGACAGAGGAACGGCTGCGGCTATGTCGGGTTACGATGAGAAAGGATCCGCGATGGCCAGCCGCAAAGCCTATGATGAACCCACAACCGTCTCTGCATTGCAGGGCGAGGTCGTGCTGGACGGGCCGGACGGCGTGGGCCTGTCGATGACGCCCGAAGCCGCCGAGGAAACCGGCAAGCGGCTCCGCGAGGCCGCCCGGGTCGCCAGGGGCCAGCTCGGTCGCCGCAGGCCGCCCGAAGGTGCGACAAACTGACACTCACCCAAATTCAGGCGCGCGCCTAGGGTCGCCCCTACTTGCCGGATGTATCGCGACGCGCGCTGAAGGGGCCCTTGTGAGCAACGAATCCGTCATCTCCCGGCGCAACTGGCTGCTGAACGCCGTCGAGCCGTCCACCCAAAAACGCTTCGCCGACAAGCTGCGCCTGGTGGAACTGACCAAGGGCCAGGTCTTGCTCGGCCAGGGCCAGGAGGTCGACGCCGTCTATTTTCCAGAGGGAGCCCTGATCGGCCTGGTCTCGGCGATGGCTTCCGGCGACACCGTGCAGACGGCCATGCTGGGCTGGGACGGCGCGCTGGGCGTCTTCGAGGCCTGCGGCAGCCGCCGAAGCGCCTTTCTGGCCGAGGTGCAGGTTTCCGGCGCGGCCTGGCGCATGCCGGCGGCGGCCTACCGCGAGATGTTCGCCGCTTCCGAGGCCCTGCGCATCAATGTCCACAAGTATGTCGAACTGCTGTTGACCGAAGCGCGGCAGCATGTGGCGTGCAACGCCCTGCATTCGGTCTCCAGCCGCCTCAGTCGCTCGATCCTGGAAGCGCTGGAACGCAGCCAGGACAACCGCCGGCTGCCGGTGACCAAGGATGTGCTGGCCGAGATGATCGGCGTCCAACGGACGACGGCGTCTTCCTCCATTGCAACGCTGGAACGCGCCGGCGCCCTGACCAACAGCCGCGGGTCGATCGAAGTCGACAACCCGGCGCTGCTCGAACGCAAGGCCTGCTCCTGCCGCAAGGCCATGCAGGTGGCGCGCCGCGAAATCTACCAGACGCATGAAGACGTCTGCGACGAGGCCTAAACTCTCGTTAGGCATGAACTTTCACCAAGCGGCAGCATATGACGGGCCAGAATAACCATGAGCCCGGGGGCTTTATGGTGCGACGCATAGATGCGGACTGAGTTTCGACAGGTCGGAAGAGGCGGCGCGCGTAACCTTGCCGCGCTTGCGCTCGCGCTGCTGACGGCGGCCTGCGCGACCGACGGCCTCAAGCCGACGCATCAGGTGACGCCGCCCGCTTTCGTGGCGTCGCCGGGGCTGACGCCGGCCCAGCGGGTGGAAGCCGCGATCCAGGACCTGCGCCAAGGCCGTGCCGAACAGGCCCGCGCGGAACTGACCGCCACGCTCGCGGTCGATCCCGCCAACCAGCGCGCCCATCGCCTGCTCACCCAGCTCGACACCGACCCCAAGCTGCTGCTGGGCGAGAAGAACTATCCCTACAAGGTGCGGCCGGGGGAGACCCTCTGGGGCCTGTCGCAGCGCCTGCTGGGCGATCCGCTGATGTTCTATGCGCTGGCCCGCTACAACCAGATCGACACCCCGGCGGCCGTGACGAGCGGCCAGATGCTGCGGATGCCTGGCGTGGCGCCGAAAAAACCGGCCCTGTCGCGCCGAACGGCGACCAAGGCCGTCCCGAATGCGGGGCCCGCCGGCTCGACGCCGGCCCCGGCCGCCCAGGCGAAAGCCAGCAATCCCGCCGGTGCCAGCCAACTGCGTCGCTCTGCGCTCGAGCACATGAGCCGCGGTCAGATCGATCAGGCCGAGACGTTGCTGCAACAGGCCCGCGACCTCGATCCCGGCAACCCGGTCATCCAGGGCGATCTCGATCGCGCACGCCGCATCCAGGCCAGCGTCCGCCCCCGGTCGTGACCCTGAAATAAGCTTCGCCAGGGAATTATCCTTTAACTGTGACCGGTTAGGGATAGCGGGTCTGGGCGGCCGGCTGTTGTCGGGCGCTCGCTGCGGGGGCCGCAGGAGAGTGCGTTGCTGGAGTTGATCGGTCGGTATGTCGTCCAGGGCCGCATAGGCGAAGGCGCCATGGCCGATGTCTATCGCGCCTATGACCCCGGCATCGACCGCGTCCTGGCCATCAAGGTGCTCAAGGCCGAGTTCTGCCAGAACCGCGAGTACGCGACCCGTTTCCTGCGCGAGGCGAAGGCGGCCGGCGCGCTGTCGCACCCCAACATCGTGACCATTTACGATGTCGGCGAGGTCGACGGTTATCCTTACATCGCCATGGAGTTGCTGGAGGGCGAGCCCCTCGACAAGGTGGCCTATCGGCACGGGCCGCTGCCCGCGGCCGATGTCGCCGCCATCGCGCTTCAGCTCGCCGAAGCGCTCTCCTACGCCCATGCCCAGGGCGTCGTTCACCGCGACATCAAGCCGTCCAACGTGATGCTGAGCGCCGACGGCCGCGCCACCAAGATCCTCGATTTCGGCATCGCCCGGGTGTCGGAGGCCGACAACGCCCGCCACGAGCGCGAGAGCCTGCGCACCCAGATCGGCCAGGTGGTCGGCACGCCGCGCTACATGAGCCCCGAGCAGGCGCTCGGCCAGCCGATCGACGGGCGCTCCGATCTCTTCTCGGTGGGCGTGGTGCTTTATGAGCTGTTGACCGGCCGCAAGGCTTTCGACGGCGCCTCGGCTGCGACTCTTGCGCTGCAGATCACCCAGGAAGACCCGCGGCCGATCGGCGAACTGGCGCCGGACACGCCGCGCGGCTTGTTGTTCATCGTCGACAAGCTGCTGGCCAAGCGCCCCGACCGGCGCTTCGCCGACGGCGAGCAGCTGGCCGAGGCGTTGCGGCGCGAACTGAAGGTGCTCGACGCCGCCGCCGTGGAATCGGACGGCCGCAGTCGCCGGCTGTCGCTTCAGCTGCGCAGCGCCCTCCTGATGGCCGCCATCACCGCGGTGGTGCTGCTGGCCAGCGTCGGCGTCGTGCTGGATCGCCAATATCAGGCCATGCAGGGGATGGCGGTGACGTCGGGTTCGGCCATCGCCGCGTTCGTGGCCAACAACGCCGCCCTCCGCGCGGCCGACAACGCCACCTTGCCGCCCGCGCAGCGTGACTGGGCGCCGGTGGAGGCGTTCGTGAAAGCGGCCTCAGACGATCCCAACCTTAAGCAGATGCTGGTGGTGGACGCCGCCGGCGTCATCCGCGCCGCCAATGATCCACGCCTCGTGGGAACCCCCTACCGGAGGCCGGCCGGCGAGCCGACGGTGCGAAAGGCGGGCGACCTGACGGTCACCTCGACGGCCTTCGGCAAGACCTCGGCGTTCCGGTTCGTGCGGCCGATCACCTATGCCGGCCGCTCTTTCGGCCAGGTGGACGTCAGCATCGGCAAGGCCGAGCTGGATCGCGTCGCGGGCCTGTCGCGCCTGCTGATGATTGGCCTGGCGCTGGCGACCTTGGGCGTGGTGGCGGTGGTGAGCTATATGGCCGGGCGACGGGTGGCCGCCCCCATCCGGCGGCTGTCGCGCGCCCTGGCCGACGCCGCCGGCGGCGACCTCGACTTCCGTATCTCCCACAGCCGCAAGGACGAGTTCGGCGAACTGTTCGACGGCTTCAACCGCCTGGCCGCGGCGGTGCAGGCCCGGCTGGAGAGCACGTCCCAGACCCCACCCGGCGCCACGGCGGCCAAGCGCCGTTCCTTCGTGGCGCGGGCCCTGGCGAACGCGCCGGTTCCCGAGGCTCCCGCGCCGTCCGTCGCTGCGCCGTCGAAGGGCCTGGAGCAGACCTTGATCGCGCCGCCGCGCCGCGGGATCGAGCGCCTCTTCAACGCGGCGCGTCGATAGGCGGGGAGCTTGCCGATGTTGCAATCCGACATGGTCACCCTTCGGCTCTTTCGTCAGGACGCTCCGTTCCGCCAGCTCGAGGCCCGCAGCTTCGAGGGCGGCGAACTCACCATCGGGCGCGACCCGAACGCGGGTTGGTCGATCGACGACCCCGACCTCACCGTCTCGCGCATGCACTGCTCGGTGGCGCTGAAGGACGGCATCCTCACCCTGACCGACGTCAGCGCCAACGGCGTGCTCATCGGCCAGCACCGGCGCCGTCCGCCGGCCGGCCGGCCGATGGCCATCGCGGCGGGCGAGAGCTTCCGCTTCGGCAAGTTCATGATCCTGGTGGACGCCGCCGGCCCCGAAAGCCCCGCGCCGCCAGCCGAGCCCCCGGTTCGTGCGCCGCAATCGCTCGAAGCCACGACGCTCGCCTTCGATGCGCCGTTCAACAGCCCGATGTTGAAGAACATGGAGGTCGGCCCCAAGGACCTGGCGGTGCCGCGCGACTGGGCGGCGTCGCCGGCCTCGGCTGCCGCCGCCCCGGCGCCGCGCTCCGAGACCGCCGCCAACCTGCTGGACGCCTTTTGCGCCGGTGCTGGCCTGGACGCCTCGGCCTTCGCGGGCGAGGACCCGGCGACGCTGATGCGCAGGCTGGGCGAGGTCTACCGCCAGATGGTGCTCGGCCTCAGCGACCAGATGGACGCCCGCACCAGCCTGAAGGCCGACTATCGAATGGATCGCACGACGGTGGGGGCGGCCGACAACAACCCCTTCAAGTGGGCGCCGGCCCAGAGGGTCGCCGTCGACCTGCTGCGTCCCCGCGACGACGGCTTCCTGTCCGGCCAATCGGCGGTCGAGAGTTCGTTCGGCGACATGAAGAAGCACCTGCTGTGCATGCTGGCCGGCCTGCGCGCCGCGCTCGCCACGACGCTGGATGCTGTGGATCCGGCGAAGATCGGCGCGCGGCTGGACGGCCGGTCCTTCGTGCTGAAGAACCGCGACGCCGCGGCCTGGGCCGAATACGCCAACGTCTATCGTCACCTCAGCGCCGAGGCCGCCGACAACCGCGACAGCGAGATCAACCGGGCGTTCCGCGCCGCCTATGACCAGCGCCTTCGGGAACTGGACGCGATGGACGGTCGATCTTGAACGCCGCAGCGCCGCGGGTCCTGGCGTTCGCGACCGCGACGCGATCCCACACCGGGTTGGTGCGCACCCTCAACGAGGACCGGCTGCTCGCGCGTCCCGACCTCGGCCTATGGGCGGTGGCCGACGGCATGGGCGGGCACCAGGCTGGCGAAGTGGCCAGCACCCTGGTGGTCGACACCCTGGACAAGGTGGGCCGCTTCAGTTCCGGCTATGGATACCTGAACGCGGTGTGCGCCGGCCTGCAGGATGTCAACGGCCATCTGGTGCGCCGCGCCGCGCGCCTGCCGGGCGGCGGGGTCATCGGCGCGACGGTGGTGGCCCTGCTGGTCTTCGAGGGCCACTACGCCTGCGTCTGGGCCGGGGACAGCCGCGGCTATCGGCTGAGCGGCGGGCGGCTCGCGCCGATCACCCGCGACCACAGCGTGGTTCAGGAACTTGTCGAAGCCGGCCATCTGGCGCCGCACGAGGCCCGTGGCCATTATCGGGCCAATATCGTCACGCGCGCCGTTGGCGCTATGCCGACGCTCGACCTGGACGTGCAGCACGGCGACGCCGCGCCGGGCGACGTCTTCCTGCTCTGCTCCGACGGCCTGACGGGCGCGGTCGAGGATTTCGAACTGGAGGCGGTGTTGGGTGGCATGGACATCGAGGCCGCGGCCGACCGACTCCTGGCGCTTACCCTCGAACGCGGCGCGATAGACAACGTCAGCTTCGTGCTGGTGCGCGCCGGGTAACCCCTACCGCTCATCCCGGCCTTCGCCGGGATGAGAGGGAAGAGCTGAAGCTCAGACCTTCTCGCTGACCTTGATCGCGACCCGGCACCCGGCGCGGATGACGGCGCTCAGCAGGCCATAGGCCGGGGCGGCGGCGGCGCCTTCGGCGCGAGCCAGGTCGCGGTGGGCCAGTTCCTCGTCGCGAAAGCGCGAGAGCTCGGCGGCAAGTGCGGGATCGCGATCCGACAGTTCGGCGACCTGACCGGCGTAGTGTTCCTCGATCACCGTCTCCACGGCTTCGGTGCAGGCGTGCGCGGCCTTGTCGCCCAGCAGCGCGGTCCCGGCGCCGAGCGCGAAACCGGCGAGGCGCCAGAGCGGCGTCAGGGCGGTCGGCCGCACGCCGCGCTCGTTCAGCAGGGCGTCGAAACGGGCCAGGTGCACGGCCTCGTGGGCCTCCATCTCGGCCAGTTGCCGGGCGGTCCGCTGGTGGCGCGGGGCCTGGTCGAGGACGGCGCGCTGGCCGCGATAGATGGAGACGGCGCCCAGTTCGCCGGCATGGTCCACGCGCAGGATCTCGGCCAGCCGCGCGGCGCCCGCCCCTTGTCCCGGCCGCGGCGGAATGGGTTTTTCGCTCACGGGCGCTCCTTCCGGGCGGCCAGCAGGCTGAGGATCGTCAGCTTCAGCGAGACCAGCGCGTTCCACCCCGCCATCGACAGGCCCAGGAACACCCAGGCGGCCTGCTCGCACGAGGGGCCCTTGACGGTCTTGCCCTCCAGCAAGGCGGCCATGGCCGCGGCGCTCGGCCGTCCGCCGCCGGCGGCGCAGACCGTGGGGCCGGGCCAGAACTTCCACTCCGCCCCGGCGTGGTAGACGGCGATCCCGAACCCGGTGAGGAAGATCACCCCCAGCAGCAGGTCGCTCAGCACCCGCCAGCGGCGTTGCGGGGCGACGCGCACCAGGATCATCGCCGCCAAGGCCACGGTCCCGGCGACCCAATAGACCTCCCGCTGCTTCAGGCAGAGCATGCAGGGCGCCAGGCCGCCGAAACGCTCGAAGGCGTGGGCGATGGCCAGCATCAGGGCCGACGACAGCAGGGCTGTGAGGCGCCAGCGGTCGAGGAAGGGGGCGAGCAGCCGGGACATGGGGCGCACTATGCTCCGCAACCGCGCCCTAGTGCAGCATCTTCATGGCGACGATGATCCCCACCAGCACCACGACGCCGATGGTGGAATAGAGCGCCAGGCGGCGTTCGAACTCCTCGCGGATGGCCGGGCCGAAATATTTCAGCAGGCCGGCGACCATGAAGAAGCGCAGGCCGCGGGTGAGGATCGAGGCCCAGATGAAGGTGATCAGGGAAAAGTGCGCCAGGCCCGAGGCGATGGTCACCAGCTTGTAGGGGATGGGCGTCAGGCCCTTGATGAGGATCACCCACAGGCCCCACTTCTCGAACCAGTCGTGGAAGGCCTGCTGGCCGTCGGCATGCCCCATCAGGGTCAGGAGCCAGATGCCGACGGGCTCGAGGTGGAAGCCGATGGCGTAGCCCAGCAGGCCGCCCAGCACCGAGCCGAGGGTGCAGAGCCCCGCATAGAGGAAGGCCCGCTCCGGCCGGGCCAGCACCATCGGACCCAGCATCACGTCGGGCGGGACCGGGAAGAAGGAGCTTTCGGCGAAGGAAATCGCAAACAGGCCCGTCGGGGCGTGTCTGGAACCGGCCAGGCCCATGGCCCAGTCGTAAAGTCTGCGGAGCATCAGTGATCCAGCACGCGGTTGAAGCGTTTTGCTAGCAGGCGCAGCATCGATTGTCTCGCTTGCGGCGCGACGAGATTAGTTTCATATGATACTTAAATCCGGAGGAGCCGCCGATGGTGACGCAGATGACCGCCCCCGCGAAAAGCGGCCCGTGCGACAACCCGCTCGGCACCGACGGGTTCGAGTTCGTGGAGTTCACCTCGCCCGAGCCGGAGCGGCTGAAGGGCCTGTTCGAGCTGATGGGTTTTGTCGCCGTGGCGCGACACCGGTCGAAGAACGTGCTGCGGTTCCGCCAGGGCGACATCAACTTCATCCTCAACATGGAGCCCTCGGGCCAGGCCGCCGCCTTCCGCGAGGTCCACGGGCCGTCGGCCAACGCCATGGCCTTCCGGGTCAAGGACGCGGCGCTGGCGCTGAAGCTGGCGGTGGAGCGCGGCGCCAAGGCGGTGCTGGGACCGGTCGGCCCCATGGAACTGAACATCCCGGCGATCGAGGGCATCGGCGGGTCCAACCTCTATCTGGTGGACCGCTACGGCGCACAGGAGATCTATGACGTCGACTTCGTGGCCATTCCGGGCGCCGCGGCGCCGGCGGGCGTCGGCCTCACCTATATCGATCACCTGACCCACAACGTGTTCCGCGGGAACATGGCCAGGTGGGCCGACTTCTACGAGCGCATCTTCAACTTCCGCGAGATCCGCTACTTCGACATCGAGGGCCAGCAGACCGGCCTGATCTCCAAGGCCATGACCAGCCCCTGCGGCAAGATCCGTATCCCGCTGAACGAGAGCCAGGACGACCATTCGCAGATCGAGGAGTTCCTGAAGGACTATCACGGCGAGGGCATCCAGCACGTGGCGCTGGGCGCGGCCGACATCTTCTCCGCCGTCGAGGCCATGCGCGAGCGCGGCGTGAGGTTCCAGGACACGCCCGAGACCTACTATGAACAGCTCGACGCCCGGGTGCCCGGCCACGGCGAGAACCTGCAACGCCTGCGGGCCGACCGCATCCTGGTGGACGGCGCGCCGTCCGAGGGCCAGGGCCTGCTGCTGCAGATCTTCACCGAGAACATGATCGGCCCGATCTTCTTCGAGCTCATCCAGCGCAAGGGCGCCGAAGGGTTCGGCGAGGGCAACTTCAAGGCGCTGTTCGAATCCATCGAGCTCGACCAGGTCCGCCGTGGGGTGCTGCCGGTCAAGGAGGGCTGATGTCCGGCCGCAAATGGATTCCGGTCAGGGGCGCGCAGGGGACGCATTCGCGCCAGGCCCACGCGGACCTGCCGCCGGGCAGCTATGAGCGGGAGATCTCCAAGGAGGGGTTCTTCGGCCCCGCCGCCTTCCTGCATCACCCCCGCCCGCCTACGGGCTGGATCAGCTTCGAAGGCCCTCTGCGGCCCCGAGCCTTCGACCTCAACGGCCTGAGCGCCGGCGAGCCCTCGCCCTGGGCGGCGGGGCGGGTGCTGTTCAACGCCGCCCTGGAGATGCGCTTCTGGAAGCTCGCCCAGGCGATGCCGGCGCTGGCCCGCAACGCCGACGGCGACCAGCTCCTGTTCGTCCACGCCGGGGCGGGCGACCTCTTTTGCGACTATGGCCGCATCGCCTATGCCGCGGGCGACTATCTCTACCTGCCGCGCGGGACCATGTGGCGGCTGGCGCCCGCAGCGTCCACGGCGATCCTGATGATCGAGGCCACCAACAGTTCCTTCGGCCAGCCGGACAGGGGGCTGCTGGGTCCGCACGCCCTCTTCGACCCGGCGATGCTGGACACCCCGGTGATGGACGAGGCGTTCCGCGATCACCAGGCGCTGCCGGGCGAGGTGGCGGTGGAGATCAAGAAGCGCGGCCAGGTCTCGGTCGCCACCTATCCCTACAATCCGCTGGACGCCATCGGCTGGCACGGGGACCTGTCGCCGGTGCGCCTGAACGTCGCCGCGATCCGCCCGGTGATGAGCCATCGCTATCACCTGCCGCCATCGGTCCACACCACCTTCCTGGCCGACAGGTTCGTGGTCTGCACCTTCACCCCCAGGCCCTTCGAGACCGATCCGGGGGCGCTGAAGGTGCCGTTCTTCCACAACAACGACGATTACGACGAGGTGTTGTTCTACCACGCTGGCGACTTCTTCAGCCGTGACCATATCGAGGCTGGAATGATGACCTTCCACCCCTCGGGCTTCACCCACGGGCCGCACCCCAAGGCCCTGAAGAACATGCTGGCGCAGCCGAAGCCGGCCACCGACGAATATGCCGTCATGGTCGACGCCCGCGATCCGCTCGATGTCGGCGACGCCGCCTCTTCGGTGGAAAATCCCGCTTACGTGAACAGCTGGAGGACGCAGGAATGACCGACCTCGGTCATCGCACCGACCTGGAGGCCGCCGCCGCCGAGGAACTGGAGCGCGCCTGCACGCTCGGCTGGGCGCAACTGTCGGGCCACACGCCCTGGGGCGACACCTTCGAAGGCTTCACGCCGGCCGGCCTCGCCGTGATGTTCGAGCGCAGTTACCTGTGGGAGAACGAACCGGGTGGGGACATCCTGGTGGAAGTTGTGATCTATGAACCCCAAGCCTTTGAGCAGGGGGTCCGCCTGACCCGCTGGATCAGGCGCTGGGAGGAACACTGTTGAAGCTCGCCTCGCTAAAAGGGGGCCGCGACGGCCGCCTCGTCGTCGTTTCCAATGATCTGGCCTGGTACACCGAGGCTTCCGGCGTCGTGCCGACCTTGCAGACGGCGCTGGACCACTGGACTGCAGTCGAGCCCCTGCTGCGCGGCCTGGCCGAGAGCCTGGAGCACGGCTCGGTGCCGCGCGAACGCTTCCATGAGCACGAGGCGCTCAGCCCGCTGCCGCGCGCCTACCAATGGGCCGACGGCTCGGCCTATGTGAACCACGTCGACCTGGTGCGGAAGGCCCGCGGGGCCGTGCTGCCCGAGAGCTTCTGGACCGATCCGCTCATGTACCAGGGCGGGTCCGACAGCTTCCTGGCCCCCCGCGATCCGATCCCGTTGGTGGACGCCGGCTGGGGGCTCGACATGGAAGGCGAGGTGGCGGTGATCGTCGGCGACGTCCCGCTGGGCGCCACGCGGGAGGAGGCCCTGGCCGCCGTCCGCCTGGTGATGCTCTGCAACGACGTCTCGCTGCGCAACCTGATCCCGCCGGAACTGGCGAAAGGCTTCGGCTTCGTGCAGTCCAAGCCCGCCTCGGCCTTCTCGCCGGTGGCGGTGACGCCCGACAGCCTGCCCGGCTGGAAGGACGGCAAGCTGCACGGCGCCATGGAGGTCGAGCTGAACGGCAAGCCCTTCGGGGAGGCCGACGCCGGCGTCGACATGACCTTCGACTTCGGGACCCTGATCTCGCACCTGGCCAAGACCCGGGCGATCGTGGCCGGCAGCGTCATCGGGTCGGGCACGGTCTCGAACCGCGGGCCTGACGGCGGTCCAGGAAAATCGGTCGCCGACGGTGGCCTTGGCTATTCCTGCATCGCAGAGTTGCGAAGCATCGAAACCATTGCCCACGGAGCGCCCAAGACCCCCTTCATGGCCCAGGGCGACCGCGTGCGGATTGAAATGCGCGACGGGCGGCGGCACTCGATCTTCGGTGCAATCGAACAGGAGGTCGTCGCGAGATGAATGTCCGGGCTCACCCCAAGGCCGGCCCGACCGGCCTGGTTCTGGACGCCTACCTGCCGTATCGGCTGTCGGTGGCGTCCAACGCGGTGAGCGGCCTGATCGCGCGGGCCTATGAGGACAGGTTCGGCCTCACCATCCCCCAGTGGCGGGTGATCTGCGTGCTGGCCGAGGACGGGGCCCTGGCGCCCACCGCCATCGTCCTGCGCACCGGCATGGACAAGGTGACGGTGAGCCGCGCAGCCCAAGGGCTGCTGCGCCGGCGCCTGGTGGAGCGCACCGAGCATCATGCCGACGGGCGTTCCCACGTCCTGGCGCTCAGCGACGCCGGCGACAGTCTCCATGCCGAGGTCGCCCCCCTGGCGCTGGCCTATGAGGCGGCCTTGATCGCGGGCCTTGCGCCCGACGAGGTGTCGCTGCTGAAGAGATTGCTGGGGCGTCTGCAGACGGCGGCCAACGCCCTGGCGGGCGACGGCGCGCGCTGATCGTCGCGTCAGGCCGCGGCGGCCGGGCGTTCCAGGACCTGAGGTTCGTCCTCGACCTTCACCGCCCAGCGGTGGGAGCCCTCGCCGAAGCGCAGGTAGAAGCCGTAGGCCAGGCGCTGTTCCTCGTCGCGCCACACCTGCTCGAAGGACATGATCATCGCCATCTGCAGCTCGTCGGGGATGTGGCGCACGTCCATCCCGAAGTCGCGGGCGACCGTCTCGATGACGGTGGTGCGATGGGCTTCGCCGCCCAACATCAGCAGGGCGTCACGGATGCGATTGCAAAGGTCTCGCGCCGTCCGCGCGGACTGCCGCGCCGTCGGCGCGCGTACCCGGCCCTGTTGTGCAAGGTCTCCCATAAGGCGAAGCTAGAACAGGGTCGTTTAGCGGAAGGTTAATACGCAGGCTCTACCGGCCCGCTCAGCCTGCGCCAAATGCCGCAGCCGTCTGATAGACCGCGAAAGCCGCGATATAGGCGAGCGCGGTCATGTAGACGAACATCACGGCAGGCCAGAGCCAGCTGTTGGTCTCGCGCTTCACCACCGCCAGCGTCGAGGCGCACTGCGGGGCGAAGACGTACCAGGCCAGGAACGACAGGGCCGTGGCCAGGGACCAGTGGGTGGCCAGCGTCGAGCCCAGGGCGCCGGTGGCGTTCTCGGCGTCGGCCACCGCATAGACCGTGCCCAGCGCGGCGACCGCGACCTCGCGGGCGGCGAAGCCGGGGATCAGCGCCACCGTCATCTGCCAGTTGAAACCGATGGGCGCCAGCAGCGGCTGGAACAGATGCCCGAGCCTTCCTGCGAAGCTGTAGTCGATGGCCGGGCCGGTGGCGCCCGCGGGCGGGCCGGGGAAGGTGGACAGCACCCAGATGGCGATGGTCAGCGGGAAGATGATCCGGCCCGCGCGGCTGATGAAGATGGAGGCCCGCAGCAGCAGGTTGCGCGCCACGTTCTCCGCGCTCGGCGCCTTGTAGGTGGGCAGCTCCATCAAGAACGGCTCCACCGCGCCGCGCCAGAACAGCCGCCGGGTGACGAAGGAGACGCCCAGCGCGCTGAGGATGCCCGCCGCATAGAGGCCGAACATCACCAGGCCCTGCAGGCTGGCGAAGCCCCAGACCGTCCTGTCGGGGATGAACGCCCCGATGATCAGGGTGTAGACCGGGATCCGCGCCGAACAGGTCATCAGCGGAGCCACCAGTATGGTGGTCAGCCGGTCGCGCTTCGCATCGATGACGCGCGCCGACATGATGCCTGGGATGGCGCAGGCGAAGGACGACAGCAGCGGAATGAAGGCCCGTCCGTGCAGGCCCGCCCCGCCCATGATCCTGTCCATCAGGAAGGCGGCGCGCGCCATGTAGCCGAAGTCTTCCAGCAGGATGATGAAGAAGAACAGGATCAGGATCTGCGGCAGGAAGACCAGCACGCTGCCGATGCCGGCGATGGCGCCGTCGACGATCAGGCTCTTCAGCAGGCCGTCGGGCAGGACGGCGCCCACCAGCTGGCCCAGGGCGCCGAAGCCCGCCTCGATCAGGTCCTGCGGCGGCCCGGCCCAGGAGAACACCGCCTGGAACATCAGGAACAGCAGGCTGAACAGGATGGCGAGCCCCGCCACCGGATGCAGCAGCACCGCGTCGACCTTGCCGGTCAGGGTGTCGGGATGTTCCGGCGGGCGCACATAGGCCTTCAGGATCCGCTGGGCCTCGCGGTGGGCGCTGCGGATGTCGCTGGCGTCGGGCGCGGTCCAGGCGTTGTCCTGCGACAGGGCGCCTGAGCGCGCCAGTTCGTCGACCTTGGCCACCAGGTCCTCGATCCCGCGCTTGCGGGTGGCCACGGTGGTCACGATGGGGCAGCCCAGGTCGCGCGACAGGCTGTCGAGATCGATGCGCAGGCCCTGGCGCTGGGCGATGTCGTACATGTTCAGCGCCAGCACCATCGGGCGCCCGACCTGCTTCAGCTCCAGGATCAGCCGCAGCACCAGGCGCAGGTTGGTGGCGTCGGCCACGCAGATCAGCACGTCGGGGCTCTGCTCGCCGGCCAGCCGGCCCAGCACCGCGTCGCGGGTGACCTCCTCGTCGGGGCTGCGGGCGCGCAGCGAATAGGTGCCCGGCAGGTCCAGCACATAGAGCGTGCGGCCGTCGGCGGTGTGGGCCTGGCCTTCCTTGCGCTCGACGGTGACGCCGGCGTAGTTGGCCACCTTCTGGCGGCTGCCGGTCAGGGCGTTGAAGAGCGCGGTCTTGCCGGAGTTGGGATTGCCCACCAGCGCGACGCGCGTCGCCGGCAGAACGGCCTCGCTCATGCGCTATGCCCGTCCAGGCGCAGCAGCACGTCGGCGGCGTCGCGGCGGCGCAGGGCGACCCGCATGTCGTCCAGCCGCACGGCGATGGGATCGTGGCCGATGGCGCCCTCGTGCAGCACCTCGACGAAGGCGCCCTCCACGAAGCCGAACTCAAGCAGTCGTCGCTGAAGTTCCTCCACCGCCACCCCGTGGCCGTGGTTGGTGTCGTCGGCGCGCACGTCGACGATCACGCCCCGCTGGCCGGCATGGGCCTGGCTCAGGCGGATGATCGCGCCTTCCTGCTCGGTTACGGCTTGCGCCGCCACGGGCTGGGCGATGATCTGGTTCATGCGGCTACTCGACGATGTTCTTGCGAGTGATTATCATTGCTTGCGGCGTCCGTCGAGGGCCGCGCGATCCGCGGCACTCTTGCCGCGCCCGGGCGAACCCTTTATCGCCAGGGCGCGCCCTGTGCCCCAGTGGCGAAATGGTAGACGCGGCAGACTCAAAATCTGTTGTCGAGAGACGTGTTGGTTCGAGTCCGACCTGGGGCACCATTGGCGCGACGGCGGCGAAGGCTGAGGTCTTGGAGTCGCTGGGCCTCGTCGAGACCGTCTTCATCGGCCTGAAGGCCATCGGGGGGCGATGGCCTCCGAACGGCCGCAGAAAGCCGGCTTCATCGCGCGATTGCTGTCGTCGCTCTCTGGCCGGAAAGCTTGAGCCGCCTCAGGCGCTGGCGCGGTTCGAGGCCTAGACCGAGCTCGGGCCTGCGGACCTGCGCGACCATGCCCGGCGATTGAGCCGCGTCGACTGAACGGGACCTTGAACGCCGCCGTGCGCGTTCCGACCTGACAGGTTCGAAGGAGACCTTCCATGCGTCAGTCCGTCTGTCCGCACTGCGCCGCCGTGAACCGCGTGGCCGAGGACAAGCCCGCCCAAGCCGCCAAGTGCGGACGCTGCGGCGAACCTCTTTTCACCGGCCAGCCCGTCGAAGTGGGCGCAGCGCAGTTGAAGAAGCACCGCGACGCCACGCGCGGCGGGGCGCTGCTGCTGGATGTCTGGGCGCCGTGGTGCGGGCCGTGCCGGGCCATGGCGCCGCAGTTCGCCGCCGCCGCCGGCCGGCTGGAGCCCGAGGTCCGGCTGCTGAAGCTCAACTCTGAGGCCGAGCCCGCCGCCGCCCAGGCTCTGGGCGTCAGCGGGATACCGGCGCTGTTCTTGTTCCGCGACGGGGTCGAGATCGGCCGCACGGCCGGCGCCATGAGCGCCGACCAGCTGGTCGCCTGGACCCGCCAGACCCTGGGCGCCTAGGCGAAGGCGGCGCTCTTCTTCACCACGATGGTCTGGGCGTTGGTGTATTCCAGCAGGCCGTCGATCCCGTTCTCGACGCCGACGCCCGATTGCTTGTGGCCGGCGAAGGAGGCCATCGGGCTGAGGTGCCGCGTCTCGTTGATCCAGACGTTGCCGGTCTCCAGCCGCTGGCCGACCGCCAGGGCCTTTTCGGCGTCCCCTGACCAGACCGAGCCGCCCAGGCCGTAGTCGCTGGCGTTGGCCCGCTCGACCGCCTCGTCGACGCTGTCGACCTTGATCAGCGGCAGGATCGGCCCGAACTGCTCCTCCTGGACGATGCGCGAGCTTTCGGGCGGATTGTCGATGATGGTCACCGGCACGAAATAGCCCGGCGCGGTCGAGGTCTCGCCGCCGACCAGGAAGGTGTAGCCGTTGGCCTTGGCGTCGGCGATCAGGTCGAGCACGCGCTGGTATTGCAGCTTGTTCTGGATCGGCCCCAGCCGCACGCCCTGTTCGGAACCGTCGCCCATCTTGACGGTGGCGGCGTAGTCCACCAGCGCCTTCTTCAGCGGATCATAGACGTCCTTGTGGACATACATCCGCTTGCTGGCGATGCAGATCTGGCCGGCGTTTCCGAAGGCCGCCCAGAACAGTTGCTCGGCCACCTTCTCGACGTCGACGTCGGGCAGGACGATGGCCGCGTCGTTGCCCCCCAGCTCCAGGGTCACGCGCTTCAGGTTTGCCGCCGCGCTGGCCATCACCTTGCGCCCCGTCTGGGTCGAGCCGGTGAAGCTGATCTTGTTGATGCCCGGATGGGCGGTCATCCAGGGGCCGAGATCGTCGCCGCCGCTGATGACGTTGAGCACGCCGGGCGGCAGGGTCTCGCGCGCCAACTCGCCGATCCGCAGGGTGGTGAGCGGCGTGAAGGGCGAAGGCTTCAGCACCACGGTGTTGCCGGCCAGGAGGGCGGGCATCAGTTTCCACGTGGCCAGGAGGATGGGGAAGTTCCACGGCGCGATGGCGCCCACCACGCCGATGGGTACGTGGCGGGTGATGCTGCGGCGGTCGGCGGTGTCCTCGTTGACGGTCTCGGGCAGTTCCAGGCCGGCGGCGGCCTTCAGCCAGGCCGAGCCGCCAAGCACGTCGCCGCGGGCTTCGGCGTGGGGTTTGCCCTGTTCGCGGGTCAGCAGGCGCATCAACTCGTCGGCGTTGGCGACGATGGCGTCGGCCAGGGCGAACAGCGCCTTGCGCCGCGCGTCGAAGGGCGTCGCCGCCCAGGCCGGAAACGCTCGGCGCGCCGCGTCCACCGCCAGGTCCAGTTGCTCGGCCGAGCAGTCGGGCGCCTGGGCGAAGGCTTCGCCGGTGGCGGGATTGACCACGTCGAAGGTCCCGGCGCCGGCCACGGCCTTGCCGTCTATCGTCAGGGTATATTCGGTGTCGAAGCTCATAGTTTCGTCCCTTGTTCAGCGGCCTTGGCGATCATCGCCGCCCGCAGTGTCGGCAGCCGGTCGCCGCCGAAATAGATGTCGTCGCCGTCGAGGAAGAAGGTCGGCACCCCGAAGGCGCCGCGTGCTATCGCCTCGGCGGTATTGGCGCGCAACGCCTCCTTGGCGGCGGGTTCGGCGATCCGTTGCAGGAAACACGTGGGTTCAACGTCGATGCTTCGGCAAAGCTCGGCCAGCACCGCGTCGTCGGCGATGTTGCGATCCTCAGTCCAATAGGCATGGAACGCCGCCCGCGCAATGGCCACCAGCTTGCCCTCGGGTTCCAGGACGATGCAGCCGCGCATGACCTTGGCGCTGTTGATGGGAAAGATGCTCGGGGGGAAAAGGATCGAGAGCCCCTGCAGTCGGCTCCAATCGCCGAGGTCCTTCTTGGTGTAGGCCATCTTGAGCGGGGCGTTTTCACGCGTGTGGTAGACGGTCGGGTTCACCGCGTTGAAGATCCCGCCCACCAGCACGGGACGCCACACGAGGTCGACGGCGAACTCCGCCGCCAGCGGCTGGATCTTCTCGAAGCCGAGATAGGCCCAGGGGCTCGAGCAGTCGAAGAAGACTTCCAGCTTCATCAGTTCACCTTGCGCTCTGCGGCCGCCCAGTAAGGCTCGCGCAACTCGGACTTGAGCACCTTGCCCGCGCCGCTCGGCGGCGGGGGCTGCGTGCCGCAGTTCGATGCTGGGCGGGCATTTATAGCCTGCAACCAGCGCGTGGGTATGCCCCATAGATCTCGGCGAAGCTGGGCGCGGTGTTGACCAGCCTCACCCAAAGCCGCTACGTTCGGACGAATATATTGACGATATAAATTAATAGAAGCGCAGGCCGGCTGTCCCGAGATCCTCGCGGAGGTCTCTAGGCTCTCCGATTCAAAAATGTGAATACTATAACTCGTTGTCGTTGGTATGAGGTGCGCCAGATGCCGCCGGCCTTCAAAACCGGCGTCCAGCCGCCGCGGCTACGGTCGGGCGACATCTTTTCTTGGGACCCGATCTGATGGCGCTCGACTATGACCGGCTGATGGGAATGGCGCCGATGGTGAACCATCAGGTGTTCACCGCGCGCGACACCATGCTCTACGCACTCGGCGTCGGGGCGGCGCTGGGCGCGCCCACCAACACCGACGAGCTGAAGTTCGTCTACGAGGATGGCCTGGAAGCGCTGCCCACCATGGTCGTCGTGTTGGCCTTTCCGGGCTTCTGGATGAAGGATCCCAAGTACGGCCTGGACTGGAAGCGTATCCTGCAGGGCGAGCAGTCCATCGTCCTGCACAGGCCCCTGCCGACCTCCGGAGACCTGACCGGGATCACCACCATCGACGCCATCTACGACAAGGGCGCCGACAAGGGCGCGGTCCTCATCACCACGCGTAAGCTCAGCGATACGGCCACGGGCGAACTCATCGCCTCGGTTCGCGGCTCGACCTTCCTGCGCGGCGACGGCGGCTTCGGCGGCTCGTCGGAAGGCGCGCCCCAGCCCCATCCGCTGCCGGAAGGCCGCCGGCCCGACGAGGTGGTCGAATACGCCATCCCCGCCGAGCAGGCGCTGCTCTATCGGCTGTCGGGCGACTACAATCCCCTGCACGCCGATCCGGAAGTGGCCAAGGCCGCCGGCTTCCCCGCGCCGGTCCTGCATGGCCTGTGCACCTACGGCTTTGCCGGCCGCGCCGTGCTCAAGGCCCTGTGCGCCAATACGCCGGCCCGCCTGAAGCGTTTCGACGTGCGCTTCTCCAGCCCGGTCTTCCCCGGCGAGACCCTGCGGGTGGAGATCTGGCGCGAAGGCGCCGGCCGCGCGGCCCTGCGGGCCAAGGTGGTTGAGCGGGACCTCATCGTCCTGCGGAATGGTCTGGTCGAGTACGAGGCCTGAGCAGGGCCGGGATCGTCGCCTTCGGGGCCTATTTCGGCCGCGACGCTTTTTCGTCCAGGCCGGAGCGGCCTTCGCGGGCTTCCAGCTTGGCGGCGACGGCGTCGAGGTCGACGTCGGCGGCGGCCAGCAGCACCAGCCAGTGATAGATCAGGTCCGCGCTCTCTGCGGCCAGGGCGTCGGGATCGTTCTGGGCCGCGGCGATCACCGTCTCGACGGCTTCCTCGCCCAGCTTCTTGGCGGCGAGCGCGGGGCCGGCGGCCAGCAGCCTGGCGGTGTAGGAGCCGGCGGGGTCTGCGCCCTTGCGGCCCTGGATGGTCGCGGCCAGGCGATCGAGGGTCTCGGAAAACCGGCTCATGCGGAGATCTCCGTCAGGCGTACGGGCTGGCCGGCCTTGGCCATGGCGCGCTTGACCTCGCCGATGCTGACCTCGCCGAAGTGGAAGATCGAGGCCGCCAGCACCGCGTCCGCGCCGCCGTCGTGCACGGCGTCGACCATGTGTTGCGCATTGCCCGCCCCGCCCGAGGCGATCACCGGCACGTTCACCGCCCCGGTCACCGCCCGCAGCAGTTCGACGTCGTAGCCGGTCTTGGCGCCGTCGCGGTCCATGGAGGTCAGCAGGATCTCGCCCGCGCCGCGCCCCACCACCTCGGCGGCGTAGTCCACCACGTCGAGGCCGGTCGCCTTGCGGCCGCCGTAGATATAGACCTCCCAGCCGTGGCCGCTCGCCTTGCGCTTGGCGTCGATGGCCACCACGGTGGCCTGGGAGCCGAACGTGTCGGCGCAGCCGGCGATCAGGTCGCGGTTCTCCACGGCGGCGGTGTTGATGGAGATCTTGTCGGCCCCGGCCAGCAGCAGGCGCCGGGCGTCGGCCACTTCGCGGATGCCGCCGCCCACCGAAACCGGCATGAAGCAGACGTCGGCCGTGCGGGCCACCACGTCCAGGATCGCGCCCCGGCCTTCGTGGCTGGCGGTGATGTCGAGGAACATCAGTTCGTCGGCGCCGGCCGCGTCATAGGCGCGGGCCTGTTCCACCGGATCGCCGGCGTCGCGCAGGGAGACGAAGTTGACCCCCTTCACCACCCGGCCGTCCTTGACGTCCAGGCACGGAATGACCCGGACCCGCAGCATCAGGCGGCGACCTTCAGGGCGTCGGGCGCGGTGATGGCGCCGGTATAGAGCGCCCGGCCGAGGACCGCGCCGGCGATCGGCACGCCCTTGCGCGCCTTCAGGCGGGCGATGTCTTCCACGCTGGCCAGGCCGCCTGCGGCGATCACCGGTATGGCCACGGCGTCGGCGATGGCGCCGAACGCCTCGACGTTGAAGCCCATCAGGGCGCCGTCGCGATCGATGTCGGTGATGATCAGGGCGCCGACGCCTGCGTCCTCGAACCGCTTGGAGACGGTGACGGCGTCCAGGTCGCTGTCCTGGGTCCAGCCCTGCACGGCGACCTTGCCCTTGCGGACGTCGACGCTGACGGCGATCTGCTCGGGCCAGAGTCTTGCCGCTTCGCGCACGATCTCCGGGTCGCTGACGGCGACGGTGCCCAGGATCACCCGGCTGACGCCGGCTTCGATCCAGCCTTCGATGTCGGCCAGGGTGCGGATGCCGCCGCCCAGCTGCACGGGGACGGAGACGGCGTTGAGGATCTCCTCCACGGCGTCGCTGTTGACGGCCTTGCCCTGCACCGCGCCGTTCAGGTCGACCACGTGGATCCAGTGGAAGCCGAGGTCGGCCCACTTGCGGGCCTGGTCGCCGGGCGAGTTGTTGAACACCGTGGCGGTGTCGAGGTCGCCATGCAGGACGCGGACGCATTGTCCGTCCTTCAGGTCGATGGCCGGGTAGAGGATCACGGTCGCCACTCCAGGAAGCGGGCCAAAAGGGAAAGTCCCGCAGCCTGGGACTTCTCGGGGTGGAATTGTACGCCTGCGACATTGCCTCTCGCCACCGCGGCGGCGAAACGGCCCCCATGATCGACGAAGGCGGCGATGTCTGTGTCGCTGTCGGGATAGAAGGCGAACGAATGGGTGAAATAGACCGGCTCGCCGGCCTTCAGGCCGCCCAGCATCGGCAGGTCGCTGACGCCGTGCAACTCGTTCCAGCCCATGTGCGGCACCTTGAATGCGCTGTCGCCGGGCTCGAGCCGGCGTACTTCGCCGCCGATCCAGTCGAGGCCGGGGGTCTCGCCGAACTCCAGGCCGCGGCTGGCCAGCAACTGCATGCCGACGCAGACGCCCAGGAAGGGAACGCCGCGGTTCTTCACCGCCACGGTCATGGCCTCCACCAGGCCGGGCCGGGCGTCCAGCGCCGCCTTGCAGGCCGCAAACGCCCCGACGCCGGGCAGCACGACGCGATCGGCGCCCGCCACCGCCTGCGGATCGCAGGTGACGACGATGTCGGCGCGGCCGTCGGCCGCCTTCACCAGGGCCTTCTCGGCCGAGCGAAGGTTGCCTGACCCGTAGTCGATCAGGGCGACACTCTGCATGGACTTCAGGTTCCTAGAGCACGCCCTTGGTGGATGGAGCCTGGCCCTGGGTCTTGGGGTCCAGCTCCACGGCGGTCCGCAACGCCCGCGCCAGGGCCTTGAAGCCGCTTTCGGCGATGTGGTGGGAGTTGTCGCCGTACAGCGTCTCCAGATGCAGGCAGGCGCCGGCGTGCATGGCGAAGGCGTGGTGGAATTCCTTGAAGAGCTCGGTGTCCATCTCGCCCACCTTCGGCCGCGAGAAGGCGACCTTCCAGATCAGGTAGGGTCGGTTGGAGAGATCGAGCGCGCAGCGCGTCAGGGTCTCGTCCATGGGCACATAGGCGTGGCCGAACCGGCGCACGCCCTTGAAGCCGTCCAGCGCCTTGTTCACCGCCTGGCCCAGCACGATGCCGGTGTCCTCGACGGTGTGGTGCATGTCGATGTGCAGGTCGCCCTTGGTCTCGACCTTGATGTCGATGCCGCTGTGGCGGGCGAAGCTGTCGAGCATATGGTCGAAGAACCCGATGCCCGTGGAGACCTGCGACACGCCGGTCCCATCGAGATCGACCCAAACGCGGATCTGCGTTTCCTTGGTGTCGCGGACGACTTCGGCTGTGCGGGCCATCGCCTTCAGAGTCCCTTCGCCGCGGCCAGGTCCTTCAGGGACGTCTGGGGCCGCGGGCCATAGTGCGTGATCACTTCCGACGCCGCCAGGGAGCCGAGCGCGCCGCAGACGTGAAGCGGTCGCCCCTGCGCGAGCCCGTGGAGGAATCCGGCTGCGTATTGGTCGCCCGCGCCGGTCGTGTCCACGACTTTCTCAATTTTTTCAGCCGGAACCAGGATCTGTTCGCCCCCGGCGGCGATCACCGAACCCTGGGCGCTGCGGGTCACCGCGGCGATCTTCACCTGCTTGGCGACGGCCGACATGGCGGCGTCGAAGTCGGTGGTCTGATAGAGGGCGGTGATCTCGCTCTCGTTGGCGAACAGCACGTCGACCTGGCCGTCGATGAAGTCCTTCAGCGCCTCGCGATGGCGCTCCACCACGAAGGCGTCCGAGAGCGTCAGGGCGATCATCCGCCCGGCGGCGCGGGCGAGACCGGCGGCCTTGGCGAAGGCGCGGCGCGCCTCGCTGGGGTCGAACAGATAGCCTTCGAGATAGACGATCTTGGCCCGCTCGATGATCTCGCCGGGGATGTCGTCGGGCGTCAGCGCGATGGAGGCCCCGAGATAGGTGCACATGGTGCGCTCGCCGTCGGGCGTCACATTGATCAGGCAGCGGGCGGTCGCCGGGCCGCCCGTCAGCGCCGGCACGTCGAACCAGGCGCCCTGGCTGCGCATGTCGTGGGTGAAGACCTCGCCCAGCTGGTCCTTGGCCACCTTGCCGAGATAGGCCGCCTTGCCGCCGAAGCTGGCGATGCCGGCGATGGTGTTGCCGGCCGAGCCGCCGGAGGTTTCCACCCCGGCCGCCATCTTGCCGTAGAGCGCCTCGCCGCGGGCCTCGTCGATCAGCATCATCGCGCCCTTGTCCAGCCCTTCGGCCGAGAGGAAGGCGTCGCTGGCGGGGGCGATCACGTCGACGATGGCGTTGCCGATCGCGGCGACGTCGTAGAGGTCAGTCATCTGGCTTTTCCGGGATTTTGTCGCCCGGGGCTTACTGGAAAAGGCCTTAACGGGCAACGAAGGTGACGCTTCAAGGCCTGGCTTCGGCGATCCAATGGACGCTCATCAGCGTCTCGGCCCAGGCTTTGGAGGCCTCCACCGAACGCTTCGCGGCGGATTTATCGACCGCAAAGCAGTCGTCGCCGCGGATTTCCAGGCCGGGCAGGGGGTGTTGCGTCACCTTCTGTGGCGGCGCGCCGTCTGCGCCCACGGCCGGCGGCGGGCCGCAAAGGGCCGGCCAGAACCGCACCGCCGTCGCCCGCCCGCGCCGGTCGCGGCTGACAACCTCCATGCCGGCGTAGCTGTAGCCGCTCTTGTCGCCCAGCTGCAGGATCACGGGATCGCCGGCGACGACGCGGTCCACCGCCATCTCCAGGGCGGAATCCTTCAGGCCCCGCGGGCCGATGGTCACCGGATCGGCGCACTTGGGCCAGTCGGCGGCCGGCCGGCTTTCGTCGAACTTGCAGTCGGGGTCCTCGCCGATCCAGACGCCGGGCTTGAGCACCGGGGCGCCGATCTCGTCGGCGGCCGAGAACAGCGGCATGTCGGAATGGACGTTGTTGCCGCAACCGGCCAGGGCGGCGAGCGCACAAAGCAGGGCCGTCCTGCGCAGGGTCCGTCCGATCATAGCCGCCTCCTGGATCACGAGTTTGTGATCATGCGCCGCCCGCCACGCCTTTGCACGCGGAACCGGCGTCAGGCGACGAAAAGCTTTCGCGACGGGCAGAGGTCGGACAGGGCGCAGTCCTCGCACTTGGGCTTGCGCGCCACGCAGGTGTAGCGCCCGTGCAGGATCAGCCAGTGGTGGGCCCGCGTCAGGAAGGGCTCGGGCGTGACGGCCATCAGGTCGGCCTCCACCAGGTCCGGGGTCTTGCCCTGCGACAGCTTCAGCCGATGGGCGACGCGGAAGACGTGGGTGTCGACGGCGATGGCCGGCTCGATGCGCAGCTCGTTCAACACCACGCTGGCGGTCTTGCGGCCGACGCCGGGCAGGCTCTGCAAGGCTTCGCGGGTGAGGGGGACCTCGCCGCCGTACCGCTCCACCAGGATGCGGGACGTGGCGATGACGTTCTTGGCCTTCGACCGATAGAGGCCGATGGAGGCGATGAAGGGGATCAGGCCCTCCTCCCCCAGGGCCAGCATCTTCTGGGGGGTGTCGGCGACCGCGAACAGCTTGGCGGTGGCCTTGTTGACCGACTTGTCCGTCGCCTGGGCCGAGAGGGCCACGGCCGTCACCAGCGTGAACGGCGAATCATATTCGAGTTCGGTGCGGGGATCGTCGTCCAGTTCCAGCAGCCGGGTGAAGATCTCCTCGACACGGGCGCGTTCGGCGGGGCTCAGGCGTTTGCGGGCAGGGGGTGTGCGCATGGGGGGACCATGGCGGCGCACAGCCCTTTCGCCAAGCCGCCCAAGGGGCGTATCCTTGGTCCGTCATGAGTTCGATCCTCTACATGGACGCCGTGATCACCCCCAACCGGTCGCTGTCGCAGCACGGGTTCGTGGTGTTGATCTGCATCGTCACGGCGCTGAACTGCGTCTCGGCGGCGGTGTTCATGGCCATGGGCGCCACGCTGGTGCCGATCTTCCTCGGGCTCGATGTGATGGCGATCGCCGTCGCCTTCCTGGTCAGCTTCCGGGCGGCCAAGCGGGTGGAGCGGGTGCAGGTGAGCGCCCGGGCCGTGCGGGTGATCCAGGAGACGCCGCGCTGGACCAGGGTGGTGTGGGAATCGCCGACGGCCTTCACGCGCGTCGCCACCGAGACCGACGACGACGTGATGGTGGGCCTGAGCCTGGCGCTGTCGGGCCAGGAGCTGCCGGTGGCCGCCGCGCTCAGCCCCGGCGAGCGCGCCGACTTCGCCCGCGCCCTGGAACAGGCGATCTACGCCGCGCGGCGGGAGCGGAGCTAGTACTTGTACGTCACCGTGAACACCCAGGTCCGCGGATTGCCATAGTAGGCCGTGCGGATGCCGCCGACCGACGAGAATTCCTGGGCGTCGGTCTTGTAGACCTCGTCCCCGAGGTTCTTGCCGTAGATGCCGGCCGACACGTTGCGCTGGGCGTTTTCCCAGACCAGCTGGGCGTCATAGAGCCAGTAGCCGTCCTGGAACATGCCGGGGAAGCGCACGCGGGTGACCAGGTTGGCGTTGTCCACCGCCAAGGCCATCTGCGAGCGATAGCGCGCCTGGGCGCCCAGGCTCAGGAAGCCGGAACCGCCGAGGTCGAATTCGTAGCGGCCGGCGAGCCTGGCCGTCCACTTCGGCGAGAAGGCCGGGGTCTGCCAGCTGCGGTCCAGGATCACGAAGCCGGTGGCCGGCGCGGTGGCGGCCCGTTGTTCGAGGAACTCCCCGTACTCGGCGTGCAGGTAGCCGATCTCGGCGTTGAGGCTCAGGCCGGCGATCGGGGTGGCCGCCAGTTCGAATTCCGCCCCGTAGATCTTCAGCTGGCCGGCGTTCAGCACCGCGAAGTCGATGGAGGGGATCGGCTGGGCCGCCGAGGTCACCGCGCGGCCGATGCGGGCCTGGAAGTCCTGATAGTCGTTGTAGAAGATCGTGAAGTTCGCCCGCGCCCTGCGGTCGAACATCTCGCTCTTCACGCCGGCCTCGTAGCTGACCACGGTCTCCGGGTCATAGGGCTGCTCCTCGCCCGGATTGTTGGCCCGGCCGTTGAAGCCGCCCGACTTGAAGCCCTTGGCGATGCGGCCATAGAGGAACACGTCGTCGGTCGCCTGGTAGTCCAGCGACACCATCGGCGAAACGTCGTCCCAGGTCTCGTCCGCCGTGAAGGCGAAGGTTCCGTTCAGCGCCGCCAGGTTCGAGAAGGTCGTCGTCGTGCGGAAGTAGTCCTTCTTTTCCTTGGTGTAGCGGACGCCCGCCGACAGCCGGAGCTGTTCGGTCAGGGCGTAGCTGGCGTTGGCGTAGGCCGCCCAGCTCGTCGTCTCCAGCCTGTCGTCGACCTTGCGCAGGAAGCTGAACGGGGTGGTGAAGGCGTCGGCATAGGCTTCCTGATGGGAGTCGACGTTTTCCTTCAGGTAGTAGACCCCGCCGATCACCTGCCAGGGGCCCTGGTTGTAGGCCAGCTGGAATTCCTGGCTCACCTGGTGCTGGTCGACGGCCACCAGCACGTCGCCCAGCTGCAGGGCGGTGGCGTCGATATCGACGCGGTCGTCGGAATCGAGATTGCGATAGGCGGTGATCGACTTCAGCGTCAGGGCGTCGGAGACGTCATAGGTGAATGTCCCGGCCACGCCCCAGTGCTCGAACCTGGTCTCGTTGGGCAGGCCCGGCGTCGTCACGGTCTTGAAGTTGTATTCCGGCGGAACCGCCGGCAGCACCTGCAACACCTGGCCGAACGCCGAGGTCAGGGTGTTCAGCGGCTGGCCCACCGTCATCGCCGACTTGTCGCGGGTATAGTCGGCCGAGGCGTCGAAGCGCAGCTGGTCGCTGGGGGTCCAGGCCAGGGCGGCGCGCAGGGCGACCGTGTTCTTGTCGTTGTAGTGTTCGTGGGTGACGGGGTTCTTCACATAGCCGCCGTGGGCCGAGCCCATGGCCGCCACGCCGATCGCCAGGGTGTCGCTCACCGGGCCCGACAGCGCCAGCTTGCCTTCGAAGGTCTGATAATTGCCCACTGTCGCCGAGGCCTGGCTGCGCAGAGTCTGGTCGGGGGCGCGGCTCACCAGCTTCAGGGCGCCGCCGATGGTGTTCTTGCCGTAGAGCGTGCCTTGCGGGCCGCGCAGCACTTCCACGCGGGCCAGGTCCAGCAGGTCCAACTGGGTGCCGCGGATGCGGCTGATATAGACGTCGTCGATATAGAGGCCGACGGCCGGGTCGAAGGTCTGCAGCGCGTCGGGCTGGCCGACGCCGCGGATGTAGATGTTGGTGGAGTTGGACGAGCCGCGGCCCTGCACCAGGTTCATGTTCGGCACCGCGCCCTGCAGATCGGTGACGCTCGTGGCGCCCTGGCGCTGAAGGCCCTCGGCCGAGAAGGCCGAGATGGCCACCGGGGTGGTCTGGGCGCTTTCCTCGGTGCGCCGGGCGGTGACCACCAGCTCTTCGACGGTGGTGTCGGAGGCCGGCGTCTGGGCGAGGGCCGCGGTCGCCATCACGCTCCATGCGGCGCTGCCTGCGAGCGCGAGTTTCCAGTTGATTGTCATGAGTTTCCCCCTGCGGCCGTATGCCGGCGCATTGTGGGGTGACCTAACGCCGCGTCGCGCGTGGAGGTCAATTGTTCGCGTAATAGGAGAGTGATTTGGATTCAAAGGCTTGCAGCGGCGCCACAGCCCTCCGGGGCGTTTACGGCGCGCGCGCGAGCCAGGCGTCGATGGCGGCGGCGGCCTGCGGTTCCTCCAGGGTCGGCGCGTGGCCGACGCGGGGAATTTCCACCCGGGCCATCTGTGGCGCGGCCGCCGCCATGCGCCCGGCGATGTCCTCGTCGAGGATGTCGGAGGCTGCGCCTCGCACCAGCAGGGTGGGGCGGCCTGTCGTCAGGGCGGTGAACACCGGCCACAGGTCCGGCGCAGCGGCGGCCGGCGCCGCGGTCGGCGGGGCCTTGAAGGCCCCGGCGATGTCGGGGTCGTAGTCGAGGCGGAACCCGCCGCCCGGCTCCTGCCGGAAAAGCCTGCGCCCGAACACCATCCAGTCGGCGGCCGTCAGGTCCGGCAGGGCGGGGCCGTTGATGTCGCGGGCGTAGGCCGCCGCTTCGTCCCAGCTTTTCACCTGGGGGCTGCCACCGACATAGCCGCTGATGCGGGCGAGCCCCGCCGCGGCGATCTCGGGCCCGATATCGTTCAAGGCCGCCGCGGCCACCAGGTCCGGGCGCATGGCCGCCACCGTCATGGTGATCAGCCCGCCCATCGAGGTGCCCAGGAACGCCGCCCTGGCGATCCCGGCCTGGGTCAGCAGGGCGATGATGTCGCCCGCATAGGTCAGCGGATTGTAGTTGGCGGGATTGGGATCATAGGCCGATCGCCCCCGGCCGCGGACATCCACCGCCAGCACGCGCCGCCCGCCGGCCGCGATGCGCGGGGCCACGGTCTCGAAGTCCCGCGCGTTGCGGGTCAGGCCATGGATGCAGACCACCGGCGCCCGCGCAGGCCCCGGCGCGGGGGCGTAGTCGTCGGCGACGAGCCTCAGGCCGTCGGCGCTGGCCCAGGTGCGTTCGGCGATCTCCGGCATGGCGCTTCTCCCTTGGAGCATCGGCAGTAGTCCCACACCGTCAGGGAGCCAAGCCCCATGCTCGGGCGTTGGGTTCCCCATGATCGATCCAGCAAGACTCGATTGCGTCGTCGTGGGCGCAGGCCCCGGCGGTGCGACGGCCGCCATCTATCTCGGTCGCTTCCGGCGGCGCTGCGTGGTCATCGACGCCGGCGAGAGCCGCGCCACCTGGATTCCCCGCACCCATAACCATCCCGGCTTCCCCTACGGGATCGGCGGCAAGACCCTCCTGCGGCGCATGCACCATCAGGCCGGGCGTTACGGCGCGCGGATCGTCAGGGGACTTGTGGAGGCGGTGGCGCCGGACGACGGCGGCTTCCGGGTCGAGCTTCTGGGCCGGGTCGTCCTGGCCCGCACGGTCGTGCTGGCCTGCGGCACGGTGGACAAGGAACCCGCCCTGCCCAATGTGGTGGACGCCATCCGCGCGGGCCTCGTCCGCATCTGCCCGATCTGCGACGGCTACGAGGTGATCGGCAAGGCGGTCGGCGTCATCGGCGACGGCCCGCACGGCGCCCGCGAGGCGTTGTTCCTGACCACCTACACCGACCGCGTCAGCCTGATCCATGTGGCCGCGCCCGGCGCTCTGCCCGCCGAGACGCGGGCGGAACTGGCTTCGGCAGGGGTGGAATTGATCGAGACTCCCATCGAGCGCGTAATTCTCGACCGCGCCCGCATCTCGGCCCTTTGCCTGGGGCCCGGCGCGCCGCGCCGCTTCGACGCCCTCTATTCGGCGCTCGGTTGCACTCCTCGCACCGGCCTGGCCAGGGGCGCCGGCGCGACGATGGACGGGGAGGGCAGGCTGATCGTCGACGATCACCAGCAGACCTCGGTCGCCGGCCTCTACGCCGCCGGCGATCTCGTCCGCGGCTTGAACCAGATCAGCACGGCCGAGGCCGAGGGCGCCATCGCCGCCACCGATATCCACAACCGGCTGCGCGAAGCCGCGGCCTGAGCCGAACGCCCGTCCGCCTGCGTCCCGATCGCATCGGACAATCGTCCCTGGCCGATCAGCCCGCGCGTGGTATCTCAGCGAGGACGCGCGCTGCAGGCTTTCCCATGCTCGACCAGTACGACGCCCGCCTGGACCCCACCTTCGCCGAGATCCCGCGCGAGGTTCTGGTCGCGCGCCTGCAGGCCGTGCTTCCGGCGCACGCCCTGCTGCTGAGCAACGAGGCCATGGCGCCCTACGAGACCGATGGCCTGGCGGCCTATCGCGCCATGCCCGCCGTCGTCGCCCGGCCCGAGACGGTGGAACAGGTCCAGGCGATCCTGAAGGTCTGCCATGACCTGGGCGTCCCCGTGGTGGCCCGCGGCGCGGGCACCGGCCTGTCGGGCGGCGCCTTGCCGTTTCCGGGCTGCGTGCTGCTCAGCCTTGCGCGCTTCGACAAGATCCTCGCCATCGACGCCGACAATCGCCTGGCCCGCGTCCAGCCCGGCGTCCGCAACCTGGCGATCTCCCAGGCCGTGGCGCCGCTGGGCCTCTTCTACGCCCCCGACCCGTCCTCGCAGATCGCCTGCAGCATCGGCGGCAATGTCGCCGAGAACGCCGGCGGCGTGCACTGCCTGAAGTACGGGCTGACGGTCCACAACATCTCCCGCGTCGAGCTGGTGACCATCGAGGGCGAGCGCCTGGTGTTCGGCGGCGAGACCCTGGACGCGCCCGGCCTCGATCTCATGGCCCTGATCACCGGGTCGGAGGGCCTGCTGGGCGTCATCACCGAGGTCACCGTCCGGCTGCTGCCGTCGCCCACCCTCACGCGGACCATGCTGGCGGCCTTCGCCGACGTGGAGGCCGCCGCCGGCGCGGTCGCCGAGATCATCGCCACCGGTGTCGTGCCCGCCGGCCTGGAGATGATGGACGGCCCGGCGCTGCGGGCGGCTGAGGCCTATGTGCAGGCCGGCTACCCCACCGACGCCGCCGCCATCCTGCTCTGCGAACTGGACGGCGCCGAGGCCGACGTGGCCGAGGATTTGGCCCGCGTGCAGCAGGTCTGCCGCGACGCCGGCGCCATCCAGGTGCGCATCGCCGGCGACGAGGCCGAGCGGATGCTGTTCTGGGCCGGCCGCAAGGGCGCGTTCCCGGCGCTGGGCCGCATGTCGCCCGACTACTACTGCATCGACGGCACCATCCCGCGCCGCAGCCTGCCGAAGGTGCTGGCGCAGATCGCCCGCCTGGGGGACGACTACGGCATGGTGGTCGCCAACGTCTTCCATGCCGGCGACGGCAACCTGCATCCGATCATCCTCTACGACGCCAACGTCGAGAACGGCCTGGAGAACTGTGAGGCCCTCGGCGGCAGGATCCTGGAGCTCTGCGTGGAGGTCGGCGGCTCCATCACCGGCGAGCACGGCGTCGGCCGTGAGAAGATCAACCAGATGTGCGCCCAGTTCGCCACGGCCGAGATCGAGACGTTCGAGGCGGTCAAGCGCGCCTTCGACCCCGCGGGCCTGCTCAACCCCGGCAAGGCGATCCCCACCCTCGCCCGCTGCGCCGAATATGGCGCCATGCACGTTCACGGCGGGAAGCTGCCTTTTGCCCACATCCCGCGCTTCTAGGGCCATGCCGGACGCCGATCTCACGCCGTCGCTGGCCGACACGGTGCGCGCCGCCGCCGCCGTCGGCCGGCCGCTGCGGATCGTCGGCGGCGACACCCGCGCCTTCTACGGCCGCCCCGTCGCCGGCGAGACGCTCGCGCTCGCCGGCCATCGCGGCGTCGTCGACTACGACCCGGCGGAGATGGTCATCACCGCCCGCGCCGGGACGCCCTACGACGAGATCGAAGCCCTGCTCGACGCCGAGGGCCAGAGGCTCGCCTTCGAAGCCCCGGTGTTCGGCGCGGCCGGCACGCTGGGCGGGGCGGTGGCCAGCGGCCTGGCCGGCCCGGCCAGGCCCTTCGCGGGCGCGGTGCGCGACGCCGTGCTGGGCGTGCGCGTCCTCAACAGCCGTGGCGAGGCGCTGCGCCTGGGCGGGGTGGTGTTCAAGAACGTCGCCGGCTTCGACGGTTTCCGGTTGATGGCGGGGGCGCTCGGCACGCTGGGCGTCCTGCTCGACGTCTCGCTGCGGGCGACGCCGAAACCCCGCGTCGAGACCGCGCTTGCCCTGGAGATGGACGAGGGCGCGGCCGCCAGGCTGACCCTTTCCCTGATGTGCAGGCCCCTGCCGCTGTCGGGCGCCTGCCACGACGGGAGGCTGCTGCATCTGCGGCTCGCCGGCGGGACGCAAGGCGTCGCCGCCCTGGCGCGCGAACTGGGCGGCGAGGCCGAGGACCTCGGTTTCTGGGCCAGCCTGCGCCACATGACCCATCCCTTCTTCGCCGGGTCGGGCGACCTGTGGCGACTGTCCCTGCCGCAGACCGCGCCGGCGCCGGCGCTGCCCGGCCACTGGCTTTGGGACTGGGCCGGCGCCCAGCGCTGGCTGGTGTCCGACGCGCCGCCCCGGGATATCCGCGCCGCAGCCGCGGCGGCGGGCGGCTACGCCACCCTCTTTCGCGGGACGGCGCCGGACGGCGAGGTCTTCGCCCCCCTGGCGCCCGGGGTCATGGCGCTGCACCAGCGGCTGAAAGCGGCTTTCGATCCGGCGGGAATCTTCAATCCGGGGCGCATGTATGCCGATCTCTGAGCAGGCCTGACCGATGCGCACGATCATCGCCCCGCCCCTGGCCGAGACCCCCGCCGGCGACGCCGCCGAACAGGTCCTGCGCACCTGCGTCCACTGCGGGTTCTGCAACGCCACCTGCCCGACCTACCTCGCCACCGGCGACGAGCTCGACGGCCCGCGCGGGCGCATCTACCTGATCAAGCAGGCGCTGGAGGGCGGGCCGGTCACCAGGGTGACCCAGCATCACCTGGACCGCTGCCTCGGCTGCCGGGCGTGCGAGACCACCTGCCCGTCCGGCGTCAGCTATCACCGCCTCTACGACATCGGCCGCGCCTTCGTGGAGGCCCGCGTCCGACGCCCGTGGGCCGAGCGCAGCTTCCGCGCCATGCTCCGCGCGGTGGTGGCCCGGCCGAAGCTGTTCGGGCCCCTGGTGCTGCTGGGCAACCTGTTCCGCTGGGCCATGCCGGCCAAGCTGGCGGCCAGGACGCCGCCCTATCGCGCTCATGAGCGGTTCGCGGCGAGACCCCACGCCCGCACCATGCTGATGCTGGCCGGCTGCGCCCAGTCGGTGACCGCCAGCCACTTCAACGCCGTCACCGCCCGGGTGTTCGACCGCCTGGGGGTGGCGCTGTCGGAGGTCCGCGAGGCCGGCTGCTGCGGCGCCTTGCCCGCCCACCTCGACGCCCCGGCCCAGGCCCGGGACTTCGCCCGCCGCAACATCGACGCCTGGTGGCCGGGGATCGAGGCGGGCGCCGAGGCCATCGTCGTCACCTCCAGCGGCTGTTCGTCCTACATGCACGACTATCCCGTCCTGCTGGCCGACGATCCGCGCTACGCCGCCAAGGCCAAGGTGGTCGCCGGCCTGATCCGCGACCCCGTCCAGATTCTTTCCGAGATGGACCTGGCGCCCGTCCGCCGGCCCGCCGACCCGCGGATCGTCGTCCAGGAACCCTGCAGCCTGCAGCACGGCCTGCGCCTGACCGGCAGGATCGCGACCCTGCTGCGCCGCCTGGGCTTCGATCCCCAGCCTGTGGTCGACAACCACCTCTGCTGCGGCTCGGCCGGCGCCTATTCGATCCTGCAGCCGGCGATGGCGCAGAAGCTGCGGGCCGACAAGCTGGCCAAGCTCTGCGCCTCGGCGCCCTCGGCGGTCTACAGCGCCAATGTCGGCTGCTGGATGCACCTGGCGGAAACCTCGCCCGTGCCGGTCCGCCACTGGATCGAGGCCGTCGACGAGGTGCTGGCCTGACCGTATCGAGGCTGGCGGGGCGGAGCCAGACATCCTAGGTGCAAGGCTTGGGCGCAATGAAAGGTCTCCCGGTGTCCACCAGATCCGTTCCCCCGCCGCCGGTGTTCGGTGAACCCATGCCGCTCGGCGCCGTGACGCCGGAGGTCCTGGCCTTCCTGGCGCGCCGCCGTTCGGCATCGGCCATGACCTTGCGCGCCCCGGCGCCGAACGCGGCCGAGCTGGCCGACCTGATCCGCCTGGCCGCCCGCGTGCCCGATCACGGCAAGCTGTTCCCCTGGCGCTTCGTCGTCATCGAAGGCGCCGCCAAGGACGCCCTGGTCGCCAGGCTGACGCAGCAGGCCCAGGCCCTGCCCAACGCCGCCAAGGCGCTCGCGGCGCTCGGCAAGCTGAGCATCCCGCCGATGTCGGTGGCGGTGATCTCCCGCGTGGCGCCCGACGCCGCCATCCCGGTCTGGGAGCAGCAACTTTCCGTCGGCGCCGTCTGCCAGACCTTCCTGATCGCCGCCGAGGCCATGGGCTTCGGCGCCAACTGGATCACCGACTGGTACGCCTACGAGCCGGAGGCCGTGGCCCTGTTGAACCTCGCGCCGCACGAACGCGTCGCCGGCTTCATCCATATCGGCACGCCGGGCGAGGCGCCGGCCGAGCGCGTGCGCCCCGACCTCGACAAGATCGTCAGCCGCCTCTGAGCGGCCCGCGGCGAATAAAAGCTGCGCCGCTGGATCGACGGGCCTGTTCAGCCGTTTCCTACCGTCACAGGAAAGGCGCCGCATGGCTCGTCACGCCAAACAGGTCATCCCCACCCCCGGCACGGGCGAACTGCGCTACGCGGGGTTCAATGGCGCGGTGGACTACGAGATCTCCGGCGACGCCAACGCCATGACCGCCCGCACGCCACCCATGCGCGGCTCCTTCACTGCGCAGCCCGAAGTCGCCGAGGCGGCGTTCCGCGCCCGGGACGGCTATCTGAAGCTGGAGAACGGCAAGGCCTGCCGCATCACCATGCTCGGATATACCGCGGGCAGCGACACCGCCTATTTCGAGATCAGGATTTGACCGTCTGCGGGGTCGCTTTCGCCGGCAATACGCGGTAGAGCGCACTCCGCAAAATATGAAGATGTTTGCGCCCTAGCACTGGATCACATGAGAGACCTTAAGAACAACAGCTTTGCCGATCGCCAGACCGCGTCTCTGGAGGCGAAAAAAGCGCTGCTTGCCAAGTTCAAACCCAAGCCTACCGTCCGCGACGACGCCTTCGAGGAGCGTAAGGCCGCTCGCGAGGCTGAACTCGAGAAGCTGCGCGCCGAACGCGCCGAGGAACGCCGCATCAAGCGCGAGGCCGCCGCCGTCGCCGACGCCATCCGCCGCGAGGAAGAAGCCATCACCGCCGAAGCCCGCGAGCTGGCGCTGAAGGCGGCTCAGAAGGCGGCCCGCGACGCCCGCTACGCGGCGCGTAAGCAGAACCGCAAATAGCCCGCGACCTGTTGCGCCTGGATTTCAGGCGCCTTGCCTTCGTCTGACGCCGAGGTTCGATTTTCGAGAACCAAACGCCCGCGCGCGTAGTTCCCCGACGATCGACCCTCAAAGAACGTCGGAGAAGGCCATGACCTCGCGCCTCGACCTCGCGCCGCCCAGCCGCTCGTTCGCGGCGGACGACGACGCGCCGCACAGGCTGCTTCCCGCCGCCCCCGCGGGCGGCTCGACGGTGTTCGACAGGATGGGCGAGCGCCTGGGGCATCTCGAGGACGTCGTCGTCGACGAGGTGACCGGCAAGGTCGCCTACGCCATCCTCCGCTGTGGCGGCTTCCTGGGCTTCGGCCGGCGCTGTCGGCCGCTGCCCTGGTCGTTGCTGGCCTACGACGCCCGCCGGGACGGCTATGTCCTGCGGATCGAGCGTCGCGAACTGGAACAGGGGCCGTCCTTCGACCCCGCCGCCTTCGATCCGTCCGACGACGGCGCCTATCGCGAGCGCGTCCACGCCTACTACGCCCCCTTCGGCGCCAAGCCGCACTGGACCTAGGTGTCGTTCTCCGACGACGGGGCGGGCGCCAGACGGGTCCCCAGGCCTTGCGGCGCGGCTTCGGCTCGCGCAATTATGCGGACCTTATGCCCGCGTCCCGCCAGGCGTATAAGTTCCTCATGCGTTGCAGCTTCGGAAGGTTGCGGGCATCTGGCGCGGACATGGGGAGGCGCGGAGGCGTTAGGGTCATGCCGGGGGGCGAAGGCGGTCGATGGCGTTGACAATCGGTGGGCCGGCGCCCTGGTTCGCCGCGCCGACCCCCAGTTCGTCGCCGTTCCACCTTTCCAGCCTTGGCGGGCGCTACGTCCTGCTGGCGTTCCTGCCTGATCCGTCGCCGGAGGCGAACGCCGCCTGGGCTCATGTCCAAGCCCACCGCAAGCTGTTCGACGACGTGAACCTGGTGGCCTTCGGCGTCCTGCGCCACCCCGCCGCCATCGCCGCGGCCAAGGACCAGCTGCCGGGCGTGCGCTGGTATCTCGATCATGACGGTGCGATCAGCCGCCTCTACGGCGCGCTGGACGAGGCCGGCGTCGCGACCCCGCGATGGGTTCTGCTTGATCCGACCCTGCGGGTGCTGGAGGTGACGCCCCTCGACCAGGCGCCGGCTCTCTTCGTGCGGCTGGCGATGCTGGGCGACGCCGACCGTCATGCCGGGACGCCGATGAACGCGCCGGTCCTCATCGTGCCGCGGGTGTTCGAACCTGCCCTGTGCCGCCGGCTGATCGAGGAGTACGACAAGCAGGGCGGGGCGATCTCCGGCGTCATGCGCGAGGTCGGCGGCATGACCGTGCCCGTGGTGGACAGCTTCAAGAAGCGCCGCGACGCCATCATCGACGATCCGGAACTGCGCGAGGCGTTGCGAGTCCGCATCGTCCGCCGCCTGCTGCCCCAGATCGAACTGGCTTTCCAGTTCAAGGCGACGCGGCTCGAGCGCTATATCGTGGCCTGCTACGACGCCGAGGAGGGCGGCTATTTCCGCCCCCATCGCGACAACATCTCGAAGGCCACCGCCCATCGCCAGTTCGCGGTCTCGATCAACCTGAACAGCGAGGAGTTCGAGGGCGGCGACCTGCGGTTCCCGGAGTTCGGCCGCCGCACCTATCGCCCGCCCACCGGCGGGGCGGTGGTGTTTTCCTGCTCGCTGCTGCACGAGGCCACCAACGTCGCCAAGGGGAGGCGGTACGCCTTCCTGCCCTTCCTCTACGACGACGCCTCGGCCAAGGTGCGCGAGGCGAACGAGCAGTACCTGGTGACGACGCCCGCCGCGGTCGACGAATAGGCGCGGTTCTAGGGTACGAACGCCAGGAACGCCGCGACGAGCACCCCGATGCTCACGCCCGTCAGGATCAGGCTTGTCCGCAACCTGAACCGCAGGCTGAAGAACAGCACATAGCCGATGATCGACAGGGCCAGGATCACCACCGCCGCCACGTCGATGATCAGTTTCCAGACCGCCCCGGCGTTCTTGCCGCGATGCAGTTCGTTGATCGTGGTGACGGCGTCGACGCGCTCGGTGGTGACGCTCACCGCGCCGGTCTTCAACCCGACGACGAGATCGGAACTGCCGGTGACGCCCTCCAGCCGGATCAACGCCTCGTCGTCAACCACCTCGCCGCTCTGATAGACGCCGCGCAGCCTGGCGACCTTGCCCACCGCCTGCGCCAGCGCCTTGGCCTGGTCCGGCGCCTTGGCCGCCTGGGCCAGGGCCGTCGCGGGCAGGGTGAGGGTCGTCTCGACCGGCTTGGCGTGCGTCCTGGCCGCCAGCCAGGTCGGGTGGTTCAGCAACAGGCCGGTCAGGGCGAAGAAGATCAGCGCCAGGAACGCGAAGGCCGAGAGGTAGCCGTGCCACGCCCGGCACTGGCGATAGAACTCGCCTTTCCAGCTTCCGCCGGGCCGCGTCCGCGCGTCCTTGGGTTTTTCGGCGACCGCGGTCATTTCTTCTTGCCGTACCTGAGTTTGGCCGCGCCCAGCTCGTCCTTGGCCGGCGCCGAGCCTTGCGCCGCCGCCGGGCCGAGGTCGACGTCGATCGACTGATAGGCGTGCCCGCCGTGTTCGCGCGCCGCCTCGATGTGGATCGTATAGCGCCCCTGGGCGACGCGGACGCCCTTCTCGTCGGCGCCGTCCCATCCCACGGTGTAGCGGCCTGGCGCGCGCGTCGGCTTGGCGACGGCGGCGATCACCTCGGGCGCCTTGCGGCCGTACCTGCGCCACCAGACGTAGTTGTCCTCCAGGTAGTCCTGCTTGGCGCCCAGGATCGCCAGCGTGCGCACCAGCACCTTGTTCTCGTCCGTCACCCAGGCGACGACATAGGGCTTGCGATAGTTGGCCGCCTCGATCTTCGGCAGCTCGTAGTCGACCTGCACGACGAAGCCCTTGGGCAGGGACGCCGCGGCCTGGCACTGGCCCGCCGCGCGCTCCAGCCCGGCCCAGCCGGTGGTGGCGAACCGGCGCCCGTCGGCCAGCACCAGCGCCTCGACGCCGTCCATCTGCTCGGCCAGCGCGACGCCGTCGGCGGGCGCCAGCACCGCCAGCGCGGTCGCCAGGGCGTCGGCGTCGGCGGCGCGGTGCGCCACCACCGCGCTCTGCTGGCGCGGCGCGGGCTGGCCCGTGGCGGGGTCCAGCAGGTGGGAGAAGGCGGCCTCGCCGATGCGGCGGTCCCGCGCGCCTGGCCCGCTCACCGCCAGGGCGCGGTCGGACAGCCGCACCAGGCTCGCCGGCGCGGCGTTGTCGGCGCGCTGGCCCGGATCGGCGATCCCCACCGTCCAGCCCCCGTCCGCCATCCCGTCGCCCCAGCAGCGAAGGTCGCCGCCGATGTCGATCATCATGCCGCGCGCGCACGGCGCGGCGCGGCGGGCGGCCTCGAGCGCGGCGTCGATGATATAGCCCTTGGCCAGCCCGTCCGGCGCGAACCTCACCGCCGACGGCTTGGCGATCGTTCGTGACCGGGCGTCGAGGTCCACCTGCGCCAGGTCCGCCGCCGCGGCCTGGGCGCAGAGGGTTTCGGCCGCCGGAACCGTCGTCGCCCCGGCCCAGGTCTCCTGCGCCTCGCCCAGCCGGGCGCTGAACGCCCCGCCCGTCCGGGTGCGCCACGCTTCGCAGGCCGACAATACGGCATGGAGGTCCGGCGACAGCTTCGCGCCGGCGGCGTCGTTCACGGCGGCGATTTCGCTGTCGGCGCGCCAGGTGCTCAACACCTTGTCCAGGCGTTCGATCTCGGCCCGCGCGGCCGTCATCGCCAGGTCCGCCTCGCCCCGCGACCGCGCGCTGACCGCCATGTCGAACGAGGTGCCCAGCACATGATCGGCGTGACTACGCCACAGGCCGGCCTCCGCGGCGGCCGGCGCGGCGCTCGCGCCGAGCGCGGTCAGGGCGACGCCGATCAACAGCAGGGCGGGGGAGGCGGGGCGCATGACGGGCTCCAGATACTTGATGTCCGGCCTTGTATCTGCGACTTGTTCGCATTAGCAAGCCTGCAACGGGCTTTGCCGGAAGGGTTTGCTGAAATGCGCAGGATCACGACGTTTCTGACCACCGCTGCGGCCGCCGTCGTCCTGGCCGGCGCGGCCTCGGCTCACTCGCCCTATATCGCCCCCACGACCTTCGCGCCCGACCGTGAATTCGTCAGCGTGTCCACCGCCATGACCGAGGGCAATTTCTTCGTGCCCGACTTCCCCATCCGCGGGGCCGGCGACTATGTGGCGGTCAGCCCGGCCGGCGAGGTCGTCGACCTGGGCGCCGGGGTGACCTTCAAGGAACTCTCGGTGGTGGACGTGCCGCTGCCGCAGGAAGGCACCTGGCGGATCGGCACCGGCGAACGCCCAGGCCGCGTCGCCAAATGGGCCAGGATCGACGGCCAGTGGCGGATGGTCCGCCCGGCCGGCCAACCGGCTCCGCCGCCGCGCCCGCCCGAGCCCGCGCGCAAGCCCGGCGCCATGAGCGACGAAGCCCCCCCGCGCGTCGCGCCCGTCGAGGCCGCCGACGTGCCCGCAGGC
>Ga0307513_10000054_pt1 | contig 148887 bp, 140 predicted proteins | sample 15_EM_MG_FD_202174 | JGI IMG/M metagenome (GOLD analysis project Ga0307513, IMG submission 202174) | Populus trichocarpa ectomycorrhiza microbial communities from riparian zone in the Pacific Northwest, United States - 15_EM | ecosystem: Host-associated > Plants > Roots > Unclassified...
TGGCCCGCGCACCGCCGGTTGCCCGCAGCGAAGCGTAGGGACGCAGGAACCAGGGTCGCCTTTTCTTTGCTTACGTTCTTTTGGCGAAGCAAAAGAAAGTGAGTTGCCGCCGGGCAATCCCCGGCCAGCAGTCCTCAGCTAAGAACGCTCTCTCACGCACGCGCGCGACCACCCTTCTCAGCCCAAGTCCGGGTCCACCGAATCTGCATAACCCTGAGCATCACCAACATCGCCAGAGAAAGCCCCGCAAAAAAGAAGAACCCCCACATATAGGTACCGGCATATTGCTTGGACACCCCCATCGCATTCGGCACCAACCCACCCCCCAACGCCCCAATCTCGCCAATCATGGAGCCCGCCACCGCCGTAGCCAGCGGCCAGCGCAGCGGCACCAGCTGGAAGAGCGCACCGTTGCCCGCGCCAAGCGCCGCAAAACACAGCATCACCAGCAGCGTCGTGGCAACAAGAGAGCCACCGGCCAGGCCACAGGCAACCAGCGTGGCAGCGATGGTGAGCAGCACCACGCTGAGGGTGTTGACGCCGCCCCAGCGGTCGGAGATCCAGCCGCCGAAGACGCGCAGCGCAGCGCCCATGAAGGCCGCCAGCATCGACAGCTGGCCTGCCTGCACTTTGCTGACGCCGAACTGGTCGTAATAGTAAGAAGGCAAAAAGGTGGCCAGGCCGATGAAACCGCCAAAGCTCACGGCATAAATCAGGCTGAAGGCCCAGCCGTCTTTTTCGAACAGGCAGGCGACGTGCTCGCGCAGGGTGGCGTGGCTGTCTACGTCGTCGGGCTCTTTGGCAAACGCGATCATGGCGGCCAGGGGCAGCAGCATGGCCACGGCGGCGATGCCGTAGACCGCCTGCCAGCCGAAGCGCTGGGCCAATGCCGGCGCGACCAGCACCGAAACCGCGGTGCCCACGTTGCCCGCGCCGACCAGGCCCATGGCCAGGCCCTTGTACCGGGGCGGGAAGGAGCCGGAGCCCAGGCTGAGCGCCACGCCGAAGCTGGCGCCGGCAATGCCCAGCAGCACGCCCATGGCCAGCAGGCTGCTGTAGGAGTCAACGACGAAGTAGCCGAACAACAGGGCCACCATGATCAGGCCCATTTCCACCAGCGTGGCGTTTTTGCGGCCGATGTACTGGGCCAGCACGCCCAGCGGAAAGCGCATCAGCGCGCCAGCAAAGATGGGCACCGAGAGCATCACGCCTTTTTGTGTGGGCGAGAGGTTGTAAGTTTCGGAGATGAAAGGCGCCATGGCGCCGTTCATCACCCAGATGCAGCAGGAGAAGGCGAAGTAGAAAAACGCCGCGCCCAGCGTGGGTGCGTGACCCGCCTTGAGAAAATTACGAAACCCCGCCATGGTGCAAGCTCTTTCTGTGAAGATGTTCGATTCACAGAATCAGTGCGAGAAGCGTGCCACCTTGGGGCACTGAAAACGCACCCTTGCAGCGCACTTCAGACGGGTGCGCGTGATTCTTTTGGTGCACCGCACAAAATACGTGCATGGGGCCGGTCGACGGGCGGCGAGGCCGGAACTTCAGTTCTTGCGGTCCATGTCCACACACACCATGGCGGAATAGTGGTTCCAGCGCAGCGTGATGACATAGGGCCGGGCGCGCACCCGGGCTTTCATGCCCTGTGTGCCTTGCATCTTCACGGGCACCGAAATCTGCAAGTCAGACCCCAGGGCCTTGCGCGCGTTGCCGGCCAGGGTGTTGGCGATCTCGCCCACCGCATCGAGCAGGTTGCCGTCGCTCAGGTCGGTTTCATGCTGCAGCAGCAAGATCTCACGCACCAGCTTGCCCGGCATGGACACCATCACATGGCCGTTGTGGCTGCCCGAAAAAGCCACGATGCCGTTGAATTCAAAACCTTCGACATCGCCGGTGCCGAGATAGGCCGAGGTGATCTGCGGCTCTTGCCGGGTGGTGACTTTCAGGTAGTTCCGTATCGAGTCGACAAACAACTTGAGGTCGTCTTCATTCAGTGTGGCCACAGCAGTGTTCCCAATCTTCTTTAATGCACGTCGGCGACGTCGAGCAATGCCATCTGCAGCTCTTCGTCTGTGAAAGGTTTGGCGACGAAGCCGCGCGCGCCCAGTTTGAGCGCCTGGATGGCTGTCGATTTGTCGCTGAGCGCGCTGACCACCAGGATTTTGATGGTGGGGTCGAACTTCAGCAGCGCAGAGATGCACTCGATGCCGTCCATCTCGGGCATGGTCAGGTCCATGGTGACGACCTCGGGCCGTGTTGCGCGGGCCAGCCGCACGGCCTCGAGGCCGTTTTTGGCCAGGCCCGCCAGCACGATGCCTTTGATGCCACCGTTTTGCACCACGCGTGAGATGCGGGTGCGGATCATGTTGGAGTCGTCAACGATCAGCAGTCGCATGATGAGGCTCCTCTTGAGTTGGGTAATCAGTCATGGGTGATGTCAGGAAAACGCGACCCGGAACTCGGTATGCTGGCCGGGCGTGCTCGACAGCATCAGGCGCGCGCCCAGGCTCTGCACGTTGGACTGCACCAGGTCCAGGCCGACACCGCGGCCGGCATGGCGGGATGCAGTGCCTGCAGTAGAAAAGCCGGGCTTGAAGATATGCGAAACGATCTGCTTGTCGCTAAAGCTTTGCAGTTGGTCGGCGTTGTACCAGCCCAGCTCCAGCAGGCGGCGGCGCACATCTGCGGCGTTCAGGCCGGCGCCGTCGTCGCGCACCGTCAGCAGCCATTGATTGGCCTCGTCACGGCCCAGCGTCACAGCGACCTGGCCCTCGGCCGCCTTGCCGCCGGCTTGCCGCGTCGCGGGCGCCTCTACGCCGTGCACGACGGCGTTGCGCAGCAGCTGGATGGCGATCTCGCGCACCAGGTCCATCTTGGCCGGCGGTATCTCCAGCGCGCTGGCCATGCGCACTTCAGTGTTCACGCGCTTGCCGCAGTCGGTGGCCACTTCAGCCGCCAGCTGTGCGAGCGCGGCATTGAGGCCTTGTTGTGAATCTCCCGGCTGCGAGGCTGCATCGCCGGAGCGTTTGTGGCTCAGGGCCTTGAAGGCGCCTACCTTGGAAAGCAGGTCTTCCAGCGGGAGCGGCAGGGCCAGCAGGGCGTCGCCGGTGGCTGCGCCGTTGTCTTTGAGTTTTTGCAATTCACTTTCGAACTGGTGGGCCAGGGTGGCCAGGATTTCCAGGCCGAGGGAGGCAGCGTCGCCTTTGAAGGCGTGGATGCGGCGGTAGGCGCCATCCACCGCCTTGAGCACCTGGACTTCGGAGGAGGCCGAGGAAGTGCTTCGCAGCAGATCGTTGACTTCCAGCAGCGAGGCTTCAGCGCGGTCGACGAAGGCCCGCATCATGGCCGGCTCGGTCTCAAAGGCCTTGAGCATCATCGACAGCTCTTTTTGCGAGCGCTGGCGCTCGCCGGTGAGCCGGGCTTGCAGCTCGACCTTTTGTGTGATGTCCTGCACGGTGACCAGTAGGTGCCGTACGGCTGCGCCGTCTTGCACCCGATTGAAGTGAAACGACAGGTAGCGGGTGGTTTGCTGACCCAGCCGGTTCGTGACGGTCAGCTCCACCTCCGAGAGCGGGTTGATGCCCTGGACCAGTTGCTCCTTCACATGTGGCGAGAACAGCAGCTCAACATAGTCGCGCGCGTCGGTGAGGGCTTTTTCAGACACCATCGTGGAGAGCACTTCAAAGAAGTTTTGTCCCGGCACCAGCGTCCTGCCGAACAGCGCGTGGGTGGAGCGCGATAACTGGGAGCCGAGCTGGTGCCCAGGCGTGAGCAGGAACAGGCCTTCACGCACGCTGGTGAGAATTTCGCGGTTTTCCTCGGTGGCCGCTTCAATCGCGGCGTCCGAGGTTTTCAGGCGGCGCAAAAACTTGAACAGGATGAAGGCGAAGTTCAGCAGGGCCAGCACGATGCCGCCGGTTTGCACCATGCGCAGCACGCTGGCGCGCGAGGCACCTATCTGCTGTGTTTCGGTCACGAAATCATTGGCCAAACCGAGCAGCTTGATGTTGTTGGCCTGGCTGTAGGCGAGTGCTGCGGCCAGCTCTTGCGGGGTGAAGTTATCGCCGGCCAGCAGCGGCTGGAGCGCGGCGAAGTAGGGCTTCCAGAGAACGTCCACCTTCTCTTCGAGTTCTCGGCCGCGACTGGACACCACGGGCTCCAGGTAGACCGGCTTGCCGTCGCCGCCGGGAATGGTGCCGCCTTCGCGAAACGCTACATGCGACATCTGGAAGATCTTGGCGCCCGCGCGCAGCTCGGCCAGGGTTTCGGGTTTGTAGGGTGCGCCCGATACGCGCATGGCGTCGAGCTCCAGCAGCGTGCGTGCGACGCGCTGCGACACATAGCGCTGGCGGCCCGAGAGGTTAATGGCGACGGTGTCCTGGTCGATCTTGAACGAGGTGTAGAAGTTCAGCACCAGCACCCCGAGGTCGAAGATCAGGAAGAGTGCGACCGCGATGATGATCTCGCGGTATTTTCCGAAGGAGGACAGGCCGCCTTTCGAAGAAGTGGTGCGCGCACCGGCCGGCGCGCTTTGGGGGACGACGATTCTGTCGGCGCCGCGAACGGGCAATACAGCAGACATGAAAAACCTCCCTATGCGAATCGTTATGGTGGCTCGCCGCACGCCTTCATGCGTGCTTTATGGCGCGGCTTTCTGCAGCCTTCTTCTTCAGGCCGCTTTTTCGACGTGACCCTGGCGGGTGTAGAGGAAATCGATCACGGCCTTACGGTAGCCCAGGTAGCGGATGTCTTCGGCCAGGGCTACGCGCGAGCGGGGCCGGGGTAAGTCCACCGCCAGTACTTCGCCAATCGTGGCCGAAGGGCCGTTGGTCATCATCACGATGCGGTCCGACAGCAGCACCGCCTCGTCTACGTCATGGGTCACCATCACCACCGTGCTTTGGGTGGTGGCCACGATCTGCAGCAGCTCATCCTGCAGCTTGGCGCGGGTCAGGGCGTCCAGGGCGCCAAAGGGCTCGTCGAGCAGCAAGACCTTGGGCTCCATCGACAGCGCGCGGGCAATGCCGACGCGCTGCTTCATGCCGCCGGAAATCTCGCCGGGGCGCTTCTGCGCGGCAGGCGTGAGCCCGACCATCGCCAGCGCCGCATCGGTACGGGCCTTGAGTTGCGCCTTGTTTTCAGTGGCCGAGAACACGCGCTCGACCGCGAGGTAGACGTTTTCAAAGCAGGTGAGCCAGGGCAGCAGGGAGTGGTTCTGGAACACCACGGCGCGCTCGGGGCCGGGCCCGGCGATCTCGCGATTGGCGCAGAGCAGGCTGCCTTGCGTGGGCGTGGTCAACCCGGCAATCAGGTTAAGCAAGGTGGACTTGCCGCAGCCCGAGTGGCCGATGAGTGCGACGAATTCGCCCTTGGCAACTGTGAGGTTGATGTTTTGCAATGCGCAGAACGGCCCCTTCTTGGTCTTGAAGGTTTGCTCGACGCCCTGGATCTCGATGTACTTGGTGGTGAAGGATGTCATGGTGATTCCTTAGTTCTTCACTTCTTCGAACGTAAAAGCCGTGGCCAGCTTGATCAGGGCGAACTCCAGCACCAGGCCGACGATGCCGATCACGAAGATCGCGATGATGATGTTCTTGACGTTGAGGTTGTTCCACTCGTCCCAGACCCAGAAGCCGATGCCGACGCCGCCGGTCAGCATCTCGGCGGCCACGATGACAAGCCAGGCGGTGCCGACGGCCAGGCGCACGCCGGTCAGCATGTAGGGCAGCACGGCGGGAAAGAGGATCTTGGTGACGATCTTCCATTCGCTGAGGTTGAGCACGCGGGCGACGTTCATGTAGTCCTGGGGCACGCGCTGCACGCCGACGGCGGTGTTGATGATCATGGGCCAGATCGAGCAGATGAAGATGGTCCAGATGGCGGCCGGGTTGGCGCCCTTGAAGACCAGCAGGCCGATGGGCAGCCAGGCCAGCGGCGACACCGGGCGCAAAAGGCTGATCAGCGGGTTGAACATGCGGCTCAGGAAATTGAAGCGGCCGATCATGAAGCCGACCGGGATGCCGACGATGGCCGCCATGCCGAAGCCCATGGCCACGCGCTTGAGCGAGGACAGCACATTCCAGCCCACGCCCTGGTCGTTGGGGCCCTTGCTGTAGAAAGGGTCGCTGAAGATCTGCACGGCCTGGGCAAACGTGTCTTTGGGTGACGGGATGCTGCCTGCCGTGCCCATGAAAACCAGTTCCCAGATCAGCACCAGCAAACCCAGGCCGAGCAGGGGCGGCAGGAAGTTCAGCCACAGAAACGAAGCGTCCCAGGGGGCGCGAGCGGGCGTTGCTGCGGCGGCAGGTGCCGGGGCGGTGTCGGAAATTTTCATGTCATTTTGGGCTGTAGCCCCCGGTTCATATGCGCTAGCCGCTATCAAATGTGTAGCAACCGGCTCTCTGGCCTTGTCGCCCCTGCGGGTCGCCGGAGCGGCTTCCAGGGGAGAGTGAAATACGGCACTGACCATGGCGTCACCTCTTTGCGTGGGGATGGATGGGGAATTTCAAGCGTGAACCTTGAAGCTGTCGGCGTACTTTTTCGGGTCCTTGCCGTCCCACACCGTGCCGTCGAGCAGCTTGCTGGTACGCATGACTTCCTTGGGGACGCTGGCCTTCGCGGCGGTGGCGGCCTGCTTGTAGATGTCGATCTGGTTGATCTTTTTGGCGATGGCCAGGTAGTCCGGGTGCTCCTTGATCAGGCCCCAGCGCTTGTGCTGCGTGAGGAACCACATGCCGTCGGAGATATAGGGGAAGGTCACCGCGCCGTCGTTGTAGAACTTCATGTAGTTCGGGTCGTCCCAGGTCTTGCCCATGCCGTTCTGGTAGCGGCCCAGGATGCGCTGGTTGATGGCGTCGACGCTGGTGTTGACGTAGCTCTTGTCGGCCACGGTCTCGGCCATCTTGTTTTTGTTGGTGAGGCTGGCGTCAATCCATTTGCCGGCTTCGATGATGGCGGCGGTGACGGCGCGCGCCGTGTTGGGGTACTTCTGCACGAACTCGGCGGTGGTGCCCAGCACTTTTTCAGGGTGGTCTTTCCAGATGTCCTGGGTGGTGATGGCGGTCACGCCGATGCCGTCGATGATGGCGCGGTGGCCCCAGGGCTCGCCCACACAGTAGCCGTCCATATTGCCCACGCGCATGTTGGCCACCATCTGCGGCGGCGGCACGGTGATGACTTTGGCGTCCTTCATCGGGTTGATGCCGTTGGCGGCCAGCCAGTAGTAAAGCCACATGGCGTGCGTGCCGGTCGGGAAGGTCTGGGCGAAGGTGTATTCGCGCTTGTCGGTGGCCATCAGCTTGGCCAGGCCCGGGCCGTCGACCGCGCCCTTGTCGGCGAGTTTTTTGGACAGCGTGATGGCCTGGCCGTTGTTGTTGAGGGTCATCAGCACGGCCATGTCTTTCTTGGGGCCGGCCGTGCCCATGTGCACGCCGTAAACCAGGCCGTAGAGCACGTGGGCGAAGTCGAGCTCGCCGTTGACCAGCTTGTCGCGCACGCCGGCCCAGCTGGCTTCTTTCGTCGGGATGATCTTGACGCCGTATTTCTGGTCAATGCCCAGCACCGAGGCCATGACCACGGAGGCGCAGTCGGTCAGGGGAATAAAGCCGATCTTGACTTCCTTCTTCTCTGGCGCGTCCGAGCCCTGGGCATACACGGCGGCGCGCAGGGCGGGATTGATGCCCACGGCGCCCACGGCCGCGGCCTGCAGCACGGTGCGGCGTGTCAGTGAAGATTTCAGCAGTTCAGTCATGTGGCGGCTCCTGAGGGTTAACAAAACGAAAGACAAAACAAAAGACAAAAACAAAAAAGGCGCTCGACCCGGGCAGTCACGTTGAACGTGATGCAGGGTGCGAACGCCTTTGTTCCTTAGGGGCACCACACACTTCGCCTTTGAAGTGCTGTGCCGGTTGGTCATCTTTGACCAGTGCTTAGGGCATTGCAAAAGCTGTGCCAGGGATTGCGGCTGCCGGTAAAACGGCAGGGCTGTGAGAGGTGAAGGCGCTCAGGGGCGCGGCCTGTGTGAAGTGCGCGGTGCGGAGGGGATGCAAGAGCGCCGGTGGATGCCTGCACCGTATTTGTGCGCTGCACCAATTGAGGGTGAGTGAAGGCGAGGCTGGCGTTTCAGCCCAGCAAGTCCAGCGCATCCAGCATGCGCTGGGCCACTTCGCCCAGCCGCAGGCCCTTGTCCATGGCGGCTTTGCGCAGCTTTTCGTACGCAGCCTGCTCGGAAAGGCCCTGGCGCTGCATCAGCATGCCCTTGGCCCGATCTATGACTTTGCGCTCGTGCAGCTCGGTTTTGGCGTGCGCCAGTTCCCGGCGCAGGCCCTGTTCGTGCTCAAAGCGCGCCATGGCCACGTCCAGGATCGGGCGGATGCGGTCCGGGGAGAGGCCGGCCACCACATAGGCCGACACGCCGGCGGCGACGGCGTCCTTGACGTGGCTGGTGTCGTTGTCGTTGGTGAAGAGCACGATAGGGCGGCGGGCGTCCCGTGTGGCCATCACCACGTGCTCCAGCGAGTCGCGGGCTTCGCTTTCGGCGTCCACGATGATCATGTCGGGCTGCAACTGCGCCAGGCGCTCGTCCAGAAAGGTGTCGGCCGGCAGCACCGCGACGATGTTGTAACCGTTTTCCAGCAAGCCGATGCGCAACTGGCGCGAGCGTTCCGCCAGCTCCCGCGCATGGTCGTCATCGGACACGGACTCCATCAGGTCCGGGGCGATGATGACAAGGCGCAGGGATTGGGACGGTGTCATGGAAGCGTAAGTGCAAGAACTGTGCCCCCACAGTCGTTCACTGCGTGTAACTCCTTGCCCCCGAGGGGGCCGCCCGCCCTCCGGCCCGGCAAAGCCGGTTCCGGGGCTCATGCTGGTTGAAGAGCTCCACACCAGCATGCTGTGATCTTCACTTCCTCGAGAGGGCATTGCCCAAACCTTACACTCCAACCATGCTAGTTTTAGGAATCGAATCGAGTTGTGATGAAACGGGTGTGGCGCTGGTGGATGCCAGTGGCAGCGGTGTGCCGCGTCTGCTGTCGCACGCGCTGTTCAGCCAGATCGACATGCACCAGGCGTATGGCGGTGTGGTGCCTGAGCTTGCCAGCCGGGACCATATCCGGCGCGTCTTGCCTCTGACACACCAGGTGATGGCAGAGGCGGGCAGCAGCCTGGCACAGGTCGATGTGGTGGCGTATACGCGCGGCCCCGGGCTGGCGGGGGCGCTGCTGGTGGGGGCGGGCGTGGCCTGCTCGCTGGCGGCGGCGCTGGGCAAGCCGGCTATGGGCGTGCATCACCTGGAGGGGCACTTGCTGTCGCCTTTCCTGAGCGCCGATCCGCCCGAGTTTCCGTTTGTGGCGCTGCTGGTGTCCGGCGGGCATACCCAGCTGATGCGGGTGGACCGGGTGGGCAGTTACGAATTGCTGGGTGAAACGATTGATGACGCGGCTGGCGAGGCCTTTGACAAGTCGGCCAAGCTGATGGGCCTGCCGTATCCCGGCGGGCCACATCTGTCGAAGCTGGCGGAGCGGGGTGACGGCGCGGCGTTCAAGCTGCCGCGGCCCTTGCTGCACAGCGGTGACCTGGATTTTTCGTTTGCCGGACTGAAGACTGCGGTGCTGACTCAAGCCAAAAAACTGGGCACTGACCTGGAAAACCGCAAGGCAGACCTGGCCGCTTCCACGCAGGCGGCCATCGTTGAAGTGCTGGTGAAAAAGTCACTGGCGGCCATGACGCAAACCGGGCTGAAGCGCCTGGTGGTGGCCGGTGGCGTGGGCGCCAATGCGCTGCTGCGCAGCCAGCTCAATGCCGTGTGCAAGCAGCGCGGTATCCGCGTGCATTACCCAGAGTTGCATTTGTGCACCGACAACGGCGCGATGATTGCCTTGGCGGCCGGCATGCGCTTGCAAGCCGGGCTTGAAACGCTTCAGCGCGGCTACACGTTTGACGTGAAGCCGCGCTGGAACTTAGCTGAATTCCAGGCGGAATCGGCCTGAGCCGGTCCGCCTGAAGTCTGGACGCTGTCGATTACTGGATGTCGAGATGCGTCACATTGCTGACGGGGATTTTCTTTCCGAGCGTCAAGATCAGCACGCCGTTCTCAAGCTTGGCTGTGCTGGTGGCCGTATCGATTTCCAGAGGAAAACGCCATGCAGCTTTAACCTGGCGGGCTGCGCCTTCCTTGCTGGCAACACGAACCACGTCGCCTTCGATGCTGATGTCAAGGTGTTCGCGGGCCAGGCCGGGAACGTCGAGTTGCAGCGAATAGGCTTTCTCAAGGTCTTCCACGTTGGCGGCTTTGGGGGCGCGGGTGTCCGACAGTGACGAGAAGGTGTCGTTGAGGAATTTTTCCAGTGCGCCGTTGCTCACGACGGGTGCGTAGTGACGATGAAAGGCGCGGGAAGGGCGATGGGCGAGAGAGTAAAACATGGCTATTCCTTGATGGGTTAACAAGGGGCGTTTTCCCCTTACACTGCGCGGCGCTCACCGTGATTGCCGCATGCACCCCAGTTAGGTGTGCAACCGGTTTATTCAAGCGAAATCAAGCAAAAGGCAAGGGTCTATTTTTTTATGCGGAAACACTTGAAACGCCTCTTCATGGCCCTATGTCTTGGCGCCTCGCTGGCTGCCGGCGCGCAGACGCCCGGCCAGCCGCCGGTACGTATCGCCCTGATCGAAAGCCTGTCGGGCGCGTTTGCCAACACCGGCGAAGCGGTGTTCCGCAATCTGGTCTGGGCGACCGAGCGCGTGAATGCGCGCGGTGGTGTGAAGCTGGCCAGCGGGCCGCGCAACCTGGTCATTGAGCGCTACGACAACAAGGGCCAGAACGAAGAGGCGCTGGCGGCTTTGCGCTCGGCGATCGATGACGGTGTGACCATCGTGGCGCAGGGCAATTCATCCGCGATTGCGGCCGTGCTCATCGACGCCATCAACAAGCACAATGAACGCGAGCCGAACAAGCGGGTGCTCTTTCTCAACTATTCGGCGGTCGACCCCATCCTGACGAATGAAAAATGCAGTTACTGGCACTTTCGCTTTGATGCGCATGCCGACATGCGCATGGCTGCGCTGATGGATGTGCTCAAGGACGACACGGCGCTCAAAAGTATTTACCTGTTTGGCCAGGACTACAGCTTCGGACAAGCCGTGCTGCGCGAAGCGCGCAAGCAGCTTGGGGTGCAGCGCCCAGACGTACAGATCGTTGGCGACGAGCTGCACGCGCTGGGCCGCGTCAAGGACTTCATTCCCTATGCCGTGAAGATCAAGGCCAGCGGCGCGCAGGCGGTGCTGACGGGCAACTGGGGCAACGACCTGACGCTGTTGATCAAGGCGGCGAAAGAAGTGGGCTATGAAGGCAAGTTCTACACTTTCTATGGCAATGCGCTGGGCGTGCCGGGTGCGCTGGGCGATGCGGGTGTGGGTAAAGTGGTTGCGGTGGCCGACTGGTTCCCCAATGAAGCCGGCGCGCAATCGGAGCTCTTCTACCAATCGTTCCGCCAGCGCTTTCCCAAGCCGCAGGACGACTATGTGCACATGCGCATGCAGCTCATGATTGAAGCCTTGGCCCAAAGCATTGACAAGGCGGGCAGCGCCGACGCCGGCGCGGTGGCGGCGCAGCTGGAGCGCGGCACGGTCACTTTCGCGGGCCACAAAGGCACGATGCGCGCGGCCGACCACCAGTTTCAGCAGCCACTACTGGTGGCGCTGATGGGCAAGCAGGGCTCCCCGGGTGTGAAATTTGACGTGGAAGGTTCCGGTTACGGCTTTCGCGTTATCAAGGCGATTTCGCCCGAGCGGGCCGAACAGCCGAACAGCTGCAAGATGGTCCGGCCTTGAGCTCGGACGCTTCAATTTTTACTGACAGACGCCAGCAGGCAGATCGAAACATTCGCATGAGACAAGCCGTTTTAAATCTTGAAGAGTCCATGATCCGCCAGGTGGCCAATGCCGGCATGGGGCGCAGCGACGTGCTCAAGTTCTGGTTTGGCGAGAGTGATGAGGTCACGCCGGCGTTTATTCGCGATGCGGCGGTGACTTCGCTGCAGCAGGGAGAGACTTTTTACGCGCACAACCTGGGCTTGCCTGAGTTGCGCGAGGCCATCGCTGGTTACGCGACGGGGCTGCGTTGCGCGGGCGCCGCGCCCATCACGGCTGAGCGCATTGCGGTCACCTCTGGCGGCGTCAATGCGCTGATGCTGGCGGTGCAGGCGCTGGTGGATGCGGGCGACGAAGTGGTGGCTGTGACGCCAGTCTGGCCCAACCTGACGGCCCAGCCGGCCATCATGGGCGCGCAGGTCAAATGCGTCAGCCTCAAGCCGGTGGCGGGCGAGTGGCAGCTTGATGTGGCCGAACTGTTGGCCGCCATCACGCCGAAAACCAAACTGCTGATCGTCAACGCGCCCAACAACCCGACCGGCTGGACTTTGTCGCGCGCCGAGCAGGAAGCCCTCCTGGCGCATTGCCGCACAACCGGCACCTGGATCCTGGCTGACGAGGTGTATGAGCGGCTTTACTACGAGCCAACGCCTAACGGTTGTGCGCCCAGTTTTCTGGACATCGCGGCGCCTGAGGAGCGCCTGGTGGTCGTTCACAGCTTTTCCAAGAGCTTTTTGATGACCGGCTGGCGACTGGGCTGGCTGGTGATGCCGGCCACCATGACGCCCCACATGGGCAAGCTGGTGGAGTTCAACACCTCCTGCGCACCGGTGTTTGTGCAGCGGGCAGGGCAGGTGGCTATCGAGCGGACGGCAGAGATCACCCCCAGGGTCGTGGCCCACCTCAAAACCTGCCGCGACACCCTGGTGCCGCTGCTGCAGGCCGTGCCTGGCGTGCAATTGGCGCCGGCCAAAGGGGGCATGTACGCCTTTTTCCGGCTGGAAAACCAGGCGCGCTTTGGGGACTCTCTGGAAACGGCCAAACGCCTGGTCGTAGAGGCCGGGCTGGGCCTGGCGCCGGGCAACGCCTTCATGGTCAACCCCGGCCCCGAGGCCCAGGGCTGGCTGCGCTGGTGTTTCGCCAGCCAGGACGTCGCCCGGCTGGGGCAGGGGGTAGGGCGCCTCAGGAACTGGCTTGGGCTATAATCCAAGGCTCTGCGCAGTTTGAAGCCTGAAATTCAAGTTTTGGGGCTTTTCACCTGCCGGAACACGACGAAAGCGGTTTATTCACTCCCATGTCGGGAACGCTGCTTCGCTCGCAAGCGCACTTCGGTGCAAGAAAGAGAAATCCATGATTGCAAAATCAATCAAGGCCGAAATTGTTCAGGCCAACGCACGTGCCGCTGGCGACACCGGCAGCCCTGAAGTTCAAGTGGCGCTGCTGACCGGCCGTATCAACGAACTGACTCCCCATTTCAAAGCCAACGCCAAGGATCACCATGGCCGCCGCGGTCTGTTGCGCATGGTGAGCCGCCGCCGCAAGCTGCTGGACTACCTGAAGTCCAAAGATGCCGAACGTTACACCGCGCTGATCGCCAAGCTTGGCCTGCGCAAGTAATCGGTAAAAACGATTTGAAAGCGCCTGAGTTAGTTCACTAGCTCAGGCGCTTTTTACTTCGGAGCAAGGCAAAACGAGCACGCGCTGTGTCATTCCACAAAAAAAGCCCTGGTCAGGTCACTGATTGCAGGCATTTTGTGGAATGGCATCGTGTTCAGCCAGCCGCCGCTCCGGGCCTCCCGCACTGCCTCAAGTGCGCGAATTTAGTGGAGAAAAGAACATGAGCATTTTCAATAAAGTCACCAAATCCTTCCAGTGGGGCCAGCACAAGGTCACGATGGAGACCGGCGAAGTTGCGCGCCAGTCCGGCGGCGCTGTGCTGCTGGACATGGACGGCACCGTCGTGCTGGCCACCGTGGTCGCCAAGACCGAAGCCAAGCCCGGTCAGGATTTCTTCCCGCTGACCGTTGACTACCTCGAAAAAACCTACGCCGCCGGCCGCATCCCCGGCAGCTTCTTCAAGCGCGAAGGCCGCCCCAGCGAGTTCGAGACGCTGACCTCGCGTCTGATCGACCGTCCGATCCGCCCGCTGTTCCCCGAAGGCTTCTTCAACGAAGTGCAGGTCGTGATTCACGTGCTGTCGCTGAACCCTGAAGTCGAAGGCGACATTCCCGCGCTGATCGCTTCGAGCGCAGCGCTGGCGATTTCCGGCATTCCGTTCAACGGCCCCATCGGTGCCGCCCGCGTGGCCTACATTGACGGCCAGTACGTGTTGAATCCCGGCAAGACCCAGCTCAAAGAATCCAAGATGGACCTGGTTGTGGCCGGTACCGAAGCCGCCGTGCTGATGGTCGAGTCCGAAGCCCAGCAGCTGTCTGAAGAAATCATGCTCGCGGCCATCGTGTTTGGCCATGAGCAGGGCAACGTTGCCATCAACGCGATTCACGAACTCGTTCGTGACGCCGGCAAGCCGGTCTGGGACTGGCGTGCTCCTCCCAAGGATGAAGTGCTGATCGCCAAAGTGGTTGCGCTGGCCCAGGAGAAGCTGGCTGCCGCCTACCAGATCCGCAACAAGCAGGCCCGCACCCACGCAACGCGTGAAGTGACCACCTGGACCAAGATGGGCCTGAAGGCCGAGGGTGTTGAGTTCGACAGCGTTGCTGTAGACGGCATGCTGTTCGACATCGAAGCCAAAATCGTGCGCAGCCAGATCCTGGCCGGCGATCCGCGTATTGACGGCCGCGACACGCGCACCGTGCGCCCTATCGAAATCCGCAACAGTGTCCTGCCCCGCACCCACGGTTCTGCCCTGTTCACGCGTGGCGAAACCCAGGCGCTGGTGGTGACCACGCTGGGCACCGAGCGTGATGCACAGCGCATCGACGCGTTGTCCGGCGACTACGAAGACCGCTTCATGCTGCACTACAACATGCCTCCGTTCGCCACCGGCGAAACCGGCCGTGTCGGCTCGCCAAAACGCCGCGAAATCGGCCACGGCCGCCTGGCCAAGCGCGCGCTGATCGCCGTGCTGCCCACGAAGGAAGAATTCCCGTACACCATGCGTGTGGTGTCTGAAATCACCGAATCCAACGGTTCCTCGTCGATGGCTTCGGTCTGCGGCGGCTGCCTGTCGCTGATGGACGCCGGCGTGCCCATGAAGGCCCACGTGGCCGGCATCGCCATGGGCCTGATCAAAGAAGACAACCGTTTTGCCGTGCTGACCGACATCCTGGGCGATGAAGATCATCTGGGCGACATGGACTTCAAAGTTGCCGGTACCACCTTCGGTATCACCGCGCTGCAGATGGACATCAAGATCCAGGGCATTACCAAGGAAATCATGCAGGTCGCGCTGGCTCAGGCCAAGGAGGCCCGCATGCACATCCTGGGCAAGATGCAGGAAGCCATGGGCGAAGCCAAGGCTGAAGTGTCTGACTTCGCACCGCGCCTCTATGTCATGAAGATCAACCCCGAGAAGATCCGCGACGTGATCGGCAAGGGCGGCGCCGTCATCCGTGCGCTGACCGAAGAAACCGGCACGCAGATCAACATCGAGGAAGACGGCACCATCACCATCGCGTCGAACGATAGCGCCAAGGCTGATGAAGCCAAGCGCCGCATCGCCGAAATCACGGCTGAAGTCGAAATCGGCAAGGTCTACGAAGGCCCGGTCACCAAGATTCTGGACTTCGGCGCACTGATCAACTTGCTGCCTGGCAAGGACGGCCTGCTGCACATCAGCCAGATCGCCCACGAGCGTGTCGAGAAGGTCACTGACTACCTGAGTGAAGGCCAGATCGTCAAGGTGAAGGTTCTCGAGACCGACGAGAAGGGCCGCGTCAAGCTGTCGATGAAGGCTTTGCTCGACCGCCCGGCCCAGGACCAGGACCGGGGCTGATCAATATCTGCTATTGATTTTGTAGCTGCATGCCCTTGTACATCAAGGGCTGGTGGCACAAATGACCTGGATGCCCATGAAAGCCGTTGAAATTACATCCTATGGTGCACCGGAGGTGTTACGCCTTGGTGCGCGTCCGGCTCCTGTCGATGGTGCCGGTGAGGTTTTGATCCGTGTGAATGCCAGCGGCGTGAACCGCCCTGACGTTTTGCAGCGCATGGGGCACTACCCGGTGCCGCCGGGTGCGTCGGATATCCCGGGTCTTGAGGTTGCAGGCGTGATCGTCTCCGGCGATGCTGGCGCGATGGCTATCGCAGGTTTAAAAATCGGCGACCGTGTCTGTGCGCTGGTGGCCGGCGGCGGTTATGCCGAGTTGTGCGTTGCGCCTGCTGTGCAGTGCTTGCCGGTCCCTGCAGGCCTTAGCGATATCGAAGCGGCTTCCCTGCCAGAGACCTTCTTCACGGTCTGGAGCAATGTGTTTGAGCGCGCTCACTTGCAGCCGGGCGAAACCCTGCTGATCCAGGGCGGCTCCAGCGGCATCGGCGTGACGGCTATCCAGATCGCCAAGGCGCTGGGCGCCACGGTGCTGGTGACGGCCGGTAGCGATGAGAAGTGTGCTGCCTGCGTTGCTTTGGGCGCCGACCATGCCATCAACTACAAAACCAGCGATTTTGCCGAAGAGGCCAAAAAGCTGACGAACGGGAAGGGCGTCAACGTCATTCTTGACATGGTGGCGGGCGGCTATGTGGCGCGTGAAGTCGACTGCATGGCCGAAGACGGCCGCCTGGTCATCATTGCGCTGCAAGGCGGCGTCAAGGCCGAATTCAATGCCGGCCTCGTGCTGCGCAAGCGACTGACCATCACCGGTTCGACCTTGCGTCCGCGCTCCATCGAGTTCAAGGCGGCCATCGCGAAAGCGTTGAAAGAAAAAGTCTGGCCGCTGATTGCCAGTGGCGCCGTCAAACCGGTGATTCACAGCACGTTTGCCGCTGCGGATGCCGCCAAGGCGCACGCGCTGATGGAGTCCAACCAGCATGTCGGCAAGATCGTTTTGACCTGGTGAATCAAGGATGAAAAAACTCATCGCGGGAAACTGGAAGATGAACGGCGGCCTGGCGGCAAATACTGCCTTGCTGGATGCGTTGGCGCAAGGTTTGGCCAGCGCGCCTGCATGCGACGTGGCTGTGTGCGTTCCCGCTCCTTACCTGGCGCAGGTACAGGCACTGCGTGCTGCGCAGGCAGGCCTTGCTCCCATTGAGTTGGGCGCGCAGGATGTCTCGGCACATGCTTCTGGCGCTTACACAGGTGAGGTGAGTGCGGCCATGCTCAAGGAGTTTGGTTGCAGGTTTGCCATCGTCGGCCATTCGGAGCGCCGCCAGTACCACGGTGAAACCGATCAACTGGTGGCAGACAAGGCCAAGGCCGCATTGGCCGCCGGCATTACGCCCATCGTCTGCATCGGCGAAACACTGACCGAGCGCGAAGCCGGTCACACCGAAGAAGTCGTCAAACGCCAGCTGGCTGCAGTGATTCACACCAACGGTCATTGCATCAGCGAAATCGTGGTGGCCTACGAGCCCGTGTGGGCCATCGGAACGGGCAAGACAGCTTCGCCGGAAGAGGCTCAGGCAGTGCATGCGGTGCTGCGGGCTCAACTGAAGGCGGCCACCGATCAGTTCGCGCGAGTGAAGATTCTGTATGGCGGCAGTATGAACGCAGCCAATGCGGCGTCCCTGCTGGCCCAACCCGACATTGACGGCGGCCTGATTGGCGGAGCCTCCCTCAAAGCCCCCGATTTTTTGACAATTATTGCTGCAGCCCATAACTGACAGGCGTAGCGCGCTATTAATTTAGGAGTAAATATGAACGTTGTAGTAACCATTGTCCTTGCTGTGCAGATGCTCTCGGCGCTTGGCATGATTGGCCTGATCCTGGTGCAACACGGCAAGGGTGCCGACATGGGTGCGGCGTTTGGAAGCGGCGGCTCCGGCAGCCTGTTCGGAGCCAGTGGCAGTGCCAACTTTTTATCGCGCACCACCGGCATTCTGGCCGCGTTGTTTTTTGCCTGCACCTTGCTGCTCGCTTACTTTGGCGGCAGCACACAGCCGCGTACCAGCTCCAGCGTTCTGGAAGGCGCGGCGGTGACGGCTCCCGCACCTGCCGTTGCAGCGTCTGGCGCGGCTCAGATTCCCGGTACCACGGCACCCGCGAGCACGACCGCTGCAGTTCCAGCACCGCCTGCGCCCGCTGCATCAGGCGCTGCGCAAATCCCGACGAAATAACGCGTTTTGCTGCCGCCTCCTCATGGGAGGGGCAGGATTTCAGGGTAAACTCTGAGACTGTCTGGAAAGCCCAAAACCGCAAGGTTTCCTCATGCCATCCAGGCAATAAATACCGCGGACGTGGTGAAATTGGTAGACACGCTATCTTGAGGGGGTAGTGCCGAAAGGTGTGCGAGTTCGAGTCTCGCCGTCCGCACCAGATTGACATGCATCGGCAGCAGCGCTCCGGCAGTGCTGTCGGCTCAAACGGCAAACTGAAGCAAACCGCGCAAGTGGCTTTTCAGAAGTTGAATCCACGATGAACCTCGATCAATACCTTCCTGTTCTCCTGTTTATTCTGGTCGGTGTGGGTGTCGGCGTGGTGCCTCAGGTTCTGGGGCGTTTGTTGGGTCCCGTGCGACCCGACAGCGAAAAAAATTCCCCTTATGAATGCGGCTTCGAAGCCTTCGAAGATGCCCGCATGAAATTCGATGTGCGCTACTACCTGGTCGCCATCCTCTTCATTCTTTTTGACCTCGAAATCGCCTTCCTCTTTCCCTGGGCCGTGGCGCTCAAGGAAATCGGCCCTGTTGGTTTCTGGTCCGTCATGATTTTTCTGGGCATTCTGGTCGTGGGCTTTGTCTACGAGTGGAAAAAAGGTGCGCTGGACTGGGAATAAGAAGATAAGAATCCCGAGGGTTCTCTAGGCGGGTTTCGCCACAAAGGTACGGGTATGTCACTTGAAGGTGTTTTCAACGAAGGTTTCATGACCACGAGTTACGACTCGGTGGTGAACTGGGCCAAGACCGGTTCGCTCTGGCCCATGACGTTCGGCCTGGCTTGCTGCGCCGTCGAAATGATGCATGCGGGCGCTGCGCGCTATGACATCGACCGTTTCGGCATGCTGTTTCGCCCCAGCCCGCGCCAGTCCGACCTGATGATCGTGGCCGGCACGCTGTGCAACAAGATGGGCCCGGCACTGCGCAAGGTGTATGACCAGATGTCCGAGCCGCGCTGGGTGTTGTCCATGGGTTCTTGTGCCAACGGTGGTGGCTACTATCACTACAGCTATTCAGTGGTTCGCGGTTGCGACCGCATTGTGCCGGTCGACGTATACGTGCCAGGTTGCCCGCCCACGGCCGAGGCGCTGATGTACGGGATCATCCAGCTGCAGCAGAAAATCCGCCGCACCAACACGATTGCGAGGGCTTAAAGCATGTCCTCTTCTCCTGTTTCCATGGAGCAACTCGCCGAAACGATTCATGCGGTGCTTGGCGACAAAGTCAAAAACTTGAGCATCGCACTCGGTGAAATTACGCTCACGGTCTCTGCTGCCGACTATCTGGCAGCCGCAACCCAGTTGCGCGATGCGCCCGGTTGCCGCTTCGAGCAGTTGATCGACCTGTGCGGCGTTGATTATTCCGAATACAAGGACGGCCAATACGACGGGCTGCGCTACTGCGTGGCGTCGCACCTGTTGTCGGTCAGTCTCAACCAGCGAGTCCGCCTCAAGGTCTTCTGTGCCGAGGATGACTTCCCTGTGGTGGATTCGGTCAACGGAGTGTGGAACTCGGCCAACTGGTTTGAGCGCGAGGCCTTTGACCTCTACGGCATCGTCTTCGAAGGCCATAACGACCTGCGCCGCATCCTGACCGACTACGGTTTCATCGGTCATCCTTTCCGCAAGGACTTCCCGACGTCGGGCCACGTGGAGATGCGTTATGACCCAGAGCAAAAGCGCGTGATTTACCAGCCGGTCACGATCGAGCCGCGTGAAATCACTCCCCGTGTGATTCGCGAAGACAACTACGGTGGCCTGCAGTAAGCAGAGCTGGCAAGAGATACCCACATGGCTGAAATCAAAAATTACACGCTCAACTTTGGGCCACAGCACCCCGCAGCGCACGGTGTGCTCCGTCTGGTGCTCGAACTCGACGGCGAAGTGATACAGCGCGCCGATCCGCACATCGGCCTTCTGCACCGCGCTACAGAAAAGCTCGCCGAAAGCAAGACCTACATCCAGTCGCTGCCCTATATGGACAGGCTGGACTACGTCTCGATGATGTCCAATGAGCAGGCCTACTGCCTGGCCATCGAGAAGCTGCTCGGCGTTGACGTGCCGATCCGCGCACAGTACATCCGCGTGATGTATGCCGAAATCACGCGCCTGCTCAACCACCTGCTGTGGCTGGGTGCGCACGGTTTCGACTGCGGCGCGATGAACATCCTGATTTACTGCTTCCGCGAGCGTGAGGCGCTGTTTGACATGTATGAGGCCGTCTCCGGAGCACGCATGCACGCCGCCTACTTCCGTCCAGGTGGCGTGTACCGCGACCTGCCCGACAGCATGCCGCAGTACCGTGTCAGCAAGGTCAAGAACGCCAAGGCCATTGAAGCCCTGAACGAGAACCGTCAGGGCTCGCTACTCGACTTTATCGAAGACTTCACCAACAAATTTCCGGGTTACGTCGACGAATACGAAACCCTGTTGACGGATAACCGTATCTGGAAGCAACGCACGGTTGGCGTGGGCGTCGTCTCGCCTGAGCGCGCCCTCAACCTCGGCTTTACAGGTCCCATGCTTCGGGGTTCGGGGTTTGCATGGGACTTGCGCAAGCAGCAACCCTACGACGTCTACGACAAGATGGACTTCGACATCCCGGTTGGCAAGACCGGCGACTGCTACGACCGCTACCTGGTCCGCATTGAAGAGATGCGCCAGTCCAACCGCATCATCAAGCAGTGCATTGACTGGCTGCGCGTGAACCCTGGCCCTGTGATTACGAGCAACCATAAAGTTGCCGCACCGGACCGCGAATCCATGAAATCCAACATGGAAGAGTTGATCCACCATTTCAAGCTCTTCACTGAAGGGTTTCACGTGCCCGAAGGCGAGGCCTATGCGGCGGTCGAACACCCCAAGGGTGAGTTCGGCATTTACATCGTCAGCGATGGCGCCAACAAACCTTATCGCCTGAAGATCCGCCCACCAGGTTTCCCGCACCTCGCTGCCATGGACGAAATGTCGCGCGGCCACATGATTGCTGACGCCGTCGCGGTGATCGGCACCATGGATATTGTGTTCGGTGAGATTGATCGCTAAACCAGATGGTTTCCCCCATGATTTCTGAACAAACCAGAGCGCGGTTCGACCGCGAAGTCGCCAAATATCCTGCGGACCAAAAGCAATCGGCCGTCATGGCGTGCCTCACCATCCTGCAGGAAGAGCACGGCTACGTGAGCGCCGAGAGCGAAAAGGTCGTGGCCGAATACCTCGGCATGGCGCCCATCGCAGTGCATGAGGTCACCACCTTCTACAACATGTACAACCAGCGCCCGGTTGGCAAGTACAAGCTCAACGTCTGTACCAATCTGCCTTGCCAGCTGCGTGACGGCGCCAAGGCGCTCAAGCACCTGGAGCACAAGCTCGGTATCGCCATGGGTGAGACCAGCGCCGACGGCCTGTTCACGCTGCAGCAGTCCGAATGCCTGGGCGCCTGCGCGGACTCGCCGGTGATATTGGTCAACGATCTCACCATGTGCAGCTTCATGAGCAACGAGAAGCTGGATCAGCTCATCGAAGGTCTCAAATCCGCTGAGGCAAAGCAACCATGACGCTCGCACCCCTGTCTTCCCACAGCGCAGCCGCGCAAAGCGTGCTGTCCCAGTTTGCGGCCACCGGCGTGCAGACCTGCTTCCACGGGCGCCACATCAACCCGCAAATTCTGGCTGACCTCGACGGCAGCAATTGGCGCCTCAAGGACTATGAGGCTCGTGGTGGCTACCAGGCTCTGCGCAAAATCCTCAAGCAGGACGGCGGAGAGGGCCTGACGCCCGATCAGGTCATCGCCGAAGTCAAGGCTGGCAGCCTGCGCGGCCGTGGCGGCGCGGGTTTTCCGACCGGGCTCAAGTGGAGCTTCATGCCACGTCAGTTTCCAGGCCAGAAATACCTGGTCTGCAATTCGGACGAAGGCGAACCGGGCACCTGCAAAGACCGCGACATCATGCAGTACAACCCGCACAGCGTGATCGAGGGCATGGCGATTGCCGCCTACGCCATGGGCATCAGTGTGGGCTACAACTACATTCACGGCGAAATCTTCGCGACTTATCAGCGCTTTGAAGAAGCGCTGGAAGAGGCGCGTGCCGCCGGCCTGCTTGGCGACAAAATTCTCGGCAGCAGCTTTAACTTCCAGCTTCACGCTTCGCATGGTTTTGGCGCTTACATCTGTGGCGAAGAAACCGCGCTGCTCGAGTCGCTCGAAGGTAAAAAAGGCCAGCCGCGCTTCAAGCCGCCGTTTCCAGCCAGCTTTGGCCTCTACGGCAAGCCCACCACCATCAACAACACCGAAACCTTCGCGGCCGTGCCCTGGATCATCCGCAACGGTGGCCAGGCCTACCTCGAATGCGGCAAGCCTAACAATGGCGGCACCAAGATTTATTCGGTGTCTGGCGATGTCGAATTGCCGGGCAACTACGAAGTGCCCATGGGTACGCCGTTTTCCAGATTGCTGGAGCTCGCCGGTGGCGTGCGCAAGGGCCGCACGCTCAAGGCCGTGATTCCCGGTGGCTCCTCGGCCCCTGTGTTGCCGGCTTCCATCATGATGGAATGCACCATGGACTACGACTCCATCGCCAAGGCCGGCTCCATGTTGGGTTCGGGCGCGGTGATCGTCATGGACGACAGCCGTTGCATGGTTGAGTCGCTCAAACGCCTGTCCTACTTTTACATGCACGAATCCTGCGGCCAATGCACACCCTGCCGCGAAGGCACGGGCTGGCTTTGGCGCGTCGTAGACCGCATCCACAACGGCCACGGCAAGCAGACCGACATGGACCTGCTCAACTCGGTGGCTGACAACATCCAGGGCCGCACCATCTGCGCGCTGGGCGATGCCGCCGCCATGCCGGTGCGCGCCATGATCAAGCATTTCCGCCATGAGTTTGAAGCCATGATCAAGCCTGCCAACGTTGCCGTGGCTCAAGCATGAGGCATCAAATGAATACCTTGATGTTCCCGAGAGGCGGCAGCTTGCTCAGTCGTTGCATGATTTTGGCAATGGCGGTTTTGTTTTCATTGCTCGCTGCGGGCTGCACCGCACCGCCTCCTAAAACCAAAGTCGAAACTGTTCTCTCGACGGCGAAGCTCGAGCCAAGCAAGGTTTACGTGTTTATCGACCATTCCTTGAGCTTTACGCACATGTCGTCACGTTACGCTGATTCGCGGCGTGAACGTCATACCGCGGCAAAAGCATTGTTCGCACAAAAATTCGAAGAGCGAAAAATTGACGCTGTAATCGATACACACATTACGTCTTATCCAGTAATGTGGCAGGGGGTGTGGCTGCGTGCCGCCTCCCTGGGGGCATCGCATGTGCTCATCCTGGTCGATGAAAATGTGTCCGTTTATAGAGCCAACCCAGGGGCGGACCCCACAATCATCGGCACGGAGCAGAAAGCGTCTTATTTCGAGCTTCCAGCTCGAGGCGGGGGCGGCAAACCTACGTTGCTGTACGAAACTTCTTTTTCCACGGATGAGACATGTGTCGGCGTCTCGGCTGTCGTCTGCAATGGGTTTGTGCCGAACCATTTAATGGCGCGACTCGATGCCAATCGGCTCCTCGAAAAATCTAGGTAATTTAGATGATTGAAATAGAACTCGACGGCCAGAAGGTGGAAGTGCTTGAAGGCAGCACAGTGATGCATGCGGCTGAAAAAGCCGGCACCTACATTCCGCATTTCTGCTATCACAAGAAACTGAGCATTGCCGCCAACTGCCGCATGTGCCTGGTCGACGTGGAGAAGGCGCCCAAGCCCATGCCGGCATGCGCCACCCCCGTCACGCAAGGCATGATCGTGCGTACCAAGAACGACAAAGCCATCAAGGCCCAGAAGGGTGTGATGGAGTTCCTGCTGATCAACCATCCGCTGGATTGCCCGATCTGCGATCAGGGCGGTGAGTGCCAGTTGCAAGACCTGGCCGTAGGCTACGGCGGCAGCGAATCGCGCTACGAAGAAGAAAAGCGCGTTGTCTTCCACAAGGACGTCGGCCCGCTGATCTCCATGCAGGAAATGAGCCGCTGCATCCATTGCACGCGCTGCGTGCGTTTCGGCCAGGAAGTGGCCGGCGTGATGGAGCTCGGCATGTCCCATCGTGGCGAACACGCCGAGATTGAGACTTTTGTCGGCATGTCGGTGGACTCTGAACTGTCCGGCAACATGATTGACATCTGCCCTGTGGGCGCGCTGACCAGCAAACCTTTCCGTTACAGCGCCCGTACATGGGAGCTCTCGCGCCGCAAGTCGGTCAGCCCGCACGACTCGACAGGCGCCAACCTGATTGTTCAAGTCAAGAGCAACAAGGTCATGCGTGTGGTGCCGCTTGAGAACGAAGACGTCAACGAATGCTGGATTGCCGATCGCGACCGCTTCTCGTATGAAGCCCTCAATGGCGATGAGCGCCTGACCAGTCCCATGCTCAAGCAAGGGGGTGAATGGAAAACCGTCGACTGGCAGACCGCACTGGAATACGTGGCCAACGGCCTCAAGCAGATCAAGGCTGATCATGGCGCCAACAGCATTGGCACGTTGGCCAGCCCGCACAGCACGCTGGAAGAGCTCTACCTGGCTGCATCGCTGATGCGTGGCCTCGGTAGCGAGAACATCGACTACCGTTTGCGCAATGCCGAATTCACCGCGCCTTCCGCTATCCGCTGGCTGGGTACCTCGATTGCGTCGCTGTCGCAGCTGCAGCGTGTACTGGTGGTCGGTTCCAATTTGCGCAAAGACCATCCGCTGTTCGCGCAGCGCATACGCCAGTCCGTCCGCAAGGGCGGGGCGATCAGCACTATCAATTCCGCTGCCGAACTGGCGACTACCGATGCATGGGCCATGCCCGTCGCCAATACGCTGCTGGCAGCGCCCGAAGCCTGGGCTCAGTCACTGGCCGACGTGGCCGCAGCCATTGCCGCCGACAAGGGCGTCACGGCGCCTGCCGCGGGCCAGGCAACGGACGCCGCCAAGGCGATCGCCAAGTCCTTGCTGGGCGGCGAACGTAAAGCCATTTTGTTGGGTAATGCCGCAGCGCATCACGCCAAGGCCTCCAGCCTTCTGGCGCTCGCCAACTGGATAGGCGAGCAGACCGGCGCCACCGTGGGCTACCTTACGGAAGCCGCCAATACTGTGGGCGCGCAATTGGCTGGCGCATTGCCTGCCGGCAAGGGCCTCCATGCCGGCCAGATGCTGGACGGCCAGCTCAAGGCTGTGATCCTGCTCAACAACGAACCCGAGTTCGATTCTGCCGCAGGCGCCCGGGCAAAAACTTCGCTGAACACCGCGCAAATGGTTGTCACTTTGAGCCCGTTCAAGGCGAACATGGGCTTTAGTGATGTGCTGCTGCCGATCGCACCTTTCACCGAAACCCCCGGCACCTTCGTGAACGCAGAAGGTCGCGTGCAGGGCTTTCACGCCGTGGTCAAGCCGCTCGGCGACACGCGCCCGGCCTGGAAGGTCCTGCGCGTGCTTGCCAACCTGTTGGGCTTGCCAGGCTTTGATTTCGAATCATCGCAAGACGTACTCAAGCAGATCGCAGGTGCCGGCGCTGCGCAACTCCCCGCAGACAAGCTGGGCAACAGCGTCCAGGCTGACATCGAACTGTCGGCGGTCCCCGCCCAGGCGCCTGCTGTGGCCAGTATTTATCAGCTTGATGGACTGGTCAGGCGTGCCACATCACTGCAGCTGACAGCGGATGCTCGCCAGGCGGCCGGCCTTGAAGCCAGACTCGAAGGAGTGGTCGCATGATTGATGGGATCTACGCCTTTGGCCAGGGTTTGATGGGCGGCATTTGGCCGGCTACGGTATGGCCGGTGCTATGGACACTCATCAAAATCGTCTGCGTTCTGGCGCCGCTGATGGGCTTGGTGGCTTACCTCACCTTGTGGGAGCGCAAGGCCATCGGCTTTACCCAGATCCGTCTTGGCCCCAACCGCGTCGGGCCCTTCGGCTTGCTGCAGCCTATCGCCGATGCGCTAAAGCTGCTGACCAAGGAAATCATCATCCCCACTGCGGCCAGCAAAGGCCTGTTCGTGCTTGGTCCCATCATGACGATCATGCCGGCTCTGGCTGCTTGGGCCGTGATCCCCTTTGGGCCAGAGATCGCACTTGCCAATATCAATGCCGGTCTGCTGTTCCTCATGGCCATCACGTCGCTGGAAGTTTACGGCGTGATCATCGCGGGCTGGGCTTCCAACTCCAAATACGCGTTCCTCGGCGCCATGCGCGCTTCGGCGCAAATGGTCAGCTACGAAATTGCCATGGGGTTCTGCCTGGTGGTGGTTCTCATGGTGTCGGGCAGCCTCAACATGACCGACATCGTGATGAGCCAGGGCAAGGGCACGCTGGCCAGCGCGGGCTGGACCTTCCTGTCCTGGAACTGGCTACCGCTGCTGCCGATATTTGTCGTGTACTTCATCTCCGGCCTTGCCGAGACCAACCGCCATCCGTTCGACGTCGTCGAGGGCGAGTCCGAAATCGTGGCGGGCCACATGGTCGAGTACTCGGGTATGGCTTTCGCCATGTTCTTCCTGGCCGAGTACGCGAACATGTGGCTGGTCGCCATCCTGGCCGTGTTGCTGTTCCTGGGCGGTTGGTTGCCACCTGTTGAAGCCCTGGGCTTCATTCCGGGCTGGATCTGGCTGGGTGCCAAGACTTTCGTCGTGGTCACCATGTTCCTGTGGGTGCGCGCCACTTTCCCGCGCTTTCGTTATGACCAGATCATGCGTTTGGGTTGGAAGATTTTCATCCCTGTCACCCTTGTCTGGCTGGTGGTCGTTGGGGCCTGGATGCAGACCCCTTACAACATCTGGAAATAAACCATGTCTTCCGCAGTAGCCTCCGTTAAGGATTTTGTTTCGAGCTTCATGCTTACCGAGCTGTTCAAGGGCATGGCCCTGACCGGCAAGTACATGTTCAGCCGCAAGATCACGGTTCAATTTCCCGAAGAGAAAACCCCGCTGAGCCCGCGTTTTCGCGGCCTGCACGCGCTGCGTCGCTATGAAAACGGCGAAGAGCGCTGCATCGCCTGCAAGCTCTGCGAAGCCGTCTGCCCGGCTCTGGCTATCACCATCGAGTCCGACGTGCGCGAAGACGGCAGCCGCCGCACCTCACGTTATGACATCGATCTGACCAAATGCATCTTCTGCGGCTTCTGCGAAGAAAGCTGCCCTGTCGATTCCATCGTCGAGACCCACATTTTTGAATACCACGGCGAAAAGCGTGGCGACCTGTACTTCACCAAAGAGATGCTGCTGGCCGTAGGCGACCGGTATGAGTCGGAGATTGCTGCCAACCGAGCGGCAGATGCCAAATACCGCTAAACGGCGCTGAAATCACTTACCAGGCTGCTGGCTCAAGAAAGAATCCACAAGAACATGGACGCTAAAACAGGTCTTTTTTATGTTTTCGCTGCGGTGCTGCTATTTGCGGCATTCAAGGTGATCACTGCGCGCAACCCGGTGCATGCAGCGCTCTACCTCGTGCTGGCATTTTTTCAGGCGTCTGCCGTCTGGATTCTGCTCAAGGCCGAGTTCCTGGCCATCACGCTGGTGTTGGTCTATGTGGGTGCCGTGATGGTGCTATTCCTGTTTGTTGTAATGATGCTGGACATTAATATAGACAGCGTGCGAAAAGGCTTCTGGAAGCACTTTCCGCTGGCCGGCTCCGTGGGCGCCATCATCGCGCTGGAAATGTCTTACGTGCTGATGGGAGGCTTTCGCGAGCCCCCCAAAACTGCAGGCGCCGCCGGCCAGATCGGTGCGCAGATCTCCAACACCAAGGAGCTCGGCAAGCTGCTGTACTCGGAATACCTCTATCCGTTGGAAGTTGCCGCGGTGATTCTGCTGGTGGCCATCATTGCCGCCATCGCGCTGACCTTGCGTGCGCGCAAGGACTCCAAATACCAGAACCCTTCCGAGCAGATCCGGGTCAAGCGCGCGGATCGTGTGAGCCTGGTCAAGATGAAATCCGTTGTGGCTGCGCCGGTTGTTGCCGCGGTCGCCGCACCCGCCGAGGAGAAGAAGGCATGACGCTCACCTTGGGACATTTTCTTTCGCTGGGCGCGATGCTGTTCGCGCTGTCGGTCATCGGCATCTTCCTGAACCGCAAGAACCTGATCGTGCTGCTCATGGCCATCGAGCTCATGTTGCTGGCGGTGAACATGAATTTTGTGGCCTTCTCTTACTACCTGAACGACATGGCCGGTCAGGTATTCGTGTTTTTCATCCTGACCGTCGCTGCGGCCGAATCGGCCATTGGCCTGGCCATCCTGGTGCTGCTGTTCCGCAACAAGTCCAGCATCAACGTAGACGAACTCAATACGCTCCAGGGCTAAAAATAAAATGAGTCAAACCCTCTCTGCATCGGCCCTGCTGGCCGTCCCGCTGGCGCCGCTGGCCGGTGCCTTGGCGGCCGGTATCCTCGGTACATCCTTCGGCGGCAACTGGATAGGCCGTCGCCTGTCGCACACTCTCACCATCCTCGGCGTGCTGGTGGCCTTTATCATTTCGGCGATGACGCTCAAGAGCGTGGCCATCGATGGTGCACGTTTCAACGAGACGCTCTACACCTGGATGAACGTCGGCGGCCTGAAGATGGAAATCGGCTTCCTGGTCGACGGTCTCACGGCCATGATGATGTGCGTGGTGACTTTTGTCTCCCTCATGGTGCACATCTATACCATCGGCTATATGGAAGAAGACGAGGGTTACAACCGTTTCTTCGCCTACATCTCGCTGTTCACCTTCTCCATGCTGATGCTGGTGATGAGCAACAACATGCTGCAGCTGTTCTTCGGTTGGGAAGCCGTGGGCTTGGTGTCCTACTTGCTGATCGGCTTCTGGTTCAACAAGCCGACCGCTATTTTTGCGAACATGAAGGCTTTCCTGGTCAACCGCGTGGGCGACTTCGGCTTTATCCTTGGCATCGGCCTGATTGCCGCCTATGCCGGCACGCTCAATTACGGCGAGGCTTTTGCCAAAGCCGACGAACTCTCCAAACTGGCACTTCCGGGCACCGGCTGGATGCTGGTGACCGTGATCTGTATCTGCCTTTTCATCGGTGCCATGGGCAAGTCGGCGCAGTTCCCTTTGCATGTCTGGCTGCCGGATTCAATGGAAGGCCCGACCCCGATCTCCGCGTTGATTCACGCGGCAACCATGGTGACCGCCGGTATCTTCATGGTAGCGCGCATGTCGCCACTGTTTGAGCTCAGCGATACCGCACTCAGTTTCATTATGGTGATTGGCGCGATCACGGCCTTGTTCATGGGCTTTCTTGGCATCATCCAGAACGACATCAAACGCGTAGTCGCATATTCCACGCTTTCGCAGCTGGGATACATGACAGTCGCGTTGGGCGCTTCGGCTTACTCTGTGGCGGTGTTCCACTTGATGACGCACGCTTTCTTTAAGGCGCTGCTGTTCCTGGCTGCAGGCTCGGTCATCATCGGCATGCACCACAATCAGGATATCCGCTGGATGGGCGGCGTGCGCAAGTACATGCCCATTACCTGGATCACCTCGCTGCTGGGCACGCTGGCTTTGATCGGCACGCCGCTGTTCGCGGGTTTCTACTCCAAGGACAGCATCATTGAAGCTGTGCATGAAAGCCATCTAGCGGGTGCCGGCTTCGCGTATTTCGCGGTGCTGGCGGGCGTCTTCGTGACTGCCTTCTATTCGTTCCGCCTGTATTTCCTGGTGTTCCATGGGAAGGAACGCTTTGACCAGAACCCCGACGCGCATCACCATGGTCACGACGACCACGGCCACCATGACGATCACCACGAGCCGCATGAATCCCCTTGGGTCGTAACCGCGCCGCTGATTCTGCTGGCGATTCCGTCCGTGGTCATAGGCTTTTTGACAATTGAACCCATGTTGTATGGCGAGTTCTTCAAAGACTCCATTCTGGTGAATCTGGAAAAACATCCCGCCATGGAAGAGCTGAAAAACCTGTTCCACGGCCCGGCCCAGATGGCCTTGCACGGCCTCACCGCTGCACCGTTCTGGCTCGCCCTGTCAGGCTCCGTACTGGCCTGGTATATGTACATGGTGAACCCGGCTCTGCCGGCTGCGATCAAGCGCATGTTCATGCCGGTCTTCACGTTGCTTGAGAACAAGTACTACCTCGACTGGTTCAATGAAAACGTATTGGCTCGCGGTACACGCGCCTTGGGCACAGCCTTGTGGAAGGGCGGCGACCAGAAGCTGATCGACGGCGCGCTGGTCAATGGTTCCTGGAAACTGGTCGGTTGGGTTTCCAGCGTCGTGCGGAGACTGCAGTCCGGCTACATCTACCACTATGCCTTCGGCATGATCATTGGCGTGTTTGTGTTGATGACGTATTTCGTCTGGCTCAACCGCTGATCAGTTCAACAAATACAAGGAAGAACAAGAATGGGTTTGTTGAGTCTTGCGATCTGGACACCGATTATTTTCGGGGTTGTTCTGCTGGCTTTGGGTCACGACGAGCAGGCGCGTAGCGTTCGCTGGATCGCGCTGATCGGTGCGGTTATTAGTTTTCTGGTGACTCTGCCTTTGTACAGCGGTTTTGAGCTCGGTACATCTGCCATGCAGTTCGTTGAAAAGGGCAGCTGGATTCAGCGCTTCAATGTTAACTACCATCTGGGTGTAGACGGCATCTCGCTTTGGTTTGTATTGCTGACGGCATTTATCAATGTCGTGGTCATCATTGCCAGCTGGGAAGCCATTACGACGCGCGTCAACCAGTACATGGCCTCTTTTCTGATCCTGAGCGGGCTGATGATCGGCGTGTTCACGGCTCTCGATGGGATCCTGTTCTACGTTTTCTTCGAGGCCACGCTGATCCCGATGTACTTGATCATCGGTATCTGGGGCGGCCCCAACAAGATTTACGCTGCGTTCAAGTTCTTCCTGTATACCTTGCTCGGCTCGCTGCTGATGCTGGTCGCACTGATCTTCCTGTACAACAAATCGGGCGGTAGTTTTGATATCTTGACCTGGCACAAGTTGCCGCTGGGCGGTACGGTGCAGACCCTGCTGTTCTTCGCCTTCTTTGCAGCCTTCGCGGTGAAGGTACCGATGTGGCCGGTGCACACCTGGTTGCCCGATGTGCACGTCGAGGCTCCCACGGGCGGTTCCGCCGTGCTGGCCGCCATCATGCTCAAGCTGGGCGCCTATGGTTTCCTGCGTTTTTCGATGCCGATTGCCCCTGATGCTTCGCACGAATGGGCATGGCTGATGATCGCATTGTCATTGATTGCCGTCGTCTATGTCGGTCTGGTCGCTCTCGTGCAGCAGGACATGAAAAAGCTGGTGGCCTATTCGTCCGTGGCTCACATGGGTTTTGTCACCCTCGGCTTCTTTATCTTCAATGATCTGGGTGTCTCTGGCGGCCTGGTGCAGATGATTGCTCATGGTTTTGTTTCGGGCGCTATGTTCCTGTGCATCGGTGTGCTGTATGACCGCGTTCATTCGCGCGAGATCGCCAGCTATGGCGGCGTGGTCAACACCATGCCCAAGTTTGCTGCTTTTGCGCTGCTGTTTGCCATGGCCAATTGCGGCTTGCCGGCCACGGCAGGGTTCGTCGGCGAGTGGATGGTGATTCTGGGCGCCGTCAAATACAACTTCTGGATAGGCGGCGCCGCGGCGACGGCACTTATTTTTGGCGCGGCCTACACCCTGTGGATGTACAAGCGCGTCTATCTGGGTCCCGTAGCCAATGATGACGTCAAGGCTCTCACCGATATCAACAGCCGCGAGTTCCTGATGCTGGCGCTGCTGGCTATTGCTGTGCTGTACATGGGCATTTATCCCAAGCCATTTACGGACGTCATGGACACCTCGGTGGCGGACCTGCTCAAGCATGTCGCAGTCTCCAAGCTGAATTGAAGCTGAACTGAGCAACTACAAAGAATTCAGATGATTGACAAACTATCCTGGATCACGGTTTATCCCGAAATCGTCCTCCTGACCATGGCCTGCGTGATCGCGCTGGTGGACCTGGGCGTTAAGAGCCCCCAGCGCACCCTGACGTATGTGCTCACCTTGCTGACGCTGGCTGTCGTGGCCGCCATGGAAGCCGCGTACGCCGTGGGTGGGCAGACTTTCTACGGTTTTGGGAATATGGTGGTCAGCGACCCCATGGGCGGCTGGCTCAAGTGCTTTGCCAGCATCACCTTGATGATCACATTGGTCTACGGTCGGCCTTACGCTGCAGATCGCGACATGCTGCGCGGCGGTGAGTTTTTCACACTCAGCTTGTTTGCGCTGCTTGGCATGTTTGTGATGATCTCGGGTCACAACTTCCTCGTGATCTACATGGGGCTGGAGTTGCTGACGCTGTCCAGTTATGCCCTGGTCGCATTGCGCCGCGACAACGCCACGGCGACTGAAGCCGCCATGAAGTACTTTGTGCTGGGTGCGCTGGCGTCTGGTTTCCTGTTGTATGGCCTTTCCATGCTGTACGGCGCCACCGGCTCACTGGATCTCAATGAGGTGTTCAACGCTATTGCGAGCCGTCAGGTCAAGCACCAAGTGCTGGTTTTTGGCCTGGTGTTCATCGTGGCCGGTCTGGCGTTCAAGCTGGGGGCCGTGCCTTTCCACATGTGGTTGCCTGACGTTTATCAGGGCGCTCCTACAGCGGTAACCCTCTTGATCGGTGGTGCGCCGCAGCTCGCTGCATTTGCCATCTGCATTCGCCTTCTGGTGGAAGGTTTGCTGCCGCTGGCAATTGACTGGCAACAAATGCTGGGTTTGATGGCCATTGGCTCCCTGCTGGTCGGCAATCTTGCTGCTGTCGCCCAATCCAATCTCAAGCGCATGCTGGCGTTCTCGACCATTTCGCAAATGGGTTTCCTGCTGCTCGGCTTGCTGGCTGGAGTGGTGAACGGCAATCAGCTGAACACCGAATCGGCTTACAGCGCAGCGATGTTCTACGCCGTGACCTATGTGCTGACCACTCTGAGCGCTTTCGGCATCATCATGCTGCTGTCGCGCGCCGGGCACGAGTCTGAAGAGATCACCGACCTGGCCGGCTTGAACCAGCGTAGCCCGCTATATGCCGGCGTGATGGCGATCAGCATGTTCTCGCTGGCCGGTTTGCCGCCGCTGGTGGGTTTCTATGCCAAGCTGTCTGTCCTGCAGGCGCTGATATCGTCGCAGCAAACCAGTTATATCGTGTTGGCTGTTTTTGCCGTGCTGATGTCGCTGGTCGGCGCGTTTTACTACCTGCGTGTGGTCAAGGTCATGTACTTTGACGCGCCTTTGGCTCATAACGCTCAGCCGGTTTCCGGGCCGACAGATGCCAAGGTGGTGCTGGCGATCAACGGCGCGCTCATTCTGATCCTGGGTATGCTGCCCGGCGGCTTGATGACGCTGTGCGCGCAGTCCATCAGCAGCATCGTCAAGTCCCTGGGCAGCTGAATTCCTTCATGACGCAAACAGCTTCGGTCTGGCTGGTCGTTGTGTTGGCCCTGCTGGCGGCCAACCTGCCTTTTATCAGCAATCGCCTGTTCGCGGTCTATGCGCTCAAGCAGCCCAAGAACCTCGCCATCCGCGTGGGAGAGATGGTGGTCTGGTATTTTCTTGCCGGCGGGCTAGGCCTTTACCTCGAACAGCAGACCGGGCAGATCGCGCCCCAGGGGTGGGAGTTTTATGCCATCACCGGCACACTCTTCATCACCTTCGCATTTCCCGGCTTCACCTGGCGCTATCTGTTCAAGCATCGCACATGAAAGCTGTGCCGGGGGTTGACGAAGCGGGCAAGGTGGTGGACGCGCATCTTGTGGAGAGCCGGCTCGACTCGGTGGAAATTCTTAAGGGGCGTTTTCTGCACGCCATGCGAGACACCGTCAGGCTTCCTGATGGCACTCAGGCAACACGCGAGTATGTGGTCCATCCGGGCGCCGTGATGATCGTGGCTCAGCTTGATGACGGCCGCTTGGTGCTGGAACGCCAGTATCGGTATCCGATGCAGGCCGTCATGGTGGAATTTCCTGCGGGCAAACTCGACCCCGGCGAAGCATCGCTTGCATGCGCGCAACGCGAGCTGCTGGAAGAAACAGGCTATGTCGCACGCGAATGGGCCCGGGCCGGTGTGTTGCACCCTGTGATTTCCTATTCAACGGAATTTATCGATATCTGGTTTGCGCGCGGGCTGGCACTCGGCTCGCGCAAGCTCGACGCAGGCGAGTTTTTGGATGTGTTCACCGCCACGCCTGCTGAGCTGCTCGCCTGGTGCGCCAGCGGCGAGGTGACCGACGCGAAAACATTGACCGGCGCTTTGTGGTTGCAAAACGTGCTGTCGGGCGCATGGGCATTGGACTGGCAAGCCGCCGTTTCGTAGTTCTCGGGTAGATAATCCCGCCATGAAGGTCCTGAATCTCCAGTGCACGCACCAGCATTCGTTTGAAGGCTGGTTTGCGTCTGAGGACGACTTTCAGAGCCAGTTGTCGCGCGGCCTTATTGAATGCCCCATGTGTGCGGACAAACGCGTTCAAAAACTCCCCAGCGCACCCCGGCTGAACCTGGGTGGCCATACGAGTCCGGATTCATCCGCACAAGGTGGCCAATTGGCTGCTTCTTCAGATTTGGCTGTACCGTCCGAAAAAGGTGTGAAAGCACCCAATTCAGCGGCCGCGGTGATGCCAATCGAGCGGAACCATGTGGAACAAGCTGAATTCTTGAAAGCCTTGCGCCACGTGATAACCCATACTGAGGACGTCGGCTCCCGCTTTGCCGAAGAGGCTCGCCGAATGCACTATGGAGAGCTTGAAGCGCGAAATATCCGCGGGCAGACAAGCGTGCGCGAAGCCGCGGAGTTGATGGATGAAGGTATCGAAATCATGCCTTTGCCCTTGTTGCCCGGCGGTAATGGGCCTCTGCAGTAAATGTGACGAACCTCGCAGAAGAGCGCACCAGTAATACGAAAAAACCAGAGTTCTCTATCCTGGTTTGAGTCATGGCTGGCAGTGTATTTACTGAGTGGAGCTTGCCGCGCAAGTTGCATCGGTTGCACTCGCAGGTTTACATACTCTCGCCCGGCCGGTTTTGGCGATCACCAAACGCCTAGTCTGTTCATACAAAGAGCTACCGGACAGGTCATTTCGGTAGAGGCTTAAAGTCAGCAGACTGAAGCCGTCATCCTTCAGCTTGGAATAGCCTGAACCGTCATACAAAATGTAAGGTGTCGCACCAGCCGCACTACCGCTGCCCGATATGCTGAAGTAGCTCTCAAGAGGTCCCTGCGTCAGTATTGTTATGTCGTTTGCCGCGCTATAGGCCTGGTTTCTATCTTTATCGACGAAGACGATCCAGCCGCTGCTCCAGTGACTGTGGTCGGCTGGTACAACCATGGCCTTCATCCCGCGCTTCATGGCCTCGCTTCTTGCCGCATTGATAGCTGACAGCAGTGTGTTGATGGTTGATGTGAGTTCGGCGTTGCGCTTGTAAGCAGTGAAGCCAGGTACAGCCACCAATGCGAGTACGGCAGCGATCGTCAGCGTGACCATTAACTCGATGAGGGTAAAATCCCTTTCTTGCGATCGGCTGCGGATCATGGCCAGCACAGTTTTGATGACGACATGGCTAGCGCATCGGTGTTGCTACCTGGCGCCGTGCAATCCTTTGTGCCAGTGCTGGTCATTCGTATCGAGCCCACGGCTGGGTCATTGCCTGTGGGTTTGGCGATAACCCGGATGCAATCCTGTGTTGACATGACGGGCGTCGTCGAGGTGCTGCTTTGTGGGCAGGCATCTGCCATCAACAGGTATGCAGCACTTGTCAGGTTATCCCCGGAAAAAGTCTTGAACGGTACTGTTGTCCCTGCTGTAAAGCCGCAGGCCGGTGCTGCTGTTGCCGTTGCGGCGCCTGCAGTATCGGTGGTGAATGCCAGATAGCAGTTCTTCTGCGTCATGAAGCGTTCTTGCTGCTGCAGCAATTCTGTCAACGCCGTTTTGGCTTGGGCACGTTTCCCCTTGAGCACTGAAGACATGTACGACGGATAGGCGATGGACGCCAGAATCGAAACGATCGCGACCGTAACCATCAACTCAATCAAGGTAAAGCCCTTGTTGCGTATTCTGTTCATGATGCGTTCTTCCGGTCCTGGTAATTATTGATCTGTCGCCAGCTCAATCTTCCAGTTGCCAAAGTATTGGTGACTGTTCCGCTGGCGGTAACTCCGGAAGACCCTTGCTGCACAATCTGCCGGACGACGCTCTTTGAGCGGCGGCCTGTTGTGGTGCTGTTGGTATAAGTCGCCGCAGAAGTGATTTCAAGTACCAGAGGTTCTCCAAGAAGTCCTACGGTTGAGTTGGTCGCGTTGCCTTGTCCGGAGTCAATATTGATGACGTATGCCTTGCCTCCCCCTCCAGCTGGGGCGCATGGCCCCGTGGCAGTGGTTGTCACCGGGATGAGGCTGCCAAATATCAGGTTGTCTCCGGCTACTGTCGCGCTATTGATTACGCGCTCTCCCGTTCCTGTAATGAAGTCAATCATCCAGCCTGACCTTTGAGTGGCGTCCAGGTCACTGGCGGCGCGTCCCCAGTTGAACGCCGGCACCGTTACTGCACCCGTTGTTGCGTCGATACTGCCGCTTTTCAGGCGACCGCGGCCGGAGATCACGCTGGCGGCCGCAGGGCTGCTGTCAGCTGCAGTTGATCCGTTATCGTAGATGACATACAGCGAGTTCGAGCCGGTTGTCGTGTTGTCTGAAGTTTCGAGGTACTTCCCGGTGGCAAACGCGATGTAGGTGGTTCTGACGCCTCCGACCAAGGGGCCTGCCACCACACTGGGCGCCATTGAAATCGGCTGGCGCACGGGTGTGCTTGCGCCGGTTTGGGCTATATACAGCGGATAGGGTTGAGGAGATGCAATCGTGCCTTTGTTGTAGGCCGAGAGCTTGTTGATGTTCCAGTCGGTGGCGCCATGAAGAGAGAAGTTCAGCTTCCAGAGGCTGCCGTGCAAGTCGCCCATGTAGACCTGCGTGACTTCCGCCGCATTACCAAAGGTTGGCTGAAAATTGATCAGGCCCGTAGCCTTGCTTGCGCTTAGCAGCGCATCGGTGGGTAGAGAAATTTTGTAGTAGTTGGGAGATGTGCCTGCTGCGGTCCATGCTGTGCCGGCGGGTTTGTCCAGGGCCAACAAGAACAATGCCGGTTTGCCGGTGCTGCTGTAAGCCCCTCCAAAGGCGTTGTCGGGAACGTAGTTGTTCACGCCACTGGCCACCATCGCAAACCATCGATAAGTCGGGGTTGTAGCATTCGGCGCGCTTGTTCGCAGTTTCACGATTTTGGGGCGTCCAACGACATATCCAAGATCAGCGTCATCTGCATGGGTGAACTCCCACATGACATTGGACGCGGAAAAAGCGGATGGATCGGTTACATCGAGTGCAAACACACCGGCTCCTCCGGCGCCAGTGCCTGAGACCAATACGGTCTTCCAGTCGGATGACTCTCCGGCGGACCCGACCTGTGCCTCGGCCACTGTGGGGGTGGCGTCAACGTAACTCTGATGGTTGTTGTTGTAGCTTATGGTTGCCAGTGCGGCCAGTTTGGGTCCCATCCAGCTGGGGATGTAGCCGAAAAGCTCGTCGCCCGTGCTTGCCTTGAAGGCGTGCAGCATGCCGTCGTTGGCACCCACGAAAATCGCGGCCGCCCGGCTCGCATTGGCAGTCACAAACCCCGGGTAGGTGCTGCTGGGCCCCACGTTGCCGCTAGGGGCGCCTGAATAAACGATGCCGGAATTGACAATGTCGCCCAGGAGTTTGGTGCGCTTGCGAAAGATGCCGCCTTCTTTGGACCTGTCGCCCCGAAGGTAGTTCAACCGATCCTGAGCCAGGGAATCTGCATTCGAGTTTGGAGTGATTTTGCCCAGATGGGTTTGAAGCGTGCTGTCTATGCCGCTCCAGGTAAATGACGAAGCCACCGGGTTGGCCGTGGCCCCAGCCTTGCCGACCACGATGTTGCGTGAAGTGGCCGGTGTTGCCAGTGCTGACAGTTTCTCCGCAGCACTCCAGTTGGCCGTCCTCGCGACAGATGCGGCATTGCTGCTGTCGACAGTAAGTGGCAGAGACAGTACGTCCCCGTTCCAGTCCGAAGTGTCAAACGCCGCTTGATAAATTGTGCTGCCGGCTTGGGTGATGTTCTTGCTGGAGGTGGCGCTGCCAGCGATGCTTCTGGCGCTGCTGACCACCCGGCTGAAGATGTTGTCGAATGCACGGAGTACAGAGCGGGCATCGCTTTGAAGGTAATAGGTGCTGGCTTCACCAGGTGTTGCGGAGTTCTGCCAGACGTTGTTGTCGACGGTGCCGTCCTGTCGCTTGAACGGATTGCCATAAGTGTTGTAGGGCTTGCCGCCAATGTTGGACGCGTCGGTTTCAAAGCCGCCATACTTGGCCGCCGTAAAAAACTGGTTGGCGTACCGCCGGGTATTCGAATCGGAAGAGGACGACCCGTACGCATCGACATCAAAGAAGAATGATTTGACCCGCAAGCCGGGACGCTGCTTGTGCTTGTCGACCTCGTTTGTCCAGGTGGTACCGCGTATGTCGTGAGTATTGGCCCAATAACTGGTTCCGAGAACCTGACTACGGTCTGCGCGGGACGCCACATTCATATTGGCTCCATTGGGGTTACCCGTGACCAGGGGGTCGCGCGTGACCGGATGGGTGCCGTAGGTTAGCGATTCATTTTTCTCAAAGGCCTGGACCACAGAGCGCCAATAAGCGATGTCAATGATGTTGTTGGCCTCACTGGGAGTAGGCAGTCTGTTTTGATCCCAGGTTTCAATATCCCCAATCGTTACGATGTTGCTTTTCACGCATGCGTAATCTGCCGATGAGGAGCGGCCACCGCCGTATGGGTCGGTCCACGTCGTAAAGACCGGGAAGCCGTCGTACATCTCGCTTGTCGGGGAGGCTACAGCTTCCGGGGTTGGCTGCAGACCTTGCAGGTACCGAAGCGCTTCATAGTGCAATTCACCCACAGGGTCGTAATTTTTGTATTTGCCCGGCATCCCGGTTCGTCCAAATTTATTCAGATAATTGATGACGCCGCTGATCGGCCTGGTCTGCGTGGTGTCGCTGTCGGGGTTTGATAAAAAGACGCCGGTATTGGAATCCCATTCCGCTTTGGGGTTGCCGGTAGTTGGCGTGTTGTCAATGCCGTTGGTGTCAAATGTCTTGGCACCCACAAACTTCATAGGTGCACGCAAGACCCCACCAACACGGTTGACTGTCTGGTCCATGAGATACCCGAAGGCGGCCAGTCGCACCTGTTCGCCGTATTTCTGGATGGCACCAACAGGCTTGTAGTTTTCGTTAGGGTACTGGGTGCAAAGCCCGTAGTCACGGTTGTCTTGCAGCGAACCTGATGAGGAATTGCATACCTGCACGCGGCCATAAAAAAAACCGTCGCTGCTCAATATGACACTGTCGGGCGGCGGTGGTGGTGGCGACGGAGGTTCCCAGGTGCCGGTGTAGTCCCTGTAATAGCAGGCCTTTACAACGCCAAAGTTGGGATCACCCAGTATGTTGTGGTCGCATGGAGCGCCGTTGCTAGCCGGCGCCACTGCCCAGCCCGACCCAGCGCCATACCAGACCTCCTTGGTCCCTGAAAAATCGCAGCTGCCGCCCTGAGCAGAACAATAAACCATGCCAGTGGTGGGCAAGGAGCTTGAAGAGTTGGTGATGGGGCCGAGACTGCGCGGCGGGTTTACGGTGCCCAGGGCGTATGCGCTTGTGTTTCCGCAACCGCCGGTCTTTTGGGTGCCGAAGTAAAGGCGATTAAGCGTGTTGGCAACCCAGACATCGTTGTCCCCTGCCTGGGTTTTTATTGCAGCAGGAATGGCGCCCCAATAGTTATTGGCGCCACCACCGTTTTTTCGCAATTGTTTGGCCGGAAAATACTCCGAGTTCCACATGCAATTCGCCGCATCATTGGGGAGTACCGCGCGCTGCAATATTGTCAAGTTATCCGTGTCGATGTAGCGATCGCCCCCGGTCAACGAGAGTCGCAGCATGTCGATGGCTGAGCTGCTGGCCCAGTTCAGAAAATTCCCGCTGAAGGCGTCGCTGCACGTTCTGCTGGTGGCAGGGCCGCTGCGATCGAACCGCTTGTAATCTGCGGCAGTCTGGCCGGCCAGAGGCGTTTCTGTTGGCGTGTTGTTGTAGGCGTAGCAGCTTTCGGCGTCGTAGTATCCAAGGTATTCCCTGGCATTGGTATACGTGTCATCAGTTGTGGCGTGAGGAGCCGCGAGATACTGGGCACCCACTGTCGGAACTTCCACTGACAAGGCGAGTGTGATGGCCGGTTTGTCACCGTTGACCGCGGCAAAGAGCGGGTCGGTTGCCAGCCTGATCGCGGGAATACTCGGTGGAGAGGTCTGCCCGGATGCGATTAACGCCACCAGCGCCGCCATCAGAAAGAAAGAGATCGCCAGCAGCCAGCCTCTGCTGGAATGTATCGCTGGATACCACTGCCGGAGTATCGGGCGTTGCCAGCTTGCAGCAGGAAATCTTTGCGGTAATGCCGTACGAAAATAGGCGATAAAAGCTTTTGGGTTGATCTGCATGGTGCTCTCGTAACGACTAATTGGCTAATTGGCTAATTGGCTAATTGGCTAATTGCGGTAAATCATTTGCACAACCGCCTGTATGTCTTTGCGTGGCCCAAAGCCCATCGCAGTCACGCGGTAGACAAACTTGGGTGACGGATTGCCGAGGTCCCTGTCTGCAGGATCTCTGATGGGCTCGATCACATAGCGAGGCGGCTGGACTGGCTGTATCCCGATAGAGCCCGCAGCAAAGGTGTGGCCGGTGAATGTGCCGTAGGCCGTGGAGGGCGCGCGGCTTGACGAATCCGAGAAATCAAAACCGGTAGTCAGCCAGACAGGGTGGCCGATGGTTACCATTGCACAAAGGCCGCGACTGTTGCCGCTTGTGCCGCACCCATCTACAAATGCTTGCGCATCGGTGACCGGCGTGAATGTGCTGCGCCTTGATGATGCTGCGGGGCCGAATATGTCTTGCTCTGCGTCAAGGAGCGCCGCTTCGGCGGCTTCCCAGGCAATTTGCTGGTCCCGGTCGTTTCTGGCGCCTCTTTCGCTCATCATTGAAATCTGTATGCCCGCAATTCCCAGCATGGAAACAATCGTCAGGATGATCATGACCATGATGAGTGATGCGCCGCGTTCATTGGTGGTGCCAAGGACGCCTTGCGTTGGAAAAGCTCTTTTTTTCATCTCAGAGTCCTTGGTCGTTACGCAAGTGAATCGTGAAAGTCACGATTTGACGCAGACGGCCATCAGCAGGCGCGTTGAAGATCGTTCCCGGGTCGCTCGCAGAGGACATGGCGGAGCCGGCTGCACCTGTCGCAGACGCTTTGGCGAGCCCGAACGGAAAAAAAGTCTCCGCCACGTTTTTTTGAACCGAGCCTTGCGCCCCTCGCAGCAGCATCCCGATGCGCAAGCTGCGCACACGGCTCCAGTTGGCGCTGGTGCCGGCTGCGTCCCCGGAAACAACGATTTGATCGGCGCGGAGGTAGCGGTCTGCGACGCTGGCGGCCAGTGCGGTCCCCGTGGGAGCCGTATTGGGGATCACGCCTGAGACGCCATATAAGACCTGGAAGCTTTCTACTCCCTGGATGATGGGTTGTGCATTTGAAGGGCCTGTACTGCACATCAGTGATGGCTCGCCCTGGCTAACGTCGACATACAGAACACTGACCATGCGGTCGTCGCGATCAATCGGTACCGTGGCGGAAGGGTTGCCCAGACAGTCGATCATTGTCTTGTCTGATTCGCCTGATTCCGGAAAGGTCTCGGCGGCCTGGTAGCGCAGGATCAGGATGTCGCTGCCGTAGCCAACGGAGCCGGTGGTCCGTGTCGTGTAGCTGTTGTAGGGGTCGGTATAGGAGGGAAGGGCGTTGTTGACGCCGGACACATTGGGGGCCGCGGTGCCGGCGCCGCTTAGGCCAACTGTGTTGTTCGCCCTCGGCGTTGCCGCATATTCAATATCCCGGAAGCCGGCCTGGGCGCCGAGCCGCAGCAAAAGGGTGCTCACAAAGCGGGCGTTGTCACCGAGTTGCCCGGCCGCATCGACAGTGGTCAGGCCACGCCGGCTGACAATCAACGCAGAGATGGCGGCAAGAGCAATGACAAGGCTTATTACCATTGCGACCAGCAGTTCCACCAGCGTGAGTCCCCTTTGCCTCTGCGATTTCGAGGAGTGCAATGAGCCCTTTGCGTGAGACCTGGGAGTGACGCGATGCTGCCTCATGCTAGGTCGAATTGCCTGGCGTGACGGGGAGGGTCAGCGACGGGACAGTGCCTTGCTCTATCGCACTTGCGCCTGTTGCTGAGCGGTCGGTAGAGAGCCGGGACCATCCGATTTTGATAACGGTTGTCGCACCGGCGCCTGTGCTGGCGCAACTAAAACGAGGTGTTCCATTGGCATCAAACGGTGCGGAGTCCACGCAGATCTTCACGTAAGCGCCTGGTAGTTCGGCCCGCACACGGGTGAGCCATTCGGTCATTTGTGCATTGGCAACTGCAGTGGCGTCAGAGCAGGGGGTTGCGCTGGGATCTACATTCAGGCAATACAAAGGACTTGCTGGCATCGGACTGGATGGGCTGTATTCGCCGATATAGGGGTTGTTCGACGTGAGCAGTCCGACGTCCTTGTTGCCTCGCATCATTTCGGCCAGCTCATGCGCCAGACTTCCTGCGGTTGCCTGGATCCGGGCCTGGTGATTGACCTGCAAGGCGGCGGCCTGCAAACCGACCATGCCGAGCAGCCCGAAAGACAGGATGACCATTGATATCAGCACCTCCAGAAGTGAAAACCCCCGGGATCGGCGTTGAGGGAGTAAATTTTTTCCTGATTTCTTCATGACTGCATATCTGTTCAATTACGTTGTGACCGGGGAGAAGGTGCGCTATATCTATATATTTCCGGGACTTGCCAGCGGTGAAGCGGGCGGAATTCGTGTGGGGAGAAACCGCTTTGCGCGCCAGCCATGAACGGGCCCCAATTACCCGCCAGCGCTGGCAGGCATATCCCGGATTGCACCGCTTCGACTTGATCGGATTTAAAAAAATTGAAACTGTGGGCACGACAACTGAGTTTTTCAAAGACATCTGGCTGGAGGGGTCTCAAAGCCCTCTGTACAAAGTTGTGCTGCGTTCTGATTACTTGTGGAAAATTCTAGGTATCGTTGGTATACGTATGGGTTACCAATCTGGAACTCCCTCCGCCGTCACGGACCGCTCATCGGCCGGGTAATACCGTTCAGCGCGGGCTGTCTTTCTGAAGGCTGTGCGTCATGTGCTGGCCCGCACTGAAGACGTGGGAACCCGGTTTACCGACGAGGTGCGCCGGATGCACTATGGCTGTGGCGAGCAGGAGGCGCGCAGTATTTGCGCCCAGGACAGCGCGCGCGAAGCCTTGGAGTTGATGGAGGAGGGCATCGAGACGATGCCTTTGCCTTTACCGGCGGTGGGCAAGGAAATTCTGCATAAATGCTATGAGCCACCGTCTCCGGTGGCGGCCCAGTCAGCTGGACGCGGGTATTGCCAGGCGGCGGTGCACCATGCGGCTGGCCATATAGAGCCCCAGGGGCACGGCGACGAAATGTGGCCAGATGAAGTAGGCCGGCTCATACGCCATCCAGCTGAACGGGCTTTCCCCGACAGCCATGGACTCCATCGTACCGGTCACCATGACATACAGCAGCCAGGGGACGATGCTCACCGCCACCATGGCAGGCGAGGTGTTTTTAAGCAGCCTGAAGACCGCATTGCCGGCTGCCACCGCGAGCAGAAACATCGGCAGGTGACGGACTCCGATCAGCGCGAACGCGGCGCGCAGATTTTCTTCTTCATAGCTTTGTATCGTCCAGCGTGCAATGGCGGGGGCGTCCAGCAAAGGCCCCAGCAGCGCCGCGAGCGCCGCCACCAGGGCGCCCAGCAAGAGCGCTGCCGCGGCCCGGCGAAAAACGGCCATCACCTGCCGCTCGCCCGGTCCGACTGGCGCGTCGTCGTCCATCAGGGGTACAGGCCGCGCAACTCGCGCGTGTGCAGGATGCGTTTGCAGGCCACGATGAAGGTGGCGGTGCGCAGGCTCACCTTCTGGTCCTGTGCCACATGCCAGACACCTGCAAAGGCATCTTTCATGATCTTGACCAGGCGCTTGTTGATTTCTTCCTCGTCCCAGAAGAAGCTGGAAAAATCCTGCACCCATTCAAAGTAGCTCACCGTCACGCCGCCGGCATTGGCAATCACGTCGGGCAGCACCAGCACATTGCGGTCGTGCAGGATGTCGTCGGCGGCCGGGGTGGTCGGGCCGTTGGCGCCTTCGATGATCATGCGTGCCTTGATGCGGCCGGCGTTGGCTTCGGTGATCTGCTGCTCAAGTGCGGCGGGGATTAGGATGTCGCACTCCACGTCCCAGAATTTGTCATTGGCGATGACTTCAGCTTCGGCAAACCCGGCTACGCTGCCGTTGGCTTCCACATGCCTGAGCAGTGCCGGCACGTCCAGCCCGGCTTCGCGGTAAATCGTGCCGCCGTGGTCTTGCACTGCCACCACGCGCGCGCCGGTTTCGGCAAACAGCTTGCCCGCCACTCCGCCCACATTACCGAAGCCCTGCACCGCGATGCGCGAGCTTGCGATGTCCAGTCCGATGTGCTGGGCCGCTTCCACGCCCACGGTGTACACGCCGCGCCCCGTGGCCTCACGCCGGCCCAGCGAGCCGCCCAGGTCGACCGGCTTGCCCGTGACCACACCGGTCGAGGTGGAGCCCGTGTTCATCGAATAGGTGTCCATCATCCAGGCCATGATCTGGTCATTGGTGTTGACATCAGGCGCCGGAATATCTTTGTTGGGGCCGATGATGATGCCGATCTCGCTGGTGTAACGGCGCGTCATGCGCTCGAGCTCGCCGCGCGAAAGCTTCTTCGGGTCGACGCGGATGCCGCCCTTGGCGCCGCCGTAGGGCACGTTCACCGCCGCGTTCTTGACCGACATCCAGGCCGACAGGGCCATCACTTCAGACAGCGTGACGTCCTGGTGAAAGCGCACGCCGCCCTTGCCGGGGCCGCGCGAGACGTTGTGCTGCACGCGGTAGCCTTCAAAGTGCGCCACGGTGCCGTCGTCCATGTGGATGGGCACGTCGACGATCAGCACGCGCTTGGGGCGCTTGAGCGTTTCAGCCCAGCGCGCCAGGCTTCCCAGGTGGGGGATGACGCGGTCTACCTGCTGCAGGTAGTTGCCCCAGGGGCCGAGGTTGTCGGCCTGGAGGTAAGAGGGAAGCGGGTGGGCGCCGTTGGGAATGGCGGTGGAGCCCGATGAGGCTGCTGACTGTGACATTGAAAACTCCTTGTAGGATTTTTTGTGGAAAAAATCAAAGTGCACAGAGCTTAAAAGCCCGCCCTCAAATAGTCCAAGGCATTGTGAACCACTATCTATGCAAATAATGCATATCCAGGAACTTGAATTCCGCTATCCAGTTCCGCTATCGCTTGCGGCTCGTCAAACCGTGAACTGCAATGCCGCCAGCCGCGCGTACACACCGCCCCGGTTCACCAGCTCGATGTGCGTGCCTTGTTCCACCAGCCGGCCGTGGTCCAGCACCAGAATGCGGTCAGCCTGCTGCACCGTGGCCAGGCGGTGGGCAATCACCAGCGTGGTACGGTCCTTCATCGCTGACTCCAGCGCCGCCTGCACCATGCGTTCGCTTTCGGCGTCCAGCGCGCTGGTGGCTTCGTCCAGCAGCAGCAGCGGTGAGTTTTTCAGCATCGCCCGTGCAATCGCGATGCGCTGGCGTTGCCCACCTGAAAGCCGCACGCCGCGCTCGCCAAGGAAGGTGTCATAGCCTTCAGGCAGCGCGGTGATGAACTCGTGCGCAAAGGCGGCCTTGGCCGCGGCCTTCGCTTCGTCATCGCTTGCACCGGGCTTTCCGTAGCGGATGTTTTCCAGCGCACTGGTCGAGAAAATCACCGCATCCTGCGGCACGATGCCGATGCGCTGGCGCAAGTCTTCCAGCGACATGTGGTCAGTGCGCACGCCGTCGAGTTCGATGCGGCCAGAGCTCGGGTCGTAAAAGCGCAGCAACAGCTGGAACACCGTGCTCTTGCCCGCACCGCTAGGCCCCACGATGGCGACTGTCTCGCCCGGCGCCACGCTCAGGCTGAAATCGCTCAAGGCGGGCTGTGCCGGGCGCGACGGGTAATGGAAGGTCACTGCTTCAAATTTGATAGCGCTTCCCCCACGTATCACCTGGGCTGGAAGCGGATTTGATGGTGAAGTCACCGGTGAGCGCGCCTGTAGCAGCTCCATCAGCCTTTCGGTGGCGCCGGCCGCACGCAGCAGGTCGCCATACACCTCTCCCAGCACTGCGGCCGCGCTGGCCAGGATGATCACATACACCACCGTCTGGCCCAAGTGGCCGGCGGTGATGTCGCCGCGCATCACCGCCTGCGTGCCTTGGTACAGACCCCACAGCAAGGCCGCTGAGGTGGCGATGATGACGAAGGCCACCAGCACCGAGCGTGCCCGCGAGCGGCGAACGGCGGTGTTGAAGGCGTTGGTGGTTGACTGGTCAAACCGCGCCGACTCGCGCGCCTCGGCCGTATAGCTTTGCACCACGGGGATGGCATTGAGCACCTCGGCAGCGATCGCGCTGGAGTCGGCCACGCGGTCCTGGCTGGCGCGCGAGAGCTTGCGCACGCGCCGGCCAAACCACACTGAAGGCGCAACGATCAGCACCAGCACCCCCAGCACCTGCACCATTAAGTAAGGGTTGGTATAGACCAGCATGCCCAGCGCGCCCACACCCATCACGGCGTTGCGCAGGCCCATGCTGAGCGACGAGCCCACCACCGTCTGCACCAGTGTCGTGTCGCCGGTCAGGCGCGACAGCACCTCGCCGGTCTGTGTGGTCTCAAAGAACTCCGGGCTTTGCCGCACCACATGGCCATACACCGCATTACGCAAGTCGGCCGTCACGCGTTCGCCCAGCCAGCTCACCATATAAAAGCGGCCGGCCGAAAAAAGCCCCAGCGCCGCCGCCACGGCAAACAGCTCAAAGAAATGCGTGCGCAGCGCCATCAGTTGCTGGCCTTTGTCGGCCGCGCTCAGGCCTCCGTCAATCAGGCTGCGCAGAGCCAGCGGAAACACCAGCGTGGCCACCGCGGCCATTACCAGGAAGAACACGGCCAGCAGGATGCGCCCCCGGTAAGGCCGCAAAAAAGGCAGCAGGCCAGACAAAGAGCGGGGCGAGCCTTTGGCGCCGATGGCACCGGGGGAGGCGAGCGCAGGAGCGGCGGCGGAGGAGGTGGTGGTAGATGAAGAAGAAAGGGGGGAGGGGGAAGCGGGGGAGGTAGCCATGCCGCGAGTTTAGTCATAAAGCCACGTAACAAATTGCCCTAACAAAGACATCCCAGGCAAACACGGCCTAACCAAACACCGCCTTGACATTATTTGCCTAGGCATGTATTATTCGTTTCCATGAAATCCAAAACCGCCAGCCCGCCGCCTGCCACGCACTCCGGCCAGCCAACGCCAGCCAACCTCGAACCCCTGTGCGGGTTGCCGGCTGAGTTTTATTGCGCGACTGATTACGACGCCGTGCAGAGCACGGGCGCGCTGATGCGCCAGATTCTCAATAGCGTCTCGCAGCAAGTCACGCGCGAACTGGAGCCGCAAGGACTCACCAATGCGCAGTGGGTGCCCATGCTCAAGATCTATCTGGGAAAGGCCTCCACAGTGGCTGAACTGGCCCGTGTCTGCCAGCTCGACGCCGGCTCCATGACCCGCCTGCTGGACCGGCTCGAAGCCAAGGGCTTTTGCCGCCGCATCCGCTCCAGCGAAGACAGGCGTGTGGTCAACATCGAACTAACCCCCGAAGGCCGCGAGGCCGCCAAAGAAATTCCCGCCGTTCTGAGCCGTGTGCAAAACGCCCACCTGGCCGGTTTCACGGTCGACGAGTGGCAAAACCTCAAGGGCTACCTGCGCCGCATTCTGGAAACCGCGCACACCCTTCAAGCAGCGAATGAAAAAGATGACAAATAACAGCAATACCCTTTGCAGCGCCTCCGCCGGCGCAAATGCCTGCCAGCAAGACCCCACAGAGCAAGCGCAACGCCTGCCGGTGTGGCGCGCCTCCTTCCGCATGGCCCTGGTGGCCGCCGCCAGCGTGGTGGCTGTGGGCCTGATGGCAACCGGCCTCACCGGTTGCGCCGACATGTCCGGTATCGCGCCGCAGTCCAGTCTGCGCGACGCGCCTTCGCTGGGCCTGAGTGCCGCCAATACTCAAGCCACGCAGGCGCCTCTGGCCGCCGAATGGTGGCGCGAGTTCGGCGACGAGCAGCTCAACACGCTGGTCGCCCAAGCCCTGCAAACCAGCCCGACGCTCAAGCTCGCGCAGGCCCGCCTGGCGCGCGCGCAAGCCGTGACGGAAGTGGCCGACGCCGCCACCTTGCCGCAGCTCACCGGCCAGCTTGACGCGACACGCCAGCGCTACACCGCCAATGGCGCGGTGCCGCCGCCGCTGGCAGGCTCCATCCGCGAAAGCGGCACCGCCCAGCTCAATGCCAGCTGGGAGCTGGACTTTTTCGGCAAGAACCGCGCAGCGCTGGACGCCGCACTGGGCAGCGCCAACGCCGCCGAAGCCGACGCGCAAGCCGCGCGCGTGCTGCTGGCCAGCAATGTCGCCCGCACTTACTTTCAGCTGGTTCGCCTGAACGAGCAAACCAACGTGGCGCGCCGCACGCTGGCCCAGCGTGAAGAAACGCTCAAGCTGGTGCGCGACCGCGTAGACGCCGGCCTGGACACGCGCCTTGAACTACGCCAGAGCGAAGGCGGCCTGCCCGAAGCGCGCCTGCAGCTCGAAGCCGTGCAAGAGCAGATGGCGCTGACGCGCAATGCGCTGGCTGCGCTGGTTGGGCAGCCAAATATGGCTCTAGCCCAGACTCCACCTGAGCAGTCAGCTATCAAAAATGTAGCAGTCGCTGCCAACATCCCGGCCGATCTGCTGGGCCGCCGCGCCGACATCGCCGCTGCGCGCTGGCGCGTAGAGGCTTCGTCCAAAGACGTGGCCAACGCCAAGACCCAGTTCTATCCCAACATCAACCTCGTCGCCTTTGCCGGCTTTTCCAGCATCGGTCTGGGCCAGCTGACGAACTCGGGCAGCCAGCAGTGGGGCGTAGGCCCTGCGCTGCGCCTGCCGATTTTTGACGCCGGCCGGCTGCGCGCCAACCTGCGCGGCAAAACCGCCGACCTCGACGCTGCCGTTGAAAGCTATAACGCCGCCGTGATCGACGCGGTGCGCGACGTGGCCGACCAGGTGGCCTCCTCGCAAGCGATTGTTCGCCAGCAAACTGAACAACGCGCCGCACAGGACGCCGCCGAAAGCGCCTACGAAATCGCCGTGCAGCGCTACAAGGCGGGCTTGGGCAACTACCTCAATGTACTGACGGCCGAGACCAGCGTGCTGGCCCAGCGCCGGCAGGCTGTGGACCTCGCCGCCCGCGCGCTCGACACGCAGGTCGCGCTGATCCGCGCGCTGGGCGGTGGCTACGCAGCTGCGCAGGCGAGCGCGCCAACACCGGTTTCAGACGCTGCGCCTTCGCAGGGTGCTACAAAAAAAGTAGCTAACTATGAAGGCACCGCCTTGGCTAGAGGCACATTTCATCAGTAGCTTTCTGCCGGCCCACCGCGCCATCAGGCCAGCAAGCAACGCATAACAAACACATCACAAACGGATTGCAAACATCATGACGACACCTGAATCCTCCAACGCCTCCGCACCTGCAAGCGCCGCCCCAGCTGCACCCATGGCGCCCGCCGGCAACCCCAAGCGCAAGAAAGCGCTCACGGCGCTGGCAGCCGTCGTGGTGGTCGCCGGCCTGGGCTGGTCCGCGTACGAATACCTGGTGGCCAGCCACTATGAGTCCACCGACAACGCCTACGTGCAAGGCAATGTGATTCAGATCACGCCGCAAATCGGCGGCACCGTCATGGCCATCATGGCCGACGACACCGACTTTGTGAAAGCCGGTCAGGCTCTGGTGCAGCTCGACCCGGCCGATGCCAAAGTCGCGCTCGACCAGGCCGAAGCCGCACTGGCCCAGGCCGTGCGCCAGGTGCGCACGCTGTATGCCAACAACGGCACGCTCGCCGCCCAGATCGCGCTGCGCGACGCCGACGTGGTGAAAGCCCAGAGCGACATCGCCCGCGCCAGCGACGACCTCAACCGCCGCCAGTCGCTCACCGGCAACGGGGCAGTGTCCAAAGAAGAACTCAACCACGCCCAGACGCAACTGGCCAACGCCAAGAGCGCTCTGGCTGCGGCGCAAGCCGGCGTGGTCGCCGCGCGCGAGCAGCTCACCAGCAACCAGGCCCTGACCGATGGCACCAGCATCGAGCAGCACCCCAGCGTGCAGGTCGCCGCCGCCAAAGTGCGCGAAGCCTACCTGTCCACCCAGCGCGCCGGCTTGCTGGCGCCTGTGGATGGCTATGTGGCCAAGCGCACGGTGCAGCTCGGCCAGCGCGTGGCCGCCGGCACGCCCATGATGTCCATCATCCCGCTGAACCAGGTGTGGGTGGACGCCAACTTCAAGGAAGTGCAGTTGCGCAATATCCGCATCGGCCAGCCCGTGACATTGGTGGCCGACCTGTACGGGAAGAAGATCGAATACAAAGGCTCGGTGGCAGGCTTGGGCGTCGGCACCGGCGCGGCCTTCTCGCTGTTGCCCGCGCAAAACGCCACCGGCAACTGGATCAAGGTGGTGCAGCGTGTGCCCGTGCGCATCGCGCTGGACGCCAAGCAACTCGCCGACAACCCGCTGCGCGTGGGCCTGTCGATGGACGCTGAAGTCGACGTGAGCAACAAGGACGGCAAGACGCTGGCCGACGCGCCGCGCGACGCCGCCCTCGCACATACCCAGACTTACGGCGCGCAAGACGACGCGGCCGACAAGGATGTGCAGCGCGTGATTGCCGCCAACACCGGCAAGGGCGGCAAAGCGGTGAAGACCGAGCCTTTGGCCAAGTCGCCCAGCGCAGCCGCCCAGCCCGTACCGGCTGTGCGCCGCGAAGCGCCTGATGCCGGCACCACGCATCTGTTGTCTGTCGCCAGCCACGGCGCGGCTCCGGTGACTTCCGGCCAGGCCCATTAAGACCTGCTACCAGTTGCTGCGCCGCATCGGCACCCATCGGCAATTTCATCGGCTCACTTTCTTCAGGTTCCCATGGCCACCGCACCTGCTTCTGAATACATCCAACCGCCGCCGCTGACGGGTTCAGCACGCCTCTGGGGAACGCTAGCCCTCTCGGCCGCGACCTTCATGAACGTGCTCGACACCTCGATCGCCAACGTGTCGCTGCCGGCCATCGCCGGTGACCTGGGCGTCAGCCCCAACCAGGGCACCTGGGTCATCACCAGCTTTGGCGTGGCCAACGCGATTGCCGTGCCGCTCACCGGCTGGCTGTCGCAGCGCTTCGGCCAGGTCAGGCTCTTCACCACCAGCGTCATCCTGTTTGTCATCACCTCGTGGCTGTGCGGCCTGGCGCCCAACATGACCACGCTGATCTTTCTGCGTGTGCTGCAGGGCCTCGTCGCCGGCCCCATGATCCCGCTGTCACAGGCGCTGTTGCTCTCCAGCTACCCGAAAGCGCTGGCGGGGCTGGCCATGGCGCTGTGGTCCATGACAACGCTGGTCGCGCCGGTGATGGGGCCGCTCCTGGGCGGCTGGATCACCGACAACATTTCCTGGCCGTGGATTTTCTACATCAACATTCCCGTCGGTTTCGCCGCGGCCTTCATCACCTGGAGCATCTTTAGAAAGCGCGAAAGTATCACCAAGAAGCTACCCATCGATTCGGTGGGGCTCGCCTTGCTGGTGGTCTGGGTCGGCTCGCTGCAGATCATGCTCGACAAAGGCCAGGAACTCGACTGGTTCCACTCCGGTGAGGTCATCGCCTTGGGCATCATCGCGCTGGTCGGCCTGATCGCCTTCGTGATCTGGGAGCTCACCGAAGAGCACCCGGTGGTGGACCTGACACTCTTCAAGAAGCGCAACTTCTGGGCCGGTGCACTGGCGCTGTCCGTCGGCTACGGCCTTTTCTTCGGCAACGTGGTGCTGCTGCCGCTGTGGTTGCAGCAGTACATGGGCTACACCGCCACACAGGCCGGCATGGTGCTGGCCCCCGTGGGCGCCTTCGCGCTGCTGCTGTCGCCCATCGTTGGCAAAAACATCGCCAAGGTCGACCCGCGCCGCTTCGCCGCGTTTGCCTTTATGGTGTTTGCGCTGGTGCTGTGGATGCGCTCGAACTTCAACACCCAGGCCGATTTCCGCACCATCATGATCCCGACCATCATCCAGGGTGTGGCCATGGCCTTCTTCTTCATCCCGCTGGTCACCATCACGCTGTCGGGCATTTCGCCCGAGAGAATCCCCGCCGCGTCGGGCCTGTCGAATTTCGTGCGCATCACCGCCGGCTCCTTCGGCACTTCGATTGCCACCACCATCTGGCAAGACCGCGCCGCCATGCACCACGCGCAGATCAGCGAATACGTGAACCAGGGCAGCAGTGCCACCAACAGCGCACTCACAGGCCTGGCCGGCGCGGGCCTTTCACCCAGCCAAGCCCTGGGCACCATCAACCGCCTCGTCGACCAGCAGGCCTACATGCTTGCTGCCAACGATGTGTTCTATGTCTCGGCACTCATCTTTTTGCTCTTGATTCCGCTGGTGTATCTGACGCGGCATACCAAGGCCGGGGCGGGGAGTGCGGACGCTGCGGCTGGGGCGCACTGAAGCGGGTGTGAGCCGACTCGATTCAAAAAAGGCGCCTTGGGCGCCTTTTTATTTTCGCTATCAAATTAGTAGCTGGTAACGTACGTGCTCATTGGGCTGAAGGCCTATTTCATGCGCAATAAGCCGGAGACTGATTTAGTAGCATTTGACCAACGCGACACACCATCAAGCAAGGCGCAGAGCTGGGGTTTTCCCGAAATTTTGATATTGGTATGAATTCCGTAAATTTTCTGGAAGCCCAATATGTGATTGGTCTCTGGAGTTTTCGATGCCTCAGTTGAATTGCAAGCGCCAGCTCGTACCGCCGGGCTTGCATATACTCCAGCGCTTCCAGGTAGCGTCGCCTTTCCACCGGACTTTGGCCGCCGTTCCGAAGCTATTTACACTCCTTCCCGATTGGCTTTCTGGCCAATTCATTTATTCCTAGCCTGATATGAACATGAACAAAAAACTCATTACCGCACTGCTGCTTGCCCCAACCCTTCTTTTGGGGTGTGCCAGTTACAACTACACCGACGCACCGCCAACGATGGGCAAGATGTACTCAAAATATGCCTATCTTGGCTACGAGGGCAAGCCAAGATCCATCGAGGATGTAGGCATCGTGACAACGGACGGGCTGATCAAAATCAGGTCGGTGGATGGTTTGCCGGCCTCCAGCTACACAGAGCTCAAGACTTCGGGTTTCTATTCGGGCGGGCGTTATCAATTGCATTTACTGCCCGGTGTGCACACGCTGACCATGGGCTTCTCGGATAACCGGGGCGGTGGCTCGCGCTCTTGGTCGACTTCCGACGTCACCAAAATCATTTCATTGAGCAAAGGGCAGGTTATCCACTTATCCCTGTATGGCGATGGCAGAACATGGACAGCGAAAGAGTCTGACGGAAGCAGCGCGATGGCGGTGATCGTCAGTGACTTCAAAGAGCTCGCTGAAACAAGCAAGTAACGTTGGGCTTCATGAACTCACCGTACAAATTAGCGCTGCTTGTGATATTCGGTAGCCCCGCTTTGTTTTTTGGGCTCAAATACACTTTACTTGGAGCGTATCGTGGCCTTGTCAGGCGCCGAGTACCGATGGGAGATGAGGCGATAACTGGATGGGGTGCGATAGGAATTGGAATTTATTCCTTGGTGTTTGCGGCAGGGATCCTCTTTGTGCTTATTTACGCGGCTGTCTGGATAAGTGGCTTTGCGTGAAACCCCAACCCTTCCAATCTATTTCCTATCTTCCATCAAGCGAGATACCGCCAATGAAGTTCATTTGAAGTTCATTTCAGTTCAAGTTCGCAACGCCGTCGTGATGCACGGCTACACGCCGGACAACAAAGAGATCGCTGCTGGGTTTCATCTGGAAACGTTTCTCGTCGGGGCTTTTTCTATAGCCTCGTTAGGTATCGCAACCTCGTCGCCGCAATAACCGGAACTCTCAAATGCCACTAACACGAATCTCAGTCCCTAAACACATTCCTCACTCCAAGGTCAAAGCACTCGCGGACGCAGCGCAGAACGCCCTTGTGAAGACATGTAATGTCCCCGTCAAGGACCTCTTTCAGCTCATCATGCGGTTTGAGGCCGAAGAGATGATCCTCGATCAAACTTTCGGAGGCGTAGTCCGCTCAAAGGATGCGTGCATCGTTGAGGTCACCTTCCTGCGAGGGCGCACCGACAATCAAAAGCGGGACCTGTTTCAGCAGTTAGTAGCAAGCGCCACAGAGGCAGGCTTTCGCCCCGACGACATCATGATCGCGCTCACCGAGAACTCACACGCGGACTGGTCGCTCGGCCTGGGTATCGCATATGCGGATCATGTCAATTCGTCCAAGAAAAGCGATGCCTGACCCTTCCTTTAAGCGGACGCCTGACCAAAAAACCTTAACCCAGCGAGATAAAAAGCCATGAAATTTATTTCAGTTCGAGTTCGCAACGCCATCGTGATGCACGGCTACACGCCGGACAACAAAGAGATCGTCGATGAGGTTCACGATGAGCCGTTTGTCGAAAAACTCATCGCAATTGACCGGATTCAATCCGCAACCGAGAAGTACCTCCTGGTGAGTTCATCGCATGGGCGTGTGCTTTACTGGGAGTACGAAGGTGGCCTATCCTCCCTTACAAAGCGCTTCGCTGTCGCGGGGCTTGTTGTGGCCTGACCCTTCCACAGACCCCTGAGTTTTCCCTTGAACCTCAAGAATCACCTCAGCCTTCTTCTCGTGGCCAGTGCGGCCATCATCTCGGGCTGCGCCACCAAGACGGCTCCAACTGGTTCGGCGCCGCAACCCGCCGCTGCTTCCACGGCTGAACTGCCTACTCTCAAGGTGACGCTGGATTGCGGCCCCTGCGTGGTCAAGCCGTCGATTCCTTCTCTCATTGCCAGCGGCTATAACGAAGCTGCGGCCAAGGCCGGACGCAAGGTGACGGCCGCAAAGGAAGCAAGCCTGACAGTCAAGTCGTACATAGCGCGTGAAGACGCCGCGCGGTTCCTGGCCGGAGCGTTCGCCGGCAAGGACGAAATCAAAGTCGTCATTACCTATCAAGGCAAGACCTATTCCGTTGAAGACTACTACCGGAACGCCTGGTTGGGCATAGACACTCTTGCAAAGAATATTGGCGAGATGAGCTACGCTGAGTTGAAGTGAACGTCTGCCGGTGCAATGCTGAGCAGATTCAAGCGTAAATAAGCAGTGCTTTTGTCAGGCACCTGAAGCAGTTGAGCTCGCCAATGGCTCAATGGGCACCAGAATCGCATTGCCCGTAGCCACCAGCAGCAGCTCCCCGCTCTCCTGCTCGGCAAACAACTCCGCACTCGCAAACACCTGCTTGCGCCCAGCCTTCACCACGCGCCCGCGCGCTACAAAGCTGCGGCCCACGGCGGGCGCCAGGCAGTTCACTGAAAAGTTCGACGCCAGCACCCGGCCCGCCACGGTGCCGGCGGCGTAACCACAGGCGGTGTCCAGCATCGCACCGATCAGGCCGGCGTGCAGGTAGCCTGCGTACTGGCCCATGTCTTCTTTGCGCCAATCCATACGCAACTCAGCCTCGCCGGCTGCGGCGTGCGTCACCTTGAAGCCGGCCCATCGGTTGAACGATGCGCTCTGGTTCACGGCTTGCAGGGTGTTCAGGAGTGTTTGTTCCGTCATGAACGGAAATATAGGACGGGTCGCGGCAGTGCGCTGTAGCGTGGGCGACAAGCTGGCCGCTGACAGGCCTGAACCTTCAGGCCGCGGAATTACCGGCCGACCAGCGCGGTATAGGCTTTACGCGTTTCAGGCGACACGGCCGCCACCAGTTGCTCGTACGACGTTTTGTGCCTCACCAGCACGCGCGCCGACGCCACCGTTTTGGATTTGCAGAACCAGTGGCAGCTGTGCTGCATCAAAAACAGCTCGGCCGACATGGTGAAGGCCTTGGTCTTGAGTGAATTGCCCGCCTTGTTCTCTGCGGCGTTCAGGATGCCCTGTGCATGGATAGCCAGGGCTTTGCGCATGTCAAAAGCGAAGGCTGGGAGCAGCCGGTCAGCGTAGGGGAAGGAAATGGGCAGCTTGCTGACGCGTGCGTCGGCTTCGGCCACCTTGGAGAACGCGGCCACAAAGCTGGTGAACTGCCCGCACAATTTCAGCTCGGTGCTGGACAGCTGGTTCCAGATCTGTTCACGCCGCTCCGGGTCGTTTTCGCCGAGGGCCCGCAGGTAGCCTTCGGTCAGGGTTTCCATCAGTTTTTCAATCTGGTACTGGCCGAGGTGGCTGCCCAGCAGGGCGATTCGCCTGCGCTCGTCTTTTGTCTTGAGAAGAAAAGTGCCGATGGCGACAAGGGTCACCAGAAGAAAGAAATCCATCGCTGCTTTGTTTGGGAAAAGGGGGGGACGGGGGGACGGGGGGAAGAGGGGAGGGCCGGCTGGGCAATCCCCAAGTGTAGTCATCCTGCGTGGCGTGCCGTCAAATCAACCCCACGTGCACGCGGTGCATTCCGGTGTCACAGCACCACTTGCTTGTCTGCCAATGCCTTGCCCCAGGTCAGCAGCCGGTAGCCGCGGTGCTCGGGCACAAAGTAAGGGTCGTTTTCTATCAACGCCACGGCGCGCTCCCTGGAGACAACCTCCAGCACCCACAGGCCCCCGACAAAGCCGCTGCCCGGCGCTTCACGCAAGCCTCCGGCGATCAGAATTTCTGTTTCATGCTGGCGCAGGTAAGCCAGGTGCAGCGGCTCGCGTTCTTGCCGCACGGCCAGCATGGCAGGTTTGTCATCAAATAGGGCGACCCAGCGCATGAAACTTCTCCTGGTTGAAATGTGAAAGATGCGTATGACCTTGAGCGGGCATCACATCACCGTGAGGCTTGCTTGCCCTTGCTGCTCGCCTTAAGGGGCTTTGCCGCCCGTGACTTTCCGCTTGGGCCACCGGCTGCCGCCTGCCGCAGCCCGGCCAGCGCCGGTTCCAGCACCTTCATGTCGGCGTTGCCTGAATAAACAGCGTAGGCCGGATACAGGAATTCCGGCTTGCCGGGCACGCGGTAGAGGCGTTTGTCCTTGATGTGTTGCCGCACCACGTTTTGGCGGAAGTAGCCGGCGCCACCCACGGCCAGCAGGTACTCAAGCCCCAGCGGCCCGAGGCTGGAAGACACGCCCACGCTGGAAAGCTCCGGAAACGCCAGGCTGTGCTGGGCCGAGAATTCGCGGCCCCAGTCGACGTACACATAGTCGGCGGGCTGCGGCGTTTCAAGGCCGGGAGAGGTGGTGACCAGCACCAGCTTTTCTTCGATCAGCAGCTCGATCCTGAGGCCGGGGCGCTGCCGAGGCGCGTAGGCAATGACGATGTCCAGCGTGCCATGGGCCACGCGCTCCAGCAGGTCTTCGGCAACGCCGACTTCGGTCCGTAGCGCCAGGTCGGGCGCGTGTTTGCGCATCCAGAACAGCCAGTCGAGCATCAGCGGCTGCCAGAGGCTGATCTCGCAGCCTACCGTCACCAGGGCGCGGCGCCCGGGCGGCACCGCCATCTGGTGCCGGGCCCTTTCCCAGACCTGCACCAGCGTCATGGCGTGCCGCACGAACTGCTCGCCGGCGGGTGTCAACGACGCGCCAGCCTTGTTCCTGACGAACAGCGTGCGCCCCAGCAGCTCCTCCAGCGTCTTGACGCGGGCGCTGACGGCGGTCTGGGTGACATGCAGCCTTTCCGCGGCCTGCACAAAGCTGTGGCAGGACACGATTTCAAGGAAGGTGCGGGCGAGGTTGATATCCATGGCTTGTCTCCCGGTGTGGCTGTTTTTGTCCGGTTTTTGTCTGAATAGAGGGATTTTCTATATGCAGTTTTATTGCATTGAAACGCAATATTAGTCGTTTTACTTTTATACTGGTTAACCCTATATTCTCGTCATGACCTCTGATTTGGCAGCCGTTGCCGCTCATGTCACTTCGAAAGGACCTTCCATGACACGCACCGCATTTTTCTCTGACGCTTCCGGCAATGCCTCCATCGGCGGCCGTTCGTTGCAGGCTTCTTCCTCTTCTTCGTCTTTTCTGCGCAAGGTGCTGAGCGCCGCGCAATTCCTGTTGCCTGGCGCACCGTCCCCCGCTGCTGAAGCAAAGACTGCAGCCGACCAGCCGTATCCATGGCTGCCCGCGCATATCCGCCGCAACATGAGCGCGCGTAGCCAGCGGCTGATCCGCGCCGACTACTAAGAACCTGTTTAGATCGTAAACAGGTTCTAAGCCCCAGAGGCGCTGGGCCGCGGCTGCGGCCGGCGCCGGCCTGGCGCTACATCCTTAGTCGCTGGGCGTAGCCCGTCATCTCCAGATACCCCATCCCCACACGCTTGCCGTTGCTGTCGATCAGCTCGCTCAAGCCTTCCCAGTAAATCGCGCCCGTCGATTGGCGGCTGTCCAGCTCCTGGTTGTCGATGACGGCGCGCACGGTATAAAAATCAGCCGGCGTGCGCACGATCCATTCCACCGGGTAGGTGGCTTGCGTCAGCGGGCTTTTCCAACGACGCACCGGCTTGAAGATCACTTCGCCCCGGCTGAAGGTATAAAGCCCGCCCTTCGGCGAGCGAAAAGAGCCGCCATCCCAGAGCGCATTGCCATCCTTATCGCGCAACCTGAAGGCAGTGAGGGCGCTGCCGTCCAGCAGATTCATGCCAATCCAGTCCCAGCCCAAGGCGTCGGGGTGCAGGATTTCTTCGCTCCATTCGTGGTCCAGCCAGGCCTTTCCGGTCACGTTGAAGGTTTGGCCTTTGACTTGCAGGCTGCCGCGCGTGGCGAGTTGCGGCTGGCTGTAGTAGTAGCTGGCCTGCTTTTCGTCAGGCCCTTTACGCGACAGGCCCTTGTTGCCTTGCAGCAGCACGGCTTGTGTTTCCTCAAATTGCAGCTTGATGGCGAAGTCCGCTGCCGGCAGCTCTGCCGTGTAGGTCTTTGCATCGGCTTTGAGCGACCAGTCGCGCAGCTTCAGGGTCATGTCCTGCTCGCCCGCAGAGGCCAGGCCAAAGCCATCGCGCGCGATGCGCTGGTCATGCCAGAGTTTTTTGCCCTGTACGTCGGTGATGGCGGCGTGGGCAAAGAGCAATTGTTTGGCGGCAAATTTCGACGCCATGCCTTGCGTGGCGTCCACCCGTGAGCGAAAAAAGGTCAGCTGAAAGCCGAACACACGCTCGCCGCCGTCCTTCGCCGTCGCCTGCCCCGTGATGTACCACCACTCGGTGCGAAAACCGGGGTGGGCGCCACGGTCGCGTGGGAACACCAGTGCCTTTGCCGGCAGTGCATGGGCCGGGCCGTTGAAGGCGCCCCATCCAGCCAGCGTGGCCGCACCACCCAGCAACAACTGGCGTCGCAACAAGCTTGCAGGCAGCGGTGGGATTTGCATTCGGCTTCTTCAGACCACTGCAGCGGGCCGCATCAGGCGTTCTACCTGTTCGCAGGCCGCAGTGCAGTCGCCCATTTTTTCGGCCACCCATTTGGCGTTGTGATACGTGGGCAGGTAACGCTCACCCGAATCGCACAGCAGCGACAGGATGGAGCCCTGCTCGCCGCGCGCCAGCATCTCTTGCGCCAGCGTCAGCATGCCCACCAGGTTGGTCCCGGTCGATGGCCCGACGCGCCGGCCCAGGAGGCGCGAGAGCTCCTGCATGGCTGCCACAGATGCGACATCGGCGACTTCGATCATGCGGTCTATCACCGTGCGGATAAAGCTGGCCTCCACGCGCGGACGGCCTATGCCCTCGATGCGCGAGCCCACGCCGGTCAGGCTGGCGTCGCCGGTGCGGTGGTAAGCGCCGAAGACCGAGCCGGCCGGGTCGGCCACGCACAGCTGGCTGTTGTGGCGCTGGTAGCGCACATAACGCCCTATGGTGGCGCTGGTGCCGCCCGTGCCCGCACCCACCACGATCCAGCGCGGGACAGGGTGGCGCTCGCGCGCCATCTGGCTGAACATGCTTTCGGCAATGTTGTTGTTGCCGCGCCAGTCGGTGGCGCGCTCGGCATAGGTGAACTGGTCCATGTAGTGGCCGCCGGTCTCCAGGGCCAGCTTGCGGGCGTCGTCATATACCTGCGCGGCGCTGTCGACCCAATGGCAGCGCCCGCCGTAAAACTCGATCTGCGCTACTTTTTCGGGCGAGGTGCTGCGCGGCATCACGGCAATAAAGGGCAAGCCCAGCAGCCGCGCAAAGTAGGCTTCGCTCACGGCGGTGGAGCCGCTGGAGGCCTCGACGATGGTGGAGGCCTCGTGGATCAGCCCATTGCAGAGCGCGTACAAAAAGAGCGAGCGCGCCAGCCGGTGCTTGAGGCTGCCGGTGGGATGGGTGGACTCGTCCTTGAGGTAGAAGTCGATGCCGCGCGCCGCAAATTCCGGCAGGGGCAGAGGGATGAGGTGGGTGTCGGCGCTGCGCTGGTAGTCGGCCTCGATGCGGGCGATGGCGGCGCTAAGCCAGGGGCTGCTGGAAGTCTGTAGGGAGGTCATCGCCCGATTCTCGCAGCAAGACCTGTGGATGCAAAACGCCTCCTGGCCGCCTGGGCTGGTGCACCCTGGTTCAATAGCGGTCCCAGCGCCGCGGGCCGGGCGAATCCATCACGCCGGGGATTTCGCCGCGGCCTATGCCCATGTCATTCAACTGGTGGTCGCTCATCAGCCGCAGCTCGTTCAGGTCGCGTTGCCTCTGCGCGCTTTTGCGCAGGGCGGCAAGCAGCCATTGACCCAGCTTCAAGGGTGCAAGCCTGGGTAGCGTCCCGGGAAAAATCCTCATCGTCCTCGTCAGCATCTCGTACTCCTGGTGGGAAGTGCCCAATGGTGCTGAAAATCATGGTATTGTGGAAGTTGAGTTTTCTGATCGAAAGTATCAGGATTACTGATATTGAGGTTTTATGCGCGAACTGAACCTGGACCAATTGAGGACGCTGGTGGCCATCACCGACCTGGGCACTTTCTCTGCCGCGGCGCAGGGACTGCATCTGGCCCAGCCCACCGTCAGCCTGCATGTGAGTGAACTTGAAAGCCGGCTGGGCACGCCGCTGGTCGTGCGGGGCGGACGGCGTGTGGAGCCCACGCCAGCAGGCGCGATGCTGGTCGAGCGGGCCCGCCGTTTGCTGCGTGACGCCGACGACGCGGTCGATGCCGTCAAGCGCCATGTCGAGGGCCGCACAGGCCGCGTGCGCCTGGGCACCACCACCGGCGTGCTGGTCTACTTTTTGCCGCAAGTGCTCAAGGCGATGGAAGAAGCCCACCCTGACATCGATGTCGAGGTCAGCATCCTGGGTTCTGCCGATACGCTGCAGCGCTTGATTGATGGCACGCTGGATGTCGGCCTGGTCGCCACGCCGCCGCCCGCGCAGCGCGGCATGGTGATCACGCACTGGCGCAGCGACCCGATGATGGCTTTTGTGCCCAAGCGCTGGAAGGCGCCCAAACACGCCACGCCCGCCTGGCTGGCCTCGCGGCCGCTGATCTTCAACGAAACGCCCACCCACATGTACCGCATGACCATGGCCTGGTTTGCCGATGCGGGTTTCACGCCGCGCGCCCGTATTGAGCTCAACTACTCCGAGGCCATCAAGAGCCTGGTGGCTGCGGGTTACGGCGCTGCGGTGTTGCCGAGGGAGCAATCACTGGAGGAGTCCAATGTGCGGCATGATGTGCAACTGGTGCCGCTCAAGCCTGCGTTGACGCGCCACACGGCCATGGTGCATCGGCCGCTGGACGTGCTGGACGGCGCCACCCGCAACCTGCTAAAGACACTGGCGACGTTTCGTCAGGCTTGAGCTAGGCCCCGATCTGCGCAGTTCCAGGCGCTGATGCCGAGGAGGGTATTTTTCATATCTGCTTTGGGCCCAGAGGAGTCGTTCACGGCTCAATGAACCCGCAGCACCTCAAACTGCTGTCGGATTGCAGCGACCTGTATCGACACATCATCACCCTCGCATTTGCCCAGCATGGCCCTGCCCAAAGGGGCTTCCATGCTGATGACCTGAACCAACTGAGTGCCGCTGCCCAACTGCATGCTACCCCCATCCGGGCCGAGAAAGAGCTGTTGCTGCTTGTCGTCGGAATCGACCAGGCAGACCAGCGCGCCGAGCTGTATCCCTTTGCTGGCGTCGTAGGGACGCGGACGGAATTGGCGCCACTTGGCCATCGCCTGGCGGATGGCTTCGGCGCGCCGAACTTGGCCGGTGGCCAGGTAGGCGGCTTCGAGTCCCAATGTGTCGTATTTGTTTTCGGCGATATTTTCTGCGTGGGTCGCCGTTTCGTGTGCCACCCGCACTGCATCTTCGGCTTGCAGCAGGTCTTCGGCGAGCCGTTTCAGCATCTGCTGTTGCAGCGAGAATTTATTCATGACGGAAGGTAGGCATCTCAAACAAGCGGGGGAAGGCCTTAATTATGAAGGGCTCCTCCAGCCGTCGACCCGATTGCACTTTCGGCAGTGCGCCGTCAGCGTTCATTCTTGCCGCCTACCGTACTGCGCCGAAGCACTATAAATGCGCCCTGCGGGTTCTGATGTCTGCTTCTGGCCGATAGCTGCCATCAGGGAGCGTCGAAATCGGTATTTGGGAAATGCCGCTCAAGAATTCGCCGTAGCTCCGGTTTTCCGGAATTTTTTTCCCTGTCTCGTGCTTCACGGATCAGGTTGCGACCTCGCCAGTCCTTCTTGGTAATGTCGGGTTTGTAGCTACAGAGAATGTCGAGCGCTTCAACGTCAATTGGCTGCGCGGCCGCCGTCAACATGACCGCCGTGGAACCGTCGTCCGCTACTGCATCTACGTCCGCACCGCCTGCTAACAGTGCTTTGATGACGGAAATGAACTTGCGATTTGTCGCCCACATAAGCGGGGTGTAACCGTCGTTATTCGTATCGCGCGGCAGTGGCTCATTCGGATCTTTTTTGGCCGCAAGAAGCATTTCCACAATTGCAAGGTTTCCCCGCATTGACGCATGCGCGATAGCTCCATCGCCAGCGAACATACCGCCGCTTTGGATATATTCATGAACCAGACGTGGCCGTTGGGCTACTATGGCAGCCACGAGCGGGGACGAGCCCCATTCATTTCGTGCACGCAATAAAACTCGTTGCGTAGCCAGGCTCACGGCCTTGTCGTCATCACCAAGTTCAATTGCGCTAAAAATCCTGTGACGGGTATAGCGTCCAAATTTTTCCCTGATCTGGTATTTGAGCTTGCTCCATCGGTATGGATCTTTTAGTGTTACGGGCGGCATCGTGCATTTACCTCAACGAATGTCTGCTTCTGGTTGAAAACAGCCATCCTCTTTATAGCATCAGGCTCAACCTTCATGCTCCGCAATTCGGCGCGAGAGTTCAGAGCCACGCGCCACGAAGAAGCGATGCAGCTCCTGCGCATAGCTGCTGCCCACGGCCTGTTGGACTGACGGGCGAACGGCGAGCGCGGCGCGCCAGGCACGAACTCTCGGCAGATTGTCAAAGAACCCCGCTTCACCGGCGCTCTCCAGCACATCGAAGTAACGAAACACCGGGCCGAACACGGCGTCGACCATGCTGAAAGATTCGCCGGCGAAGTAGGGCCCTTGCTCAGGCAGCACGGCTTCGAGCTGTGAGAACCGCTGCTGCAGGTTTTCACGCTGACGGGCGAGCGCCGCCGCATCGGAAGCGTTGTAGAAAGCGGCGATGGTATTGAGTACGCCAGAGCCGAACTCAATCCACGCACGGTGCTGTGCCCGTTTCAAGGCATCCGCCGGATGCAGGCGCGGCAGCAGCGTGTCGTCCAGGTATTCGCAGATCACGGCAGATTCAAAAATCGCATCATCGTCCACCATCAACACCGGCGTCTTGCCGAGCGGCGATACGGCCTTGAACCAGTCGGGCTTGTGGGCCAGGTCGACGTAGCGCCGTTCAAACGCGACTTCTTTTTCGGCCAGCACGATGGCGGCGCGCTGCACGTAGGGGCACAGGGTGTGGCTGATCAGGGTCAGTTGCATGATGGGTTTCCCTTCTTTTTCCATCAAGCCGGAACGAAAGCGCGGCTGCGACGCAGCGCCCATTTCCCGTCGCCCAGCAGCCAGTGCGCAATCGTTGCCGCCAGCAGGAACACCGGGTATTCCCAGCCGCCTTTGGGGTTGGTGAAGACCCAGCCATTGGGCAGGTGCACCCAGGCCGCCACCAGAAGGATGGGCGCCAGCAGCAACGAAACCTGGCGCCCGTAAAAGCCGAGCAACAGGGCGGCGCCTCCGGCCAGCTCCATCGCCACCACGGGGTAGACCATGAAACCGGGCAGGCCCACGGAGCCAAAGAACTGCGCGGTGCCGGGCAGCGTGTAGACCACGATCTTGAGCAGTGCGTGGGTGACCCACATGAGGCCCAGGCTGACGCGCAGTAACGTGGCGCCCCAGTCTTGTGCTGTGTTGGATTCAAAGGAATGAGATGTCGATGTGTTCATAAGAGCCTCGCAATGAAGTGAAAAGAGTTGAAAGAGGCCGCCACTGTACGATTGCAAAAAAACAATGTAAATTGGCAATAATGAAAACATCAATTGCAAAAATGCAATACGCTTTAACCGCGTATGACCTGCAAACCTTGCTGGCCTTGGTGCGCGGCGGCACGCTGGCAGAAGCAGCGCGGCGCCTGGAGGCTGATGCCTCGACGGTGTTCCGCTCGGTGCAGCGCATTGAAAAAAGCCTGGGGCAGCGCCTGTTTGAGCGCTCGCGCGTCGGCTACCTGCCGACCGAGCCCATGCTGGCGCTGGTGCAGCATGCGGAGCGCATAGAGGCCGAGCTGGAAGCCGCACGCGCCAGTGCCCAGCGGCCGCATGAGGGCGTGTCGGGCCGAGTGCGGCTCACGACGACCGACGCCGTGCTGCGCGGGCTGGTGCTGCCTTCGCTCAAGCCCTTGCTGGCGCAGCACCCGATGTTGCAACTGGATATGCGAACGGGCAATGAGCTGCTCAGTCTCAGCCGGCGTGACGCCGACCTCGCCTTGCGCGCCACCCGCAAGCCGCCCGATCACTTGGTCGGGCGCAAGCTGGGCACGGTGCGTTTTGTGGTGTGCGGCTCAAAGGCGCAGGCCAAAGCCGTGTCGTCCAAAAAGGCCACGGCGATGATGGACGCCCTGGGCGGCCTCGACTGGATAGCGCCCGATGAATCGCTGCCCGAGCACCCCTCGGTGCTGTGGCGCCGCAAGCAGTTTCCCAAGCTCACGCCGCGCCATCATGCGGACGGTATCGTGGCGGTGATGGATGCGATCAAGGCGGGGCTGGGAGTGGGCATCGTGCCCGTCTTTATGCTGGAGAGCGAGCCTGCATTGGTGCCGCTGGGCGGCACGCTGGCTGATTGCGAGTCAGACCTGTGGCTGCTGGCGCACCCCGAGTCGCGCCACCTGCGAAGAATCTCGGCGGTGTACGACCACTTTGCGGCCAGCATCACGCTGGCTTGAAGATAAATTCAAAACGACTGGCCCGCGCCGGATGTGCGAAACACAATTTCCCCGCTGGGAATGTGCACGACCCGAACTTCCTGGCGCGTAGGGTCCGCCACGCTCTTGACAGCGACGGCTACCGCCAGCGAGTAGTCGGCGTAGAGATGCTGGGAATTGGCATGCAACAGGCTACCCTGCACAGGGTCGACGTTTTCAATGCGGTAGTCATGTGGCGGTGCTTTGACGGATGCCATGGTGAAGACCTCTTGAGTGCGTGTGTGAAGTGATGCCTCCATATTAAAAGCGCCGCGCGGTGCCGTGATGACAATTGCGAGTCACAAACGTGTCGGTGAGTAAGCAAACGAAAGCGCCTTGGGGTTGCTTCGCCGCCATTGGGAAAAACTAAATACCCCTAAAGTTTGCATGAGCCCAGACGGCACCGTAGCGGCACGTGCGACGTGCCGAAGATGGTTTGCAGAATCAATGCAACTCAGTGCAACTCGCGCTTGGGGTCGTCCTCGGACCACTCGAGGTTTTTCATTTCGACGGCCACTGACTTCAGCATCTCCAGCGCGGCTTCCGGTGTCTGCACAATGCCCAGCCAGCCGAACAGGTGATGGCGCAGGAACAGCAAGATCTTCCCGGTCAAGGGGTCGCACGCCACCCAGTGCCGCGGGCTGTAGCAGGGCTCCAGCGCGCACAGCGGTGGGCAGTCCAGCGGGTAGGGCGGATCCATGGAGGCGCGCAGGCCGGCCAGGTCTGTCACCAGCGCTTCCAGCTCGTCGGCCCGCAGCGTGAGAGCTTGCGTGGGCTTGAGCGTGACGCTGCCGTCATCGTTTCGGAAGGCGAGGACGCCGTGAGCGAGCCGGACAGGCGCAAGCGGGGAAGGTCCTGAGGTGGGACCTGCGCCGGGCTGACTGCCGGAGCCATGGGGACGAGGCATGACGGTGTTGGGGACGTTGGGAAATGTGCTGGTGCTCATAGTGGGCTCCACGTGCGGTAAAGACATGATCCAGTGTGCTGCGCAGGCCTGCCGCAGGGCGTGGGAATCAGGCCTTGGCCCCTGTAGGACGGCGCAGGTGCGTGGGCTCAGCCGCTATGCCTCCCGGCCGCATCTTTCGTTTTCGCTTTCGCTTTGTGTGCTGGCGCTTACCAGTCTTCTTTCACCGCCAGCACAGCGTCTTTGCCTGCAGCCGCGCGGCCCGCCGGCCAGGCCGTTACGGTACCGGCCAGCACCACGGCCGCACACAGCAGGCCCAGGCGCTGCCAGGGCACCATCAGGTCCATGGTCCAGTGAAAGCTCTGGGGGTTCACCACGTACACCAGCACGCCAGACACCGCCAGCCCGAGGCCCAGTCCCGCCAGTGCGCCTATGAGCGTCCATGCCGCACCTTCGCCGGCCACCACCGTCAAAATCTGCCGCCGCGTCAGCCCCAGGTGCGCCAGCAGGCCGAACTCCTTGCGGCGCGCCAGCACCTGCGCGCTGAAGCTGGCGGCCACGCCGAAAAGGCCGATCGCAATGGCCACGGCTTGCAGCCAGTAGGTCACGGCAAAGCTGCGGTCGAAGATTCTCAGCGACGTGGCGCGTAGCTGGCTGACCGATGCCATCTCCAGCAGCGCGCCCGCGCCGGACTGGCGCTCTGCCAGCGCGCGCACAGCTTGCTGCATCTGGTCGTCATCCGTACCGGCACGCAGCCACAAGGCCAGCTCATTGGCCCGGCGGTCGCCGGTCAGGCGTTCAAAATCGCTTCGGGCCATGGCGACGGCGCCAAACTGGCGCGCGTAGTCTCGCCAGACGCCCGCCACGTAGAACTGCGGTGGTGGTTGAGAGGCATTAGGGCTAAGCTGTTTTGCTATCAAATCAGGAGCTGCTTGCCCAGGTGGCGTCTGGGCTGGAGCACTAAAAGATTGTGAAGATTGTAAGGACTGTGAGAGCGCCTGCGACAGCAAAGGAAAGGCCTGCCCCGGCCGCAGGCCATAAAGGTCCACCATCGGCTCGCTCACATAGATGCCTATGCGCCCGGGCGGCACGGCCAGAGCCTGGCCTACCAGCGGCAGCGTGGTGGCCGGCTCGTCCAGCGGCCGCGCGATCAGCGTGACGGCGGGCATGGCTGCATCGAGCAGCAGCGGCGTGGTGCGTACTGCGCCCACCCGCGCCACGCCGGGCAGGCCGCCCAGCGCCGCCACAAACTCGGGCGAGAAGTAGGCCGTGTCGCTGGCCGAGGTGCCCATTGCCGTGCGCACATAGAGGTCGGCCGGCACCACCACGTCCAGCCAGCGCGTGACCGATTCGCGAAAGCTGGCCACCATCACGGTCAGCGCCACGGCCAGACTGAGCGAGGCCACCACGCCGCTGACGGCCACTGCCGCGCTTTCGCGCACGCGGCGTGCGCGCTCCACGGCCAGCAGGGGCAGCAGCCGGTGCGTCACCCAGGGGCTGAGCCGGTCATAGAGCAAGGCAATCAGCCAGGGCAGCGCCGTGATGCCGCCCACCAGCAGCAAGCCGACCGACACATACGCCGCCAGCGGAACGCCAAGCACAGGCGGCGCCAGCGCCAGCAGCGCACCGGCGGCGACCAGGGCGATGCTGAGCCAGTGCGCTCTGCCGGCCCTGGCCACTACGCCGAGGCCCTTGAGCGTTTGCGCGGGCGGCAGTTTTTGCGCGGCCCGCGCCGGCCACCAGCCGCCCACGCCCGCGGCCAGCACGCCCAGCGCACCGTAGGTCAGGGCGGCCCAGCCGCTCCACTGCAGGCCGGGCGCCACACCGGTGAAGTAGCCGCCGCCCAGGTCGCCGCCCAGAAGGCGCAGCGCCAGCGCGGCCAGCGCGGTGCCCAGGGCGATGCCCAGCGCGCTGCCGGCCAGGCCCAGCAGCAGCGATTCAGCCAATACCAGTTGCAGGCGCTCGCGGCCCGTCAGGCCCAACACGCCCAGCAACGCGAATTGCTGCGCGCGCTTGGCCACGCTGAGCGACAGCACCGAGAACACCAGAAAAGCACCGGTAAAAAGCGCCACCAGCGCCAGCACCGTCAGGTTGACCCGGTAAGCGCGCGAGAGATTGCTCACGCGCTCAGCCGCATCACCGGGGGCCGTGGCCGTGATGCCGGGTGGCAGTTGCAGCGAGGCGATGAAGGCCTGGGAGTCGGCGCCGGCTTTCAGCCGCACGTCAATGCGGGAGAGCAGGCCGCCTTTGCCGAACAGATCTTGCGCGGCGGCGATGTCCATCACGGCCAGCGGCCCGCCGCCGGCGCCCACGCTGCCGGCCACCGTGACCGTGCGCAATTCCAGGCCGCTTTGCAGGCGCAACTTGTCGCCATTGAAGAGCTGCCGCGCCGCCGGATTCAAAAACACCATGCCGGGCGCGAAGAGCGAGAAGCGTTCCGCCTGTGATGAGGGCACTGGCATCAGGGCCGGTGCGATAGGGGCTACCGCCAGGACATCCACACCGATGATGCGCAAGGGCAGGCGCTGTCCTTTGCCGTCCACGGCATAGGTGCTGACTTCCAGCACCGGGCTGGCCAGGGCGATTTGTGGATGGCCGGCCACGCGCTGGTAGAGGTTCTCGTCAAAGCCGCCCTGCACGGCGCGCAGTTCCAGGTCGGGCTGGCCATTGACGGCGCGCACGGCCTGCGAAAACTCGCTGAGCGCCGAGGCATTGATGAGTTGCACCGAAAACGCCAGCGCCACACCCAGCATCACGGCAACGACCGCCGCGGCATTGCGCCAAGGGTGATGTTGCAGCTCCCGCCAGGAAAAACTTGAGAGCAGGGCGAGCATGGATCGGGGGTGTGCCGGGTTCAGCTTTTGCGGGGCTGGCGCGGTTTGGATACCTTGGCTTTGGCAGGCTTTGCGGTGCGGCCCGCCTCGCCGGCCCAATCACGCAAGGCCGCATGCAGGCGCTGCAAGACCGGCTCCCACTGGTGATAGCGCGACTGGCGAAACAGCCGGGTGTGGGGATACCAGGGGCTCTCCTCGCTCTCCAGCATCCAGACCCAGTGCGGGTTCACATCCAGCGGCACCCAGCAGGGTTTGCCCAGCGCGCCGGCCAAGTGGGCGGTCGAGGTGCAGACGCTAATGACCAGATCCAGCTGCGACATGAAGGCGGCGGAGTCGTTGAAGTCGCCCATTTCCGGCGTCAAGTCAATCAGGGGCAGGCCGGCCTCGCGGGCTTTGGCCACATCGGCTGCGGCGCCGAACTGCAGGTTGTAAAAACTCACGCCCGGCACGTCCGCAAAGCGGGTGTAGGCCTCAATGCCCACGGCGCGCAGCGGGTTGCGCTGGTGCGTGAGGCTGCCGCTCCAGGCCAGGCCCACGCGCAGCTGGCGGTCTTCGGCCAACTGCTTTTTCCAGTGGGTTGCGCGTGCCGTGGTGGGCTTGAGATAAGGAACAGGCACCGTGAGGTCGCCGGCGCCCACGCCCAGGTGCAAGGGGAGCGAGAGCAAAGGGCAGTGGCAGTCAAAGTCGGCCGGCGGCAGCGGCAAGGCATCGTCAAGAACCGGTTCGTCCAGCACAGCCTTGAAGCTTGAGTTCAGCAGCGACTGCAAGGGCTTGTTGGCGCTGAACAGCAGGCGCCCGCCTTGCGCGTGTACAAGCTTGGCCAGGCGCGGCAGGTAACGCGCGAATTGCAGGATGTCGCCGGCGCCCTGTTCGCCCCACACCAGCAGCGTCTTGCCTTCAAGGGGCTCGCCCCGCCAGCGGGGCTTGGGCAACTCGTTGGGCTGGTGACGCAGTTCAGGAGCGCCGACCCAGCGTGCCTCATGCAGCGGCCAGCCTTCGGCAAAATCGCCGCGCAGCAGGCGCTGCATGGCGAGGTTCCAGCGCGCGCCGAAGTAGCCTTCATCCAGGCTGAGCGCGCGCCTGAAGCAGGCTTCAGCCTCATCCCACTGCTGGTATTCCTTCAGGAGCAGGCCCAGATTGTTGTGAACGATCGGGTAGCGCGGCGCCTGGGCGGCGGCGGTGCGCAATTGTTCTTGCGCGGCATCGATGTCAAAGCGTTCCTTGAGCAGCGTGGCAAGGTTCACGCGTGCCAGGGTGTTGTCGGGGCGGGTGGCCACCTCCTGCTGGAAGATCGGCAGGGCTTCGCTTTGCCGGCCGGTGTTCATCAGGGCGGCCGCGTAGTTGTTCAGCATGAGCGGAAATTGCGGCGCCTGCGCCAGCAGCGGCTCATACAGCGCTGCCGCTTCCGCGTGGCGCCCGAGTTGCTGCAGGCTGGACGCGAGGTAAAGCTGCACGGCCACATCGTCCGGCCGGCGCTCAGCCAGCAGCGCGATCACCGGCAGGGACTCGGCGTAGCGCCTGGCGTCATACAGCACCGCATGCCACTCCAGCAGGCCATCGACGGCCTCCGGCAACAATTCATGGGCCTGCTTGAAAGCCTGGGCGGCTTCGTCAAGGCGGCCGGTGGTACGTTCAAGCCGCGCCAGTTCGATCCAGGCCGGGAAAAATTGCGGATTGAGCTTCAGGGCATGTTCGACCTCCGCGCGGCCCTGCGCGAACTGCTGCCCCATGCGCGCGACCAACGCTGCAAACACGTGGGCCAGTGCGTCATCAGGGCGCTGCAGCAGCACGGTGCGCAGTGCGGCTTGTGCGGCCTGCGGCTGCGACTGGTTGATCAGGTGCTGCACGGCGGCCAGGTCCTCGGGGAGGCGGCTGGGCGTGATTTCCGGGGGAGTGGCGGGGGTTTCAGGCATGGCGATGCTGACTATAACTGTCCCTCTGCAACCCGTGGAGAACGATGCCCGGCAGGGAGCCGTCGGCTATCATGAACCGCATCCCTGAACCGTACTGTTGAACCGCCTCTCCGAACCGATTTAACGAAGAAAGCCAGACCGCTCCATGCAACTCCCCACTTATGACGACGTGATTGCCGCCGCTGCGCGGATTGAAGGCCACGCGCACCGCACCCCCGTCCTGCAATCGGCCACGGCCGACGCCCGGTGGGGCGCGAAATTCTTCTTCAAATGCGAAAACTTCCAGCGCATGGGCGCCTTCAAGTTTCGTGGCGCCTTCAATGCGCTGTCGAAGTTTGACGCGGCGCAGCGAAAAGCCGGTGCGATTGCGTTTTCGTCAGGCAACCACGCGCAAGCGGTGGCCTTGTCGGCGCGCATGCTGGGCATGCCGGCAGTCATCGTCATGCCGCAAGACGCGCCTGCCGCCAAGCTGGCCGCTACGCGCGGCTACGGCGCCGAGGTGGTGCTGTATGACCGTTTCACCGAAGACCGTGAAGCCTTGACGAAGGGGTTGGCTGCGGAACGCGGCATGACGCTGATCCCGCCCTACGACCACCCCGACGTGATTGCGGGCCAGGGCACGGCGGCCAAAGAGCTGCTGGAAGAAACCGGCCCGCTCGACCGCCTCTATATCTGCCTGGGCGGCGGCGGCCTCACCAGCGGCTCGGCGCTTTCCGCGCGGGCACTGGCGCCAAAGTGCAAGGTTTACGGTGTCGAGCCCGAGGCGGGCGACGACGGCCTGCAGTCCCTGCGCGCCGGCAGCATCGTGCGCATCGCCACCCCCAAAACCATTGCCGACGGCGCGCAGACCCAGTACCTGGGCGAGTACACCTTCGGCATCATCCGCCGCGACGTGGACGACATCTTCACGGTGAGCGATGCGCAGCTGGTGGAGTCCATGCGCTTTTTCGCCGAGCGCATGAAGATGGTGGTCGAACCCACGGGCTGCCTGGCGTTTGCCGCGGCCTGCGCCGCGCTGGAAGGCGGCGCGGGCAAGGGCGAACGCGTGGGCGTGATCGTGAGCGGCGGCAACGTCGATATGGCGCGCTACGCCGAGTTGCTGGCTTGATCCAATGGCAGCCCACAGTGACATAACCCAGAGCCTGGCACCCGCAGACGTCGAGGCTATCGAGCGCGCGACGCTGGACGCTGTGCCGCCGCAAGCCATGGACAGCGTGGGTGGCTGGCTGCTGGGCCTGGACGCCGGAACGGTGGGCCGCGCACACAGTGCCGTGCCCCTGAGGCACGAAGGTGAGGTGGCTGATGCCGGTGTGGTGGCGCTGATCGAGTCACGCTATGCGGCGCACGGCCTGGCTGCCGTCTTTCGCGTGCCGGTGTTGCCGTCCTTTGGCGCCGTGCACGCCGAACTGGCACAACGCGGCTATATACAGACAAAACCTACTTGCACCTTCACCGGAACCCCAGAGGGCATGCGCGCCCTCAAGGCGGAACGCCAGGCGCAAGGCGAGGCCGAGTTACTGGCCGCTCCCGACGACGCCTGGCGGGCCCTGTTCCTCGGCGAGGGATTCGATCCGGTCGACGGCGCCAGCCGCGTGCAGATTCTCGGCCGTGCGCGCCATGCCGCTTTTGCCCGCGTGCGGCTGGCAGGCGATACCGTGGCGGCCGGCATGGGAAGCTACAGCCAGGGCTGGGCCAGCATTCACGGCATGCGTACGCTGGCCCCGCATCGCGGCAAAGGGTTGGCCAGCAGCATCCTCATGGCATTGGCGTCACAGGCGCAGCGCCGCGGCCTTGCACGGGCGTTCCTGCAGGTAGAAAGATCGAATACAGGCGCGCAGTCGCTTTATGCACGAGCGGGCTTTGTGCATGCCTGGGACTACGCTTACTGGTACCCGCGGTCCGCTTGAGCCGCAGCCTGGGTCTTAGAACCTGTTTACGGTCTAAACGGGGCCGCGTTGGGGTGCAATCGGGATGAGTGGGCCGACCGGGCACGCCGCATGGGCTAATGCCCATGCAAGGGCCGGTTGGCTCAATCGCCCGATTTCACCCCAACCCGGAGGGCAAGTGCCTTCTCGGGCGGTCTGCGGCGTTGCGGCGCTTGCCCATAGGTGAACTATGGGCAGCGCACCGCGCCTTGCATCCCATCCCGAGAAGGCGCTTGCGCGGCCCCGTTTAGACCGTAAACAGGTTCTTAGGCAATACCCGTCGCCGAGAGATGCAGCACCCGGTCTGCCCGCGCCGCAGCGGTCTCCGAATGCGTCACCAACACGAGCGATGCGCCTTGCTCGCGCGTCTGCGCGATCAGCGCGTCCATCACCAGCGCGGCTGTGGTGGGGTCCAGATTGCCCGTGGGCTCGTCGGCCAGCAGCAGGCTGGGCCGGTGCACCAGTGCTCGCGCGATCGCCACCCGCTGCAACTGCCCGCCGCTGAGCTGCTGCGGCAGGCGCGCGCCCAAGTCGCCCAGGCCCACCGCATCGAGCATGGCCTTGACCCGGGCGTCGTCGGGTTGATCGAGCAGCAGCAGGGGAAGCGCCACGTTCTGCGCCACATCCAGGTGCGGCAGCACGTGAAAAGCCTGAAACACAAAACCTACATGGCGGCGGCGCAGCAAGGCACGCGCGTCGTCGCTGAGGGCATCCAGGTCCTGGCCGCCCAGCCGCACCGAGCCTTCATCCCAGCTGTCCAGCCCGGCCATGCAATTGAGCAGCGTGGATTTGCCCACACCCGATTCGCCGACGATAGCGACGAACTCGCCGGGTGCGACGTCGAGCGAGACACCGGCGAAGACAGGGGTGTTCAGGTAGCGCTTGGTGAGATTGCGGACTTGCAGCATGAGTCGATGCTACCCGTGGCTGGCTGGGTGGAGCAGCCGTGCGATAACTTGCAGCACCTGCGCCACGGGCTCATCACCATCGCAGGCCACCACATGGCGCTGCGGCATGGAGCGCAGCCAGGTGATCTGGCGCTTGGCCAGTTGGCGCGTGGCGAAGATGCCTTTGTCGCGCAACTCGCTCATCGGGTAGACGCCATCGAGGGCCTCCCATGCCTGGCGGTAGCCGACGCAGCGCATGGAGGGCAGGTCGGGGTTGAGGTCGCCGCGCGCGCGCAGGGCCTTCATCTCATCGATAAAACCGGCCTCCAGCATGGCGTCAAAGCGCTGGGCGATGCGTGCATGCAGCCAGCCACGATCTTGCGGTTCAAGGGAAATAAGGCCTGTAGCCCTTTCGGAGTCTGCACTTTCAGCTACTTTTTTGATAGCGCCTTGCTGATGAAAGAACGACAGCGGCTGGCCCGACACGCGAAACACCTCCAGCGCGCGAGAGATGCGCTGCGAGTCATTGGGCGCCAGCCGCGCGGCCGTGGCTGGGTCCACGCGCGCAAGTTCTGCATGCATCGCGGGCCAGCCTTTGGCCGCTGCTTCGCCGGCCAGCGCGGCGCGCACAGCGGGGTCGGCCTTGGGCATGTCGTCCAGCCCGTCAAACAGCGCCTTGAAATACAGCATGGTGCCGCCCACCAGCAGCGGCAGCTTGCCGCGCGCGGTGATTTCGCCAATGAGGCGATCTGCATCGGCCACAAACTCGGCGGCGCTGTAGGCCTGCATCGGGTCGCGGATGTCGATCAGGTGATGCGGCACGGCGGCGAGTTCGTCCGGCGTAGGTTTGGCCGTGCCGATGTCCATGCCGCGGTACACCAGCGCTGAATCCACGCTGATGATCTCGACGTCGTGCTGCCTGGCAATGGCCATGGCGGCGGCTGTTTTGCCGGACGCGGTGGGCCCTGCGATGCAGATGTATTGAATGCTCACGGATTCACCGGCGTGTCAGGGCTTGGCAGCGGCCTCATGTGCAGGCTCTCCGTATTTCTGCACCACCGTCCATGCCGCCGTTGCGATCAGAACGCTCCATAGCCAGATGCCGTGCGTCAGCGGCCGCACCGTGCCGTCCATATGGGTGCCGAGCCAGCCGCCCATGGCAAATGCCACCAGCATCATGAAAAACCCATTGAGCGCCGAAGCCGCACCCGCTGCCTGCGGGAAGGGACCCACGGCGCCGCTTTGGCCACAAGGCTGGTGCACGCCGTGGGCCAGCATGAAGAGGTAAAAGGGCAGCATGATGGCCCAGACGTTTTGCACGCCGAACCAGGCCAGCACACCCATGGTGGTGCCGCCCGTCAGGCTCAGGCACGCGGCGATGGCCACGGAACGCCGCACGCCGAAGCGCGGCAGCAGGCGCCGGCAGATGAAGGTGCCGGTGAGGTAGCAAAAGCACATCGAAAACATCACCAGGCCGTAACCCGTTTTGCTCAGACCCAGCACCTGGATGAAGACAAACGACGAGGTCGCCAAAAAGGTGAACAAGCCGCCGTAGGATGCCGCCGTCAGGGCCGAGAAGGCCAGGAAGGTGGGGTTTTGCACGATCTGCAGCCAGGTGCGAAGCAGCGTCGCCGGTTGCAGGGCGTTGGGATTTTTTTGTGCCAGCGACTCTTTAAAGCGCAGGCTGACCAGGGCCAGCGTGGCGCCGCCGAACACGGCCAGCGCCGCCAGGGCGATGCGCCAGCCGTACAGCTGCGAGAGTACCCCGCCCAGCGGCGCGCAGATGCAGGCCAGCACGCCCAGCCCACTCAGGCCCTTGGACATGACGCGCGCGCCTTCCAGGGGGTGGTACAGATCACGCACGATGGCGCGCGCGCACATTACCACCGCGCCCATGGCCGCGCCCTGCACGATGCGCCAGACGATGAGCAGCGCCATCGACGGCGCCAGCGTGCTGCCGATGGAAGCGAGTGTGTAGGCCGACAAACCCCACAGCAGGATGGGGCGGCGCCCGAAGCGGTCAGACAGCGGGCCCCAGATGAGTTGCGAGGAGCCGAAGGCCAGCAGCAGCGCGCTGAGGGTGAGCTGAGCCTGCGACATCGGTGCGCCAAAGCCTTCGGTCAGCGCGGGCAGGGCGGGCAGGTAGAGGTCGGTGGTGACGGGCTGTATGCCCAGCAGCATCGACAAAATAAGCACGATCAGCCCGGTCGACATGGAAGTCACCGGGGCCGCAGTGATCGGCGAGGTGTTCGGGGAAGCGGAAGAAGGGGAAGGAGAGGCGGACATCCAGCCGAGGGTATCAGATTGCCCCGGCTGGACTGGCCACCAGACGGGGTGCGCAGCCCGCCTATTTCATGTCAAAAAGCTGCGCCAGCGCCTGCCGGTACTGCGGTTGCCCGATCAGGTTGGCGTTATGGTGCGAGCCGCCTTCGACCAGCATGAAGAGCTTGGGCTCGGCGGCGGCTTCATAGAGCTTGCGTCCCAGATTGGGCAGGATGAGCTGGTCTTCGTCGCCGTGCACCACCAGCAGCGGCGAGCCGATCTTGCTCACCTTGCGCACGGCCTCAAAGCGCTGCGTGATCAGCAGCGACACCGGCATCCAGCCCCATTGGGGCGAGCTGCTCACCACGTCGGCGATGGAGGTGAAGGTGCTTTCAACGATGGTGCCGCGCTCATCGGCCACTTCGGTGGCCAGGTTGATGGCGATGGGCCCGCCCAGGGAGTGGCCGAAGATGTAGCGTGGCCGGTTCGGGTATTTTTGGGCCAGCCAGTCCCAGGCTGCGCGGGCGTCTTCGTAGGCGGATTTCTCGGAGGGCAGCTCGTTGGTGCTTTTGCCGAAACCGCGGTAGTCGATCGCCAGCACCGAAAAACCCAGCTCCTGCATGCGGCGCATGCGCGGCGCGGAGCCGGTGACGTTGTAGCGCGCGCCGTGCAGGTACAGCAGCACGGGCGCCTCAGCGGTATCGGGCTTGTCGCTGGCCAGCCAGAGGGCGTGCAGGCGCACGGGGTGGTCGTTGGCGGCGGTGAAATCAATCCAGACGTCGTCCATGCCGACGGCCGCTGCGGCGCCGCCGCTCCAGGTGCGGTCGCTGGGCTGGAAGATCCAGGCGCGCTGCTTTTCGTCGAGGGTGGCGCAACCGGCCAGCAACGCCAGCGCCATGCCGAAGGAAGTGAAGAGGTGCCAGCGTTTCATGGTCATGACTGAGTGCATCCTGCCCAAAAAGTTCTCAGGGACGGTGTTTCCCCTAGGTTGTAGCAACTCCCGCACGCAATTCTTGCGCCCACCCATCACCGGCTCGCCTTCGCGCCATGAAGTTTTGAAAAGCCGGGGCGGCTCTTGACGTCTCTTAGCGTCCCCGCATAAAGAGCGCGTCCAGCTCTTTAATGCTGACCTGGCGCCAGGTCGGCCGGCCGTGGTTGCATTGGTCGGAGCGCTCGGTGGCTTCCATCTGGCGCAAGAGGGCGTTCATCTCGTCCAGGGTGAGCTTGCGGTTGGCCCGCACCGCGCCGTGGCAGGCCATGGTCGACAGCAACTCGTTTTGCGCCCGCTGGATCACGGTGCTGGCGTCGTGCTGGGCCAGCTCGGCCAACACGCTGCGGGCCAGTTCCACCGCATCGCCTTGCGCCAGGCTGGTGGGCACGGCGCGCACGGCCAGGGTTTTGGGCGAGAAGGGGGTGATCTCCAGGCCCAGCGTCGCCAGGGTCTGGGCGCTGGCCTCGGCGGTGGCCACTTCCTGCGGGCTGGCGGGAAAGGTGGCGGGAATGAGCAGCGGCTGGCTGGCAATGCCGGCGCCGTCGCCGGCGTCCATCTGGGTTTTCAGGCGTTCGTAGACGATGCGCTCGTGGGCGGCATGCATGTCGACAATGACCAGGCCCTGGGTGTTTTCAGCCAGCACATAAATGCCCTGCAACTGGGCAATGGCGCGGCCCAGCGGCCAGTCGCCAGAGGGCAGGGGCGTGAAGGTGCCATCGGCGGCGGGGGCGGCGTTATCCGGGGCGCCATTGGCGTTGGGTATGTAGGCGTCCGGCGCGGTGACAGCGTACGAAGAGCCGCCGTCCATTGAAAAACCGTTGGGGCTGCCTGCTTGGGGCCGCGTGGGCCACATGGCCTCAAAGTCTGACACCCGGTTGCCGCCGTTTGCTACAAAATTCATAGCTGGTTGCGCCCATCCCTGTTGGGCGAAAGGCCGATTTGGCTCTGAACCTCCGTTCAGCGCCTCGCCTGCAGACACGGCCGCCGCTGCGACCGAGCGGGGAACCGCCAGCGCGTTTTCGGTGGCATGGCGCACCGCCTGGTGCACCTCGCGGCTGTCGCGAAACCGCACCTCGATCTTGGTCGGGTGCACGTTCACGTCCACGCGGGACGGGTCGATCTCGACATACAGCGCATACACCGGCTGGCGATGGCCGTGCAGCACGTCTTCATAGGCGCTGCGCGCGGCATGGGTGAGTACCTTGTCGCGCACGTAGCGGCCGTTGACATACGCGAACTGCTGGTCGGCGCGCGAACGGGCCGCATCCGGGATGCCGGCCACGCCCCACACGCGCACCGCGGGCAGCCCGTCGGCGCGGCGGGCGCTGCTTTCGTAGCTGACGGCGACCGACTGCTCGACAAACTCGCTGCCCAGCACATCGGCCAGACGCTGCTGGTGGGCCTTGTCGCCTGTGGCGGCGCGCCATTGCTCAACCAGTTTGCCTTCGTGCCAGATGGCAAAGCCCACATCGGGCCGAACCAGCGCATGGCGGCGCACCGCCTCAATGCAGTGGGCCAGCTCGGTGGCGTCGGTCTTCAAAAATTTGCGGCGCGCGGGCGTGGCGTAAAACAGCTCACGCACTTCCACGCTGGTGCCGCGGCTGCGCGGCGCGGGCTTGAGTTCACCGGTGCGTCCATCAAGCTGCCAGGCGTGTTCGTCGGCGGCGGTTCTGGACAGCAGGCTCATGTCGGCAATGGAGTTGATGGCGGCGAGGGCTTCGCCGCGAAAACCCATGGTGCCCACGGCTTCAAGATCCTGCAGCGAGGCGATCTTGCTGGTGGCGTGGCGCCTGAGCGCCACCGGCAATTCTTCGCGCGGAATGCCGAAGCCGTCGTCCTCCACCACGATCAGGCGCACGCCGCCGGCCAGCAGCCGCACCGTCACCTGGGTGGCGCCGGCATCCAGCGCGTTGTCGACCAGTTCACGCACGACAGAGGCCGGGCGTTCCACCACCTCCCCCGCGGCAATCTGGCTGATCAGCTCGTCGGGAAGTTCGCGGATAGGGCGGCGGGTGGTAGAGATGCTCATTGCTGGGGATTTTAGAGGCTCGCCCTCCTTGGCGATGAATGGCACGGCAGAGCCCGGTCAGTGGTACGGTCTTGCACAACAAACTTGTAATTTTGTGTTGACCGCTCAGCTGTGTGGGCTTGCGGCGAGGGGCTTTCCATCCCTGTCAAAATCGACCCTATGGAACTAGCCACCTTTCTCATCGATTTCATCCTCCACGTCGACAAGCACCTGGAAGCTTTTGTCACCAGCTACGGCGCCTGGGTCTACGCCCTGTTGTTCATCATCATCTTTGTGGAAACCGGCGTGGTGGTCATGCCCTTTCTTCCGGGCGACTCGCTGCTGTTCGTGGTGGGCGCGATGTGCGGCGTGGGCCTGATGAGCTTCCCGGTGGCCGTGAGCTTGCTCTTTGTGGCTGCCGTGCTGGGTGACCAGTGCAACTACAGCATAGGCCGCGCCTTGGGCCCCAAGGTCTTTCAGTGGGAGAACTCGCGCTGGTTCAACAAAAAAGCCTTTGACCAGGCGCATGCGTTTTACGAACGCTATGGCGGCGTCACCATCATTGCCGCGCGTTTTATGCCCTTTCTTCGCACCTTCGCGCCCTTTGTGGCGGGCGTGTCGGACATGACGCGCAGCAAGTTTTCGCTGTACAACGTGGCGGGTGCCGCGCTGTGGGTGGGCGGTATCGTCACGGTGGGCTACTTCTTCGGCAACATCCCTTTTGTCAAAACCCACCTCGACAAGATCATCTGGGCCATGATCCTGATTCCCGGCCTGATTGTTATTTTTGGCGCCTGGAAGGCCAGGCGCAAGGCCATGTCGTCTGCTTCTTCGGCCTGAGGTTCACCGGGGCGGGTAAAACCCGGATGTCGATGATTAATAAGTAAGCGTATTATTTATTCCGCATCCCACCTTCTGTGCGAGGACCCATGAACGCGCCACCCCTTTCAAGCACCGAACTTTCCCGCTGGACCCAGCCCGGCTCCAGCCGTGTCCCTTTCTGGGCCTACACCGATGCCCAGCTTTACCAGCGCGAGCTGGAGAAGATCTTCTACGGCGCGCACTGGTGCTATGTGGGGCTGGAGGCCGAGATCCCCAACGTGGGCGACTACCGGCTCACGCATGTGGGCGAGCGCCAGGTGTTGATGGTGCGCGACCGCATTGCACCCAAGGACCGCGCCACCGACCACGGCATACGCGTGGTCGAAAACCGCTGCGCCCATCGCGGCGTGCGCTTTTGCCAGAACCCCCAAGGCAATGCGCGCAGCTTTGTGTGCCCCTACCACCAGTGGACCTACAAGCTCAACGGCGACCTGGCGGGCTTGCCCTTCAAGGACGGCGTGAAAGAGGCCGACTGCGTCAACGGCGGCATGCCCGAGGGCTTTGACTTGAAGGACCATGGCCTGACCAAGCTGCGCGTGGCGGTGCTGCATGGCCTGGTGTTCGCCACCTTCAGCGAAGACACCGAGCCGCTGGAGGACTACCTGGGCCCGCAGATCATGCCCTGGCTCAACCGCATCTTCAAAGGCCCGGAAGGCGCGCGCAAACTCACCCTGCTGGGCTACAACCGCCAGCGCATTCCGGGCAACTGGAAACTGATGATGGAAAACATCAAGGACCCGTACCATCCGGGCCTGCTGCACACCTGGTTTGTCACCTTCGGCCTGTGGCGGGCCGACCAGAAAAGCCGCATGGTGATGGATGGCGAAGGCCGCCATGCCGTGATGATTTCGCGCCGCAATGAAGGCGGGCAGAACGCCGCTGTGACCGAGGGCGTGACCTCGTTCAAGGCCAATATGGCCCTGCACGACGACCGCCTGCTGGATGTGGTGCCCGAGCCCTGGTGGAAGGTCGCAGATCCTTCCAACCCGGGCAGCGACATCATGCCCACTGTCACCATGATCACGCTGTTCCCCAGCCTCATCATCCAGCAGCAGGTCAACTCGCTGAGCACCCGCCACATCGTGCCGCGCGGGCAGGGCGAGTTTGATTTCATCTGGACGCATTTTGGTTTTTCCGACGACACGCCCGAGATGACGCAGCGCCGCCTGCGCCAGGCCAACCTGTTCGGCCCGGCGGGTTTTGTGAGTGCCGACGATGGCGAAGTGATCGAATTCAGCCAGGCCGGTTTTACGCAGGCAGGTGACAGCGGTTCAACATTGTGTGAGCTGGGCGGCACCGGCACGGAGATGACCGAGCACATGGTCACCGAAACCCTGATCCGCAGCATGTATGCCTACTGGAAGAAGGTGATGGGCCTATGACGGCAAGCGAACAGGGGCTGCAGCGCCTGATGCTGCAACAAGAGGTGGACCAGCTCAATGCGGCCTATGCGGCGGCACTGGATGAAAAACGTTTTGAGGAGTGGCCTGAGTTTTTTGTGGAAGACGGCCGCTACAAAGTGCAGGCCCGCGAGAATTTTGACCGCGGCCTGCCATTGGCCCTGATGGCGCTGGAAAGCCGCGGCATGATGAAAGACCGGGTGTATGGCGTCACGCAGACGATCTACCACGGGCCATACTACATGCGCCATATCGTCAGCCCGGCGCGCATTGTGTCACAAGAGGGTGAGATCATCCAGGCCGAGGCGAACTACGCTGTCTTTCGTACCAAGCCCGGCGGCGTGAGCGAGGTCTACAACGTGGGCCGTTATATCGACGAGCTCATAAAAAAAGACGGCTCGCTGAAATTCAGGAGCCGTCTTTGTGTGTATGACAGCGAGATGATTCTCAACTCGCTGATCTATCCGGTGTAGCGCCCGCCTTGGCGAACACCCCGGTTACGCGATCAGCGCTTCTTGCCGACCTCATTACCGATCAGCGCACCTGCTGCGGCGCCGCCCACAGTACCGAGCGTGCTGCCGAATACGGCATTACCCACCAAGCCGCCGGCCACTGCGCCAACGCCCGTGCCGATTTGTGCGTTTGTCGGGTTGGTGCTGCAGCCGCCGAGGCCGATGAGTGCCGCTGCTGCTGCGGTCGACAGGATAAGTTTCGTGTTCATATTATTTACCTTTGCTAAGAGTTTCAGGCTCCTGCTGCTGACATTCACACTGTGAGGTCCCGGCTTGCCTGTGAACTCAATGTAGGTGAGCAGCCGCCCTGGAGTTGTAGGAGAAGGTCGCCGCGAACTGTCCGCCCGTTGGGGCCTGTTGCGGTAATCCTCTGCGGATTCTTGCATGCGAATACCGCCCGGCTACGGCCTGAATTGCTACAGGTGTGTCTGTCTGTGCGTCTAGGGCCTGTTAACAGACCTAGACGGCGCGGTTGCGCGCCAGCGGCGGATTGCGTGCGAAGTAGCGCGAGATGCCGCGCATCAAGGCATCCGCCAACTGGATCTGGTAGGCCTCGCTGCGCAGCCTGGCCTCTTCATCTGGGTTGCTGATGAAAGCGGTTTCTACCAGCACGCTGGGAATGTCGGGTGCTTTCAGTACCGCGAAGCCGGCTTGCTCGACCTTGGGTTTATGCAGCTTGCCGACATTGCCGATCTCGCCCAGCATGGCGCTGCCCAGCTTCAGGCTGTCGTTGATCTGCGCGGTCGTGCTCATGTCCAGCAGGGCTTTTTGCACTTGCGCGTCTTTGGCTTTGACGTTGATGCCGCCCACCAGGTCGGCCGAATTTTCCTTGTCGGCGATCCAGCGCGCGGCGCTGCTGGACGCACCCTTTTCGCTGAGCGCAAACACGCTGGCGCCCTGCGGCCGCGCGGTGAAGAACGCGTCGGCATGGATACTGATGAAAAGGTCGGCCTGCACGCGCCGCGCCTTTTGCACGCGAACGTGCAGCGGCACAAAAAAGTCGGCGTCGCGCGTAAGGTAGGCGCGCATGTTGGGCTGCTGGTTGATGCGGTCGCGCAGGCGGTGTGCGATTTGCAGCACCACGTCTTTTTCGCGTGTTCCGCCAGGGCCGACGGCGCCGGGGTCTTCACCGCCGTGGCCTGGGTCCAGTGCCACGATGACGAGGCGGTCGGTCTTGTTCTTGGCGACGGGAGCAGCCGCCTCGGGCGCAGGTTTGATGCTGCCCGGGATGGCGGGGTTCGGGGTTGTGGGTGCTTTGTCTTTATCCTTTTCGGCGACGACGGGCGGCGGTGGCTTGCTGCCCTCTTGTTTGCCCGACTGCCGTGCGATCAGGTCGGCGATCGGGTCACTGCCGGGCGCGGGCGTGGCTGTGGCGCCGGCTTGTTTGTCCGCCAGTTTTTCGGCGATCAGCGCTTCCAGCGGGTCGGCGACCTGTGTCGGGTAGAGATCAAACACCAGCCGATACTGGTAGGCCGCCACAGGGGGCAGGGTGAACACTTGCGGAAGAATGGCTTGCTTGAGGTCTATGACCAGCCGCACCACGCCGGGTGCGTTTTGTCCGACCCGGATGCCGGAGATGTTCGGGTCGTCGGACCTGACCTTGGCCACCAGTTCACGCAGCGCCGGGATCAGGTCTATGCCTTCGATGTCGACGGCCAGCCGCGGCGGCTCTGCGACAAAGAACTGGCGCGCCTTGATTTCGCCGTCGGACTCGATGGTGAGCCGTGTGTAGTCTTTGGAGGGCCAGACGCGCACCGCCACGATGGTGGCGCCGCGCGCAATGTGCTGCACGCCCAGCAGCAGCACCACGCTGCCCAGTTGCAGGGCGCTGCGGCGGTTCATGGAGGGGCGCTTCATGCCAGCAATTCCGCGCCGGTGGGCGTGTGGGCCGTCAGGGTGACGGCGCGGCCGTCGTCCGGCAGGACTTCAAGGCAGAGGAGCAGGTCGGGCTGCGGCAAGTGCGGGCCGGCCTTTTCCGGCCATTCGACCAGCTTGAGGCCGGTGGCGGCAAAGATATCGCGAAGCCCGGCTTCTTCCCACTCGCGTGGGTCGTTGAAGCGGTAGAAGTCGAAGTGCCAGATGTTCATCTCCGGCAGAGTGTAGGGCTCCACCACCGCATAGGTGGGGCTTTTGATGCGGCCCTCGACGCCCAGGCTCTTGAGCAGGTGGCGCACAAAAGTGGTCTTGCCGGCGCCGAGATCGCCCTGCAGCTCAATGAGGGCGCGGCCGATGGCGGGGTGGTTCGCCAGCGCTTTTGCAAACGCTGCGGTAGCCGCTTCGTCGGGCCAGGCAATGTTTTTTACAATGAGCGGGTGTCCGCCAGCAACTCTTTGAGCAGTCATCAGTTCGTTTCTCAAATTCAAACTTGGGCGCGCGAGCTTGGATTTTCGCAAATTGGCATTGCCGGCGTCGATTTATCGTCGGCTGAGCCTGGATTATCGGCCTGGCTGGCGGCGGGCTTTCATGGTGACATGCATTACATGGCCGCGCACGGCCTCAAACGGGCAAGGCCGGCCGAACTGATTCCCGGCACCGTCAGCGTCATCACGGCGCGCATGGACTATCTGCCGGCCTCCACTGCCGCCGCGCCGGGTGAATGGCAGGCCCTGGAGTTCAGCCGCCTGGAGCGGCCTGCCGAAGGCATCGTGTCGGTCTATGCGCGGGGCCGCGACTATCACAAGATACTGCGCAGCCGCCTGCAAAAACTCAGCGAGCGTATCTCTGAACATGTGGGGCAACTGGGCCACCGCGCCTTCACGGATTCCGCCCCCGTGCTGGAGGCTGAACTGGCCGCGCGCAGCGGCCAGGGCTGGCGCGGCAAGCACACGCTGCTGCTCAACCGCGAAGCGGGCTCCATGTTTTTCCTGGGCGAAATCTATGTCGACATCGCGCTGCCGCCCAGCGAGCCGGTGACGCCGCATTGCGGGACCTGCCAGGCTTGCATCGACGTGTGCCCTACGCGGGCCATCATCGCGCCGCACAAGCTGGATGCGCGGCGCTGCATCTCCTATCTGACCATCGAGCACGCAGGCGCCATCCCGCTGGAGCTGCGCCCGCTCATGGGCAACCGCATTTATGGCTGCGACGACTGCCAGCTGATTTGCCCCTGGAACAAGTTCGCCCAGCGCAGCGCGCTGCCGGATTTTGATGAACGCCAGGGGCTGACGGGGCAGCAGCTGGTGACCTTGTTCGCCTGGACGGAAGAGGCGTTTTTGCGGTTCACCGAAGGCAGCCCGATCCGTCGCATCGGCCATGAGCGCTGGCTGCGCAATATTGCGGTGGCGATGGGCAATGCCTTGCGTGTGCTGGATGCGGCGGGCGGCGGCGGTTTGCGTGAGGCCCTGCTGGCGCGGACCGGGCATCCCGGTGAGCTGGTCAGAGAGCACGTCAAATGGGCTCTGGCGCAAAGCTCTTGATGAAAATGGCCTCTAGCCCATAAAGGACGTGGATAGGTAGCTACTGAATTGATAGCGCTTCAGGATGGGCCATCCGTTGATAATGTGCGCTGCACACGAAAAGAAAGGACACTTTTATGGACCCCACGATCTCAGGCGCGCTGGCATCACTGGTTGGCGCGGTCGTCGGCGGCAGCATCACTTTCTTTTTGAACCGCCAACTGCACAGGCATCAGCTCGCGCTGGCGCATGAGCAGCACAAGACAGAGTTCATGGCGGAAGAAACGGCGCGCCATTTCCTCAGCCACAAAGGTTACACCGACCGCTCGTTTGAAACCCTGCAAATGCATCTGGGCGGGTTTGATGAGGACGAGTTGCGCAAGATCCTGGTGCGGGCGGGGGCGATACGGACTTATCGGGAGGATGGGTCGGAGTGGTGGAGGTTGCTTAGCCGGATGGATGAATACATTGCCAAGAAAAACGCTTCTTGAGGCTGGTCTTGCTCCGGCCTTGCGCTCTTTGCTGAATTTTGCTGGCCGGGGGTTGCCCGGCGGCAAGTAACTTTCTTTTGCTTCGCCAAAAGAAAGTCACCAAAGAAAAGGCGACCCTGGTTCCTGCGTCCCCTGCGCTTCGCTCCGGGGCAACCTGCGGTGCTCGGCCCAGCCGGGGTCCGGCACAAACTCGCCTTCGGCTCAAACAAGTGCCGGCCCTGATCCGCCTGAACCTCCGCTCCTCGGCGCATCCACAAGGGCCAGTCGGGAAGGGGACCAAATACCGAAATACCAGAAAACCAATACAAATACCAACAAGGACTCGCCGTGGCGAGTCCTTGTTTCTTCAGGTATTCGGATTTCTGTCTTCGGCTGTTGGGTATTCCTTCCCCACCCCTTCTGGATGCGCCGAGGAGCACAGGTTCAGACGGATCAGGGCTCATGCTTGTCTGAGCGAAGCGAGTTTGCATGAGACCCCGGCTGGACCGAGCACCGCAGGTTGCCCGCAGCGAAGCGAAGGGACGCAGCAAGTAGGGTCGCCTTTTCTTTTGCTTAATTTACTTTTGGCGAAGCAAAAGAAAAGTGAGTTGCCGCCGGGCAACCCCCGGCCAACCGCCCTCAGCAAAGAGCACCGCCTACCGAAGCACACCAAGCGCAAACGACAGGCTCACCACACCCAGCATGGTGGAAAGCGTGACCAAGCCCGCCACATACCCGCCGTTGTAGCCCATGCGCGCTGCCAACACATAGGCGCTGGAGGCGGTGGGCAGCGCCGAGAAGGCCAGCAGGATGGTGGTCTGTGTCGGGGACAGGCCAAACAGTTTGGTCAGGCCCAGCGCCACCAGCGGTGTCAGCAGGTGCCGTATGGAGAGGACGGCGATGGCCAGGGTCTTGGCTTGCGTCAGGTGGGCGAACTGCATGCCGGCGCCTGCCGCCATCAGGCCCAGGGCCAGTGAGGCGGCACCGATGCGGGTCACGGTGGGCTCCAGCCAGATGGGCAGGGTGAAACCGAGCAGGTTGGCGATGAGGCCGGTGGCGGTGGCCAGGATCAGCGGGTTGCGCAGCAGCTCGCCGGTGAAGCCGCGGTTGGCATGGCGGGCCATGGGCCATACCGCCGCCACGTTAAAGAGCGGCACGCACACGCCGATCAGCACGGCGATCAGTTGCAGGCCTTGGGGCCCCGCCAGCCGGTCGGCGATGGCCAGGCCGATGAAGGAGTTGAAGCGAAAGGCTACCTGGGCTGCGGCGGCGTGTTCGCGCGCATCAATATGCCGGCGCAGCCAGGGCAGGTGCGGCAGGCTGTAGGCCATGGCAATGCCTGCGAGCCCCATCAATACGCCGGCACTGATCAGGCTGGAGGTGGCGCCCAGGTCCAGAGGGCTTTTCACGATGGAGTGGAACAGCAGGACCGGAAACAAAAAGTAATAAACCAGGCTTTCAACCTGTTCCCAGACCGTGCGGTTGAGGGCGGTGTATCGGCACACCAGGTAGCCGCAAACGATGAGGGAAAAGTCGGGAAAAAGAAGCTGCGCGTAGTTCACCCGCCGAGAATAACCGCAATCCCCTCGGGTTTGCCCTTATGCGTAATCCACAACGCGCGGGCACGGCGCTTGCGTTTACCATTCCTGCTGTTTCTCTATCGGAAGGATCTGAACATGCAACGTCGTTATCTGTTTGCCTACTCTGTGGTGTCTGCGCTTACGCTCGGTGCGACCGCAGGCCCTGTGCTGGCGCAGGGGTACCCCAACAAGGTGGTCAAGCTGCAGGTGCCTTTCGCACCGGGCGGCACCACCGACATCGTGGCTCGCGTGATCGCCGAGCCTCTGGGCAAGGCCCTGGGCCAGAGCGTTATCGTAGAGAACAAAGCCGGTGGCGGCGGTGTGGTCGGCGCGCTGGAAATCGCGCGCACCGTTCCCGACGGCTATACGCTGGGCGTGGCCACAGTGTCCACCACCGCGGCCAACCCGGCCATCAACCCCAAGATCCCGTACAACACGCTGACGGACTTCACGCCCATCATCAACATCGCCGCCACGCCCAACATCATTGCGGTGCATCCGAGCTTTCCGGCCCGCAACTACAAGGAGTTTGTGGCCGAGCTCAAGAAAAACCCCGGCAAGTACTCCTTTTCGTCATCGGGCACCGGCGGTATCGGCCACCTGCAGATGGAGCTTTTCAAGAGCATGTCGGGCACCTTTGTGACGCACATCCCCTACCGCGGCGCTGGCCCGGCGCTGAATGACACGGTGGCCGGCCAGGTCCCCATGATTTTCGACAACCTGCCGTCGGCGCTGCCCTTCATCCAGCAAAAACGCCTGATTCCCATCGTGGTGGCCGCGCCGCAACGCCTGGCCGTGTTGCCGGACGTGCCGACCTTCAAGGAAGTCGGCCTGGAGCCCGTGAACCGCATGGCCTACTACGGCATCATCGGCCCCAAGGGCTTGCCGAAGGAAGTCGTTGACAAGGTCAGCGCCGGCGTGAAGAAGTCGCTGGAAGATCCGGCCGTGCGCAAGCGCATCGAAGACACGGGTTCGCTGATCATCGCCAATACCCCCGAGCAATTCACGGCCCAGATCAAGGCCGAATTCGAGGTCTACAAAAAGGTGGTGGACTCGGCCAAGCTCAAGCTGGACTGATTTCTGAATTCAGGGCCGGTCTTGTCCGGCTCACACCAGAGGCCGCCGCGCATTTGAATGCCCGGCGGCTTTTTTGTTATGGTCACCCCCATGCAAGCAGAAAGCCAGTCCAGCATTGATGGGTTTATCGACGCCATATGGCTGGAAGACGGGCTGTCGAAAAACACGCTGGCCGCCTATCGCCGTGACCTGTCGCTGTACGCCACCTGGCTGGCTGCCAAAGAGCAGGGCGGGCGCAAGCTCGATGAGACCGTCGAGACCGACCTCAACCGCTATTTTTCCGCCAGGCATGCGGCGACGAAGGCGACATCGGCCAACCGGCGCCTCACGGTGTTCAAGCGTTACTTCCGCTGGGCGCTGCGCGAGCGTTTCATCACGGCCGACCCGACGCTCAAGCTCCAGTCGGCCAAGCAGGCGCTGCGCGTTCCCAAGGTCATGAGCGAAGCGCAGGTTGAGTCGCTGTTGACCGCGCCCGATGTGGACACGCCGCTAGGCCTGCGCGACCGAGCCATGTTGGAGGTGCTGTACGCCAGCGGCCTGCGTGTGAGCGAGCTGGTGGGGCTCAAGACCTTTCATGTCAGCCTGAATGAAGGTGTGCTGCGCATCATGGGCAAAGGCAGCAAAGAGCGCCTGGTGCCTTTCGGCCAGGTGGCGCGGGAATGGATTGTGAAATACCTGGCCGACGCACGGCCCGCCATCCTGAGCGGGCAGCAGACGGACGACATGTTTGTTACCGGCCACGGCAAGGGCATGAGCCGCGTGATGTTCTGGATGCTGGTGAAAAAATATGCCCGGCTGGCGGGCATCAATTCACCCTTGTCGCCGCACACCCTGCGCCACGCGTTTGCCACGCACCTGCTGAACCACGGCGCCGACTTGCGCGCGGTGCAGATGCTGCTGGGCCATGCGGACATTTCCACCACCACGATTTACACCCATGTGGCCCGCGAGCGGCTGAAGGCGCTGCACGCGCAGCACCATCCCAGAGGGTGAGTGGTTGAGCTCTCAAGGGGCTGCGTTGTACATGTAAGACCGACTAAAGGGATAGCTTGACTGAGCGCCGGTCACCTGCGTGTTGTGCACGTCGCCCGAGGGTTTTGCCGCCAGCATCTGGTGCAGCGAAATCCAGCCCTGCTCAAAGCTCATGGCGCTGCCCGCCAGATACAGGCGGTAGGCGCGCAGGGTTTTTTCGGCGCGTTCGGCCCCGCCGTCTGTGGCCAGAACCCGGCGCGCGTCGTCCAGCTTGGCTTCCAATGCGTCTGACCAATTCCACAGCGTGCGGGCATAGTGGGGGCGCAGGTTTTCGGTGTCCACCATCTCCAGGCCCGCGCGTGACATGTGTTCGAGCACCGCACTGACATGCATCAGCTCGCCGCCCGGGAAGATGTATTTTTCGATGAAGTCGCCCATGCCGGCGCCGAGCTGGCGGTTTTCCAGGCCGCCGGCAGTGATGCCGTGGTTCATCACCAGCCCGCCGGGCACGAGCAGGCGCATGATCTTGCGGAAGTAGGCGGTCATGTTGGCATGGCCCACGTGTTCGAACATGCCTACCGATGACACCTTGTCATAGGGCTGGTCCTCCGGCATGTCGCGGTAGTCGCGCAGCTCCATGCGCACGCGACCGCCCAGGCCTTTTTCGTCAATCAGGCGCTGCACATGCGCATGCTGGTTTTTCGACAGCGTAATGCCGGTGGCGTCCACGCCGTAGTGCTCGGCGGCCCACAGCAATAATCCGCCCCAGCCCGCGCCGATGTCGAGGAAACGTTCGCCGGGCTTGAGCATCAGCTTGCGGCAGATATGGTCCAGCTTGGCCTCCTGGGCCTGGGCCAGCGTCATGGCGCTGTCGCTGTAGTAGGCGCAAGAGTAGACCCGGCGTGGATCCAGCCACAGCGCATAGAAAGCGTCCGACACGTCGTAGTGAAACTGGATCTGCGCGGCGTCCCGGGCATGGGTGTGGGCGGCCATTGACTTGGCGCGGTGCAGCAGGGCCGACCACCAGCCGGTGTCGCTGTGCACGGGATTGCCCGGCAGCAGCTTGGTGACGGCGCGCATCACGTCGCGCATGGCGCCTTCGAGCTGCAGCTTGCCTTCGACATATTCCTCAGCCAGCGCCCCGATCTGCCCGGCCTTGAGGCGGGCGATGCTGGACCAGTGGGAAAACGCCAGCTTGACGGGGGCGTTGGCCGAGCCCAGACGCTGACCCTGGGGCAGCTGAAGGGCGATGTCCGCGGGCAGGCGCGGCATTTGCGGCGGGACGTCTGGAACCAGGTGCCTGATCATGCGCAAACTCCTTTTTCAAGTGCTTTTGCAGTCTAGCCATCTTCGAAAAACCCTGCAGCCACAGGATGTAGGCGGTTTTCCCGTCTTGGCCTAGGAGCCGAGGAGAGCGAGCTCGACGTCGTCAAAACCCGCTTGTCGTCGGGCATCCAGGTTCAATGGGCCCTTTACGCGGGGAGCGCCATATTGCCGGGCCAGCACCGCATAGGTGGCGATCGGGTCCAGCCCGCGCTGGGCGCACAAATGGCGGTACCAGTGGTTACCGATGGCCACATGGCCGATCTCGTCGCGCAGGATGATGTCCAGGATGTCCACGGCCCGAAGCGCCTCAGGCGTGCCGACTTTGCGCAGTTTGGCCTGCATGGGCGGGGTGGCGTCAAGGCCCCTGGCCTCCAGGGTGCGCGGTACCAGTGCCATGCGCGCCAGCACGTCGCTTTCGGTTTTGGCGGTCATGTCCCAGAGGCCGGTATGGGCGGGGAAGTCGCCGTAGTCGTAGCCCATGGCCTGCAGGTGGGTGCGCAACAGGCTGAAGTGGTAAGCCTCTTCGGCGGCCACCTGGGTCCAGTCCAGGTAATAGGCACGAGGCATGCCGGGAAAGCGCCAGATGGCGTCCAGGGCCAGGTTGATGGCGTTGAACTCGATGTGGGTGACGGCGTGGAGCAGGGCTGCCAGGCCTTCGTGCGTGAAGGGCGAGCGCTTGGGCACATCGAGATGCGAGCGCAGCTCGGGCCGGGCCGGGCAGCCGGGCAGGCCGGCCGGTGTCTGGAGCGGCAGATCGGTTGCTATCAAAATAGTAGCCGCTTGTGCATGCAGCGCCTGGGCTAGAAGCACTTTTTGCCCTGAATCCGCTTCCAGCAATGCCCGCAGCGCCTGCTGGCGCAGTTCTGCTGGAGGTGGTGTGCTTGTCATGGGGGAATTGTCGGCGATACGGGGCGGTGCGAAAGCGCCTGCGGGCAGACACGGGGCAGGGTGCTCCTTACAATCGGGGCTTTGAGGCTTTGCCCCTCCTCTTTGGCCTTTCATGGCTCTGTTCCGCGCTTTCGCTCTAATCCCAAATCACCCAAACCAAAAATCATGGCCATTTACCAACTGGACAAGCTGACCCCCACCGTTCCCGCGTCTGCCTGGGTGGCCGACAACGCCCAGGTGATCGGCGACGTGCGGCTGGGTGAAGACTGCAGCGTGTGGTTTGGCGTGGTGATCCGGGGCGACACTGAAACCATTACCGTGGGCCGGGGCACCAACGTCCAGGACAACAGCGTGCTGCATGCCGACATGGGCGTTCCGCTCACCCTCGGCGAAGACGTCACCGTCGGCCACCAGGTCATGCTGCATGGCTGCACCATTGGCGACGGCTCGCTGATCGGCATCCAGGCGGTGGTGCTCAATCACGCGAAGATCGGCAAGAACTGCCTGGTCGGTGCGGGCTCAGTCGTCACCGAAGGCAAGGAATTCCCGGATGGTTCCCTGATTCTCGGGAGCCCGGCGAAGGCGGTGAGACAGCTTTCCCCAGAGCAGATCGAGGGTTTAAAAATGATCGCGAAGCACTATATTGAGAATGCCGGGCGCTATAAGGCCGGGCTCAAGAAGATCGCGTAAACACTCAAGATGACCAAACTAAACTACTACATCCAGAGCGCCAAAGTCGGGGCTCTTATTCAAGCAGGAGCCGCGGAACCGGCTTTGCCGGGCCGCAGGCGGGGCGGCCCCCTCGGGGGGCAGGGAGCTACACGCAGTGAGCGACCGTGGGGGCGCCATGTCCGAACTGCATAAATTCATCTTCGACGGCCTGCCGGTTCGCGGCATGCTGGTGCGCCTGACCGACTCCTGGCAGGAAATCCTCAAACGCAGGCAGGACGGTGGCGGCTATCCGGCCGAAGTCACGCACCTTCTGGGCGAAATGACGGCCGCGGGCGCGCTGATGCAAAGCAACATCAAATTCAACGGCGCGCTGATTCTGCAAATCTTTGGCGACGGCCCGGTCAAGCTGGCCGTGGCCGAGGTGCAACCCGACCTCACCCTTCGTGCCACGGCCACGGTGACCGGCACGGTTGACCCGGGCAGCACCCTCAGCCAACTCGTCAACGTGAGCAACCAGGGCCGCTGCGCGATCACCCTGGACCCGAAAGACAAGCTGCCGGGGCAGCAGGCTTATCAGGGCGTGGTGCCGCTGTTTGGCGACCATCACGAAAAAATCGAAAACCTGGCTGAAGTGCTGGAGCACTACATGCTGCAGAGCGAGCAACTCGACACCAAGCTGATTCTGGCCGCCGACGGCAAGGTCGCCGCGGGCTTGTTGATCCAGCGCCTGCCGGTCAAGGGCCAAGGCAATCTGGAAGGCACGATTGACCGCGACGCCAATGAAGACCAGATCGGCGCGAATGAGGACTACAAGCGCATTGCAATGCTGGCCGGCACGCTCAAGCGTGAAGAGCTGTTGACCCTGGATGCCGACACGATCTTGCGGCGCCTCTTCTGGGAAGAGCAGGTCACGCGGTTTGAGCCGCTGACGCCGAGCTTTGCCTGCAGCTGCTCGCGTGACCGCGTGGGCAGCATGCTGCGCAGCCTGGGCACGGATGAAATTGAAAGCATTATTTCGGAGCGCGGAAAGGTGGCGGTCGGATGCGAGTTCTGCGGCGCGCAGTACGACTTCGACCCGGTGGATGCCGCCCAGCTTTTCACCAGCCAAACCAGCCAGCCGCCGCCCAGCTCGACCGTGCAGTAACGACGGCGGCTACCGCCTTGGGGTAGGCTTAAAGGCCCGTCAGGTGGAGAAGCTGTTGGCGCGCTGCGCCAGCAAGTCGCTGAGCAAGCGGTGCTCGCAGGTCGGGTCGCTGCATTTGTCGCATACCCAGGTCCACGCGCCTTTGCTGCCGCGGCGAGTTGCGGTGGCGCGTTGCGGCTGCGGCGGGTTTACCGCATCAAGCGCCTGCGCCAGGCGCTGGTCTGTAGTGCCATACATCACACGATAGGCAACGCCAGCCGATGCCAGGGCTGTACGAATGGCCTGGTCTGCTGCTTCCCGAGACGCATCCATGGCGGCGGCCGTGTTGTGGGCGTGCAGCGCGGGCTCCAGCCCCGTGAGCAACACCAGGTCGTGACCGGCCAGGTCGGCCGCAAAGGGAGGGATGGCTACCGTCACCACAGCCTGGCGTCCCGACGCCTGCAGGGCGTGCCCTAATGCGGCGGCGAGGGGGCTTTTTCCGGAAGACGGAGCGCCCGCGATGGCGATTTTCACCGTGGCCGCCTATTTGGTGATCTGCACGAAGATTTCATTGGGCTTGACCATGCCCAGCTCGGTTCGGGCCTTTTCTTCCACCATCTCAAGGCCTTCTTTCAAATCCCTGACTTCCGCTGCGAGCTGGTCGTTGGCGGCCTGGGCCTGGGTGTTCTTGGCGAGTTGCTCGGTCAATCGGTGCTGCATTTCGCGCACGCTGGGAACGCTGCCCCGGCCGATCCAGAGTTGCGCGTGGAATATGCCCAATAGCGCAATCAGGATGGCGGGGACGAGTCGGTTTCCCATGCCCACGTTAAGGGTGATGTTTCGCCGCCGGGCCGCCCCAAGGCGAAACGCGGCCCCCTCGGGGGGCAGCGAACGACACGAAGTGCGCGAGCGTGGGGGCCATTTAGCGGAGGTTGTAAAAGGCTGCACGGCCTGGGTAGGACGCGATGTCACCCAGGTCTTCTTCGATGCGCAGCAGCTGGTTGTACTTGGCCATGCGGTCCGAACGCGAGAGCGAGCCGGTCTTGATCTGGCCCGCATTGGTGCCTACGGCGATGTCGGCAATCGTGGAGTCTTCGGTTTCGCCCGAACGGTGGCTGATGACGGCGGTGTAGCCGGCGCGCTTGGCCATCTCGATGGCGGCAAAGGTTTCGGTCAGCGTGCCGATCTGGTTGATCTTGATCAGGATGGAGTTGGCGATCTGTTTGTCGATGCCTTCCTTGAGGATCTTGGTGTTGGTGACAAACAGGTCGTCGCCGACCAGTTGCACTTTTTTGCCCAGGCGCTCGGTAAGGATTTTCCAGCCGTCCCAATCGCCCTCGGCCATGCCGTCTTCAATGCTGATGATGGGGTATTTGTCGACCCAGGTTGCCAGGATGTTGGTCCATTCGGTGGCGTCCAGGCTCAGGCCTTCTGCGCCCAGAACGTACTTGCCGTCTTTGTAGAACTCCGATGCGGCGCAATCGAGGCCCAAGGCGATCTGCTCGCCTGCGACATAGCCGGCCGCGTCGATGGCTTCCAGGATCATCTGGATGGCCGCTTCGTGGTTGGTCACATTGGGGGCAAAACCGCCTTCGTCTCCGACGGCTACGCTCATGCCCTTGTCGTGCAGGATTTTCTTGAGCGCGTGAAAGACTTCGGCGCCGTAACGCACGGCTTCGCGGAAGCTGGGCGCGCCGATCGGGATGATCATCAGTTCCTGCAGGTCGAGGTTGTTGTTGGCGTGCGCACCGCCGTTGACCACGTTCATCATGGGCACGGGCATTTGCATGGCGCCGCTGCCGCCGAAATAGCGGTACAGGGGCAGGCCGGCTTCTTCAGCCGCTGCGCGTGCAACGGCCATGCTGACAGCCAGCGTGGCATTGGCGCCCAGGCGGGACTTGTTGTCGGTGCCGTCCAGGTCGATCAGCGTGCGGTCCAGGAAAGCCTGCTCGCTGGCGTCCAGGCCGAGAACGGCCTCGGAGATTTCGGTGTTGATGTGTTCGACGGCTTTGAGCACGCCTTTGCCGAGGTAACGCGACTTGTCGCCGTCGCGCAGCTCGATGGCTTCACGCGAACCGGTAGACGCACCGGAGGGAACTGCTGCGCGGCCCATGACGCCGGACTCCAGCAGCACGTCGCATTCAACGGTAGGGTTGCCACGGCTGTCGAGAATTTCGCGGCCGACGATATCAACAATTGCGCTCATTTAGGCTCTTTCAAAATCAGAAGACAAAAAAATAAAACCAAAAAACTAAAACGCTCAGACGCCTTCGACCAGCACCATGCGCATCACGGCGATGCCTTGGCGCGACTGGCGGGCCGCGTCGTATTCGGCCGACTCATTGAAGGCGCGGGCCTGCTCCACACTCGGGAACTTCAGCACCACGATGCGGTTGGGCGTCCAGTCGCCTTCGAGCACTTCAATCTTGCCGCCGCGTACGCAGACCTCGGCGCCGTGCGCCTGCATCGCAATACTAGACAGTTTTTTGTACTGTTCGTATTGTTCGGGGTTCGTAACTGTGACGTTGGCAATGATGTAGGCGCTGGGCATGTGTGGCTTTGAAAACAGGTTAAGAACGCTCGTTGTCTTGATCGGACAGGGTGCAGATCAGGCACCCTTGCGAAGGCTGGTACTCAGGCGGCGAAGTTGTTTTCAAGGAAGCCGTTGCGTTTGGTGACCCGGTCCAGCTCTTGCAGTGTTTCCAGCAAGGCCTTCATGTGCTTGAGCGGCACGGCATTGGGGCCGTCGCACAAGGCATTGGCCGGGTCCGGGTGGGTTTCCATGAACAGGCCAGAGACGCCGACGGCCACTGCGGCACGCGCCAGCACCGGCACCATCTCGCGTACGCCGCCGCTGCTGGTGCCCTGGCCGCCGGGCAGTTGCACCGAGTGGGTCGCGTCAAACACGACGGGCGCGTTGGTTTCGCGCATGATGGCCAGGCTGCGCATGTCGCTGACCAGATTGTTGTAGCCAAAGCTGGCGCCGCGTTCGCAGGCCATGAAGTTGTCTTCCGGCAGACCGGCCGCCTTGACGGCCGCGCGCGCCTTGGTGATGACATTCTTCATGTCGCCCGGGGCCATGAACTGGCCCTTCTTGATATTGACCGGCAGGCCGGACAGCGCGACGGCGTGGATGAAGTCGGTCTGGCGGCACAGCAGGGCCGGTGTTTGCAGCACATCGACGACCTTGGCGACCTGGGCGATCTGGTCTTCGGAGTGGATGTCGGTCAGCACCGGCACGCCAATTTCCTTTTTGACCTTGGCCAGAATCTCCAGTCCTTTCTCCGTGCCCAGTCCGCGAAAGGCTGTCTCACTGGTGCGATTGGCCTTGTCGAAACTGCTTTTGAAGATGAAGGGAATGCCCAGCGAGGCGGTGATTTCCTTGAGCGTGCCGGCGGTGTCCATCTGCAATTGCTCGGACTCCACCACACAGGGGCCGGCAATCAGGAAAAACGGTTGGTTCAAGCCAATGTCGAATCCGCAGAGTTTCATGGTCAAGCCACCGCCTTCAGGGGCTTGGCTGCGGGTTTGCCGTCCTGGCCCGCCGTGGCGCGGTTCTGGAGCACGGCCGCAATATAGGCATTGAACAGCGGGTGGCCGTCCCACGGCGTGGACTTGAATTCAGGGTGAAACTGGACACCCACGAACCATGGATGGACGTTCTGGGGAAGCTCGACGATCTCGGTGAGTTGCTCGCGCTGGGTCAGCGCGGAAATGACCAGGCCCGAGGCGCGCAGGGCGTCAAGGTAGTTGACATTGGCTTCGTAGCGATGGCGGTGGCGCTCGGTCACGACGTCGCCGTAAATCTTGTGAGCCAGCGTGCCGGCGGCGACGTCGGAGCTCTGGGCGCCCAGCCGCATGGTGCCACCCATATCGGATTTGGCATCGCGCGTCTTGATCGTGCCGTCGGCGTCTTTCCACTCGGTGATCAGCGCGATCACAGGGTGTGGGGTGGCCGGGTCGAACTCGGTGCTGTTGGCGTCCTTCAAGCCCGCAACGTGGCGTGCGAACTCGATGGTGGCGACCTGCATACCCAGGCAGATACCGAGGTAAGGCATCTTTTGCTCACGGGCAAAACGGGCAGCGCAAATTTTTCCTTCGACGCCGCGAACGCCGAAGCCGCCGGGCACCAGGATGCCATCGAAACGCGCCAGGCGCGAGACGTTGTCCGGGGTGATGGTTTCGGAGTCGACATACTCAATGACCACCTTGGCGTGGTTTTTCATGCCGGCGTGGCGCAGGGCCTCGTTGAGCGACTTGTAGCTGTCGGAGAGGTCGACATACTTGCCGACCATGGCGATGTTGACTTCGGTCTGCGGATGTTCGGTTTCGTAGACCAGGTCATCCCAGCGCCTGAGGTTGGCCGGTGGGGTGTTGAGCCGCAGCTTGTCGCAAATCAGGCCGTCCAGGCCTTGTTCGTGCAGCATGCGGGGCACTTTGTAAATCGTGTCGACATCCCACATCGAGATCACGCCCCATTCGGGAACGTTGGAGAACAGCGAGATCTTTTCGCGCTCTTCGTTGGGGATGCGGCGGTCTGCCCGGCACAACAGCACGTCGGCCTGGATGCCGATTTCGCGCAACTGCTTGGCGGTGTGTTGGGTGGGCTTGGTTTTGAGCTCGCCGGCGGCGGCGATCCAGGGCACGTAGCTCAGGTGCACAAAGGCGGTGTTGTTGGCGCCCAGGCGCAGGCTCATTTGCCGAACGGCCTCCAGGAAGGGCAATGACTCGATGTCGCCGACGGTGCCGCCGATTTCCACGATGGCGACGTCGACCGCGTCAGGGGTTTCATAACCGGCGCCGCGTTTGACGAATTCCTGGATTTCGTTGGTGACGTGCGGGATGACCTGGACGGTCTTGCCGAGATAATCGCCGCGGCGTTCTTTCTCAAGGACGCTTTTGTAAATCTGGCCGGTGGTGAAGTTGTTGGCCTTGCGCATGCGCGTTTCGATGAAACGCTCATAGTGGCCTAGATCCAGGTCGGTTTCGGCGCCGTCGTCGGTGACAAAGACCTCGCCGTGCTGGAAGGGCGACATCGTGCCCGGATCCACATTCAGGTAGGGATCGAGCTTGATTAAAGTGACTTTGAGGCCTCGCGATTCCAGGATCGCAGCTAAGGAGGCTGAGGCGATTCCCTTGCCCAGGGAAGACACCACACCGCCGGTGACGAAGACAAATTTGGTCATGTCAGGTACGAACCGCAAGTTCGTAGAGGTGGTAAACGGAGATTATACGGGTTGCTTGCCGGGATGCCGTCGCAAAGGGCATTGAATTCGGCGTAAAACCGTTTCCGGCTGTGCATGGCCCCCCGGCAGCACCTACACGTGAGAGATGGTTGGGCGCTGCAATTTTCCGCCGGGCCGCCCCAAGGAAAATTAGCCCCCTCGGGGGGGCAGCGCATTACACGCAGTGAAAAGCGTGGGGGCTTTTTTCTAGCTGATACATTGCGGGACATGACGAATCAACTGAACTTTGCAGAAAACAGTCCGGGCGGCGATGAAGCCCTGGATCTGGCCGGCAAACACATCGTGCTGGGCCTGTCGGGCGGGATTGCCTGTTACAAGGCTGCCGAGCTGTGCCGGGCGCTGATCAAGGCAGGTGCTGCGGTGCAGGTGGTCATGACCGAAGCCGCCGAGCAGTTCATCACGCCCGTCACCATGCAGGCCCTGAGCGGCCGGCCGGTCTATACCAGCCAGTGGGACAGCCGTCCTTCCGGCGGGATGAGCAACAACATGGCGCACATCAACCTGTCGCGCGAAGCGGACGCCATCCTGATTGCGCCCATGAGCGCCGACTTCATGGCCAAGTTGCTGCATGGGCGCGCCGACGACCTGCTGAGCCTGATGTGCCTGGCCCGCCCCATTGACAAGGTGCCGCTGCTGGTGGCGCCGGCCATGAACCGTGAGATGTACGCGCATCCGGCGACGCAGCGCAACTTTATTCAGCTGGATGCCGATGGCGCCACGGTGCTGGGTGTGGGCAGTGGTTTCCAGGCCTGTGGCGAGACCGGCGACGGCCGCATGCTGGAGCCCGAGCAGATCCTTGAAGACGTGATTGCTTTCTTTGCGCCCAAAGCGCTGGCCGGTCAGCATGTGCTGGTCACGGCCGGCCCCACATACGAGGCCATCGACCCGGTGCGGGGCATCACCAATTTGTCGAGTGGCAAGATGGGTTTTGCCATTGCGCGCGCAGCCCGTGAAGCCGGCGCCGATGTGACCCTGGTGGCTGGCCCGGTGGGCTTGCCCACGCCGCGCGGCGTGACCCGCATCGACGTGAGATCTGCACAAAATATGCTTGAAGCCGTTATGGGGCATGCACAAGCAGCTACTGTTTTTATAGCAACGGCAGCGGTTGCCGACTGGCGTCCCGCTGCGCCTTCAACCCAGAAAATCAAGAAAGACGGCTCGGGCCAGGCCCCGCAACTGGCGTTTTCCGAGAACACCGACATCCTCGCCACCGTCGCCCAGTTGCCCGCCGCCCAGTCTGGAAAGTTGTTTTGCGTGGGCTTTGCCGCAGAAAGCCATGACCTGGCTGAAAACGCAGAAGCCAAGCGCCTGCGCAAAAAAGTGCCGCTGCTTGTCGGCAACATCGGCCCCGATACTTTTGGGCAGGATCACAACGCGCTGCTGCTCATTGACGAGCGGGGCCGCACCGAGCTTCCCAGGGCATCCAAGCTGTCGCTCGCGCGCCGGCTGGTGCAGGAGATTGCGGGCCGGATGGCTCCGGCAAACCGGAAAGCAGGGGCGCCATGATTCATCCTTCAGACACGCCGCCCGATGGCGACTTTGCGAGCTATGTGGAACGCCTGACCGGTGCCAACGCGGCAGCGGGTGCTCGCGAAGACTTGTTTAAACCCCAGGCATCGAAGGACGTCTCGTCTTCATCCCAACCACCGTCCCGGTTCGCGGCGAGTTCGGGCACGCCTTCTGTGAAAGCGGTTGCCGCGCCTTTGGCCGGCATATCGCTCCTGACGCACATCAAATGGGTGGTCGGTTTGTGGATCGCCACCCAGGCGCTGGCCAGGCTTGTGCCAGGCGCCGGTTTTTTGTTTCTCCCCGCGCTGCTGGTCTATGCGGCCTGGGTGATATTCAAGGTCAACCGCAGTTCCTCGGGTGCGCTGGTACAGCGCTTGCGTGAGATGGCCCGCGAGGCAGCCGAAGAAGTCCAAAAAAATCAACAAGCCAAGAAAAAATAGTTCATGCAAATCGACGTCAAAATTCTCGACTCGCGCCTTCAGGGCAATCTCCCTTCCTATGCCACGCCAGGCAGCGCGGGCCTGGATCTTCGGGCCTGCCTTGAGGCTCCTCTGACATTGGCCGCCAATGCCTGGCAACTGGTGCCGACCGGCATCGCGATCTACCTGCATAACCCCGGTTATGCCGCTCTTATCCTGCCGCGGTCCGGCCTGGGCCACAAGCACGGCATCGTGCTCGGCAATCTGGTCGGCCTGATTGACAGCGACTACCAGGGGCAGTTGATGGTCAGCGCCTGGAACCGCAGCGATGTGCCGTTCACCATTGAGCCCATGGAGCGAATTGCGCAGTTGATGATCGTGCCCGTGGTGCAGGCGCAGTTCAACGTGGTCACTGAGTTCCCCGCCAGTGAGCGGGGCGAGGGCGGCTACGGCTCTACAGGCAAAGCCTGATTTCCGGGGCCTTTGCCCCAGAGCCGCTTCTGCTTCTGAGCGAAGGTGGGGGTTTTCCTACAACCCCTGCAACAAGGCTCCCACGTCCTCACAGGTTCAATCCCCACCCGGGATTTGCCGCGGTGTGTCCTTAATGAGCCATGGGAGTCCCTGGCCCCTGATACCGGTTCACTCGCAAGAGCGGCGCCGGTTGCAGGTGGCGGGTCCTCATGAACTTATTAACAGGAGAGACTCATGCGAAACACATCCCGCTTTATTTCATCGACTTGCGCCGTCGTAGCGCTGGCCGGCCTGGCCGCTTGTGCGCCCATGAGCCCACAGGTGTCCGATGCGAATTACCCGCCCGTCAACCCCAGCTCCGGTTACCCCACCGCCAGCTATCCTGCCGGCACTTACCCTGCTGGCACTTACCCCGCCGGCACCTATCCGGCCAACCAGCAGAACCGCTACATCGAGTACGGACGCGTCAGCAACGTGGAAGTGTTTCGCACCCAGGAACAGGCCAGGGGCTCGGGCGTAGGTGCCATCCTCGGCGGTGTGGCCGGCGCTGTGGTGGGCCACCAGATCGGTGGCGGAACCGGCAAGGACGTTGCAACGATCGCCGGCGCAGTCGGCGGCGCCGTGGCCGGCAATGCGATTGAGAGGAATCGCAACGCCACGGTTCGCGAAACGTATCGAGTGTCCGTCCAGCTCGACAACGGAACCGGTCGCGCTTATGACGTGCCGTCTACAGGCGATCTGCGCATTGGCGACCGTGTGAGGATTGAAAACGGCCTGCTCTACAGGATGTAAGGCATGCAGGGTCGGCCGGCAAAGCCGCGCTGACCCGATGCCGCGGCCTCAGTGCAGTGTGCCGCTGCCCGGGGTGAGAGGTTCGAGCTTGAAGAAACCGGTGCCCAAAGAACCTTGCCCAATTTCTTCTTCAGAGGCTTCGCGCACCGCCTCAACCTTGATATTCAGCCGGATGGCGATACCCGCCAGTGGATGGTTGCCGTCGAGCACCACGTGGTCTGGATAGATCTCGGTGACCGTGTAAATATGGTCATGCGGTGCTTGCCCGCTGCCGCCCTTGGGCAGAGCTGCGCCGTCAAAGGTCATGCCTTCTTCCAGCTCGGCGGGGAAGATTTTCCGGGGTTCGAGAAAAACCAGGTTTTCGTCGTAATCGCCAAAGGCGCTTTCTGGCTCTAAATGCAGCTCAAGCTGGTCGCCGGCTTCGTGCCCTTGAAGAGCCTCTTCGATTTTGGCGAGCAGGTCATCGCCGCCCAGCAGGAACTCGATCGGTTCGTCGAGTTCGTCCAGCACATCGCCCAAGGTGTCTTTCAGCGTCCATGTCAGGGCTACGACGCATTGCGGGGTGATTTTCATCCGACAATTGTCCCATGGATGTAAATCAACCTCTAGCGCTTCTCGCCGGCCTGAGCCCCGCGCAATTCATGCGCCGGCACTGGCAAAAAAAGCCGTTGCTCGTGCGCCAGGCCATACCCGGACTGCAGCCCGTGCTGAGCCGCGCCGAGCTGTTCAAACTGGCTGCGAGTGAACACGTGGAGTCACGCCTGATCGTGCAGCAGCCCAAGGGCTGGCGCATGAAGCAAGGGCCTGTCACTTCGTCGGGGTTGCCGCCCCTGAGCCAGAAAGGCTGGACCCTGCTGGTGCAGGGTGTGGATCTGCACGACCCTGCAGCGCATGCACTGTTGCAGCAGTTCCGCTTCGTCCCCGACGCGCGGCTCGACGACCTGATGATTTCGTTTGCTACCGCGGGCGGCGGCGTAGGGCCGCATTTCGACAGTTATGACGTGTTCTTGCTGCAAGCCAGCGGCCGGCGGCGCTGGAAGATCGGGCGGCAAAAAGACCTCACCCTGCAGGAAGATGTGCCGCTGAAGATCTTGCAGAATTTCGAGCCGGAAGAGGAGTTTGTGCTGGAGGCCGGTGACATGCTTTACCTGCCGCCGCGTTATGCGCACGACGGGATTGCCGAGTCGGCGATCCATGCCGGCGGCAAGGCTGCGGACTGCATGACCTACTCCATCGGCTTCAGGTCGCCGGGGCGCCGCGAACTGGCAGCGGAGTTGTTGCAGCGACTGGCCGAGTTCAGTGAAGACGACAGCGATGCAGCTGCACCGGACCGCCGCAGCAGGGCAAAGCCGGCTCTATACCGTGATCCGGAACAAGCCGCAACGGCCACGCCGGCGGCCTTGCCGGCAAGCCTGGCTGCTTTTGCAGGCCAGGCGCTTGAAGAGGCGCTGAAAGACCCGTTGGCGCTGGCGTGCGCCTTGGGTGAATACCTGACGGAACCAAAGCCCTCTGTGTGGTTTGACGAGGCTGCCTACGAATGGGATGCCGACGCGGCGCGGGCAGGGCGGGCCGCTGTCCAGCTTGATGCGCGCACCCGGATGATGTATGACAGCGATCATGTATTCATCAATGGTGAAAGCTACCTTGCCAAAGGCGCGGATGCGGCGCTCATGCGGCGGCTGGCCGACCAGCGCAGCCTGGCGCCACGAGAGTTGCGAAAGGCCGGCGTATCCGCGATGGCTCTGTTGGGTGACTGGCATGATGCCGGTTGGCTGCGGCAGGAGCCATTGCCCGCCGGCTCCTGACTTTCTGTGATCTTGCCCCGGGAGAACATCATGGACCCTGAACAATCCAGCACACCATTCACAGCACTGCCAGAGGGCCGCTTCAGCGGGCTCACAGACTTCACGCAGTTGATTCGGCAGGCCTTTTCGGCGGCAGCGGTGCAGGGATGGCGTGAAATCATCGTCTGCGACCCTGATTTTGGCGATTGGCCTCTGGGTGAGCGAGCGGTGATTGACGCCCTGAACGACTGGTCCATGACCGGACGCAAGTTCACCATATTGGCAAAAAACTATGACGAGATTCTTCGCCGGCACGCGAGATTCGTCACCTGGCGGCGCACCTGGGCACACATTGTGGAATGCCGCGCAAACGCATCGGCCTCGGCCGATGAGATGCCCAGCGCGTTGCTGAGCCCCCAATGGGTGTTTGAGCGGTTGGACCCTCAGCGCTGCACGGGGGTTGCCGGCTCAGAGGTCGGCAGGCGAGTGGCGCTCAGGGAGCGCCTGAATGAGCGCTTGCTGAAGAGCTCGCCGGCTTTTCCGGCGACCACGCTCGGGCTGTAGTCTGGGTATTTAAGCACTCCTGTCCGTCATACGGTAGCGATCCACCGACTAAGGGTTTTCAGGCTTGTATTCGTGTTTGTGATATCCAGCATATAATTTAAAGCTGGGTAGAAAGAGCTCGAGTCCTTTCCCCGGTCAAAAATAACTTGAATTCCGGTTTGGGTTTCTTTTGACAATTTCCGGAAATTGTTTTCTTAAATATCATCAAGGATCGTAAAAAATGAACAAGTCTCTCGTTTTGGCAGTTATCGTTGCCGCTGTTGCTCTGGCTGCTTGCGGCAAGAAAGAACCAGAAGCCGTTGCACCTGCGCCCGCACCAGCTGCCGCCGCATCCGCACCAGCTGCTGACGCATCTGCTCCAGCTGCTGCCGCATCTGCACCCGCCGCTGACGCTGCTGCCGCTGCCGCTACTTCTGCCGCCGCGGCTGCTACCGCTCCGGCCAGCGCTGCGAAGTAATTTCTTCAGCGAGTCGAAAAGCCGCCGTGAGGCGGCTTTTTTTTTGCCCGTTTGTTTTTCCGGCGTGCCCGCCGCCTGCCGTCAAATGTGAAGCCAGGGGGTTCCGTGGTCGGGGCTCGCCACGACGATGTCTTCCGTGCCGCAAGACAATGTCTGGGCCATCAGGCTTTGAACCAGCGCAGGCCGGTTGTTCTGCACACTCAGGTGCGCTGCCACCAGGTGCTTCAAACCCTGATGGGTGACTGTGCGTGCGATGTCCGCCGCAGCGACGTTTGAAAGGTGGCCGTATTGGCCGCCGACCCGTCGTTTCAAAAAAGCCGGGTACGACGATTGCGCCAGCATGTCCGTGTCGTGATTGCATTCCAGCAGCAACGCATCGCAAGCCGCGAGGTGCGCGATCACATGCGCGGTGGCATGGCCCAGGTCGGTGAGGATGCCCAGCTTGGCCGAGCCGTCGGTGCAACTGAGCTGCAGGGGCTCTCTCGCGTCGTGAGGCACGGTGAAAGGGGTGAGTTGCATGCCGCCCAGGTTGATGACCTGGTTGTCGCGCGCGACGTGCAGCAACCCGTCAAAATCCGGCGCGCCAATGGCGGCATGGGTGCCGCGGCTCATCCAGACCGGGATCCGGTAGCGCAGTGAGAGGGATCGCGCACAACCGATGTGGTCTCCGTGCTCATGTGTCACGAACACCGCATGGATGTCTTCCGGCTGCAGCCCGGCCTGGCCCAGGCGATAGAGCAGGTGTTTGAGGCCCAGGCCGCAATCCACGAGGACACGCATAGGGGCGATCCCCATCGCCTCGACCACTGTGGCATTGCCCGAACTGCCGCTGCCCAGGCTTTTGAACCTTAACACCGGCGTATATGCGCTGAATGACCTGCGAGACCGGAGTTTGGAAAATCGGGCCGCAAGTCCGGGTTTATTTCAGGTCGTCGGCGATGACCTGCACGATGCGCTGTGCATTGGCGGATGCTTCAGGCGCGCCCTGGGCATTGAGAACAGACACCGTGGTGCTTTCACCCTGGCTCTTGACGGCGATGCGGTATTTCAGGGGCGGCACGGCGGCCGGCGAGCCGCTGAACAGCTTGCTGAAGAAGCCGGGCTCGGTCTTGTTCACGACGGGCTCGACATAACGCACGAAGTAGGTGCCCTGGCTGCGGTCACGGTCTTCAACGGTGAAGCCGGTGCGGTCCAGTGCCAGGCCGACCCGGCGCCAGGCGCGTTCAAAGCCTTCGTCGATCTGCACGACAGGCTGGCTGTTGACCGTGGCGATGCGGGATGTTTGCTTGGTGGCGCCTGCGGCCACCAGGGCCCTGGATTGCTCTTGCGTAACACCCAGCTTGACCATCATGCGACGCAGGAATTCGGCTTCCAACTCCGGATCGGCCGGACGAGGTTGCCATAACGTGCTGTCACCGGTAACGGCGGCGTTGCCGGATTTCCCGCCGGTGACGACTTCCACCATGCCGCGGTGGCTGACATAAATCTCGGTGCCGCCGTCGGTGCGGCGTTCCAGCCGGGTGCGGAACTTGTCGCGCTCTCCGGTGGAGTAAAGGCCGTCAAAAACTTTGCCCAAAGCGCTGCGGATAAAGTCCTGCGGCAGTTTGGCGCGGTTTTCGGCGTAGTCGGTTTCCATGATGCCGAGGTTTTCCTGGTCTTGCGCCAGCAGGAAACCGCTTTCCAGCCAGAAATCACGGACAGGGCCCCAGAGCTTATCGGCAGGCCGGTTCACGACCAGCCAACGCTGGCTGCCCGCGCGTTCGATCCGCACGTCGCCCATGGTCACGGCGGCGGTTTGCACCGCCTGGGTGGGCTGGCCTGTCTGATAGCTGTTGGCCGACACCGCGGTGCCGGGCACCACGTAGCGGGTTTCGCGGGTGAGCTGGGTCAGGTCGGGAGGAATGTCCAGGGATGGAGCCTTCGCGCCGCTTGTCTTGTAGTCGACGCGCTCACCCTCCATGACGTCCCGTAGGGAAGAGCAGCCGGCGAGCAGGCTGAGGGCAACCAGTGCAGACACGGTTGCGGCGCTCCGGGCTTTGGTAAATGCAGGACGTGTTGACGATATCTTCACTTGGGTTCCCTTAAAAATCAGATCAGGCAAATCAAATCAGGCCGCAGGCACGCAAAGCGTTTTCCACGGTGGCTTCGTTCGATGTTTCCAGCGGCGTCATCGGCAGGCGTAGCGTGCCACCGCAAAGACCCATGCGGGCCATGGCCCATTTGACGGGAATCGGGTTGGCTTCGATAAAGAGGTTTCGATGCAGCGGCAGCAGTTTTAGTTGCAGCTCCATGGCGCGGCGTGCGTCGCCGGCCACGGCCGCAACACACAGCTCATGCATGAGGCGGGGGGCCACGTTGGCCGTCACGCTGACGTTGCCCTGGCCGCCGCACAGCATCAGCGCCACGGCGGTCGGGTCGTCGCCTGAGTACACGGCAAAGCCCTTGGGCACTTCCTTGATCAGCCACTGGGCGCGCTCGATGTTGCCGGTGGCTTCCTTGATGCCGACGATGCCGGGCACCTGGGCCAGGCGCAGCACGGTGGCATGCGCCATATCGGCCACGGTGCGGCCGGGCACGTTGTAAAGCACGGTCGGCAAGTCGCCTACGGCCTCGGCAATGGCCTTGAAGTGCCGGTACTGGCCTTCCTGGGTAGGCTTGTTGTAGTAGGGGACAACCTGCAGCTGGCAGTCGGCGCCGACGCCTTTGGCAAATTTGGCGAGCTCGATCGCCTCGGCAGTCGAGTTGGCGCCGCAGCCGGCCATGATGGGCACGCGCTTTTTGGCCTGCTCCACCGATACACGGATGATTTCGCAGTGTTCTTCGACATTGACGGTGGGCGATTCGCCGGTGGTGCCCACCACGCCGATGCAGTCGGTTCCCTCGGCAATGTGCCAGTCGACCAGCTTGCGCAATGTGGGGTAATCAACGCTGCCGTCTTCGTGCAAGGGCGTTGCCAGTGCAACGATGCTGCCAGTAATGGGTTTCATGCTTTGCTTGTAAACGTTCGCGGCCTGTGGAGGGTCTGGCCGCAATACCGCCGGCCGACCCCAAAAAGCCAATCCTGCATTCTACCCAGAGCCTAAGGCAGTAAATAGCGGGGCGGGGTGGGCAAACCCGCAGTCGTGGCGGCTTCGCGCACGGCGGCAATGCGCTGGATGAAGCGCGGCGGGTTCTCGTGGAACCCCTCCTCGAAAGCCACCACCCGCAGGCCCTGGCAAACCTGCAGCAACTCACCGCGCCGCAGCAAAAAGTCGGGCCGGGACGGCTTGCCCACCGTTTCATTGCCCTGCGTAAAAGTTTCGTAAATCAGCACGCCGCCCGGCGCCAGGCTGGCCAAAAGTGTGGGCAGCAGCGGCCGCCAGAGGTAATTGGTGACGACGACGGCGTCAAACTGGCGGCCTGCGAACGGCCAGGGACCATTTTCAATGTCAGCCACCACGGTTTCAACGGCCTGGACCGGTAGGGGCGGAAGTGAATTTGCTATGAATTCGATAGCTTCCTGTGAACGATCCACAAGGGCTAGAGGGTGATTTCGTTCATAAAACCAGCGCGCATGGCGCCCATGACCGCAGGCAACGTCCAGCACCACGCCGCGCTTGGGCACCAGGTGCGACCAGCGCTGCACCCAGACGGAGGGCGGCTCCATGCCATGCACCGAACCGGTCATGTGGGTTTCACGTCATCTTTGAGCGCGGCCAGCGCCATCGCTTCAACCCGGCCGGGCGCAATCAGCTTGAGCCAGCGGCCCAGCTTGCCTTTGGCCGTCATGACGACTTCACGGTCCCGGCGCGCCATGCCTTGCAGAATGAGCCGGGCACATTCCTCCACGCTCATGGCGCCGTCTTCCTTCAGGCCGCTGGAGCCCGCCGCCACGCCGGCCGCATTGAAGCCCCGATGCCGGATGTTGGTGGCGACCACGCCCGGGTAAGCCGTGGTCACGCTGACGCCGGCGCCCTTCATTTCAGCGCGCAGCGCCTCAAAAAAGCCCACCATGGCAAATTTGGTGGCGCTGTAGGCCGTGCGTCCCGGCACACCGATCAGGCCTGCCAGGCTGGATACGGCCACGATGCTGCCGTGGCGCAGCTTCAGATGGGGCAGGGCCGCATGGGTGCACCACACGCTGCCCCACAGGTTGATGCGCATCAGCTGCTCATACCAGGTCAGGTCTTCGGCCCGGACGTCTTCCAGCAGGGCCTGCGCCGACATGCCGGCGTTGTTGATGAGCGCGTCAATGTGCCCGAAACGGCCGACGGCGGCGTCGATCAAATGGCGGCATTGGGTCTCAATAGAAACGTCGGTTTTGACGACCAGCGTTTGCGCGCCGTGGGCGGCGCATTGCCCTGCGACCTCGCCCAGCAGCGTCTCGTTGCGTGCGGCCAGTACCAGCGCCACGCCGGCGCCATGGGTCGCGGCCAATTGCCGTGCCATTTCGGCGCCTATGCCGTCGGAAGACCCGGTGATTACTATTGTTTTCATAGCAGCCTATGCATGTACTTATTGGGCTGCAGCCCAAAATCGCTTAAAAATTCCGGGCAGGCGTCGCGCAGGTTGCAGGAGAGCAGAAGGCTAGAAGCAGGCCCAGATCTGGTTGGCGAGTGTGACCAGGAAATCGGGCCGTGTGTAGAGGGCAAACACCCCCAGCGACGCGATGATCGCGAGCGCCCACAGGCCGATTTTCCATGCCATGTCAGGCCCCTTGCGGCAGTTTGCCGAGCCCGCCGCGAACAATCGGCGTTTCGCGCACCGGCAGGTTCACCAGTGCGGCAAACACGCCCAGCGCGATGGCGATGTACCAGACGATGTCGTAGCTGCCGGTGCGGTCATATAAATAGCCGCCCAGCCAGACACCCAAGAAGGAGCCGATCTGGTGGCTGAAGAAGATAAAGCCGCCCAGCATCGACAAATGCTGGATGCCGAAAATCTGCGCCACCACGGCGTTGGTCGGCGGAATGGTCGACAGCCACAGCAGGCCCATCAGGCTGGCAAAGATGTACACGCTCAACGGGCTGAGCGGTGCGGCCAGAAACACGGCGATCACGATGGCGCGCGAGAGATAAATCGTCGCCAGAATTTTCCGCTTGGCGATTTTCTGGCCTAGCGTGCCGGCAATGTAAGTGCCGAACACATTAAACAGGCCGATCAGCGCCAGCGCGTAACTCGCGACCTGGGGCGACAGGCCCTTGTCCTTCAGGTAGCTGGGCATGTGCACGCCGATAAACACCACCTGAAAGCCACAGACAAAGTAGCCCGCCATCAGCAATTGAAAACTCGGATATTTGAAGGCTTCGCGCAGAGCCTGGGCGATGGTCTGCTCGCGCTTGGCGGGCTGGCCGCCGCTAAAGCCGCCTTCGCGCAGGCCCAGCGCCAGCGGGGCGATCAACAGCACGGCGCCGCTCAGCACCAACAGTGCTTCTTTCCAGCCCAGGCCGCTGATCAGGAAGCCTTCGACGGGCACCATCAGGAACTGGCCGAAAGAGCCTGCCGCAGCCGCCACGCCCATGGCCCACGAGCGCTTTTCGGCCGAAATATTGCGCCCGATCACGCCGTAAATCACCGCATAGGTGGTTCCGGCCTGCGCCGCACCGATCAGCACGCCGGCCGTCAGGGTGAACAGCAAGCCAGTCGGTGACAAGGCCATGCCCACCAGGCCCAGCGCATACAGCAGGGCGCCAACCACGATCACACGGGAGGCGCCAAAACGGTCGGCCGCCATGCCGGCGAAGATGCCGAAAACGCCCCAGGACAAGTTTTGCACCGCCAGCGCAAAGGCAAAGGTTTCGCGCGTCCAGCCCTGGGCCTGGGTGATGGGCTGCAGCCAGAGGCCAAAGCCGTGGCGTATGCCCATGGACAGTGTGACGATGGTGGCGCCGCAGATCAGCACCTGGAGCATCGAGAGTTTTTTGGTGTCAGTGGTCATGTGGTGAGGTGTGTCGCGGCAAAAGGGGGCTGAGAAGCCTGGGAAGCCCGGAAACGGGCAATCCGCCCACTGTAACGAAAACGGCAAAACGCTGCCGACGGGCACCGCGTTTCTGCGCCGCCGTGAGGTCTGGAACTGCAAGGTCAAAACGGTATTGAAGAACGCGGGGCTGTATGTTTGTACAGTGACTTTTGCAGCCCCGACTACAATTGCGGCAATTCTTTCATCTGCCATGGCTGACAAACTACCCACCGAATATTCCGAAGGCTCGATCCGCGTGCTCAAGGGCCTGGAGCCCGTCAAGCAGCGCCCGGGCATGTACACGCGCACCGACAACCCCCTGCACATCATCCAGGAAGTGCTGGACAACTCCGCCGACGAGGCCCTGGCCGGTTACGGCAAGAAGATCAAGGTCACGCTGCACACCGACGGCTCGGTCAGCGTGGATGACGATGGCCGAGGCGTTCCCTTTGGCCTGCACCCGGAAGAAAAGGTGCCGGTCATCGAGATCGTCTACACCCGGCTGCACGCCGGCGGCAAGTTCGACAAGGGCAAGGGCGGCGCCTACAGCTTCTCGGGCGGCCTGCACGGTGTGGGCGTCAGCGTCACGAACGCGCTGTCCAAGCGCCTGGAAGTGACCTCCTACCGTGAAGGCATGGTCGCCCACCTGGTGTTTTCGGGCGGCGACGTCATCGAAAAGCTGCACCTGCGCAAAAACGGCGAGGGCGACCGCAAGACCGGCACCACCGTCCGCGCCTGGCCCGATTCCAAGTACTTTGAATCAGCCGCATTGCCCATGGCCGAACTCACGCACCTGCTGCGCAGCAAGGCCGTGCTTATGCCCGGCGTCACGGTGACGCTGACCAACGAGAAAACCAAAGACACCCAGACCTGGCTCTACAAGGGCGGCCTGCGCGACTACCTCATGCAGACGCTGACGGGCGACCCGGTGATCCCGATGTTCGAGGGCGAAGGCTTTGCCGACGCCTCGCACGAGAGCTTTGCCGAAGGCGAGGGTGCACAGTGGTGCGTGGCCTTCACCGAAGAGGGCCAGCCGGTGCGCGAAAGCTACGTCAACCTGATCCCGACCAGCGCCGGCGGCACCCATGAAAGCGGCCTGCGTGACGGCCTCTTCAATGCCGTCAAGAGCTTTGTCGATCTGCATTCGCTGCTGCCCAAGGGCGTCAAGCTCTTGCCAGAAGACGTTTTTGCCCGCGCCAGCTATGTCTTGAGCGCCAAGGTGCTGGACCCGCAGTTCCAGGGCCAGATCAAGGAACGCCTCAATTCCCGCGATGCGGTGCGGCTGGTGTCCAGCTTTGTGCGCCCGACGCTGGAGCTCTGGCTCAACCAGCACGTCGACTACGGCCGAAAACTCGCCGAACTGGCCATCAAGGCCGCCCAAACCCGCCAGAAAGCCGGCCAGAAGGTCGAAAAACGCAAGGGATCGGGCGTGGCCGTGCTGCCCGGCAAGCTGACCGACTGCGAAAGCCGCGACCTGGCGCATAACGAAGTCTTCCTGGTCGAGGGCGATTCGGCCGGCGGCAGCGCCAAAATGGGCCGCGACAAGGAAAGCCAGGCCATCCTGCCCCTGCGCGGCAAGGTCCTCAACACCTGGGAGGTCGAGCGTGACCGCCTTTTTGCCAACACCGAAATCCACGACATCGCGGTCGCCATCGGGGTCGATCCGCACGGCCCGAACGACACGCCAGACCTGTCCGGCCTGCGTTACGGCAAGGTCTGCATCCTGAGCGACGCCGATGTGGACGGTTCCCATATCCAGGTGCTGCTCTTGACCCTCTTTTTCCGCCACTTCCCCAAATTGATCGAATCGGGTAATGTGTATGTCGCCCGGCCGCCGCTGTTCCGGGTGGACGCGCCGGCGCGGGGCAAAAAACCGGCCTCCAAGGTCTATGCCCTTGATGAAGGTGAATTGACCGCCATATTGGACAAGTTACGCAAAGATGGCGTGAAAGAAGGCGCCTGGAGCATTAGCCGCTTCAAGGGGCTGGGCGAAATGAGCGCGGAACAATTATGGGAAACCACGCTCAATCCTGATACCCGGCGCTTGTTGCCTGTGCAACTGGGCAACCAGGATTTCCTGCAAACCGAGACGCTCATCACCAAGCTGATGGGCAAAGGCGAAGCTGCGGCGCGCCGCGAACTGATGGAGCTGCACGGCGACGCCGTGGAAATTGATATTTGATGAATTTGCCTTCCCCTTTGGCCTTGCGCCCCCTGTTTCTTTCGCTGCTGCGCAGGCCTTCGCGCGCCCTCGGCCTGCCCGCGGTGGTCATGAGCCTGGCAGCGCTGTTTTCGGCGCCGGCGCATGCCGACATCTGGGGTTACGTCGACAAAGAAGGCATTGCGCACTTTTCGGCCGTACGGCTGGACGATCGCTACGAACTTTTCTTCCGGGGCACCGAAAGCTTCAGCGCGGATGGAAACGTCATGCGAAGCGGCAGGGCCGTGGGCAGCGGCGCCAGCCGTGCCACCGGCGTAGCTGCCGCGCCGCCCAAGCTGCTGGCCTACTTTGACGTGTCTCCCAATTACAAGGCCGTCAAGCACCTGCTGCGCGAGGCCTCGGCCAAGCACGGTATCGACTACGAGCTGCTGCAGGCCCTGATCGCCACCGAATCCGGTTTCAACACCCAGGCGGTGTCGCCCAAAGGTGCGGTCGGGCTGATGCAGCTGATTCCGCCCACGGCGGACCGCTATGGTGTTCGGTCCGATAAAAACGCCACGGTTCAGAAGAAGCTCACCGACCCCAAGACCAATATCCGGGCCGGCTCCAGCTACCTCAGCGATTTGATCGCCATGTTCCCCGGCCAGCTGGAGCTGGCCATTGCCGCTTACAACGCCGGCGAGGGCGCCGTGCAGCGTGCAGGCAACAAGATACCCAACTACCCGGAAACGCAAAATTACGTCAAGACCGTGATGCAGCTCTACAACCACCTCAAGCCGCCCAGCATGATGGCGTCCGGCCGGGTGCGCATGGAGATGATGGGCGGCACCTCCGGCCGCGGCAACATGGTGCCCGCCACCACGGTGGTATCCACCGCCACGCCAGAGGTCCAGCCCGAACGAAACTGATACCCATGCACCGTGTGTTCTGCCCCGTGGTGCGTGCAGTAGTTGCCGCTCCCAGGCCCTCGAGCCTCAACATGGCGCTTTCTTCTTTCTTCTTTCTTCTTTTCTTTTAAGTCCTGTACCGGTTGCACCTGTGTGCATCGGCAACGCCTAACCTGACCCACCAGCCAGTTCAAATTCCAAGATGGACCTCTTTACTCCAGACGCCGTTGCCCCTATCCCAGAACCCGCCGACCAGGATTCGCTGGCCGCGTACGCGCAGCGGGCTTACCTTGAATATGCGCTCAGCGTCGTCAAGGGCCGGGCCCTGCCCGACGTGTGCGATGGTCAAAAACCGGTGCAGCGCCGCATCCTCTTCAGCATGGCGCGCATGGGCCTGGGCTTTGGCGGCGCCAATGGCGCCAGCGGCGCCAAGCCCGTCAAGAGCGCGCGCGTGGTCGGCGACGTGCTCGGTAAATACCACCCCCACGGCGACCAGGCGGCCTACGACGCCATGGTGCGCATGGCACAAGACTTCAGCCAGCGCTACCCGCTGGTCGACGGCCAGGGTAATTTCGGCTCGCGCGACGGCGACGGCGCGGCCGCGATGCGTTACACCGAGGCCCGGCTGGCGCGCATCACGTCACTGCTGCTCGACGAACTCGACGAAGGCACAGTCGACTTTGTCCCGAACTACGACGGCTCGTTCGAAGAACCGCGCCAGCTGCCGGCCCGCCTGCCGTTCACGCTGCTCAATGGCGCCAGCGGCATTGCCGTGGGCCTGGCCACCGAAATCCCCAGCCACAACCTGCGCGAAGTGGCCGATGCCTGCGTGGCTCTCATCAAGACGCCCAAGCTGGCCGACGAAGAACTCTATGGACTGATCGCCGGGCCCGACTACCCGGGCGGCGGGCAGATCATCTCGAGCAGCGCGGAAATCGCAGCGGCCTACAGCACCGGCCGCGGCTCGCTCAAGGTGCGCGCCCGCTGGAAGATCGAAGAGCTCGCACGCGGCCAGTGGCAACTGGTGGTTCAAGAGCTGCCGCCCGGCGTCAGCACGCAGCGTGTGCTCGAGGAAATCGAAGAGATCACCAACCCGAAAATCAAGACCGGCAAAAAAGCCTTGAGCCAGGACCAGGTCCAGCTCAAACAAACCATTCTGGCCGTGCTCGATGTGGTGCGCGACGAGTCCAGCAAAGACGCCGCGGTGCGCCTGGTGTTCGAGCCCAAGACCAGCAAGATCAGCCAGTCTGAACTCATCAACACGCTGCTGGCCAACACCAGCCTTGAAAGCTCTTCCCCCATCAACCTGACCATGGTCGGGCTGGACGGCAAGCCGACGCAGAAAAACCTGCGCCAGATGCTGACGGAATGGATCGAGTTCCGCCAGACCACGGTGCAGCGGCGCTCGCAGCACCGGCTCGACAAGGTGCTGGACCGCATTCATATCCTCGAAGGCCGGCAGCTGGTACTGCTCAATATCGATGAAGTGATCGCCATCATCCGCCAGTCGGACGAGCCCAAGGTGGCGCTGATTGCGCGTTTCAAGCTGAGCGACCGCCAGGCAGAAGACATTCTTGAAATCCGCCTGCGCCAGCTGGCGCGGCTTGAAGCCATCAAGATTGAGCAGGAGCTGAAAAACCTGCGCGAAGAGCAGGGCCGGCTCGAGGAAATCCTCGGCAGCCCGGCGGCGCTTCGCCGCCTGCTGATCAAGGAAATCGAAGCCGATGCCAAGCAGTTCGCCGACGCGCGCCGCACGCTGATCCAGGCCGAGAAAAAAGCCGTTCTTGAAGTCAAGGTGCTGGACGAGCCGGTGACGGTGGTCATCAGCGACAAGGGCTGGGTGCGCGCACGCAGCGGCCATGGGCATGACGCGGCGGGCTTTGCCTTCAAGTCTGGCGACGGGCTGTACGGCACCTTTGAATGCCGCACCGTTGACACCTTGCTGGCCTTCGGCTCGCGCGGCCGCATTTATTCGGTGCCGGTGTCTGTACTACCTGGTGCGCGCGGCGACGGCCAGCCGCTCACCACGCTCATCGACCTGGAGTCCGGCACGCAGCTGGTGCATTACTTCGCAGGCCCGGCCAACGCGGCGCTGTTGCTTAGCGCCAGCGGCGGTTACGGTTTCCTCGCCACGGTCGAAAACATGACGTCTCGCCTCAAAGCCGGCAAGGCCTTTATCAGCTGCGCTGAAGGCGAGACCATCTGCAGGCCGTCGCACGCCGCCTTCAACAGCGGTGCGGTGCCCCTGGTGCCCGCTACGCATGTAGCGTGCGCGTCCACGGGTGGCCGCATCCTGACATTTGAAATCGGCGAGCTCAAGATGCAGGCGGCCGGCGGGCGCGGCCTGATGCTGATTGACCTTGAAGCCAAAGACACCTTGGCTGGCGCCGCGGCGTACACCCGCAGCGTGAAGATCGTCGGCGTAGGCCGCGGCGGCAAGGATCGTGAGGAGACGCTTGAAATCCGCTCCTTGAACAACGCACGCGCGGCACGCGCCCGCAAGGGCAAGGCGGCCGATCTGGGCTTCAAGCCGAGCGGCATCACCCGGGCTGAGTAGAGAGTTGAGAAAGAAATAGGCCTCTAGCCCAGGCGTTGCCTGGGCTTTTGGCTATTAATTTGGTAGCGCTTGGGCTGCCTTGGCCCAACATCCTGGATCAGGCCGCGAGCAGCGACTCCAGTTTCTTCAGGCCCGCCACCGTCTCCAGGCAAGCCTGCGCCACTTCCTTGCCTTTGGTCACGAAGTGCGCAGTGAAGAACTTGCGGTGCTCTTCATGTTCATGAAAATGCTGCGGCGTCAGCACCGCTGAAAACACCGGCACGCCGGTTTCCAGCTGGATGCCCATCAGCGCGCTGATGACCGCGTCGGCCACAAACTCATGGCGGTAAATGCCGCCGTCCACCACCAGCCCGCAGCAGACGACGCCGGCATAGCGGCCCGATTGCGCGAGCTTTTTGGCGTGCAAGGGGATTTCAAAAGCACCGGGCACTTCAAACGTGTCGATGGATTCAGCGCCTACACCTTGCCGGGCCATTTCGGCCAGGAAGGCGCCGCGCCCCTGGTCCACGATGTCTTCGTGCCAGGACGACTGGATAAAGGCGAAGCGCGCCTTGGAGGCACCACCGGAATGGGTGGTGGAAGAGGAGGAAATAACTGTCTGACTCATGGATGGCCTCTGCTAGGTGTTACCAGAATCAGGGCGCACGAGCCTGCGGCCAGCACATGGGCGCGCGAACAGCCGCTGCGAGAGAACCCGCACCCAGCCATCAGCGCCCACGGCACAGCCGTCGACATCGCGCTCTCTTTCATCCGGACTGTGACCGTCGGCTTCGGAATTAAACCGAATCTGCTGACCCCGGCTTACCGTGAGGAAGGCCGGGCGCTCGCGGGCTGATGCAGTTGCCTGCAAACACCGCCGGTGGGGAATTTCACCCCGCCCTGAGAACGCTGCCCCGGCGAAATGGCCGGGACGGTCTGGATTTTAGGCCGGGTGGTCGCCGGCCGTTGCAAAGGGTTTTATTGAGCCTGCTGGCCGAACAGGATTTCCGCCGCCGGCGTGGCTTTGATGACAGGACCGAAGCTGACGATGTCTGCCAGCGTGGCGTTGTGGTGGGCCCTGATCTGCGCGCCCGAGGCATGGGCTTTGTCGTGCGTGGTGTGCGCATCGGCGGCCAGTATGACGGGATAGCCGAGCGCTGCGGCCCGCCGCACCGTGGTGTCGACACAGAACTCGCAGGCATAGCCACAGACGATCAGTTGCTCAATGCCCCGCTGCGTGAGCAGGTCCTGCAGCTTCGTGCCAAGAAATGAGTCGGGCGTGGTTTTCCGGATAGGGGTGTCGCCCGCGCCGACGGTCAGGTTTTGTTCCAGCTGCCAGCTGGCTGAGTCATGCTGCAATTCGCCGGCGTTCTCATGCTGGATCAGGAAGACCGGAACCCCGGCGCTGCGAGCCCTTGCCGTCAGGTCGTTGATGCGCCCGACAACAAGGTCGGCCTCAAAAGGCCGCGGTGCTGCGTCAAACAGCCCGCGTTGCACATCAATGACGAGCAACGCCTGTTTCATGCCAGAAACTTATTCGACTTCGGCGATCAGGTCGATCTCAACGCAAGCGCCCATGGGGACTTGCGACACGCCGAACGCGCTGCGCGCGTGCTTGCCGGCATCGCCGAAGACTTCAGCAAACAACTCGCTGGCGCCGTTGGTCACCAGGTGCTGCTCGGTGTAGTCGCCGGTGGAGTTGACCAGGCTCATCAGCTTGACGATGCGTTTGACTTTGCCGAGGCCGACGGCGGCTTCGAGCGTGCCCATCAGGTCGATGGCGATGGAGCGCGCCGCCGCCTTGCCTTCTTCGGTCGTCATGTTCTTGCCCAGCTGGCCGACGAGGGGCTTGCCGTCCTTCTTGGCGATATGGCCGCTCAGGAACACCAGCTTGCCGGTCTGCACAAAGGGCAGGTAGGCGGCGACGGGGATGGACACGGGGGGCAGGGTGATGTTCAGTGCTTTCAGCTTGTCATAGGCGCTCATGAGGGTTCCCTTGATGATGAAAAAGTCCTCCAGCCCAATATCCACCTTGGCAAGCAGCTATATTTTTTATAGCAATTGCGGGGTAGAGAAGGCCGGCGGTGCAGGGAATTGTAGGACAGGCCCTCCGCCAGCGGGGCCTGTCCGGGCATGAAAGGAAGTGATGGAAGGCGCGTGCTTGCCCGGGTGCCTTGGGTGATTACTCCGGCTTGATGCCTGCCTTGCGAACCACCGCGCCCCAGCGGTCCACCTCGTTGCGCATAAAGGAGCGCAGTTCGTCGCGGGTGGAGCCCTTGAGGTCAATGCCCAGCGTCGTGAGCCGCTCGCGCGTGGAAGGGTGAGCCAGCGCCGCTACAGCCTCGCTGCGCAGCCGCTCCACGATCTCGATTGGCGTGGTGGCGGGCGCCACCAGGGCCCACCACTGGTTGAACTGCATGCCCTCGATGCCGGCTTCGCGTGCCGTTGGCACGCCAGGCAGCCCGGCCACGCGGGTGGCACCGGTCACCATCAAGGCTGAAATCCGGTTGGCGCCCAGCAGCGAACTGCCGCTGGCCAGCGTGGCGAAATGGGCGTCCACCTGGCCGGCCGCGACGTCGGTGAGCGCGGGGGCGGAGCCGCGATAGGGAATCGCGTTGACCTTGATCCCGGTGGCGGCGCCGAACAACTCGCTGGAGAGGTGGCTGATGGAGCCGTTGCCGCTGTGGGCCAGGGTCAGAGGTGTTTTGCTGTTCCGGTAGTTTTTCAGGAAGCCTTTGATGTCGCCGTTCTTGTACTGCGCACCGCTGGCAAACAGCAGCAAGGGCGAGGTGCCGACCATGGAAATCGGCGTGAAGTCGCGCAGCAGGTCATACGGCATTTTGTTAAAGACGGCCGGCGCAATCGCATGCGGCAATTCAACAATCGCAAAGGTGTAGCCATCGGGCGGGGCCTTGGCCGCGGCTTCGGTGCCGATGCGGCCCGAGGCGCCAGAGCGGTTGTCCACCACCACGGTCTGGCCCATGGTTTCGCTCATGCGTTGCGCGATGGCGCGTGCGATCGCGTCCGTGCTGCCGCCCGGCGCCCAGGGCACGATGAGGCGCAGAGGCTTGTCGGGGTAGGCCGCGTGGGCGCTGGCGCCCAGCAGGCTGGCGCAGGCGAAGAGGGCGGCAAGCAGTCGGATCTTCAAGGGGGTCATGGGAAATTCCTTCGCAGGCTGGAGGGTGTTGATGGTTTCAATTCAGAGTTGCCGGGGATCAGGAGAGGGCGTCGAACGCATCACGATCGCCTTTGGCGGTGAGCAGCAGCAAGGCGTGGTGTGAGGGCTCGACTTCGCCGCGTTCGCGCAGGCGCGCCAGTGCGGTGACGCAGGCGCCGGCGCAGAGCTCCACCCACAGGCCCTGCGCGGCAAGCTTGTGAAGGCCTTCGAGGGCGCCGGCATCATCTACAACAACAGCGCCGCCGCCCGATTGCCGCACCGCGCGTTGCTGCTGCAGCGTGACGGTGCTGCCGCCAATCGAAAACTGCGCCGTCTGCCCGCTGAATTCGGACCGCAGCGGCGCGCCGTCCAGCACTTTGGAAAGGCGCGCAAAGGGCTCAACCGCCCAGAGGCGCGGCATGCGTTCAATCAGGCCGGCGTGCAGCAGGTCGCGAAAGCCGCTGTACAGCCCCCAGAGCAGATCGCCTCGCGCGGTGGGCACCAGCACATGGTCGGGTACGCAACTGTCCGCCACGCACTCAAGCGCCACCGCGCGGTAGCCTTCCACGCCAAACACCGGACTGCCCACCGCGGGCACGGTGTAGTTGGTCAGCGCGAACGCGCCGTCCTCCTCGACGCGCCGGCGCACATGGTCCCAACGGCCAAAGCCGCGCTCAAACACCACGCGCCGTGCGCCCAGGTAATGCAGCGCCCGTGCGTACGGCGCGGGCATGTCGTGATAAGTAGCAATCTCGCAGCGCAGGCCGGCGGCTGCGCAATAGGCCGCCGCCGACACCGCCGCGTTGCCGCTGGAGGCCAGCACCACCGTCTGCGCGCCCACGTCGAGCGCGCGGCTGACGGCCTGCGCCGACATGCGGTCTTTGTGCGACCCCGTGGGGTTCATGCCTTCGTGCTTGGCAGAGAGTTGGCGCACGCCGAGTTCGCGCGCCAGGCGCGGAAGGTCCAGGCAGGGCGTGTCGCCTTCGCCCAGGGACACGCCTTTTGTGTAAGGCAACCAGTCGCCCCACTTATAACCTTCGCTGGCGGTTTTCAGGGTTTTGGGCAGTTGGGTGTAAACGGCTTCCAGGCTGGCGGGTGTGCCTTCTGCCGCGCAATGCGGGCAGCCGGTGGGCAGGTCTTGCAAGGGGTATTCGCGAGCGCAGTGAATGCAACGTAGCTGGGCCAGCTGGGGATTGCGCCTTGCCGTAATCGGACTTTGGAGTGATTCTGAGGAAACGGGATTCATGAGGCCGATGGTACGAAGGCCATGGCTTGCTGTGCGCGGCTTGTTCGCGATTTAGAATAAGTAAAACTTATAGGAAACGGCCATGGCCGACGCAAGTGCACGCCAGATCGAGGTGTTTCGCATGGTGATGCGACTGGGCACGGCCAACCGCGCGGCGGCCGCCTTGCACGTCAGCCAGCCGGCCGTGACGCAACTGCTCCAGCAGCTCGAGGCCCGTGCCGGGCTCAAGCTGTTTGACCGGCCCAAAGGCAAGCTCACGCCCACACCAGAAGCACATGCGCTGATGGAAGAAGTCGAGCGGGTGTACGAAGGCCTGGAAGCCGTGCAGCGAAAAATCGTCGCCCTGCAGTCGCATGAAGACACGGTGCTGCGCATCGGCTCGCTGCACGCCATGGCGGCCAGCGTCATGCCGTGGGCATTGGCCGAGTTTCAGCGCAGTTACCCGCGCACGCGCTGCCTGCTGATGGTCGACAGCTCCAAGGTGCTGCGCGAGGCCTTGTTTCAGGGCGCGGTGGATCTGGCTTTTCTGGGTGATGAAGCCGACACCAGCGGACTGGTGTCTTCGATGTTCTATCAGGCCCCCGCCGTCTGCGTGATGCCGGCCGCCCATCCGCTGGCGCGCAAACAATTGCTCCAGCCGCAGGATTTGCAGGAGGTGCCGCTGGTAGGCCTGTCGGCGACTGACCCGGCGCAGCGGCGTCTGGAAGCGGCCCTTGCGCAGGCCGGTGTGCAGCCGCGCTTTGTGATCGAAACGCCCTACAGCGCCACGCAATGCGCCTTGGTGCTGGCCGGTGCGGGGCTGGCGGTGACCAACCCGCTGGTGGCGCGCGAATACCTCGCGCTGGGCTTGCGCAGTGTGCCGCTGGCGGCTGATGTGTGGTTCAGGGCTTTGCTGGCTTTCAAGCCGCGGCAGGCGCAATCAGGTGCGGCGCAGGAGTTTGTGGGACTCTGCCGGCGCTGGCTGGCGCGCGGCCTGCCTGAGGGCTCTGTGCTCGGGGAGTCGGTTAGCTCGTAGCGCCGGCTGCCGTGTCGGGCAGTGGCTCTACTGTCACGGCCACATCCAGAATGTGTTGCGCCCCGCCTCGAATTACGCCGCGCATGGGCGAGACATCCAGGAAGTCGCGGCCAGTGGCCAGCGTCACGTAGTCTTCCCCTGGCGCCCGGTTGTTGGTCGGATCGAAATCCAGCCAGGTGCCCAGGCCTGGGCAGTACACCGAAGCCCAGGCATGCGAGGCATCACTGCCCACCAGGCGAGGCTGGCCGGGCGGCGGGCTGGTCAGCAAATAACCGCTGACATAACGCGCCGGCAAACCCATCGCGCGGCAGCAGGCCACCATGATGTGCGCGAAATCCTGGCACACGCCTTTGCCTTGCTGAAGTGCCTCAAGCGCCGGCGTGCTGACTTCGGTACTTTCGCTTTCGTACGTCATGGTGCTGTGGATGCGCTCCATCAGGTCACGTGCCGCCTCCGGCAAAGGCCTGCCGGGCAAAAAGCTGGGCCGGGCAAACTCGACAAAGGCCTCGTCGCGCGGCACATAGGGTGAGGCGAAGAGGAACTCGGAAGCGCTGTCGTAGGCCGCGCCTGCGCGGTAGCGGAACTGATCGCGCACTTGTTCCCACGGCGGTGATGTGGACCTGCCGGTGGAAAGCGACGCCTCTGACTGCAGCGGGTTGAGGGCCGAGGTGGAGACCACACTGTCGGCCACCACCGTGAGGCTTTCATGCGCGGCCTGCAGTGAAAAATAACTGCGCGTGTTGCCGTATACGTCCACGGTTTCGCGCAGCTGAACAGGCGCCGGGTCAACGCGCAGGTCGTAGCTCAGCAGGCTTTGGCCGTTGCGGTTGGCGGGCTTGAGGTGCACCACGTGGTGGGCGTTTTCTACCGCAGGTGCATAGCGGTAACGGGTTTCGTGAACGACGTGAAGCAGCATGGGATGACTTTGCCGGCAGGGGCTCAGGCGCCCAGGCTCTGGCTGCCCGATGCCGCGTGGCTGAAGTAGCGGCGGCTCAGCGTGTCCGACAGCTCCAGCGCCGCGTCGCAGCATTGCTCCAGCAGCTGGACCAGATGCCCGTAGTGCTGGCTGCCGCCTTCATCATCTTCGGATGCAGGAGAGCCCTGGCACAGGTCGGCCAGCGCCCAGCTGCCGGGGTCGGGCAGTTCCATCGCCACGTCGGGCATATAGCCCGGTGCGCTGCCCGCCAGCTTGGCCAGGCGCCCGCGCAAGGTTTGCACCACCCAGCCCAGTGAGCGCGGGTTGTCGCGGTCCAGCACCAGCAAGTCGAGCAGCGCAGGGATGTCGCGGCGCTGCTGGTACTGCGCGTGGAAGGTGATGGTGCTGTCAAACAGCGCGACCATCGCATTGAAGCCGCCTTCTTCAAAGACCGATCCGGTTTCAAAGCCGCGCACCAGCGCGCCGGCCAGCGTGTTGAGGCGCTCGATCAGCCGGCCCATGCTCAGCAGGCGCCAGCCGTCGTCGCGGGTCATGCGGTCGGTTTGCGCGCCTGTCATGGCTGAGAGAAAGCCGCTGGCCGACTCCAGCGCACGAAGGGCTTCGACGGAGGAGTATTCGAGCGGGTAGGGGCTGATCGGACTCTGGCTTTGACCTTGGCTCTGGCTTTGATGCTGACCGCTCTGGTGCTGGCTCTGGCTGGTCGTACCACTTGGGCTCACAGCGCTGAAGATCGAGCAGCGCTGGAAGAAGTCGGACTCGGTGCGCACGATCATGTGCCATTGCTCTTGCGACAGGCGCTCGCGCACCGCAGAGGCCGCGCTTTTAAGTGCGCGCAGGTTGTAGCCGACGCTGGCGGCTTGCTCGGTGTCGGCCAGGTTGGCGATCAGGGCGCGTTCGAAAACCCGGCGCGCCTGCGTGGCCGGCGGCACGGTGTCCAGCACCAGCGCGTTGCCGACCGCCATGCTGGTCAGCCAGGCGAGCAGGGGTTGCGATGTCTGGTCTTCGCCGCCCAGGCATTGCAGTGTGATCTGCGCCAGGCGCGTGGAGTTCTCGGCGCGCTCGGTATAGCGGCCCAGCCAGAAAAGATTTTCGGCCGCGCGGCTGGTGACGGGCGGGCGGTGGCGCAGCGGCGCCGTGGCCCAGGCGGGCGCGGGTTGCTCGGTGCGCGGGGCGGTTGTCTTGCTGGTGGAAGAGTCACCCAGCACCCACACATCAGCGCTGCTGCCGCCGTGCTGCATCGACGACATGTTTTCGTTCTTGCCGGCCAGCCGCGCCAGGCCACCCGGCAGCACTTGCCAGGAGCCATTGCCGTCAGCCACGGCGAACACACGCAGCATGGCTGAGCGCGGCGAAATCCGCTCGCCTTGCCAGGTGGGTGTTTGCGGCAGCGGCAGGTAGGCCTGCACGGTGTAGTCTTCCCCGCGGCGCACGATGCGGCCGGCCCACTCGTCCAGCGCGCGGCGCGACAGCGTGTGTCCAATGACCGATTCCATGCCCGAGCCGGGGTAGGTCGGTTTGATCACGGAATTTTTGAGCTGGCCCAGCACGTCCTGCATGACGGCCTGTTCGCCGCACCACCAGGTGGCCAGCGAAGGTAGCGCCAGCGTTTCGCCCAGCAAATGTTCGGAAAGTGCGGGAAGGAATCCGAGCAGCGCGCTGGATTCGAGGAAAGCCGAGCCCGGCGTATTGACCACCAGCACATTGCCCGCGCGTATCACCTGCAGCAGGCCGGGCACGCCCAGCGTGGAGTCCGAGCGCAACTCCAGAGGGTCGAGAAACTCGTCGTCCAGCCGCTTGAGCAGCCCATGCACAGGCTCCAGGCCGCGCAGGGTTTTGAGGTACAGCTTGTCGTCACGCACCAGCAGGTCGCTGCCTTCAACCAGCGTCAGGCCCAGGAAGCGCGCCAGGTAGGCGTGTTCGAAATAGGTTTCGTTGTAAGGCCCCGGCGTGAGCAGCACCACGCGGCTTTCTTCGTTGCTGTCGCCCGGGCTCATGGCCTTGAGGCCATCCACCAGCGCCTTGTACGACGCGGCCAGCCGTTCCACCTTCATTTCGCGGAAGGCTTCAGGGAACAGCAGCGAGATGGTCAGGCGGTTTTCAAGCAGGTAACCCAGGCCGGACGGCGCCTGCGTGCGCTGCGACACCACCGACCAGCGGCCGTCGGGGCCGTGCGCGATGTCAAAGGCGGCAATGTGCAGGTAGGTGCCACCGGCAGGCTTCACGCCCTGCATGCCGCGCAGGTAACCTGGGTGGGCATGCACCAGCGCGCTGGGCAGCAGGCCTTTGGAGAGCAGTTCCTGCGGGCCGTAAATGTCGGCCATCACACGGTCCAGCAAGCGGGCGCGCTGCTGGATGCCGGACTCGATGTGCGCCCAGTCGCTGGCCGACACCATCATCGGGAAGAGGTCCAGCGCCCAGGGCCGCTGCGGGCCATTGGCGTCGGCATAGACGTTGTAGGTGACGCCGTTGTCGCGAATCTGGCGGCGCAGGTTGGCGGTGCGGTGATTCAGGTCGTAAAAACCATCGGTCCCCAGGAAGTCAAAGAAGCGTGTCCATTCGGGTGACAGGGTGTCGTCTGTGGTCGATGGGGCTTCAGGGGAAGGATGGGGTGCTTCAGGGGCGCTGCCGGCTGCATGCAGCACATGCTGCGCTGGCGCGACCACTTCCGCAGGGCCCTCGGAAGCCCGGCCCCGCAACTCGTCGAAATGCCCCGCTGCCGCATGCGGCGCGAGCGCAGCGGCCAGGGCGCAGGGGGATTCAAGCGCCTGAGCGGCAAAAAGTGACTCGGTGTTATTTTCCACGTCTTGCAAGTATGCCTGCCGCCTGTGCTTCTCAAGGCGCGGTGCGGGTCCAATGCTTTGCCAAAGCGCTATTTATGCCGCCTTGGCATGCAAATGTTGCACTCATAAGACAGACGGATGGAGCCTGCTGGCGGGGCGCTGGAAAGCCCCTTGCGGTCTTTCAGTCCGCGCGAGAGTAGTCCATCACCCAATGGGTGACCCAGGTCTGGCGCGCATCGACCGAATGGGCCTGCTCCCAGCGCGGTTCAGGCAGATCCAGGTGCGACCAGATATAGCGCAGGCGCGCAGGCCGGCCTTCGATCGTGTCCATGCCTTCAAAGACGCCGCCGCCCTTGTCAAACCCACCCACGACCGGTGGCTGCAAAAGCCCATCGCGCGCAGACACCCAGCGGGCGATCCAGCGACCGCTTGCCAGGTCGAACAGGTGGATGGATAAGCCAAGCGGAACGCCTTCGGCATCCTGCAGTTCGTCATAGTTGGCCAGGCCACCGAGCAAGGGCTCGCAGATCTGCAGGCCCTCAAAAACTTCCCACTCATTTCCGTTCACCGGTGACTTGAGCCGGCGGCGGTTGCGGACTTTCCAGCGGCCGAAAAAGAAATCAAAGCCTTGATCGGCCACAGGCAACTTCTCGTAGGCAGGCGGCGGGGCGTCAAGGCGTGTGAAAGACATGACCCAGTTGGTCTCCCAGCTTTTGCCGTCGTCTACCGAGAAAGCCTGCTCCCAGCGCGGCGTGCCGCTTTGTGTGCCCGACCAGGTAAAGCGCACCCGCACCGGCTGGCCCTCGTGCTGGTCCACGCCTTCAAAAACACCGGTGCCGTCGACAAAGGCTCCGCAGACCGGCGGCTGCAGCAAGCCGTCGCGCGGATCGACCCAATAAATCTGCCATTGCCGTGCCTGCAGGTCGAAAAACCGCAGCGACATGCCGACCGGCCCAGCCCCATGGCGAAGTTCATCGGTGTTGCCCAGGCCGCCCAGCAGCGGCTGGCAGTACTGCGTGGCATCGAAACTTTCCCAGTCGGTGGAGTCGCGCAGGCGCTGGCGCAGGCGGCGGTTGTGCACGTGCCAGTGGCCGTGCAAAAAATCAAAGTCATGCATCCCTTGGACGGGGGCAGGTTGGGCAACGGCATTCATGGCACTCCTCCTGGGGATTGAGGCCGGGTATCGGCCTGATGAGTGCAATGTAGAAGGCAATCAGGGCAGAACCCGCCCCGATTGCGTTTTAAGCGTGCGGCTCGCTGTCAGCGCAAGTCCAGCGTGAACGGGAACTCCCGGCTAGCCTGCGCCGGCGCCACGCGCATCTTGCCGGGCGTGTGGCCCATGCGGAAAAAGCGCGTGAGGCGGCGGCTTTCAGCCTCGTACGAGTTGACTGGCAGCGTGTCGTAGCTGAGCCCGCCCGGGTGCGCCACATGGTATTGGCAGCCGCCCAGCGAGCGTTCCATCCAGGTGTCGACGATGTCGAAAGTGAGCGGCGCATGCACGCCGATGGAGGGGTGCAGCGCTGAAGGCGGGTTCCAGGCCTTGTAGCGAACGCCCGCCACATATTCACCGACGCGGCCCGTGCTTTGCAGCGGCAGCGCGCGGCCATTGACGGTGATGACGTAGCGGTTGTCGTTCAGGCCGGTGACGTGCACCTCGATACGCTCGAGTGACGAATCCACATAGCGCACCGTGCCGCCGGCCGAGCCTTCCTCGCCCATCACATGCCAGGGCTCCAGCGCACTGCGCAGCGTGAGCTCGATGCTGTTGGATTTGACTTGCCCGATCAGCGGGAAGCGGAACTCGAAATGCGGCTCGAACCAGGCCATGTCAAAGCCATAGCCGGCCTCGCGCAGCTCGGTCAGCACGTCTTCAAAATCCATGCGGATAAAGCCGGGCAGCAGGAAGCGGTCGTGCAGCTCGGTGCCCCAGCGCGTCACACGGCCGTGGTAGGGCTTGTTCCAGAAGCGCGCCACCAGCGCGCGCAGCAGCAGTTGCTGGGCGATGCTCATGCGCGCGTGCGGCGGCATCTCAAAGGCACGCAACTCCAGCAGGCCCAAGCGCCCCGTGGTGGAGTCGGGTGAATACATCTTGTCGATGCAGAACTCGCTGCGGTGCGTGTTGCCGGTGACGTCAACCAGGATGTTGCGCAGCGTGCGGTCCACCAGCCAGGGGGGCATGTCGGCGCCGTATTTTTTGCGGTTGTTTTCGATTTCGCGCAGGGCGATTTCCAGCTCGTACAGCTGGTCGTTGCGGGCCTCGTCCACGCGCGGTGCCTGGCTGGTCGGGCCGATGAACATGCCCGAGAACAGGTAGCTCAGCGAAGGGTGGTTGTGCCAGTAGGCGATCAGGCTGCCCAGTACCTCGGGCTTGCGCAGAAAGGGGCTGTCGGCCGGCGTCGCGCCGCCCAGCACAAAGTGGTTGCCGCCGCCGGTGCCGGTGTGCCGGCCATCAGTCATGAATTTTTCAGCTGACAGGCGTGTTTCGTGTGCGATCTTGTAGAGGAACTCGGTGTGTTCCACCAGCTCGCCCCAGTTGTAGGCCGGGTGGATGTTGACTTCAATGACACCGGGGTCAGGCGTGACCTGCAGCATTTTCAGGCGCGGGTCGCGCGGCGGCGGATAGCCTTCAAGCACGATGCTCACGCCCAGTGATTGCGCCGTGGCTTCCACCGCAGCCAGCAGATCGAGATAGTCTTCGAGCCGCTCCATGGGCGGCATGAAGACGTAAATCGCACCGACTTCGCCGCGGCCGGATTTATTGGCCTTGCTGTCGGGGTCGGCCTTGGGCTTGTCTTTGGGGCCGTTGGCACGCTGCGGGTCGCGTACTTCGACGCACAGCGCGGTGCGCGTGAGCCAGGCGGCCGACTCAAAAGGCTCGGGCGCGCGGTCGTTGATGGGGGCGGCGCTTTCCGCGGCGGCGCCTGGCTTGCCATCCGAACCAGGTGTGCCGTTATTGCCCAGCGGGCGGAACTGCAGGATGCGGCTGGCTTGTGTCAGCGCGGTGTTGCCCGTCAGGTAGCGCGCCATGTATTGCGCCAACGCACTGGCGCTGCCGCCCGCCGGTGGGGTGCCTGTTGCGGGCACGGCACCCCGCGCTGCGCCCACGCTGCCGTTATAGCGCGCGGCCAGGGCCGAGGCCGCCGGCAGGTTTTGCCGCGGCGCGAAGGGGTCGGCCTCGATCATGTAGGGGTAGTCGGTCTTGGACACCCAGGGCACCGAATCCAGCGGCAGGCGGTAACCCATGGGCGAGTCGCCGGGCATCAGGTACATGCGTTCTTCGCGGAAGAACCAGGGGCCGGTCGTCCATTTGGGGCCGGCCAGAGAGGGGGAAGCGCTGGGAGTTCTTTGTTTAAGCTGCTCCTTGGTTTGCAGCGGCAGCACATAGCCCACCACCGAATCCAGGCCTTGCATGAAGACGCGGCGCAGGCGCTCGCGCTCCATGGCGTCGTCCAGCTTCGAATCAAAGGGGTCTACGTTCACCGGCAGGCGGCGCTCGCGCCAGAGGTAGTACCAGGTGTCTTCATAGCCCGGCGTGATGAACGTGGTCGCCAGGCCCAGCTTGCCTGCCAGTGTCTGAACAAAGCGCTGCGCGTCGGCGCTGGTGTAGTTGCAGGGTTGGCGCTCGTCGGCAAACAGCTCCGGGTTCTGCCAGATCGGCTGGCCGTCTTTGCGCCAGAAAATGCTCAGCGCCCAGCGCGGCAACTGCTCGCCGGGGTACCACTTGCCCTGGCCGAAATGCAGGAAGCCGCCTTCGCCGTACTCGGCGCGCAGTTTTTGCACCAACTCGGTCGCATAGCCGCGCTTGGTAGGGCCCAACGCGTCGATGTTCCATTCGGCGGCATCGCGGTCGGTGGTGGCCACAAAGGTCGGCTCGCCGCCCATGGTCAGGCGCACGTCGCCGGCGGCCAGGTCTTTATCGACCTTCTCGCCGAGCGCCAGCACTTCTTGCCATTGCTCTTCGGTGTAGGGCTTGGTCACGCGCGGTGATTCGTAGATGCGCTGCACCCCCATGTGGTGCTCGAACTCGACTTCGGATTTGTCAACGCCGCCTTCAACCGGCGCAGCGCTGGAAGGCTCAGGCGTGCAGGCCAGCGGAATGTGGCCCTCGCCTGCCATCAGGCCCGAGGTCGGGTCCAGGCCTACCCAGCCGGCGCCGGGCAAAAACACCTCGCACCAGGCGTGCAGGTCGGTGAAGTCGGTTTCGGCACCGCTGGGGCCGTCGATGGATTTGACGTCGGCCTTGAGCTGGATCAGGTAGCCCGAGACAAAACGCGCGGCCAGGCCCATGTGCCGCAGCAGTTGCACCAGCAGCCAGCCGGTGTCGCGGCAGGAGCCGCAGGCCAGGCGCAGGGTTTCTTCCGGTGTCTGCACGCCCGGCTCCATGCGGATGGAGTATTTGATGTCTGATTGCAAGCCCTGGTTCAGGCCTACCAGGAAGTCGATGGTGCGCTTGGGCGTGCGGTCGATTTTTTCGAGGTAGCGCTTCAGAAGCGGCGTGGCCGGCTGGGTGGCCAGGTAGGGCGCAAGTTCGCGGGCCTGAAGCGCGTTATAGGCAAACGGAAACTCTTCGGCGGCGGGTTCCAGGAAGAAGTCAAACGGGTTGAACACCGCCATTTCCACCACCAGGTCGACCGTGACCTTGAACTCGCGCGTGGGCTCGGGAAACACCAGCCGGGCCTGGTAGTTGGCAAACGGGTCTTGCTGCCAGTTGATGAAATGCACGGCGGGCTCGACCTTGAGCGAATACGAGAGCACCTGGGTGCGGCTGTGCGGCGCGGGCCGCAGCCGGACGACCTGGGGGCCGAGCTTGACCAGACGGTCGTATTTGTAATGGGTGATGTGGCTCAGGGCAACGTGGATGGACAAGGCAGCCTCGCTTTAAAAAATAGGGCCGCCACATCTTGCGGCCTTGGGAAACACCATGCGAGCAGCTTACCCGCATTTGGCAGTGTTCTGAAAGCAAGAGCTGCGCCACGCACATTTCTCTGGCGCTTTAGTGTTCTTGCAGGCAGGGTTGCGGGTTGCCTCGCGGATTGCGTGGTGATGTGAGGCTGTAAAAGCCGGATAAAAATAATCTGAAAAGGGGAGGCCGCCTTGACGCGACCAACATCAAGCGGGTCATGGACCAGCGCCATGAGTCCGGGGCCGGCATGTGCCGGTTTCATCGCGGGCGTTGCCCTGCAACTTCAGCAGCCCGCGCTGTGGGCCCAGTGCTGGTATGGGGCGGCAGTCCTGCCGGCATGCGCCCTGTTTTGCATGCGCCTGTGTCTTGGTAGCCGTTTCCGGATGGTTTCCTGGCGCCGCGTTTGCCTGGTGTTCACTGCCGCCGTCGCGTTGGGTTTTGGCATGACGGGCTGGCGGGCCGGCATTTTCCAGTCTGCCGCGCTGAACCCCGTCCTGGAAGGCCGCGACATCGAGGTGAGCGGCAGCGTGCTGGCGATGCCGCAGCCCGGCGAAGACGGCGTGCGTTTTCGCCTGGAAATTGAGTCGGCGCGCCTGGATGGCCGACCGGTGACCCTGCCGCCGCAAATTTTGCTGGGCTGGTATTCGGGTTTTGCCGGGCGGGAGGCCCCCGTGCCGGCGCAGGATGCCGATCCCTTCGAAGTGGCTCTCGCGCTGCAACGCCAGCCGCAACCCCTGCGCGCCGGGGAGCGCTGGCAGATGACGGTGCGGCTGAAGGCACCGCACGGCAACAGCAACCCGCATGGCTTCGACTACGAACTCTGGCTGTGGGAGCAGGGCTTGCAGGCCACCGGCTATGTGCGTGCCGGTGTGCACGACGCGCCGCCCACCCGGCTTTCCACAAGTTGGCAGCACCCGGTCGAGCAGGCCCGGCAAGTGGTGCGCGAGGCGATCTTCCAGCGTATCGAAAACCGGCAGATGGCGGGTGTCATCGCCGCGTTGGTGGTGGGCGACCAGAACGCGATTGAGCGCGCCGACTGGGATGTGTTTCGTGCGACGGGCGTGGCGCATCTGATGAGTATTTCCGGCCTTCACATAACAATGTTCGCCTGGGCGGCATCGCTGCTCATCGGCGGGCTCTGGCGATTGTCAGCGCGCCTGACGCTCAGTCTGTGCCTGGCCTTGCCGGCCGGTGCCGCCGGGGCCTTGGGCGGGCTTGCGCTGGCCACCCTGTACGCGCTGTTTTCCGGCTGGGGCGTGCCCGCGCAGCGCACCATCTGGATGCTGGCCACTGTGATCCTGCTGCGGCAGGGCGGGCGGCAATGGCCATGGGCGCAGACGTGGCTGCTTGCCATGGCGGTCGTGGTGGCGCTGGACCCGTGGGCCTTGATGCAGGCCGGATTCTGGCTTTCTTTTGTGGCGGTCGGCGTTTTGTTTGCTACAGATTCAGGAGCTGCAAACCAAGATGGCGACTGGGCTGGAGGCCGATTTGGTATGGAAGAAAAGCCCGAAAGCCGCTGGAGGCCGATGCGCTGGCCCGCCTGGCTGGCCGGGCTTGCCGGTGCTTTGCGGGAGCAATGGGTGGTGACGCTGGCGCTCACGCCCTTATCGCTGCTGCTGTTCAACCAGGTGTCGCTGGTCGGCTTGCTGGCCAATGCCGTGGCGATTCCGCTGGTGACTTTGGTTGTGACGCCGCTGGCCTTGCTGGGGGTCTTGTGGGCGCCGGTATGGCTGGCGGCGGCGTGGGTGGTGAGCGTGCTGGTGCTTTTTCTGCAGTGGCTGGCAAGCTGGCCGTGGGCCTCCATCAGCGTGGCGGCGGCGCCGCTGTGGTGTGCCGTGGCCGGCGTCGCGGGCGGCGCTTTGCTGGCCACCCGGCTGCCCTGGAGCTGGCGCGCGCTGGGCGTTCCCCTGCTGCTGCCGGTGCTGCTGTGGCAGCCGGTCCGTGTGCCGACCGGCCAGTTTGAGCTGCTGGCGGCCGATATCGGCCAGGGCAATGCGGTGCTCGTGCACACGGCGAACCACAGCCTGCTCTATGACGCCGGCCCGCGGTTTTCGCGCGAGAGCGATGCCGGCCACCGGGTGCTGGTGCCGCTGCTGCGGGCCCTGGGCGACCGCCTGGATGTGCTCATGGTCAGTCACCGCGACAACGATCATATTGGCGGAGCAGCCGCCGTGCTGGCCATGCAGCCCGACGCCCGGCTGTTCAGTTCGATTGAAGAGACGCACCCCTTGCAGGCCTTGCGCAAAGCCAGCCGCTGCCTGGCCGGCCAGCGATGGGAATGGGATGGCGTGGTGTTTGAGGTGTTGCATCCGGCGGCTGCGGACTACGGCATCGCCGGCAACAAGTCCAATGCCATGAGCTGCGTGCTCCGTATCGCCAATGGCAGCCGCACAGCCCTGCTGGTGGGCGACATCGAGTCGCCGCAGGAGCTTCGCCTGGCCACGGCCAACCCGGCCAGCCTGAAGGCCGATGTGCTGCTGGTGCCCCACCATGGCAGCAAGACATCGTCGAGCGCGGTGTTTCTGGACGCCGTGAAGCCGCAATGGGCGGTGGCCCAGGCCGGCTACCGCAACCGTTTCGGCCATCCGGTCGATTCGGTGGTGGCGCGGTATGAAGAGCGCGGCATCCGCCTTGTGAAGTCGCCGCAATGCGGAGCCGCTTCGTGGCAAAGCCTGCAGCCAGAAATTTTTCGCTGCCAGCGGGAAGAGGGCTTGCGCTACTGGCATCATGTGCCTGAGCCGTAGAACAGGCTCTTAAAAATATGGCGGGGTGCACCGCCTTGGCGCATTACTTGCTAAGCTACGTTAAAACAATGCCCTGCGCATACCTTGCTGGAGATCAAGCCAATGAGCCGACCGATGTTTGACGAAATGAACGCCACGGAATCCAGCGTCCGTGAACACTATCAGGGCTACCAGCGCTGGCTGGCCAAGCAGCCGGCGGATGTGATGGAGGCGCGCCGCGCCGAAGCCGAGATGATTTTCCGGCGCGTCGGCATCACTTTTGCCGTCTATGGCGCCAAAGACGAAGACGGCGCCGGCACCGAGCGCCTGATTCCTTTTGACCTGATCCCCCGCATCATCCCCGCCCACGAATGGGCCAGCATGGAAAAAGGCCTGATCCAGCGCGTCACGGCCCTCAACCGTTTCATCCACGACGTTTACCACGGCCAGGAAATCATCAAGGCCGGTGTCGTGCCTTCCGAGCAGATTTTCCAGAACGCCCAGTTCCGCCCCGAGATGATGGGCGTGGACGTACCCGGCAACATCTATTCGCACATCAGCGGCATCGACATCGTACGCGCGCCCAATGCACAGGGCGAGGGCGAGTACTACGTGCTTGAAGACAACCTGCGTGTGCCCAGCGGCGTGAGCTACATGCTGGAAGACCGCAAGATGATGATGCGGCTCTTCCCCGAGCTCTTCAGCCAGAACCGCGTGGCCCCGGTGGCGCATTACCCCGACTTGCTGCTCGAAACCCTGCGCGGCATGGCACCGCCCGCCACGGCCGAGCCCACGGTGGTGGTGCTCACACCGGGCATGTACAACTCGGCTTATTTTGAGCACGCCTTCCTCGCGCAGCAGATGGGCGTGGAACTGGTCGAAGGCCAGGACCTTTTCGTCAAGGACAACTTCGTCTACATGCGCACCACACGCGGCCCCAAGCGCGTCGACGTGATCTACCGACGTGTCGACGATGACTTCCTCGACCCGCTGGCCTTCCGTCCCAACTCCACGCTGGGCTGCGCGGGCCTGCTCAATGTTTATCGCAGCGGCAATGTCTCGCTGTGCAACGCCATCGGCACCGGCGTGGCAGACGACAAGTCGATCTACCCCTACGTGCCCAAGATGATCGAGTTCTACCTCGGCGAAAAACCCATCCTGAAAAACGTGCCCACCTACATGTGCCGCAACAACGAAGACCTGCAATACACGTTGGCCAACCTCAAGGACTTGGTCGTCAAGGAAGTGCACGGTGCGGGCGGCTATGGCATGCTGGTGGGGCCGGCCGCCACCAAAGCCGAGATTGAGGATTTCCGCGCTGCCTTGCTGGCCAACCCGTCGGGTTACATCGCCCAGCCCACACTCAGCCTTTCCACCTGTCCGACCTATGTTGAAAGTGGCATCGCACCGCGCCACATTGACTTGCGGCCCTTTGTGCTGAGCGGCAAGGAAGTGCAGATGGTGCCGGGCGGTCTCACACGCGTGGCGCTGAAAGACGGCTCGCTGGTGGTCAACTCATCGCAAGGCGGCGGCACCAAAGACACCTGGATTCTTGAAGGTCCGTCATCGTCTATCGCGTCGCAGTTTCAATCGCAGTCGCAGTCATCGTCAAAAATCGGGGGAGCGTAATCATGTTGTCAAGAACCGCTGACCACCTTTTCTGGATGTCGCGCTACACCGAGCGGGCGGAGAACACAGCTCGAATGCTGGACGTGAACTACCAGACCTCGCTGCTGCCGCAATCAGCTGCTGTCGTGCAGGGCGGTTGGCAGAGCCTGCTGAGCATCAGCGAACTCAAGCCCAGCTACGCCGCCAAATATGGCGACACCGTCAACCCGCACGAAGTCATGGACTTCATGGTGCGCGACGAGCAGAACTCTTCAAGCATCGTCTCGTGCCTGCAGAACGCGCGCGAAAACGCCCGCGCTGTGCGCGGAACGCTCACCACCGAAGTCTGGGAAACCCAAAACCAGACCTACCTTGAAGTCATCCGCATGCTGCGCAACGGCGACTTCGAGCGCGACCCCGGCCAGTTTTTTGAATGGGTCAAGTTCCGCTCCCACCTGTCGCGCGGCGTGACGGCCGGCACCATGCTGCAGGACGAAGCCTTTCACTTTTTGCGCCTGGGCACTTTCCTGGAGCGGGCCGACAACACCGCCCGTCTGGTGGACGTGAAATTCCACGCGGTGCAAAACGACTTTCTGGGAACCGACGGCGAGAAAGACCAGGAATACGATTTCTATCACTGGAGCGCCATCCTGCGCAGCGTCTCCGGCTTTGAAGTTTATCGCAAGGTGTACCGCGACGTCATCAAGCCCGAACGCGTGGCTGAGTTGCTGATTCTGCGGCCCGACATGCCGCGCTCCCTGCTGGCCTGCCTGAACGAACTCATGAGCAACCTCGCCATGGTGACCAGCGATACGAACAGCGAAACACAGCGCCGCGCCGGCAAGCTGCGCGCCGACCTGCAGTACGCCCGCATCGACGAAATCCTCGCCACCGGCCTGCATGCCTTTTTGACGCAGTTCCTGGACCGCGTCAACGAAATAGGTGCGCACATCAGCCGCGAATTTCTTGTGCCGGCGACCCACTGATCGCCGCACGCGCCGGAAAAAGCAGACGGGGTAGCCACCCATGAAGCTTCACGTCAGGCATATCACCGACTACCGTTACACGGAGCCTTTGCGCTACGCGCTGCAAACCCTGTGGCTCACGCCTCAGTCCGGCCCAGCGCAAACGGTGCACTACTGGAGCCTGGGCGCACCCGAAAAACTTTTCACCCAGCGCGACGCCTTCGGCAACACCATCAGCTCCTACACCTTTGTTGGCAAGGAGGCCGACAACGTGCGCTGGAGCCTCGTCAACGCGGCCGGCGACGTCGAAACCTTTGGCGTGGCCGAGTTCAATGACGCGGAGACCCTGCCGCACCCGTACTTCTTTTTGCGCGCTACGCACCTGGCCGAGCCGCATTTTGAGCTTGCCGAATTCGGCCGCCGCTTTATCCCGCAAAGCCTGGACGGCACCGCCAGCCTGCCGGCTTTGCTGGCCCTGAGCCAGGGCGTGGCAGGCGCCGTCAGCTACCTCAAGAACAGCACCAGCGTGACCACCACCGCGCTTGAAGCCTTCAAGTCTGGCGCAGGCGTCTGTCAGGACCAAGCCCATGTGATGGTCGCCATTTGCCGCAGCCTGGGTTACCCGGCCCGCTATGTCAGCGGCTATTTCTACGCGGCCAATGAACCCGACCTGGCCAGCCACGCCTGGTGCGATGTCTGCCTGGACGTCGCCACGCGCCGCTGGGTCAGCATAGACGTCACCCACAGCTGCCTGATCGACGAGCGCCACGTGCGCCTGGCCATGGGCACCGATTACAACGCCTGCCCGCCCAGCAAGGGTGTGCGCCAAGGCGGTGGGGAAGAGTCGATGACGGTGGAGATCACGATTCAGCCGGTGTGAGATTGCGAGGCATTCTGGTAATCTCGAGCGCCGAAATAAAGGCATTTATCCATGGCATCTATCGGCCCAGCATTGCTTCTTATTGGCCTGGCGCTCCTCGCAGGTTCGCAGCTGGCAATCGCTCTCCACGCTTTCACCGGCAATCCCATTTCGGGCTTGCTCTGCATCCTGGTCCCGCTGTATGTTTATGTCTACGCTCGAAAGCACAAGGTCGGCGCCTGGCTTATGCGGAGTTGGTACGCGGGCGTTGCACTGTTGATTGCCGGCGGCGTGCTGTCCTCATAGATTCGACTTCCCCATGCAGCATGCACCCTGGATGCCCGTCGCCTACGCCGAAGCCGGCGTCCGCACATTCCCCGTGGGCCAGAGCAACCCTCGGGTCACCGAGTACCACGCACTCACCAACATTGCCGGCTATGACGACAAGGCCTCGTGGTGCTCTTCGTTCGTGAATTGGTCGCTGGCTCAGGCCGGCATCCCCGGCACCGGGTCTGCGCTGGCGCGTTCGTGGCTGGAGTGGGGTGAGCCGCTGAGCGAGCCGGTGCCTGGCTGTATCGCTGTTCTGTCCCGGGAAGACCCCAGCGGCTGGAAAGGCCACGTCGGCTTTTTCCTTCGCGCGGATGCGGAGTATGTGTATTTGTGGAGCGGTAATCAGCTGGATGAAGTGCGCGAGCATTTTTATCCTCTGGCGGCGGTGCTGGGTTACCGCTGGCCTTCGCAGAGGACGGCCTGAGCCCCTCGTTCATCTTGAGCCTGTTGAAGGGCTTCTCTCAAGTGCATATCTGAATTGGTAACTACTTTACTGGGCTTGTTTTTGTTTCAAAAGATCCACCAGGTCGGTGTAGTCCGATTCAACGCTATAAAAAGTAAGCCACGTATCTTCCTCGAACCTTTTTCTTAGATCAGCCCCTTCATCCCATTGCACGGCATTTGTTTTGCGTGACATTTTTCCCATCATCCCGATATTGGAAAGATTGGATATCTTTGCCAGTGTCATTTCGATTTCAATTTGGGTGAGTTTAAAAAGCTCGGGAGCATTTTTGAGATCCTGATAGGAAGCCTGTACTTTTGCATGGGCAAAGATACTCAGGTCCGCGACTGAACCGTACAGGATATTTTTTGTCTGCATGACGTAAGTCGTCATTAAAAAGCGGTTGGCAAAACGCGTGTTGGAGTCAAGTTTTTTCCACCCATCCAACATGTCTTTGCCAATAAAAAGGGTTTTGGTTCTTATGCCATTGACAAGGGCAAAGCCGTTACGCTTTTGCTCCTGTTTGGAAGAAGTGTTCAAAAAACTGCCTGCATTCAACTCTTCTGACTGACTGGAATTCGTAGCCCATCGATAAATAAGTACGCCATTTTTTCTGATTGCCAAAATGACTTTTTTATAGGAGTCATTGAACTTATCTTGCGCTTTTTTGTAATCGGTTTTTGCTTCTTCTACCGCCTTGGCATCTGCATGGACGTTGGATTGCCTTGCAGATAAATCGACCCGCGCTTGAACTAGCGTCTGAGCATCAATATCCAGCTCAGTGATGTTGTCGCGTATTTTTAGAAGGCAGTCATCGTCGCATTGGCCAGGAATTTCGTTGACCAATTCGAAACTGTTGCCCGGGCTTAGCCCTATCGCAGCCGCAGGTTTTCTTTTTGCTTTGTAGAAATACAACCCGCCAACGTCGGCGAACGGAAGCCACCCAGGAATCGAGGCCACTCTTTCCTGAGGGAGTTTGAAAAAGCCTTCCGTGACCGACTCGGTGGTCAAGTCCTCAAGCGAGGTGATGAGGCCTCCTGTGGTGGTGCAGCCTGCAAGACTTGTAAAAATGACAATAAAACTTGCCACTGTTAGAAAGTTCTTGATGTTCATAGCGATTCCCCTCCCCATATTGGGTTGTTATTAATACTTGGTACCTAAATAGGTACGGTAGCCCAACCGATCCGCGCAAAACAGGTAAAAATTACCACTTGTCTATGCGTCTGTGAAAGAGAGAAATAGCGTTTCAAATCAAAGCTTTAGAAAGAATAGGCTCAAGGCTTCAAACAATTGCTTAAAGCGTTAGTTGTGGCATCTCTTGAGATTTCGGCATAAGCACTCACGGCTTAGCGAAAAAGACGTATGACCATGGAAAAGCGTCCGGTGAGCGCGAGCCTGTACCTGGTCGTTGCCGGCGAGGGTGGTGTGCGCCTTGATCTGGATGCATTTGCGATGATCGAGATAACGCAACTCCTACGCGAATGGTGCGCGAGGCTTATGGGTCAGTTTGAACGCCTCTGAGCCTCATACGATTTCCAGCGGCAACCAGCTCGATGAGGTGCACGAGCACTTTTATTTTTTTGGCCGCGGTGTTGGGTTTTCGCTGGCCTTCTGATAAAGCGCTCTGATCTTTACACGCTGTGGGTATCAGTCCTTACCTCACCCGCGCCGCCACTTCCCGCCCTAGCTCAATCACCGCCATCGCGTAATAACTGCTCCAGTTGTAGCGCGTGATGACATAGAAGTTCTCGGTGCCGGCGACGTATTGCGGGGCATCCTGGCCGTTGAGCAGCTCGACCAATGCGAGCGGGCCTTGATGCTGCAGGGCCGGGCCTTCGAGCACTGCGCCCTTGTTGGTGAAGGTGTCCACGCTGAAGGTGGGCAGGATGTCGGGCGCCATCAGTGCATCCATGTCCAGGCGGCTTTTGTCAAAGCTCACCGGGTAGTGCGTGGGCATGCCGGGCTGCCAGTTGAAGGCCTTGAAGTAGCTGGCGACGGAGCCGATCACGTCGGCGGGGCTGCCTGTCAGGTCGATGTTGCCGTCACCGTCAAAATCCACCGCGTATTTGACCCGGCTGGAGGGCATGAACTGCGGCATGCCCATGGCGCCGGCGAAGCTGCCGCGCGCATCGAAGGGATTGGCCTCAAGCCGGCGTTGCAGGGTCAGGAATTGCTCGATTTCCCCTTTGAAGAATTCGCTGCGCTCTTTGGCGCGCGGGTGGTTTTGCGGGAAGTCAAAGGCCAGCGTGGTGAGTGCGTCCATCACGCGAAAGCTGCCGGTGTCGCGGCCGTAGATGGTTTCCACCCCGATGATGCCGACGATGATTTCAGCGGGCACGCCGTATTCTTTCTCGGCGCGCTCCAGTGTTTGCTGGTTTTCCAGCCAGAAACGCCGGCCGGCTTCGATGCGTACGGGATCGATAAAGCGGCTGCGGTACACACGCCAGTTCTTGACGAAGGCCTTGGCAGGCGGCTGCATGAGGCGCACGACGGTGGCGTTGTAGCGCGACTGGCCGATGGCGTCACGCACCCAATCCGGGTCGAGGTCGCGGCGGGCGGCCAGGTCGTCGGCAAACAGCATGGCTTCCGGGCGCGTGGAATACAGCGGGCCTTGCGCCTGCGCCGGCTTGGCGGCCACGGCTCTTTTGGCAGGTTTTCCATCGCCAGCCCAGGCGGCGCTTGCACAAGCAGCTATCAATAAAAGAGCAAATCCGGCGCGGTGAAAGGGCATTGGGCGGTGTGATGTGGGGGAAACGGCATGGGGTGAAGCAGGCCCGATTTTAAGCGGGCCATGCTAGGGCCTGTTAACACTATGTTTGCAAGATGCGTTGCGAGTCAAAAAGGCCTTGAGCAAGGCGCAAAACGCAGGCGGGGTGAACCCCGTCAAGGCTTTGCAACGCCGCGCAAGGCCTTTTTGATCGCAACCCGAAGGGAATGGGGTCAGAAAGCCGCCACTCGGCGTTGCGCTCCTAGCCCAGACGCCCGGTCTGGGCGTCGTCACGCGCCTTGATTGGCGGCTTTCTGACCCCATTCGCATTTGCAAACATAGTGTTAACAGGCCCTAGCCGGTCGAATTCCTGCCGAAGCCGTTTCAACTCAAGCCGCTCGTTGCCGGATGCGCCTGCATAGCGCTGCAGCTCCAGCCGCACCAGCCAGTCATGCAGGGCCTGGCCTTGCCCGCCAGGCCCGGTGCCGTACTTTTGCTGCACCAGCAAGGCCAGCTGGCGCGGCGATGTGGCCGGCGTGCTCTCAATGCCGGCCGGTGCAAGCCGCTTGCGCGCACGGGCCAGCAGGCGCAGCCAGGGGTCGTGTTGCGCACGGTCCCACAGCGTCCAGCCGGCGCCCAGCAGGGCGGCCACAACGATGATGCCCAGCAGAAGATAGCTCAGGTCTTCCCAGCTGGGCGACTCAAAACCGATGTCCTTGAGCAGATCAAGTTGCCTTCCCTGCGTGTAGTTGAGGATCCACTGGTTCCAGCTGTTGTTGACGGCTTCCCAGGATGAACGCAGCTGGGCCAGCAGGGTGGGGCTGAAGGACCTCAAGGCTTGTGCCATGACGCCATCCGGCGCGGTCAGCCGTTCGAAGTCCCCGATGCGGGTCGGCGAGACAGCCGAGGTCGGGTCTACGCGCACCCAGCCCTGACCCGCCTGCCAGACTTCGGCCCAGGCATGGGCGTCGCTTTGCCGCACCGTCCAGAAGCCGTCCACGGTGTTCATCTTGCCGCCCTGGTAGCCGGTGACGATGCGTGCCGGAATGTCCATGGCCCGCATCAGGATCACGAAGGACGAGGCGATGTGTTCGCAGAAACCTTGTTTGCGGTCGAACCAGAATTCGTCGGCCGTGTGGATTCCGTAGACGCCGGGGCTCAGGGTATAGGCGTAGCCGCCTGTGCGCAGGCGGTCCATCACGGCGCGCACCAGGCCGGCGGTGTCCACGCCCGCATTGCGGGGATCGCTGCGAATTTCGGCGGCCAATGCCCGCGTGCGCGGATTAAAGCCGGAGGGGAGGTCCAGGAATTCCTGCAGCCCGGGAACGCGCTGCAGCGGCCCGTGCCTGAAGTCGACGTGGCTTTGCGCCTTGTAGCGCACCAAGTCGGTAATGGGGCGATTCACCAGCCACTGCAAGTCGGCCTGCATCAGGCTCTGGTATCCCGAGGGCGCCGGGTTTTGCGCGGCCGCCTCCATCACAAACAACCAGGGGCGGTTGGTGGGCTCCAGGGTGACCTCGTAGCGAATGGGGGCGCCCAAGAGGGTGAGGTTGGCCGTGACGCCGTAGCGTTCTGCGCTGTTGAAGCGCGGCGGGCGCCATTGCTGCCCGTCGAAACTGGACATCACGGGACCGCGAAAATACAGGTCTTGCGACGGCGGCGGCGCGCCTTCGAATTTGATGCGCATGGCCACGCTCTGGTCCAGCGCCAGCGTGGCAATGGTGCCCACCTGCATCGACCCGCTCAGGCCGCTGCGGCCCGTCATGGCATCGCCCGGCACGCCCCACAAAGGCTCCAGGCGCGGAAACAACAAAAACAGCGTCAGCATGATGGGGGCGCCCAGCAGCGCCATCCAGCCGGCTGTCCTGGCGGCCTGCGCGAGCGGCGGCTTGCCGACCGGCAAATGGGCATTCACCAGCACCGTCAGCAGGCCGAGCAGGCCCAGCAGCATGCTGAGGGCCGTGAGCAGGGACTGCGAGTAAAAGAAGTTGCTCAGCATGCAGAAAAAGCCGAGGAAAAAAACCACAAAGGCATCGCGCCGGGCACGCAGTTCAAGCGTCTTGAGCGTCAGCAGAATCACCAGCAGGGTGACGCCGGCGTCACGGCCCAGCAAGGTGCGGTGGGTTGCAGCGGTCGCCGCGATGGTGATGGCCAGCAAGGCCAGCAGCCACCACCTGCCCGGCAGCGGGCGGGCCTGCAGGGCCAGCCAGCCGCGCCAGACGAGCACAGCGCCCGCGAGCGCGCTGCACCACAGCGGCAATTCGTTAACCTGAGGCAGCAGCACCCAGGCGATCACCAGCAGCAGGAACAGCGTGTCGCGGGTGTCGCGGGGGAGGGAGTTGAGGCGGTTTAGCATGCCTTCCCCTGCTGGTCGCCCGTGGTGGTTCTTGATGTTGGGTTTTCTGCTGAGGGCGGCTGGCCGGGGGTTGCCCGGCTGCAAGTAACTTTCTTTTGCTTCGCCAAAAGAAAGTCACCAAAGAAAAGGCGACCCTGGTGTCTGCGTCCCCTGCGCTTCGCTCCGGGGCAACCTGCGGTGCTCGGTCCAGCCGGGGTCTCATGCAAACTCGCTTCGCTCAGACAAGCATGAGCCCTGATCCGTCTGGCCCTGCGCTCCTCGGCGCATACACAAGGGCCAATCGGGAGCGGGGACCGAATACCGAAATACCAGGAAACCAATACCAACAAGGACTCGCCAAGGCGAGTCCTTGTGTCTTCAGGTGTTCGGATTTGCTCTTTATCTGTTGGAGGTTTGGTATTTCTTCGCCCACCCCTTCTGGATGCGCCGAGGAGCGCAGGGCCAGACGGATCAGGGCCGGCACTTGTTTGAGCCGAAGGCGAGTTTGTGCCGGACCCCGGCTGGACCGAGCACCGCAGGTTGCCCGCAGCGAAGCGGAGGGACGCAGCAAGTAGGGTCGCCTTTCTTTTGCTTACTTTTCTTTGGCGAAGCAAAGAAAAGTGAGTCGCCGCCGGGCGACCCCGGCCAGCAACCCTCAACAGAGCGCACCCCAGCCGGACAGAAACAGGACCCGTTAACATACCGCCAGCGCCTCCAGACAAAGCCTTTTATGCGCCTCCCCGCTAGAAGGCTTGATCTCCAACGCAGGCAACCGCAGGCCATAGTCCAGCGAAAGCTTGTCAGCCATCAACACCCAGGCACACAGGCGCGAAATTTTCTGCTCAACGCCCGCAGACCCGGCACTCACGAAGTCCAGCCAGAGCTCATGCCGCTGGGCCTGCTGCGTGTCGCGCACCACCAGGCTGTTGCCCTGCCCGTCGTCTTTTGCCGCTTTTTTCCAGACCACCAGCTTCATCGGGTCGCCGCGGCGGTAAGCGCGCACGCCGTCGAATTCGCCGCTGTTTTGCGCGCGCAGGGCGGCAACGGCGCCGCCGGAGCGGGGTTCGCCGGGCGGCAGGGGCGGCGGGTGGAGTTCAGGCGCTGGGTAGACCAGGATTTGCGCCGCCGGCCGCCAGACCGTCCAGACACGAAAGGTGCCGAGCGGAAAGCGCGTTTCGGCGGTGAGCGTGGGCAGGCGGTGCAGGCCCCTGCGCGGCGGGGTGAAGGCCACTTGCACCACGCTGCTGCCTTGCGCGGGCACGTCCGTCCAGGCCCAGTGCCGTTCGCTGCCTTTTTGCGGGTCCACATCGTGCGGGTCGAGCACGCTCAGGCCGATGCCGTGGCGGGCAGTGCGCCTGGCGTTCGTGAGCTTGATGTCAAAAATGGCTGTAGCCCCCGCGTGGTGTGCATGAGGAGCTACTAAATTCATAGCAAGCCCGCGCAGCGTTCCATGGCAGACATGCATGCCTATGAGCGCGCTGCCGGCCAGCAGGAAGGTCAGCATGTAGCCCAGGTTGAGCTGGTAGTTGATCGAGGCAACCAGCAGCGTCAGCAGGGTCACGCCCAGCATCAGGCCCGGCCGCGTCGGCAGGATGTAGACATTGCGCTGGGTCAGCATCACGCTGTCGGTAAAGGGCAGCTTGCTTTGCCACCATTTCTGAAAGCGCCCGCGAACAAAGGCAAAGGGGTTGGGGATGGATGCCAGGGCGGCCATAAAGAGTGGCTTTCGGGCGGGATTCAGGTTGTCAAACCGTCAGGGCAAGGGCACGGCTTCGAGCATGGCTCGTACCTGCTCCACCGGCCCGCGTCCGGCATCGCTGACGGGAATAAGCCGGTGCGCGGCGGTCTGCGGCAGCACGGCGGCAATGTCGTCCGGCGCCACATAGTCCCGCTTGTTCAGGAAGGCCTGCGCTTTGGCGGCGCGCATGATGGCGATCCCGGCGCGGGGGCTCAGGCCTTGCAAAAACCAGCGGCCTGAGCGGGTTGCCGCCACCAGATCCTGCAGGTAATTGAGTAAAGGCTCCGCCGCGTGGATCTGGCTCACCATTTGTTGCAGTTCCAGCAGGTCGTGCGGCGTCAGCAGGGCCGGCAACTGCTCGACCATGTCACGGCGGTCGGCGCCTCGCAGCAGCTCCCGCTCGGCCGCACGGTCAGGGTAGCCCAGCGAAATCCGCATGTGAAAGCGGTCCAGCTGCGATTCCGGCAAGGCGTAGGTGCCGAGCTGGTCGTGCGGGTTCTGCGTGGCGATCACAAAAAACGGCAAGGGCAGGGGGCGGGTTTCGCCTTCCACGGTGACCTGCTTTTCCTCCATGGCTTCGAGCAGGGCGCTTTGGGTCTTGGGGCTGGCCCGGTTGATTTCATCGGCCAGCAGCACCTGGGCGAAGACCGGCCCGGGGTGAAACACAAAGCTTTCCTTTTGCCGCTCGTAAATCGAGACGCCCGACAAATCGCTGGGCATCAGGTCGGCGGTGAACTGCACCCGCGAGAACTGCAGGCCGAAAGACCGCGACAGGGCATGGGCCAGCGTGGTTTTTCCCACGCCGGGGACGTCCTCAATCAGCAGGTGGCCGCCGGCCAGCAGGCAGGCTACACAATCCTGCACCTGTACCGGCTTGCCGACGATGACCGTGTTAAGCTGATTCAGGAGCGCTTGAAGTTTTTCTTTGACGTTCATGGGCGTCAACCATACCGTAATTTTTTACAAATTATTTCCCGATGAGCACGACTGGTTATTTCAGCCACCCCGATTGCCATAAACACGAAATGGGCCCCGGCCACCCCGAGTGCCCGGAGCGGCTTGATGCCATTGAAGACTGGCTGCTGGCCACGGGCGTCAAGGATGCGCTGGACGTCCGCGAGGCGCCGCTGGCGTCGATCGGCGACATCGAACTGGGGCATGACCGCATGATGGTTGCGGCGATCCGCGGCCTGAGCGACAGCCTGGGTGACGACATCAATGCGGGCGGACCGGCATACGCGCAAATCGATCCCGACACCGCGCTCAATATCCACAGCTGGAACGCCGCCGTGCGCGCGGTGGGCGCCGTGCTGTCAGCCACCGACGCCGTGATGGCCGGCGAGCTGGAAAACGCGTTTTGCGCCGTGCGGCCGCCGGGGCACCATGCCTGCCACCGCAGGTCCATGGGGTTTTGCATTTTCAACAGCGTGGCGATTGCCGCCAGATATGCGCTGGAGCGCCACGGCCTCAAGCGCGTGGCGATCGTCGACTTTGATGTGCACCACGGCAACGGCACCGAAGACATCCTGAGCGGCGACGACCGGGTGCTGATGGTCAGCTTCTTCCAGCACCCGTTCTACCCCTACACCGGTACCGAAAGCCACGCCGGCAACATGCTCAACCTGCCCGTGCCGGCCTACACCAAGGGCGCGGCCGTCCGCGAGCTGATCGAGGCGACGTGGATTCCCCGGCTCGAAGAGTTCAAGCCCGAGATGATTTTTATCAGCGCCGGTTTCGACGCACACCGCGACGACGACCTGGGCCAGATGGGCCTGGTCGAGCAGGACTACGCCTGGATCACCCAGCGCCTGAAAGATGTCGCCAGGCGGCACTCGCAGGGCCGCATCGTCTCGTCGCTGGAAGGCGGCTACAACCTCAACGCGCTGGCGCGCAGCGTGGAAGCGCACATTCGCGTCCTGGCCGACCTGTAGGGGGTTTTGATGAGTGCCGCGACTGCCGACTCTTCGGCTCCCGTGCTTCATACGCAAGACACGCGCGGTGTGCATCGCCTGCATCTGAATCGCCCCGCCGCCTTCAACACCCTGAGCGAAGAGGTGCTGGCTGCGCTGCAAACCGCGCTCGATGCGATTGCGGTTGACCCGCTTGCGCGTGCGGTGGTTATTTCGGCGCAAGGCAAGGCGTTTTGCGCCGGCCACAACCTCAAAGACATGCGCGCCCGGCCCGAGCTAGCCTACTACCAAAAGCTGTTTGCCCAGTGCACGCGCATGATGCTCAGCATCCAGAAGCTGCCGGTGCCCGTGATCGCGCAGGTGCAGGGCCTGGCTACCGCAGCAGGGTGCCAGTTGGTGGCGCAGTGTGACTTGGCCGTGGCGGCCGACAACGCCAGTTTTGGTGTCAATGGCATTGACGTAGGCCTTTTTTGCGCCACGCCCAGCGTGCCGCTGGTGCGCAATATGCCCGCCAAGCAGGCCATGGAAATGCTGCTGACCGGCGACTTCATCACCGCCGGCGAAGCGCGCGTGCGCGGGTTGGTCAACCGCGTCGTGCCGCTGGACTCTCTCGACGCAGAAGTCGAGAAGCTTTTGCAGTCGCTGCTGCTCAAACCGCGCGAAGCGCTGGCCATGGGCAAGGCGCTTTTCTACCAACAACGTGAAACCGGCATCGAGGCCGCCTATCAGCTGGCGGGCCAGTCCATGGCCTGCAACATGGTTCATGCCGTTGCACAAGAGGGCGTGCAAGCCTTCATCGAAAAAAGGAAACCCCAATGGCCGCCGGCGCCCTGACGAACCGCCCCCCCGCCCGTATCGAAACCCTGGACAGCTGGTTTGCCGCGCTGGCCCAGCCTACCTCCCTGACGGAACTCGCCACGCTGATTGGCTGCGCGCTGCTCGCCTGGCTGGTGGTGCGCGTGGCCGGCCGCGCGCGCATGGCGGTCGATGGGACTTCCATCCTTTTCGGGCGGCGTGTGATTGATGGTGTGCTGTTTCCGCTTCTGTTGCTGTTTTTTGCGTATATGGCGCAGGCCCTGCTGGCGAGAACGTTTCCGCTGGCGGTGTTCAAGGTTGCCATTCCCGTGCTGCTGTCGCTGGCGGTGATCCGTCTCGGCGTCAAGGTGCTGCAGGTCGCTTTCAAGGACGCGCCGGTGGTGCGCGCGCTGGAGCGCACCATCTCCTGGCTGGCCTGGATCGCCATGGTGCTGTGGGTCAGCGGCCTGCTGCCCGTCGTGCTCGATGAATTGGACGACATCAAGTGGAAGGTCGGCAACTCGAACCTGTCGGTGCGCACCATGCTGGAAGGCGCGGTGACAGCCGGCGTGGTGTTACTGATCACCTTGTGGATTTCTTCGGCCATCGAGGCGCGCCTGCTGCGCAAGGCCACCGGCAATGAGCTTTCCCTGCGCAAGGCGGTTGCCAATGCGGTGCGCGCGGTGTTGATGTTTGTAGGCTTGCTGATGGCGTTGTCGTCGGTGGGTATTGACCTCACGGCTTTGTCGGTGCTGGGCGGCGCGGTAGGTGTGGGTGTGGGTTTTGGCCTGCAGAAGCTGGCCGCCAACTATGTGAGCGGTTTTGTCATGCTGGCCGAGCGCAGTGTGCGCATCGGCGACAACGTACGCGTCGACACCTTTGAAGGCCGTATCACCGACATCAATGCGCGCTACACCGTGGTGCGTGCGCCTTCGGGGCGCGAGTCCATCGTGCCCAATGAAATGTTCATCAGCACCCGTATTGAAAACCTCTCGCTGAGCGACACGCAGGTGCTGCAGTCCACCGTGATATCGGTCGGCTATGACAGCGACGTCGAACTCGTGATGCGCCTGCTCAATGAGGCGGCGCTCAAGCAGGACCGTGTGATGCGCGACCCGGGGCCCGGCGTCAACCTGACCAATTTCGGCGCCGACGGGCTGGAGTTCACCCTCAATTACTGGATGACGGACCCTGAAAACGGCCAGCAAAACCTCCGCTCCCGCGTCAACCTGGCCATTCTTGAGTCTTTGCGGGCGCATGGCATCGACATTCCTTACCCGCAGCGCGTGGTGCATACGCGTGTGAGCGTCGTTGACGAAGCAAAGGCCGCCAATGCCGGCGAGGCCGATGACGCCACCCAGGCCAAACCGTCCTGAACGAGCTGCTGCAGGCGCCTCCGTCTTTCCCCGCTTCAATTGACGCCTGAAAGACACCTGTAGGACAGGGGTTGGGCAGGATGCTCTAATTCCCTGTGTCCGGCCCTCTATAATCCAAAAAATAGAACGACCGTTCTTTTTCTGCCTGGTTCCCCTGGATACCCTCCGGCAACCAGTTCCGCAGCCCGCACCCGGGGCGCCGCAGCATAGAATGCAAAGCTTACGTTTACGTCAACGTCAATTCGGTCCCGATTTCGTTTCGATTTCAATTAGTACTCTCAATCCATTAACTCTGGAGTCCTCTCATGAAGGTCTTGGTTCCCGTCAAACGCGTTGTGGACTACAACGTCAAAGTCCGCGTCAAATCCGATGGCACCGGTGTCGACATCGCCAACGTGAAGATGAGCATGAACCCGTTTGACGAGATCGCCGTCGAAGAGGCGACCC